>JADEYI010000114.1_pt1 | contig 153094 bp, 272 predicted proteins | sample 8542331 | NCBI WGS metagenome assembly JADEYI01 (sample SAMN16510988, study PRJNA670497) | mine drainage metagenome | isolation source: biofilm near Copperflume 1 | place: Germany: Marsberg coppermine Kilianstollen | collected 2018-02 | reverse complement strand
GGCACGCGAGAACACTGATAGGTTCGGCACATATGGAGATATGGTCGCCTCCGCGATCACAATGGCAACCGACAGGGCAGCAAATATAAGCGCCAGCAACCTGAAACAACATCAAATCGACTTGAAGAATCCATGTTGGGAATACCTTGTGGAGGGCTTGTAGGAAGTGGGCAACTCACAGTGACACCCTGGGCGGAGCATGACTGATATTAAGTCTAACTCAGGCATAGAGGCAAGAGCTCCTGCTCAACCGTACCTGTACAACCAGCCACGCAGCACACACCGCCACCACCACTCTATGTGCCCGAGCACCTTGGGTAATTGATGCTGCCGTGTGGAGGACACAAACGGTTGTCCTCTCTTCAGCCTGTTGCTCAGCACATCAGACACCTGCACAGGGACACAATGCGTTCACACAAACGCAGGGGATCAGCGCCCCCCTTTCAAGACACACATACTCACGAAGAACTGCTGCAAGCCAGAAATGAATTGACTGTCACCTCAATGTACTGCAGCACGATGTCATGGTAAATTTCGCGCTCACGCTGCGTGTCCTCGATGGCCCTGCGCACATGCCTGCGCAGCTTCGCCAGGTCCTCCAAGTCAAAGTAGTCCAGGTCAGCACCGTCCTCCACATCACCAGCACCCAGAGCTGACGCCTCGCCTGGCGGAGATACATGCCAGCACACATGAGCTCAACTGCCATGCAAAAGCCCTCCTGCCAGGTACAGGTAAATGCTGATACTAGCAAGTCAATCCCGAGTACCCACCAGACTTTGAGATCATGGCTTCGATGCGGTCCATATACCGCCGCAGAGAATCCCGCCGACCAAAAGTGGCAGACACCTTTTGCACCAGCGCTGCAGTCTTCTCCAGATCCCTGCAAGGAGCAGCTCACAATCACTATGCAAGGCTGTCAGGCAGGGCTGGCGTATGTTCTTCTGATTGCTCTGGTACTAGAAAGGTAGCCATCAGATTTCGGCTGTGCATAAATTTAGGTAAGGCAGTTGGTTGCTTGCATACTTGCGTGCAGCCAAAGCTTTGTCGGCCTGCAGCCCAGCCTTGTGGCACAAAGCACTGTGGGCATCCTGAATATTTGCTGTCCTCCACAGTTGCCTGTATCAAACACTATAACGGCATGAACAGAAAGAGAGTGTTGTGGAAGCTGGCCAGCTTGGACTCCATTCAACTACTCTGGTGTCCCAAGGTTGTTGAGCTTCCGCAACCAGTGGAATGCACTGACCTTGGTACAGCCACCAAGCCATAGCCCATCAAGAAAATGCCTGCTATGAGACCGAACGCATTTGAAGCTGCGATGCAGAAGCCAAGGACATTTGCAGGCGCCAGTTCGCCGGTGATAAGGAGCAGCACGAGCCCAAAAGCCCCAACGGCCTGTCAACAAACTCTACATGAAGTACTCCAGCGAGATTGATCCAGCAGCCAAAAGGTGGTGACACTGTACATGTGCATTTGCTTACCATCAGGACTGCATAGAATATCAAGTTGTTCTTCAATGCAGTTCCTAGTCGCCCGCACACGGTGAAAGCTCCTGAATGGCATGTCGTGCCTCAGATTGCGATCTCTGCCTGCGCTTTACTCAGTCTGGCCTGTGCTGCATGCTTCCGTCTGATCCCAAGATCTCACCTGAGTCCACATACTCCTGGTGGAAGGGCAAAAATGTGAATTGGGCGATGAACCCATACCAGTACGATATCCGCCACCTGCACGGCATACCCCAACAGTCCTTTGCTTCCCGCCAAGATCTGGCCTGTACTGGGTTATGAATGACCATGAGGGAAACACCGTACCATTGCCTCAGTAGATCCAGATGTTGACCCTATACGGGACCAGACATGTTAGACAGACACCAGAAATATAAAGTAAGAAAGCTGCACCAAATTGGTGCAATTCCAGAGCACCTGTTCCAAAATATGGGCACATTACCTGCATTGCATGATAAACATCGGACGGCACCAAAATGAGCGTTGCAAGGGCGCAGATCCAGGCAAATCCAACGTTGACCTGCAACATCCGCTTCACAAAGCTCAAGGCTCGAGCGCTAGAGATTTTCAGGATCTATTCGTGCTACGCTGGTGCATTGTACTACGAAGATAAGTCCTTTAAGTTTCACATAAAAACATCACCTTAACAAGCCAACTGGTGCCCCTTGAAGGCACATAGTGAAGAGTGTACACCACTCCCACCACCGTCAGCGGCAGACTCACAGCGTAGAATAACCTGTGCACCAGCACAGGACATTACTGACAATTAGTTTAGCTGCCAATAATGCTGACATCGGCAGTCTTATCTGAAGCAGGCGGGGGCTCACCACATCTATCAGGATGGCAAAATTCAGGAATATTCAAAATTAAGGGCCATTGTTGGCATGCAGGAATCTGCCGTATGCTCAAGATCTGATAAGAAGGATGTTCACGGGTGAGTCTCGCTCCCTGACATGCTTGATCTTTACTTGCCTTCCATCGCACACAGTTGATGCTCTCTACCAGCGAGGCAACTTGCGACTGATGACACTAAAAGAGCGATCGAAACAGAGTTTCAGGAAGTGTCATGGCGGTTTTAGCCGTTCGGAAAGTCTGAGTATCTGTAGTTGCAGTTTCGATGATCTTCCTGCTGTTTTCTCTTAAATGGGCATGTTATAATCATAGGACGAACGAAGTTGCTGGAACACTTATGGGATACCCATTGCTCCTGAGATCATTGGGTCAGAATGTTTAAAAAGCAACCAACATCATGACAATGTTGCAGATTGAGGGTTCCAGATTTCACAATACAGCCCCGTGTATGAATTTACATCAAAACCGAAGAGGAAACTTTCCTTTGAAAGGGTAATACAATGACAGCAATTCCGAGGCGTGCTATGATTGCATTCTGTTCACCTACTCCACAACCCTGTGAAGCACCTCTTGTTAGCAAGAGACTGGTGTTGTGCACATGTGTCAAGGCATCTATAGCAGAACTGCAAAGAAGAAAGAGCCTCACCTTTCCTTTGTGATAATACTTCCATCGTGTTTTGACATAAGGGACGTCATCAGATCTTCACATCTCATCTTTGCTTATTGAGCATAAGAGCACTGGAACCTCATTCGGGGAAGTATCTAAGGCCCCAGAACGCAGCAGTAAGCTCTCTGCCTCACATTGTTCTGGATGTTGACGCGTCACCTGGGAAACATGAGACAGCAAAACTAGGCAGGAGTGGCAGACAATTGTCCCAGAGTCAATCAAATGAGCTGCCGGCAACACATCAGAATTCAATTTCAAATACCTGCAGAGTAGTCAAGCCATGGCCGTCCTGGGCATTGATTGGGGCTCCAGCCTCGAGCAGCATCTCTATGATGTTCAAGTGCCCCTCCCTTGCTGCGCAGTGCAGTATGCCCTTGCCCGACAGCAGGTCAAAATTGCTAGACCGCACAGTCGCCAGAACTTCATCCGATGCAAGCAATTCCTGCAGCATTGGATGTCATTTTCCTCGATTGATGGAAGTGCGAGATTTTTCAAGCAATGTTGGATCTCGTGTGCAAGTCAGCCTCACTCAGCTCTAGTTGCATGGCCCCGCAAATCAGGCAGGAGGCCAGTTTGCCAGACACGTGCTAAGGGCTCATCGAAGTACCTTCATGGCTGCAGCATCGCCCTCCACAATTGCTTCGCACAGCTTGATGATGAGCTTCTGCTGTGAACTGCCCTCCTTCCACAGCTGCTCCAGCTGTGGAGTGAGCGCATTGCTCAGAAGCATTTCTGACACCTCGTCCCGGCTGACCAGAATCCCGGCCCCTTTGGCCCATCTGTATATCCAGAAGGATTTGTGCTGCTGGGCGGCCGTCAGCTGGACTAGGCGGCCCTGCCCCTCATCCCCACTGCGATGTATTGAGATGAAGCGATCATCTCCTATTCCCGCGCTCACGGACTGCAGCGAGCCGAGGCCAATGGACTGCACCCGGCTATGCACAATCGCCCGTTGACTCTTGGAAAGGCTTGGTGGAAAGCCCAGGGTGGCCTTGGTGTCACCGTCGCTGCCTTCCCTAAACCAGGCAACCAAGCGATCCAAGACTGCGCCGTCATCCTGGTTGGCACGGCACCTCTCATCAGTCTCACGCCCAGAGCTCTCAATGTTTAAACAATGTGACACAATAGACTTTTCAGTGTCTCACCAACAAGAGGGTGGTTGTGGCCCCGTCAGTGCTGTAATCCTCAGGGTCTTCTGGTGATGCCGGACAGTCTGCAGAACATGACACTGTCGGTCAGAAAAGTGTGGAAGTGGGACTACAAGTGGTTGCAGCAACATATGATGTATAAATACCTGCCAATGGAGCTCTCTCGTAAAATGAGCTCGAAGCTGCAAGAAATAGCTTTATGGGGCCAATTCCATCTGCCTCAGTATTCGCCTTAGGGGTTCGCTTCACGTATCGTTTCTTCCCCATCAGATGGGCCAACAGAAAAACAGAACACCAATTTATGAGCGTCACTACATAGAAGCCCGAAAAGGGAGCGGATACACCAAAGTTTTGCAATTCCAGTTGCACCCGGCATAAATAAGTTCTAAGTAAGAAATCTTTCAGCCTGACACGAGAAGCAGACCTGCGAGAAGCTGAGGAAAGACCTATAGAAAGACCTAGCTAGCCACAGCGAGAGAGGGTGAACCCTATTACATGGCAAAATCCTTGCTTCCTCTCGCGTTTCCTTGCGTCCTCTCGTGTTTGAGGAAGAAATCGCGATAAAATGTATCCACGTCCCACCAGTCACAATCCCGCGTTGGGACCAGGCTGCACTGGCCCTTCGCTTGCCCAGTACGTGCCTGATTATGCAGATGTATCCAGCAGGCCATCTGTGCAACAGCCTTTGAGCGGCGCAGCGCCATTCATGGTGGATCCTAATGCTGTAGCGGCTTCGATAGGAGGGCACGATCCCACGAAACATACCACGTGCGGTCCTCCACCTGTTTGATGGCCCCAACCTGAAGTGCTTTGTTTGAAGGCCTCTCATCAGCCAAATTTCATGAAATTTGCTTCATTTTGCGCTTTGCAGATCTCACAGATTCTGATTAGCCATTTCTTTCTGGGGCTTGTGGGCCCGTCCTTGTTCATCCTCGGAGGGCTCTCAGTAGTGAAATTGGGTGATGCAGGTCACCATATGTCACAGGGACGTCTGTTCTAGGCGTGACGTACAGGGATGGAGTGCTGCTGGCGGCTGACACGCTGGGTAAGGCGTTTTCCTGTCATACTTTTGTTTGTGTCATACCCTTGTATGCTGACAGTGGTGAGCCTCCGGATTTAAGAACATTGGTCAGGAGACTCAGCAGTTGAAAAGCTCTGCTTGATTCAATATGCGCTTGGCTGCATCGCAGGTTCATACGGGTCCACAAAGCGCTACAAGTCTTTTGAGAGACTTCGCAAGGTGAATGAGCAGACCATCATTGGGGCTGGTGGCGAGCTATCGGATTTCCAGTACATCCTGACGCTGTTGGACGAGCTCTCGAACGAGGACTTCTGCGCCGATGATGGCGCAAAGCTGTCGCCCAAGGAGATCTATGCCTACCTGTCGCGTGTCCTCTACAACCGCCGATCCAAGTGTGCTGCTTCGCTGATCAACACACATGATATCCCTGTGCAGTGCTTAGACAATCTCGTGCCTACGGTATGCAGACTTAGGTTTTCAAGATGCTGAAGCAAGCGTTGGCTGGAACAGGATGGACCCACTGTGGAACTCCTTGGTGGTGGGAGGCTTGCAAGATGGGAAGCCATTTCTTGGTACCATCACCATGCTTGGCGTGCACTACTCAGATGACCACATCGCAACAGGTTCATCCCGGCGATGTCAGAGCTTTCTCCCCTCATATGCTCTTGACAGAGAAATTGTGGTTCCTGGCAAAGGCCATCACTTGCTGAACAGGCCCGGTGTTGTTGGCAGGCTTTGGACAGATGCTGGCACGCCCCCTATTCCGTGAGAGGCACCGTCCAGACATGAGTGAGGAGGAGGCCACACAGCTCCTTCACGAGGGACTGAGGGTATGGCCACGGTCTGCCTTTCACACCCAAAACATTTCAGGCATCCCAAGGCCATTGCTGTGTCGGTAAGTCCTAAAGGCATTGTCTCTGTGGTGCTTTGCAGGTTTGCTACTACAGGGACAAGCAGACCACCAACAAGTTCCAGATTGCAAAGGTCTCTGCTGAAGGCACAAGCATATCCGAGCCATTTGCGCTGGAGACGAAGTGGGACTACAAGGTATGCATGGCCTGCGCCTTGTCGTGATTTTGTCTGCAAACTTCCATTTATGCTCCAGCTCTTTAAGGATGAATCGGCAGTCTTGTTGCTGGACAGCTCAGCACTTGCTGGAGGGAGCCGTGTTCCTGTTTTGAAAGCATGCAAGTGATTTGTGCTGTGTGATTTGTTCTGCAGGCTTTTGTCAACCCTGGAGCACTTGCTGTTGGTACATGGTGATGGCGCACGTGGGCGACTCACATGGTGCAGCTGCTCATGGGGCCCAGTATTGGAGGGGTCGTGTGCGTCATGATGAGCATGCTGAAGCAGGGGGTCTCAGTGATGAGTTCCTGCACCAGCTGGGCTAGCTGGAATGTGGCAGTTGCGAAACCCATATGTCGAAAGAGCAGCAACATAGACTCAAGCAGGCTAAAACTGCTATTGAAATCTCATCTACCAAATGGACAAGCTTGAGCATGTATGCATAGCCCACTGTTTTCCATTGGTCGAACAGCACTAATGGTTCACAGTCACAGACTGATCCAGCAGCTGCAATCCTTGCAATTAATGATGCTGCATTTGTGCTATATCAGCTGCTGATGTACGACACCAAGCAGAGACCGGAGGTGATTGGTCTTGAGCGGAACTTTTGTGTTTGGGAAGCCATTAAGCTCTTATACGATGAGATGCCAGAAGACAGTGAATCTCACGCCATCAATGGTAATTAGACCCCTGCAGGCACAGTACGGCATTGTTGCCGTGGTATGCCAGCTGGCCACGGTGGCAGCAGTGATCGTGACATCATGTATGCAATGTATGGCATGCCATGCAGTAGTGCATCCACTGTACCGTACCGTAGTGACTATAGTATATGCAGAGGTTGATATATATATCAACCATGATCATGATGATCGCCACATGCGACATGCCTATGCTCCACATATGTGGCCCCCACATGCCATCGCAGTGCGCCTTCAAGGCGCTTTTTAGAACTTCCATCGATATATATCGAGTCACCCGCGGGTGCAGGCATGCAGGCCCCCCCCGCCAGTGGCATGCACACTGTCATTTCAGTGCACTGGCATGTGGCCTGCTGGCACATACTCTGGCAGTGCAGGGTGTACTGTTTCTACGGCTGCCAGAGACACCGATTTCAGCAGGCGCCCCGCTGGCAAGGCTGTGGACATCACGGGGAGCCCACGTGGGTTTCCAGGGTGAAAAATCAACCATGTGCGTTTAGCTAATTGCTTTGGAAGCAACGCAAACGCCATCGTCAATCCTACTCAAAGAGACACCCCTAGCACGACTTACTGGTACAGTCCTGCTTCCAGGTGCCATATCGATCACCGAGCCTGTGGTGGTGACCAAGGAACGCCCTGGGAGCTGTCGGGGATGGTGTTGATGTCGCAGGTCACACTGCCTACTGGAAGTCAGGTGAGTGGACCTGTCCACAGTCTTTGTTTGAATATATTTGATAAAACCGTGAAGGCACAAACTGGCCCCACGGTAATCCTTATCTGAAGACAGCTGACGAAGTGACGGAGGACTACGGGATTGTGGTTTGAGAAGGCGGGCCTTGTTATCAGTTGTCTTGAAACAGCTTTGACACGTATCTTCACCAATTGATGCTTACCAAGTTCGACTGTAGTGCAAATATGAAGTTTGAGCCGGTTGCGATCCCGTTGGAGGAGCACACTCAGACGAGGCGGTCGACCTTTCTCGAAGCTTGGTCTATGCATATGCTACGCAGAAATTTAAAAAACTGGAGGAAAATTTTATGGAGATGGTGTGAGAGTCCCAAAACACTTGTTGCAGTCTGCCTTGAAGGCTGGGAATGACTCTGACAATGTCGGGTGGAGATGACCAGGTTTCAACTTCCAGAGGGTGCTTGTGCAGGCTGCCCCTCCTAGAGCGCGGTCATATTGCGCTGCTTCTGTCAGATGCCACTTGGGTGCCGTCTCCACATCGCAGCAAGGCGAGAGCAATGCCAACAGCAAGTGCCCCATCATGAGGCTGGTGAATGGCACGAAAGGACTCCTGCGCTCTGCTGCCCCTACCATGGAGGCCCCCACACGCCATTTCTCCCACGATGTCTTTGAGTACACGCCCTTCAGTGCCCCAAACTATCAGGTGATTAGCAATCCTTCCTTCAAACGTCCAAGTCGCCTAGGTGGGGCTCTTCTTGTCAGATCCCTGTCACTTTGTGCCATGCAACACCTTCTGACAAATTCCAGTGTTGTCTGGAGCAGGGGAAGTATAAAATGACCATGGGCCTCGAACCGATGCATCCCATGGACTGGATCGAGATTGACGAGCACTATGAGGAGGAGATGGCCCTGCGCCGCACGCTCATGAAGGAGAAGAGGGACATTGTCCTGGTCAGCTTACCGGGGGTGGGGTCAATTATTGCCGATGCTTGCCTGCAAAACCCTGCAAAGGGGGCACGAATTCGTGAACAGCCCGGCGCACTGTACCCACTGCAGAATGGCCAGCAGGTTGGCTGATTTTTGTCCTGTTCATACAGGCTGAGGCTGCAAATGCTGAGATGCTGGAGCTCCTGGCAGACTTCCTGCCCAAGCGATTCCCAGACCGTTTCACAAGGGATGGCGATGTGCTGATCAATCATTCCACCGGCGATGTCTGGAACCTTGCCGACCCAACGCTGGACCCCTTGGAAGCGTCAGCTCTGCTTGTGCAGGTCAGTGGGAATCCGCTTGAGGACATAAGTTGGAGCAGACATGATGTCCAGGATTGATTTCATTTATGGTGTAACTTCATTGGCTGCAGAAGCTCAGGCCCATCATTGGGCAGGCTGCCATGTTGTTCACAAGAGCTTAAGCCCAGCTGCTGTGCATGCAATTGATCAAGTGTGTTGCTGCTGCAGGAGGACCTGTGCCTGATGACCACGGACGACCAGGGAACGCTGCGATTTGTAAGTGGCGCAGTGCTCTTTCCGCAGAGATGGAGCCTTTTGGAGAAGATCGGCATGGACTTGAGGTGAGTTGGTACTCTGCAACAGGCACACTCGTGACTCCTCAAAGTTTGAGCTTGGATACCATCATGGACTCTGCTGTTCCACGCATTGAGCTGCTATGCATCCTGCGCAGGCGGATCCATGAGCCTGTACCAATCTTCAATGGCGAGATCTTGAAGCCCGTTAGCAACTTCATGAGCCGCATCGCTCCCAACAAGCCCTTCTACCGGGCTAACTGGACGGTGAGAATTTGCTGCAGAGTCAATAATGAGATTGTTTGTCCAAGAGGGTCCTCTATATATTCATACCTTGACCTACCATGTGCTTACCCCTCATTCTGACAGTATGCCTCGGCGCATGTGCAGATCTCCGACAACCCAGAGCTCTTCCAACCGCTTGTTGAGGAAAACATCCTGGCAGCTAATGCTGGGGAGATCATCAACAACAAAGTGTGGGGCGAGACGGTGAGTGCTGCGTCAAATTTGTTGAATGTGAGTCAAAGTGTGTTACTTGCCAAAATACATAGAAATTTGGTGCTTTTTGTGTCCCTCGTATCACGTTCAGGCGAATTTAAAATACTATGTGCTGGTGCAGGAGCCCATCACAATCCAGAATGCTGGGGAGCGGCTGCAGACCAGATGTGAGCGCGAGACGCTGTCACGCTTCCCCAAGACGCGGGCCATCCTGTTCACCATCCGCACACACATGCACAAGCTCGACACCTTCGAGGACAAACCCCACAAGGTGATCTCACTTCTGTATTCCTCACTGTCTGTCAAGGTGGCCTGCAGGTCGTCCCTGGGCATTAATGGAGTAATCTGCAGTGTTTTAAGCTTCAGGGTGATGCTGCATACAGGCATGGGAGCTGGCCCGTGCTCTGCGCAACCTGCCTCACGAACTGGTCAAGTACAAGACAATTGCTGCATTCAAGGACCAGGCCCTGGCCTACCTCGATAAGATCTCAATGTCAACCAAGGTACAGGTCCCAGGGTGCAACCTCCAGTTTGAAGCTTTTTTTCCCAGCCCCTGTTGTGCCGCACCCCAATAAATTTGTGTTTAATAAATTATGCTGTGACGTGGTATGACATCGGGATGTCGTTCTTGCAGGAGAGCAAACCGGAGCCGTTTTTACCCTGATCTGTACCTGAATTTAGATGCATTTGCATGAGGAGAATGTATGCCAAGGGAACCAGTTTACAGCTTAGCAGCATAGTTGGGGTCTGTGCCTCGCACACTGCGGCAGTCTTTGTGCCGTGTCAGTACCCCTTGCAGCTCGACAAACCCAGTGCTTGATTGCTGCAGTTCATGTGTTGAGAGCCTGAGACCCACATTCTGTTGATGCGGGGCATGCTGGGGTTGGGCAACAAAGAGTCAATCATCTTAGGACCAACTTTACTTGAGATGGTGGATTCTTGTTGAAGTACAGTGTGTTAGATTCTGCTTCTTTTGTCTGTTTTAGATGCATTGACATGATAACACGCATGACCGGTGGTGACGTCAAACATGTTCAAGAAATGTATTAGTTTGGGGGTCCAGTGGTTGTAGCAGTGTAGCTTGTTTGCAAGCATGTAGCACCTGTACTGTACTGCCACGACAGGAAGATGCATCATCAGTAGAAATTTGTACACCTAGGAATTACTCACAATGATCACGTTCTTTTGGGACATTGTGTTAGTCTGACAGGGGCACCAGCAAAAGCTGACGTCATGGATTGCTTGGGGGATCTATTGTAAGAGTTTCTTGAGAAGATAGTGCGGTTCTAATTGACTGATATTCTGTAAGGGGTATTCTGGACAATGGAAAGTTTTGGTTGAAAAGTGTTGCATATTTACATGTTACAAAAAAGGTCAACATACATGCCCACCCTCTGGACCATAGTGTATAACAACCTGGAAATGACCCTCCAGCGGTAGATGCATGGCTCCCAATTGGTTGCAACCTTCAATCATATCTTGAGGAAATAGTTGCCGAAGAAATGTGCACATTGCAAGTTGGCAAACACCAAATGTGCACCATGAAATGCTGCTTTTACGAGCACACGCCTTGACAAAGCTTTTGATAGCACATACTGCCCCTCTCAAAGTGATTATCAAGCTTCAATCGCCAACAAACCCAGCCTGCAGGTTTCGTGCAGGTTGACAGGTCGCCAGGTTCTGCATATGATACACTCCCTTCCAAATAGCAGTTACTGTTCCCTGAAATGCTTGAGCAATATGTACATGTCCTCCTTTGTCATCCCTTGGATAAGCAGGTCAGCCAACTCGCTGACGATTGCAACACCCAGGTCCTTTGTTTGCAAAAAGCAGCCCAGAACACGGCATGATAACCAAGATGACATGCTCCTGTAGTGCACCACTGTCAAAATACCATTGACCTGTACCATAGGAAGTACACCCCTCAGGGCAGAGGGATGAGGGACAGAACCCAACAGAGGCGCGTAGCAACCAGAAGAGGCACAAACAAAGTATGTCTGCAAGATGCAGGATGGATCCAGCAGGATGCAAGCAAACATTTTGCATCACATTGCGAGGATTGAAGCACAGAATTGCATTCTTGCTTGCAGTCCCAAACTCTTTCTATGTGCTCCACCATTCCCTGCTGCTGGCCTGTCATATCCACTGAATTGAGGGCTGTTCTTGCCAAGAAGCACACTGGTACTGCGACTGCCAGCTCAAAGCTGAGACTTCTTGAGATGTATGGTAAAGAATGTCAAGTGGTCAGACGGGGCCGTCCAGAACGCTGTTGTCACCGGCGTCCAGCGCTATGCTAGCGCAGATGGTGCTGAAATCGGGCCACACAGTGCGCGGGAAGAAGGCCACGATGAGCTTGGCAGTCTGCAGCGGCATCAGCGCGCGCATGCAGGCGCTCAGGAACGCCTCCGTGTACCTGGGCTCCTTGGCAAGGCTGCCCTTCAGCGCCCACATGGCCTCGTGCGCCTGCCAAGCCATGCACACCCATCAGGATCCCATGGACATGCTTTCCTCTGCGCCATTCTCTGCAAGTAGCAGACACTGGCCCCAGGTGCTATGGCCCTTCATGCTCCACAAGTTGCAGCAGAAAGGAGCTGCTGCTCTGCACTGAGATCTGAGGGCAGAGTTAAAGGGATACCTTCTTCAGGCCGTCCTTGCCGGGCGCGGCTGCAGCGGCCATGGCAGCGTTGATGGTGGCGCGCTCCTTGGCCAGGGCTCGCAGCGCGCCGCGGTAGCGCCTCTGCGCAGCCACCAGCGCCGCCCTCTGGTCGTCGCCCAAGTCCAGCGTGCTCTGCAGGCACCCTCTTGCACGTCACACCCTGCTGCAGTGACCTAGCCGACATCTGGCGCACACCTAAAAGCCCTGCATCATAGCAATGTGCAGGGGAATCAGGCAGGAAGGTGTGCCTTCGCACCAGTAGGTCACGCTCAAACTCAAAGGAGGTTGTGGGGTCCAGACAGCACTCCTGCTTGTGGTAGAGTTGCCACAGGGGGACTGTGCTGGTCGCCTGCATCCTCGATGCGAACACCGTCTGCAATGATCAGCCACACCTCAGCACCCACAATTGCCCATATTCAGAGCAACAATGTTTTCACCAGAAAGCAGATGTGTGTTTGCACCAGAAAGCAACTGTGTGCTTGCCCCTTAGAAAGGGCTTACCAGGTCATGGACGAGGGTTCCAACTCTCTGCAGGGAAGCCTGACTGGCACTGTCCTGCTCCAACTCAGACAGACACTGCCGCAGTGCAGCCACGTAACTCTGCATAGGCATGCCGAGTGGTCAGACTCACAGCGCATGCTCTACATCCTTCATGCTTGCAATCACCCTCGAATGCGAGGAGCAATTTCACGCAAACAACAGATATCACCTTGTAGATCCCAAACGCCTGTGTGTAGGATAGGCCCTTGATGGTGTGCATGTCGGCCGGCATCGGGCTGCTGTCAGGCACTGAGATGTAGACACTGTCGCTGCCGTTCGTCACCGCATGTGATCCCAACTCCTCCGCCGCGTCATCCCCCTGAGCCACAGCGCAGACTGCTGTAGGGGACTCATTGGCCCAGATACATTGCCTTCACCACCCATAGCACCGCACAGTCTAAATGAGGTAGACCCGGAGTAACAATGTAATGAATGTTGGTGAGGAGCACAGGCTGCTGACGCTGCGCTCACCTGGTGTTCCTCAGAGCTGTGCGCAGCCTGCAAGGCACTCAGCGTCTTTTCCATCTGCTTTGCGTGCAGCTCCACCTGCGTCTTGTCGGCCTCCATCTTGAGCTTACAGAGCTTCATCGCGATCAGCTCTGTCTCCAGCATCTCCACGCGATTCGTCAGGTCCATAAACTTTTGCTCTGCAGCGCAGACACTGCCATTGTCGTAAACTATTTTCTTCCACAAACTTCAGAGAGGATGTGAAAACAGGTATGAGCCACTCACTCTGGCGCTCCCTAAATTTGCGGGCGCCCCGCCTGTTTCTTTCCATGGCAGCGGCTGTGCGATGGCCCTTGGGCTTGGGTGTTGTCCCTGCGCTCCCGTCTGCACTGCCCCTGCTGGCATTCGAGTTGGATTTGGCCTCCTTCTTCAGGCCCTGCACCACAGTCATTCTCACAGTCATCAAGATCTCACTCAGCCCCCCCAATGCTTGAACAAATTATCCAAAGCACAACAGGACACACTACTCCACTACACTATTTTTTAAGAATTTGAATAGGACATCTTTTGCGCAAGGATTCTAAAATTTGCGTGACCCTTTCCCACCTAAACGCAGGAAGTAATGTCTTTTCAACATGGCAGCGGTCCCATCGATCCATACTGAGCTTCAGCATAGCAAAACCTTGCACGATGAAAACCCCACCGAACGCACGACGTGTCTAAAGTAGGTGATAGCGAGAGATCGTTCCATCCGATCCGATGAGCTTGATGTTACAATTATTTGGCGGGTTGCTCGCCTGCGCAGGGATCAAGGGGAAGTCCACGATCCTAGCGGGGGACTCGGCAGCCGGTATTTCGTGCTTGGAGCCCACGGGGAAGGTGTCCGTCGTCACGAAGAGGTCGTCAAACGGATAGTGCGAAGAACCACTTCCGTTCAGACTGTTCTCGCTGACGTCTGCAGAATGATTTGGGCTCGGAAGGGTATTGAGCCAGTCAGTGTGCGCCGTGAACGGGTCCAGGTCCGTGACGGGCAGGTTGAGATCGAGGAAGGAGTGGAGCTCCAGCTCCTCAGGGAAGGGCATCTTGGTCCCCATCGTCACCATCGCAGCAGGTCGTTTGGCCTTCTCATTGTGAGGACGCCTCAACCAAAATCCTGCGCTCCCTTACGATATGTTCCTAATTTGGATCCATTTTGTTGCCTTAGTCACTCCCCACGTGGCCACATGGCATTCATGCAAGACCCACGTGACTCCCACCCCAAAACTTTCGTCAGACTTGCCTCCAGGCAGATGGATCCTGGGGGTACTTGCCAATATTGAAGGTATAAACAGGTAGGTGGGAAGGGGGGCCGTCATGGCTGCCGCACTTTCAGAAGTTGGGATACTTGGTTTCCCTTCTGCACTAAACACCGGAATTGCTCTTCCTAATCGCAGCTTTCTTAAGCTTCCATCGAGATCTTGCCTTGGCAACCGCTTTTCCAAAAAGCAGGTGAACCAATGTTGTATCATGCTGTCAAATCAACGTCACAACCAATAAATATAAAGCAGGGCTTCACTTGAAGACAAGGAGAAGTCATCTGCTGATATACTAATTCGTTCTGCAGGCGCAATCAAGAGTTCTGCACATGCCCGAGCTGAGAATTCGCAATGCTAGTGGCATTCGATCTGCGCAGATCACAGATCTGAAGCAGTCATCGGTGGGTGTTGGACCCAGGGTGCGTACACGCCAGGACGCAAGACTACGCTGTATATTTGAGCTTGTTCATCAGGGAAGTCCTCTTTAGCTATAAGAACTTAGCAGTGGTGCGCAGGGTATGCTCCTGGTTGGCTTCAGTAAAGCAGATGGGGACACAGTGGCGGCATGGATGCAGCAGATGGAGCCCGAATTTTCGGTGTCCCACTGCACCCGGGACATGTTAAAAGGCACAGTACAGGAGGCCGTCTGCCAAGGGGACTTGGACAGGTTGAGGGTGGAGGGTCACACGGTGGTTGAAGAGCCTCTGCCCAGGCTCGTGATCCTATCTGGCATGTCTGGCGAAGAAACCATTGCCATTGCTGAGCACTGGGAGATGTTCACAGGTGCGCAACAGCTCACATTCCCGAGCCTAGTCGGAGACATTTGATGAGAAGCTGCCTAGTGGGGCATTCATCCTCCATACAGACTGTTTGGCTTGGAGGTGAGGAGTGGGGACATGTGTGTGTCTGCAGGCACATCACCGCCGATTATAGCGACTCTGGTGGATAAGTTGTTGCAGAGATCTCTGCAGGATGCCATACTGGACATCGTCAAGTCTTTCTCCATCAGGTGGGATGCATGCAGAATACATTGCCATCATAGGAATTTGCATGTGAATCCCAGGTTTGATCAAGAATTTGAAGTCAGGAGGGGTTCTCCTTGGTTGGCTGAGGTCTCTGTTCTTTGACTTGCAGCAAAAGTAGGAGCAAGAACATGGCAGATGCAAGCGGGCTGAGGGAGATGATAAAAAAGAAGCTTGATCAGAGGCAGGCACAGGCTGGGCGACGGCTAATTAGTAGAGATGCCCAATCCTTCACTGAGACCGAGGGTTCCCAGCCTGCAGTGTATGTCCAACAGATGACCATGGATGGTCCTCCTGAAGCGAAAATCAGGAGCAGCAGAATCGACCAAGAGCAGCAGGAAAGAAATGCACAGCAGCAAGTGCAAGAGTTGAGGCCAGTCCTTCCAAAGCGATCACAGATCCAGAAGGGTGCAGCAGAAAGGAGAGATCAGAAACCCAAGCGAGAGAAGAGGGGCTTTGGGTAGGGATTACTTTGGACGATACACACTGTTTTTACACAAGACATGAGACAAATCCTGTGATGATCTCATAATGAATCTTTGGAAAATTGCAAGAAATTCTCCATTAAGGCCCTCTCAAGGACAGAAAGGCAATCATACCAGATGTAAAGTCTATCATGGAATGCTTTATCACGCCACTCCAAGGTCCTTCAGCCATGCAGTATGAGTGGGGAAGGGGTCTGCCCTGCCCTCTGCCAGAGTCTTCTTAGATATATCATAGAACCACCCATTCCTCCATTGAAACTCTTTTACTGCTGTGGGGAAGTGCGCAACAGAGCGAGAGTATGCATGCAAGCGCTCTGCAAAATTGCTGTCCAGCGTTACACCCACCTCAGCTGCTCCTCCAGCACCCAGCTCCTCAATAAGAGACCCCACCTCGCTCCGATGCTGTCTCTCAACATCACCAATGTTGGCACTGTGGCGAGCTCCAACAAGCATGTAAGCGCTGCACAGCAGGCATCAGAAGTGAACCCATTTGCAATCAACAACATTGTGGGCTGTGGTGAGGACCTTGTTTACTGCCAGTGTATGTATTAATGAGGCAAGCAAAACCGCATCTGAGATATCTGTAAGACATCGATGCAGCCGATACAGCAGCATATTACCTGATCCAAATCAGCTTTTCCAGCATTGCTTTGTCAAACTCCGGTCTGTCCGGCGTGCTGCAGCTCAAGCCATTTGCCTTCAGCCGCTCAGCCACTGCCTCAGCATGAATACCCCATGCAGCAGTCAAGCCCTCTGGATTGAGGTCAGTCTTGCCATCAAGAGGGGCCTCTCCCTTCTTTGCAACCGCAAAGTACACTAGGACCTGTTCCATGAAGAGCATCGGCGATCACTGTCATGCTTGGTGAGGTACCAAGCCACCGGCAGCCATTGAGTGCTACAGCTGTAAGAACGATCAACATGCGTGCCGCGCCTGTGTGTTGTCTCCAAGCCCTTGCCCATCTAGCCATGGCTGTAGCATGCCATTCTGAATGAAGACAAGGTCTGCGCATGCAAGGCCATTGTGAGTCTCTGCATAGACCGCAAATCAGCAAAACATTCCCCTGCCCATACTAGATTTGACTCACCCTTTTTTCTGTCAGGCGGTGTCATGGACACCACATCGTCAAGAGCACCATTTCTGGTACAAACAATGACAGGCCCTTGCGGACCTTCTGGGATTCTTTCCCCCCTACCTACCAATACCTGCGAGGAAACAATCCAGTGCCCTTCAGAAAGGGTGATAAGGCACATGCCTCGCCTTTAGAAGACTGTCTGTATAGAAAGAGATAACTGACATCGTCTTTCCCCATTTCTGCAAGCGCAGCACCGACACGCCCGCGACCCACTATAGTGAACACCTGTAATGCCAACCATAGAAGATTTCACGCAGGTGTATTTCTAGGAGATGGCAGATGTACTATGCGATCAAAACTGCAGAAATTCCAACCCCTCATCACATTCACTTTGATGCAAAGTGAATTGCACCTGTTCGCCACCCTGAGATCTGACTGCCATGCTTCTATGCCGCGATCGTCGTGTCGTACTTAGACCGCCTTGTTGTAACACGTGGCAACACTGGTAGCGCAAGGATCTCAACATTTTGCCTCGTGATTATGAATGGTTTCTTGTTTTCTAAGCTGATGAAAGCTGTCAAGATTGCTGGACCTCATCTGCCAGTTTTACTGATGGTGAGTCAGCACAACAGGCCAGAGGAGTGTTGTGGTCAAATTTAGTTATAGAGTACAGTATGACTTCTAATTTATAGTCGAACACCTCTCTGCCGGCTAATACCACTGACATACGATGCCCTCTGAGATCAGCAAGCATCACAGGAATGTCACTCACACTGTACAGGCCCAACGCTTCGGACATATTTCCACTGGCAGTGACTGTCTCCGAGACACATGGTGCCCAGTACAGACGCCCCTCACCTGGATCTGTACGTTACATAAAGATGCATAACATCGCTGTATGGTCCTTATTGTCATGACACACCAAACACTGTGAGTTTTATCACATGAATGATGACGGCGCGCTCAAAATTTTGAACTCGACGCTAGGTTGAAGCAAGCGGTGCCCCTTAATCAGACCCTGGGCCAGATGGCAATGCAAAGGCTTGACATGAATGACTAATGTACACACAGCCCACCGATGGCAGGAATCGCACAGGTGAAAATGCCCCTTGCACCTTGGTGCTGCTTCTTAATGCACGGAGGCTCACTTTGCCTCTGCAGCAGTCTCCTTCAAGGATTTTGGCAATTTGATGATCTTGCCGATGGCAATTGTGCGGCCCTCGTCTCGCAAAGTGAAGCGGCCCAGCTGCGGCACATTCTTGAACAGCTCCGCGGAAATAGGCTTCTCCACCTCGATCCGCACCACCACTGCGCTGCCGCTCTTGGCAAACTTGACCTGCAGCGCAGCACAGTATTTCATGAGTGAGCTTTCCAGAAAGGCGAAGGCCGCTGGGGTGTGGGTGTCGCAGACAGCTTAAATCTGGAATTGCCTTCACCACCCAAGCATGTAGGAGTGCGGACACACCTTCTTCTTGTTCAACTTGGGGTCCTTGATCTTCATGTCAATCTGGTGGAAGAGAGTGGTGATCTCACACTCCTCCACCAGAGAGTGCAGATGGAGGATGGCCTTGTAGCCTGATGTGAAGACCGCCTTGTGCTCTAGCAAATCCAGGATCTGGCAAGGCACACGTTCAGAGGTTCAGCACCCAACTGCTTCTGATCAAATGTCACCTTGCAAATTGCAGCAGCTTCCCCCTTACCTGCAGCTGCGCGTCAAAGTAGGTGACGCAGGGGACGGGGGCATTGCGAGAGCAGATCACAAAGCCGGGAGCGATGTCATCTTCGTCAACACCGCTCAGGCGCAGGCGCAGGTTCTCGCCCCCCAGCGCCGCCTGCACCTCATCGTCATCGCGGTAGATGGTGGTCACCGTCACTGGCGCCCTGCAGGCGCAGGCAGCGGATCAGTGGCATGAAGAGCTAAGACATATTTCAGATGGGCAGAAGGCAAGCATCTCCTGCCAAAAGTGAGAGCGAGCTACAGGAAGGGAACAGATACCAGCCTGTCGCCGATCTTATGGATTTCAGCAATTTGCTGGCAAACACAATCAACCAATCAAGTGCCATGGCTAGGGCAATTTGCGCTCGCGTTACGACTTACTTGTTCGGCATGACATAGAGGCGGTCTCCTTTGCGCACGAGGCCGGCCTCGCTCTTGCCCATGGCGATGGTGCCCATGTCCTTGTACCTGTCGATCACCGACATCCTGAAAGGCGCCAGGGGGTCGCGCGGCAGCGGCTCCACATCATCCAGGACTTGGAACAGGGTGCGGCCCTTCACAAACCACTTTAGCGGTCAGATGACCGCAACCATCCTGTACCAGTACAGCCACACAGGTGAACTTTCACGAACCCTGAAGAGGGTGTCTGAAGCATACCTTGTACCATGGACACGTCTTCTCTGGCACTGGGTCCTTGATGTTAAGCCCCAGCAGGCCAGACATGGGGAGGTATATCACATCCTTCTCCCTGTACCCGCAAGTCTTGAGAAAGCCCCCAAGTTTTGTCACAATCTCCTTGTATCGCTCCTCAGACCACTTGCCATCAGGGGTGATGATGGAAGGGTCATCCATCTTGTTGATCTGCAGAGCAGCACACCTGGGGCTGTGGAAGGCAACATCCCATGGAAAACACTGCGCCTCATAAATTTTGCCTCATAAGCTCAGAAAGTCATAATGTCTGAGCAGCAAGAAGACTGTACCGTGACAATCAGCTTTGCAACTCCGAGCGTCTTTGCAAGCTGCGCATGCTCCCTGGTCTGCCCACCACGCTCAAAGCCTGCCTCAAACTCTGCCTGTAACCCACACAATACTGCTTCATAAAAGAACAAACCTCCCAAATAAATTTCATTTGTTTCCCGGGGTGGGTACATCCCAACCCATGCAAGCTAATGTTATGCTGGGCAAAAGAGCACCCCTCACCTTCCTTGCAGAGACCACGAGCACACCCACATCCGCCTGGGATGCGCCAGATATCATGTTGGGCACGTAGTTCTTGTGTCCAGGCGCATCGAGGATGGTGTAGCGCTTCTTCTTCGTCATGAAGAGTGCGCGGCCGACCTCCACTGTCTTTCCCTTTGCCCTCTCCTCCTCGTTGGTGTCCATGATATATGCCATGTACCAACTCTCCCTGTTCTTGTCCTTTGCCTCCCTGCGTGGTGACCATGATCACAGATCAGCAAGGGCTGACTTCCAATCATGCTTTGATGCAAGAAACGTGTGAGTTTCTATAATGCAGCAACAGGGAGTATAGATGATAATTGAGAGATGACAACTCACTTCTCATACTTCTGGATCGTCCGCTCATCCACTCCTCCCTGACACAGCATGACATGCCGCATCATGCACCACACATCTGCCGCAGTCATCATCAAGCCAGGGACAAACATAGAACAGAATTCGGGCATCAAGTTATCTGGCATACCGTGAGATAGAGAATCTGCCCTCCAGTTGTGGATTTTCCCGCGTCTACATGCCCAATGAACACGATGTTCATGTGTTCCCTGCAAGTAAAAGCAACGGCGTCACCCGATTGCTGCGTGCATTTGATCAAGTGCATTCTGCTGAAGATCCACATGTCATCAGAAAGTGCAATTGCACCTGTTGTCGGCCTTCTGCAGCTCCTCGTGTATCCGCTGCAGCTCTTTGTTGCGCGCCTCCTGATCCTCTTCCTGTTCATCGTCCTCGTCATGATCCACGGCTCTCCCTTTGTTGGGAGAGGCCTCAGAGCTAGCAGGCGCTGGCCGTGATGGAGATACTGCCAAATTCTTCACAGCTTCAGCCGCGCTGTCAACCTCTGCAGCACTCTCCACTTCTGCTGCATAGGCATAAGCTGGCATCAGCTCGATTCCTGTTGTTTCGCATGTGCAAATCGATGCAAGCATTGAACTAGGTTGACGCTTGGGCTGGTTTGATAAGACATCAAAGGAGTTCAACCACGCCTGTCACTCAGCCTGGCCATCAAGACCTCGGGCCTCGAGCCACAATAGCCCATATCCAAATACGTTTCGATCCTCTCCTTCCACCTCACTCTGCCTGTATCACAAATTGTTCCCCAAAGGAATCCTGTCAGCTTACCCTTCTCTTCCCTTGTACTCCTGCCTGCTCCATTTGCCGGAACGTCCTCGTCCATGGGCGCCACACCATTTGTTATGGCGTGCGAAGCTGCAGGAGGCGCCGTCTGTGGGGCGTCAGCAGGCTGATGCTGAAAGGAGGCAGCTGCAGGACGCACTGAGGCTGGAGCGGGAGCCTGAAGGACTGGGGACGGCGCTGCTGGAGCTGCAGCAAAGGTGGTGCTGAATGTTGACGCGCCAGGATTGAAGCTGAATGCGTTGGGATTCAGTGCAGGAGCAGCACTGCGTGATGCAGGGGCCTGGTTTTCCGAAGGCAGGAAATCCTCGTTCTCTTCCCAACTCATCTTGGCGATGTATTTGAGATTGGCACACTTTTATGGAGATTCTTACAGAAACAACGATGCCGGGTGTGTTTGATAGATCAGCCGTCCCAAAATTGATGTTAGTATGGCCAGCGATTGTGGACTGCCTGGCAACATGCATTCTTTCTTCGTTCCTATAGAAATCTTTCTCCTACAAATTCAGAATTCGCCTTCAAATACCCATTGATCGGCTGAGCCATGAAGATGATGCTGGTTTAAAGCGGTGTCTTTCAGTCACAGAAGTGATCTTCGACTTGGTCATCACAGTAAGGAGGGTCCTAGCAACTGAAGCGTGATCAGAAATCAGAAGCTTTTCTGTATGATGTCGTATGCACAGCATGCAGCACCAATGCAGCGTCCAAGTCAAGCCTCTTCGGCTTTGCCACCGCCCCCCAGTGCTCCTGCATTACCTGAGATAGATAGAGAGAAGGTGCTGCCTAAGCAGTTTGGACTTCATTTATTGGATTCTGTTTAGATTACTGTGTCACCCTCAGATCTTTGGCTGACATCTCGGTATGCATTGCAGGTCTGTCCTATGCTGATCAGAGTGTTTCCTCAGGTATGGAAACAGCGCGCTATTTGGACTCATTGGGCAGAGAAATATCGCTGAATATGGTTTCAGACTGTAATGCAGTAGGTTGACAAGGGTTTGCTGTTTGCAGTTTGGAGGTCACCACAGGCTGGAGGACTATGCGAGAAGAGGGCAGGAGCCCAAAGATGAGGTCCAGATGTACACATGGCCTGATGCAACGCTGAGGGAGCTCACGGATCTGGTGAAGGAAGTCCAGCCTGCAGCGCGTAGAAGCACCGCCCGCCTTGAATTTGCCTTGGTATATCCAGACAAGAGGGGCCGCAATGTAATGCGAGTGGTGCGCCATGATGTCACTGCCCGTGCTTGTTTTTATGCTCAGCATCATGCTCTGCTGGCAGTCCGCCACCAAGAGATGCTCGGAAGGGACTTGAAGATGCTGCTGCTTATTAGGTGGGCGCGACGCATTCCACTCGGGGTGGCCAAGATGACAACAAGACGCTCAAACAACTCAACTTCCAGGTATGTTCCTCGATTCCCTTACCGGTATTCTCCTTTTGCAATCATTGTGGCTTACATCTCTGTGATAGCGACTAGCTGAAATCTTCCCTTTGATGATGCAGACAGGAGACTTCCTGGACGTGAGCATAACATGAGCCACCTTTGTCCAAGGATGCGGATGTGCATTCCGGATAGATTTATCTGAGGGAAAGGCCTTTTGTGTCATGCGCTGCATTACAAACACAAGTACAAGAAGCTTTTACAGGATTGATGGTGTCGGCCGCATGAAAATGATCTCAGACTTCTCAGGTTATGTTGACATATGATGTGTAGTGGATGTCTGTAGCCGCCACCTTAATGTTGCTGATCCAATCCTCTCTGTGTCAATATGGATTTAACTAGTTGTACATACTGAGTGTTACTTCACACTGGCAGTCAGCATTGATCAACATATTTCGGGTGTATGTGAACCCGCTGGCATCAGCTATTATCAGTACTACGGTATTTCACGCTTTTTTTGCCAAGAGGCAAAGGTGCGTCTGCAGACAACCTGTATGCAAAGGCTGCCAAACTCCTACACAGAGCGTTATAAATTCCCATTCTAGGAAGCTGGTATGAGTCATAGCAGTAGGACTAAGTAGGACTAAGGCTGAGATGGCGGCCGAGGCAGCTGAGCTATCAGTGTTGTTTCAGTGATGCTCTGGTGGCCGTGAATGATGGCCGTGATATGCGTGGCCGTCACCGCGCAGTATGTGCGTCAAATATCTACCACCGTTAAATCTACTAAATTACCTCCCACCTACTTAGTAGACCCCGATTTCCGCCCACTATGTAGCACACTTCTAGTAGCGCCGCTACTAGCTATGATAGTATCATAGCCGCTACATGATGTAGCACACAGTACTGTGCTATGGCAGGCAGGCAGTATGTATATATACGTAGTACCGGTGCACTAGTTGGTGCTAGCGAGCTCTGTATCAGGTACGTCTGGTTTAGCTTTTCACCCACCCATTTGAATACTATTATTTATACATAGTATGCACTGGCAGGCACATGTGTACACTGTCCACAGTGGCACTCAGGTATAGCCGCCAGCTGCGGCATTGTATGCGCATGCATGGTACTGCAGGGGGCTATGTAGATGTGATGACGTTGCTCAGGATTGCACCTACGGGCATCATGGGGCAAAATCCAGCTCGGAAAAGGCTGCATAAATCCAATTTGAAGGATTGGACTTGAGGGTCCAGTCAGTCACCCCATCGACTGGACATCCAGTCACCCACAGCCCCACTTCCCTGCAGAAGCACATCAATGGTGCCATAAAATCGAAATTTGCCCTGATCTATAGAGCGTTGCCAATATATCAGAGAATTCACTGGTAGACTATCAAGAGGACGCCCTAACCAAGGGCATGAGTGGGCAGGAAGGCGGTCCTTCAAACAACGCAAACTTAGGCCACTCTCGTGGCGGGCGGGGACAGAACGCATACTCTCGAGGTCGAGGCGGTGGTGTTGGTCCAGCTCAAAGAGGCACCGATGGCCCTGGAGGCCGCAAGTAAGTGCTAATTGGATTTACTTACCGCCTTGTTTGTTTTAGCAGCCAAGTGTGCCAGCAATCAGCTTCTCCTACTAGCCCTGAGTCGCAGAATTGACATGCTTGTGGATCCTTGCAGTGGAGGCAGAGGTGGAGGTCGTACAGGCCAATCTTATGACAGGATCATGCCGGGGCAACAGCCACGCAGACCTGGTATGCTCCCAGCAGCTGATGGATCCTGAAAATCTGCTGTCCGCCATGGTGATGTCAAGCCGTATTTCGTAGCATCAATCAATAATTACGCTTTGTTTTAGTTGCTTTGAGTCGGACCCAGGATCTTCAATATGCATGTACATTGCAAAGAGGGGCTACTTTGAGGTGACTCTGGACAACGAGTTGTGTGGATACGTTTCCTTCTGGAGCCTCACTGCGGGCTGTAGATTTGCCGATTGTGGACGCGAGATCAGCTTAATCTCTCCCGAAATGCAGAGTGTAGATGTAAATGCTATTGCTTCCTGCAGATGTGCATGCGCCCCAGTACTCCCAGTACTTGAACGCTGGTGGGCAGCGAGCACAGGGCCAGCAGTATGGAACAACAGGGTCGTCTCTCCCACCAGGTAGCAGTCTTGTGGGTCTTGGATGCCAAAGGAAGTTGTCTCAACCTGTTGCATAGCATGCTTTTTTACGTCAACCACAACATGTAAAATCACCAAGTCATTTGTTGCTGCCAATCAGGTGTGGGAGGCGCGCCAATTCCCATTCAGTTTGGCAGCATCCAGCTCAACGAGGTACCCTTGTTCGGCACAGGGCAGCAAGCAAATGCTCCCCAGGCACCTTTCATGGTAAGACCACACAGGCCATGTTTCCCTGATGCCAGTAGCTCAACAAATACTATGCGTTGCAACCTTGCAACCATGATGCTCACTTTGTTGGTGCTCGTGCGATGCAGAATCGGGCCCAGCATGGGATACCCCCACAGCCGCAGCAGCAACAACAGCAGCAGCCCAAAATGCATCATCAGCAACATGCCGCGAAGGTGTCACAAGCTGGCCTTGCAATGCAGCCGGGCATGCACACGCAGGGTCCTCAAGGCATGCACGCCTACCAGCAAATCATGATGCAAGGGCACCAGGGGCAGCCAAATCAGCCCCCTTTCATGCCACAGCACTATCATGCTGGGCCCCATGGGTGCGTTCTGAATCGATGGATCCCACATTGGTGATCGCAAAAAGCATGCTGTTCCGAAATTTGCCCGCTCGTGACAATCCAAGGTTGAAATCAGTTGAATTTGCAGGATTGTCCCTCCCGGGGTGATGATGGGGGGTCAGTTCCAGCCGTCACCGCAGCAGCTGCCGCAACAGCCACAGCAGCTACCGTACGTACCACCAACACCCCGGCCTGCTGTCAAGCGCCCACTGGTCATCATGGACCCGACAACTCAGAAGCCAGTGGATATATGTGCGCACTTCTCACTTTTCCTGCCAGTGGTAGCTTCTCCTCAAAGTTGTGTTCTTTGATTGTGAGCACCAGCGGACTCGTCAGACGTGAGAGATGCGCCTGTGCTGAGGGTTGTTTTGTGGCGTGTTGCAGCTTCTTCTGCTGCCAGTGCAAACGGGACTGCCTCCCGTCCTCGCACGGCCAATGCACAGGATGCGAAGCGTGCGGCGGTCAGGTCGCTGTCAGAGGCCAGCCGGAGGCAGCCTCCAGGTGACGCAAAATCCAAACAGGCGTCGCTCATTGCGCCTTCAGAGAAGCGGGGGATTCCCATCATCAAGCCTCCTGATGCAGCTGGTGCAGGAGCAGCCGGCAAGACAGAAATTGTCCTGGCCATGGCCGCGGCATCACTCCGCGGCGAGAAACCCGCTGACGCACCCACAGCCGCACCGGCGCAGAATGGGCCTGCTTCGGTCAGCGTCGCCAGGCCTGCCATGAAGGTTCCTGAGGACAAGCTTGTTCCTGCGCCGACGCCCGCCGCTCCCGCTAAGGCCCCCGAGAAACTCCTTGTTCCAGAGGACAAGCCTGCACCCGCTGCCACGCAGCCGGCAGCCATGCAGCCGGCAGCCACGCTGCCTGCCATCACACGGCCTGCCGCTGCTGCCAAGGCTGAGCAGGCGCAGGCAAGCGCCCCTGCCAAGGATGCGCAAAAAGCCCCTGCACATCCTGTTGCGCCCATGCTGTCGGTTGCAGCACGCGTGAAACAGGCTGCAGCGCCCAAAGTGCCTCCGATGCCTGTCCCAGAACCCCAGGTGTGTGGGCACACCCCACACCCAATGTGCTGCATTGCACCACATGCTTGCAACACAATGGCTCAAGACACACATGCATGTGTTGCTGGCAACTGATTTCGTGCCTGCTTGCTGCAGGTCCCTGCAAAGGAGGAGACTGTGGCTGCACCCGAGGTCCTTGCACCCAAGCCAGTGACCGCTGGGAGCGGTACTGCTGCAGCAGTCATCCCGAAGCAAGTTGTTGCAGAGAAGGGGCCTGCTGTGACAGAGGCTGTGGAAGAGCCAGTGCCAAAGGCTGCGGTCCCTTCAGAGAAACCGTCACCCCTGCCGCCTGCAACGCCGCAATCTGCTGAGCCGAAGGCCCCAGCTCCTGTGGTGACACCTGTGGCAGAGGAGGCGGCCCCGACAGAGGCCGAGAAGAAGGCCCCGCTGAAGGAAGCGCCAGCCGCGAGACCTGACGATGCAGCTGCTGTAAGCAATGGCGAGGTGTCTGTTGAGGCCGGTGCCGATCTTGCAAGTGCAGCTGAGGCGGTCAAGGAAGCTGCTGAGCAGCAGCCACCAGCTCCTCAGCTGCCCTCTGAGACCCCCGAGCTTGCAAAGGACGCAGAACTATCAGCCGCAAAGGGTGCGTGCCTTCACAGATACACCTTCTGCCCCATGCATGTGAATTTTACCTATATGCATGTGCGCATGTGATCGTTGTCTCAGGGCCTTACGTGATCATGTTACTGATTGCTGCTGTGTGCAGATGATGAGCCTAAGGGCAGCCCCGAGGCAGCTGGGGAGAAGGGTGGAGCACACGCAGTCAACGCCAAGGCCAAGCGCAAGGCGTTCCTGGCAAAGGCTGACACAGAGGGCACCAAGGGGAGCATGCTGGACGCCTTTGTGACGCCACCGCCCCCCAAGCCTGACAGTGACCAGGACGCGGTGCTCAAGATAGCCACCTCCGACAAAGCCGCGCAGGCACCAGCAAAGGCAGAGGCTACCAAGGTCTGTGCACTGGCTCTTTTGGTCTGATGCATGACTGGCACAGATCGACTTTGCTTGCATCACTCTTCGGCATGTGTGCTTCAAGCTTGCTGCATGGGGTTTGAACAGATTGATTGCCTTGTGCAGGAGGAAGCGGATGGCTTTGAGGACTGGGAAGCAGCGGCTGAAGGCATGGCGACCCCCAGCGCTGCGCTTGCTGCTGAACGGAGTGCAGCTGCGCGGGCTTCTGTGGATGACTCGTCCGGCCGCAAGTAAGGCATTTTCCGCAAGTGCAGAACTGCATCCTCGCCATAAAGGCTGTCAATATAGCGGAATGTGAACAGCAACCTCGGATACTTCAGAGCCACTTTTGTTTTGCGCCTGAAGTCTACTCTCTCTGGCCTTCAGGAAGTACACCCGGGACTGGCTGCTGACCTACCAGCACCAGTGCTCAGACGTGCCAGCGGGCCTGGACGACAGTGATGTGCAGCGCGGCGACGGCGGCGGCGCCGGCGGCGGTCGTCTTGGCCCGGGAGGCGGCTTTGACAGGGGCGGTCCGCGCGGCAGCGGGGGGCACCCCCCGCCGGCCCTGGGACCTCCGGGCATCGGTATGGTCCCCGGCGGAGCCCCTGGCCTGGACAGCAAGCGCTGGGACCGCGGCTCCATGCGCCCCCCTGATGGCATGGGCCCACCTCCCGGCCCACCAGGTCAGCACTGCTCCGCCCTCCTGTTTTGCTGCATTCACTTAACAAGCTGCATCAAATGAACAAGCCAATCTCATCGTGTTGGAGGACTAGCCGACTTGGGTGTGTGATAGAAATTAAACAGATCAAGGCCATCCGTGACCATGTGGTGTGGTGTGTGTACAGGAATGGGTGGCAGAGGCATGATGGGCCCGGGTCCGCCCATGGGCGGCCGCGGTGGCCGCGGCATGGTGGGCATCGACGGTGCCAAGTGGCAGCGCGGCTTGCAGCCGCCCCCGCCGCCCCCAGGGATGCAGGGCGGTGGCTTTGGCGGGCCTCCACGGGGCTATGGCGGCGCGGCTGCAATGCTGCATAAGACTGAGAACCGATACAAGGTCTGCCTGCCTGCCTCATATCATCTACCAACCCCATATGCCTGTGTTGCACATGGTACTTTGTACACCTGGTGTTCGCAGGCACACCATTGAATAATGTGTGCGTTGTGCAGCTTGGACTCCTTGTCAGTGAAGATCCTGACGAGGAGAAGAGGCAGAAGGAGTTCAAGTCCATGCTCAACAAGATCACGCCGGACAACTATGAGACCATCAGGGACAAGATAATTGCTGTGGGCATCACCAGTCCTGGGACGCTGCAGGGCCTCATAGACCAGGTGCGCTTGCTCCTTCCCATCCTTTGTGGGGCTTCATTTGCACCTTCTTGCTATTTCCTGGATTTTGGCGGTTGTTTTTTGTCGTTGGACCTCTTGCTTGTTTGTGTCTCATAAATATTATTGTGCATGTGTGCTCCAGGTGTTTGACAAGGCCCTGAGCGAACCTAGTTTCTCGGAGATCTACGCGACTCTGTGCTTCGACCTCAACAAGGAGCTGCCGAGCTTCAAGGACGAGGCGGGCGAGGAGGGCGCACAGGAGATCACCTTCCGCCGTATTCTGCTGAACAAGTGCCAGGAAGAGTTTGAGGAGGGAGATGCCGCCATGAAGGCTGTGGAGGCCCGTGAGAAGGCCGAGCAGGAGAAGGCAGACGCAAAGGTGAGATTGGTGATAGATTAAATGCATAAGAGCACTCTAGGGATAGTCATGCTGATGCTGGAGTTTTCTTGTCCTGCCTGGTTGCTGCTGTTTTCTTGATGCCCCTGCATATGTGGGTTGCAGGCTGAGGGTAAGGACGAGGAGGAGAAGGAGGATGGGGAGATCACTCCTGAAGAGAAGCAGCAGAAGCAGCGGGATGACCGCCTAGCCGCCCAGCTAGAGCTGAAGGTGCGTTGCTGCCTGCCAGTCATGCATGTTCTGCTACAATGGGGTTCTCTGTTCTTGCATGTTCCATCAGCTGCATATCAATAGAGGACCTTAAATCATGAATGTGAGGATCATGCTGGATTGCCTTTATTGCAGGCCCGCCGTCGTGCCCTCGGCAACATCCAGTTCATTGGGCAGTTGTACAAACAGAAAATGCTCACCGAGAAGATCATGCACAGCTGTATTTTCACGCTTCTCGGAGAGGTAAAAAGCGCTGTCTGCTTGCCGCTGCTTGTAGCTTGAAAACGCAATGACCGCCTTGAACGTCATGGTGTGCAGAAAGGAGCGTGACGGTACGGGTCCATTCTAGAACACTTTTGATGAGAGGATGTGGCTTTCTGAGGGAGACAAGTGTTCACATGCTGGGTGGTGTGCTGATGCAGGTGGAGAACATTAAAGCAGAGGACGTTGAGTGCCTTGTCAAGCTCCTGGTCACAATTGGAGCGCCGTTGGATGCCAATCCAAAGAACAAGGACCGCATGGAAGCCTACTTCAGCCGCCTCGGCAGACTCTCGGCGCACCCCAAGCTGGAGTCGCGCCACAAGTTCATGGTGCAGGTGTGTGAGATTGTTCTTGGACGTTGCCCGACCTTCAACTCTGGGAACATTCAACCGGCTGCTTTTTTAACAGCCTGTATCCACAGGAATTGGTGCACTAAGGGAGCACAGACTGTAGTGCCTGAGGGATGCTATGCACTGCAGGATGTAATTGAGCTGAGGGCGCACAACTGGGTGGCGCGGAGGAAGGTGGAGGGCCCCAAGAAGATCGAGGACATCCACAAGGACGCGCGCATGGAGCTGCAGCGCCAGCGCATGGCTCCAATGCCCGACCGCGGCGACCGCCGCCGGGGAGGGCCCCCCATGGACCGCGCTCCCTTGCCGCAGTGCGCCCCTTTCCACCACAACTCCCATGCCGCCACACAACCAATAAGTGCCCCTGCACCGAAGAATCTCTGTCGCATGCGAGGCTGTTTGATCACTTTTCAGAGTGCGGAACGTGACGTTCTGGTCTGGCGCTTTCGCAGGCGACCTGTTGAGCGGTCCGACAGGGTGGACGCTCCAATCCGCCCAATGAACCGGGCGCCCAGCCAGGAGTGGCTGACGCAGTCCAGCCTGCGCCCGGGCGGCGGCGCCCCGCGCACATCCCCTGCCGAGCCCACTGTCTCGTTGCGGCCCGGCGGCCCCGGTGCCGCAGGCGCCGGCGCCGGCGCCCGCAGTGCCAGCGGATCCAGCCTCAGGTGCGGCGCAGACATCTGTGACATGGATGCACTGAGAAAAGCTGTAGCAATCGCTTGCATGATTGCTGTGAGGATGAGACAGGATGGGTGAGGTGTCTGACCTGAACATGAGTACAATGGAGGCCTGACACTGGAGTTGCCGCTGCAGGACGCCCTCTCCTGCGAGGGACGTGTCTCCGGCACCCGCTGCGGCGCCAGCGCAGGAGCCAGAGCCCAAGGTGGAGGAAATGAAGGAGCTGCCGAGGGAGGTGGTCGAGGGCCGCGCCAAGCTGCTGGCCAAGGAGTTCCTCAGCAACGCTGACATCAAGGAGCTGGTCCTCAGCCTGCGGGTCCGCTCACTGTCTCAGTTTTTGCACACAGTCTGGCCTTGGCAATCTTTTCTCGAATGCTTTCAATTATGTGGTAATCTCCTGCGTGTGTGCTTCTGACATATCATGTTGTACTGTGCAGGAGCTTCAGCAGCACAGGGCTGACTTTGTGGTGGTCATAGAGGGCTTCTTCAATGGAACGTTTGAGGCCAAGAACGTGGACAGGAACGAACTCCTGGTGGGGATTTCAGCTGTTGTCTTTCTTTGAGGCGCTTTCACCACCTAGCTGTCAACCTGTAACAGCTGGTGCTTATCATATGTTCACATGTACGCAGGATCTGCTCATCAGGATCACCACTCCACCTGAGAGTGTGGTGAAGGGTGATGTAGTGGAGCGCGCCTTGAAGGTCGTGCTAGACAGCCTTGACCAGACCATCATAGATGTGCCATTCGCCTCCACTCTGGTGAGTTTCTTTTGTACTCTGCTGGTACAGGAAGGAGCCAGAGCATGCTGTGGTAGTGGTGCGCGCGCATGACCATGCTGCAAATAGCAGTGTGTGAGCCATTGGCGTGCTGACGCAGCGAATTCATTGCGCAGGTAGGCCAAGCCATCGGAACGCTGGCCGCAAAGGGAGTGGTGAGCCTAAAGAGCCTGGCAGAGCATGTGCTGACTGCAGAGTCTCCAGATGCCGAGCCCAGGGAGGAAGGGGAAGACACGGGTGCACCTCCCCTCTGTCACCTTTCCTGTCTATCTGCAACTGCCACTTTGCAGCATGTGAAAAGAGTGCTTCCTATGGTAGACTAGACTGTTTGTGACAAGTTTGTTGCTCGGCAACTCATGCTGATTATTTGTTTGGTGCAGTCTTGGTGGATATGGATGGAGCAGTGAAGCTGATTGCGGCTGCCCTCTCGCAATTCCGGCAGGACAGCAGTGTGCAGGAGACCGTCAAGGCGTGGCGAGAAACCGGCCTCGACCTCACCTCCTTCATGCCCTCCGTGAGCCACCTGCTCCTTGGTGCAAAGTGCAAACTGTCAATGCACAGATTCCTGGCCCTACGCTGCAGCCCTGGAATATTACTTGTTTAATACAGGATCCTTGACGTACCTAGTCCATAAGGACAGGAAAACGTGTAATAATAATAAAAAGATGCAGGATCGACCTGACTCAAATCCTTGTTTCTGCAGTACGAACGTAAGGACGCTGGTGCTCTGCCAAAACTCCTGGTCAAGCAGGGCCTGCAATTCCTTTACCCCCTTGCTGGCGTAGAGCAGTACCTGCCAGGCGCCCTCAAAGAGGTGAGATCCTGCATTTCTGCGCAGCCAGCCTTTTATTCACTGTTGCAAGGACAATAGCAGTAGCAGTAGCATTGCAGTGTATTAACCCCTTCTTGGATGCTGCAATAGGGGAAGTCTGCGGACGAGATAATTGCATGGGTGGATCAGGACGCTAGCGATGCATGTAGCTTGCCAGAGTTCTCCCGCTTTGTCACTCTGCAAGTCCTTCAGTCATCACTGGGGGATGGCAAGGTGGGCGCTCTGCTTCTCTCGTGCCTCTATTTCATTGAGCCTCCACGTCATGCATGCCTGAGGCCCTCTCAGCAAATGTCACATTATCTAGGAGAGTGACAATGATGTGAGTCTTGGTCATTGCTCAATCAGGAGGTCAATTTGGACGGTCCAGCGCTGGCGGAATCTTCAACTGAAGTGAAGGTCGTGCGGAAAGCGTCCGGGGCGGAGGGTCCGAAGGACTTGCAGCAGGCAGTCATTGCTGCCACAGTCGAGTTCTTCGCTCAGAGCGCAGGCAGGAAAGGGTGAGCCTGCTTCTGTACCCCTTTCCCTGCACGTTTTGCCCCTTTCTCTTTCTACTTTAAAGGCATTTGCGATGCTCGGCTGAGGCATGTGTCCGTATCGAGACTCGGCTGGCTGCTGTGCAGGCTGTTGCGGCGGCTGCTCACTGATTTGCACGCGGCTGAGGTTGTCTCTGGAGCGGCCCTGCAAGCCTGGAGGTACAACACAAATGACACTGAGGCTGTCAAGGATGTGTCGACGTGGTTGGATGAGCTGAAAGAGAGCGATGAACAGGAGGAAGAGTAGATGGCGGGGTACCAGTTAGGGGAGAAAGCCTCTGCAACTGTATTGTGGTTTGCAAGAGGTCACCTGTCGGCGCTTTGACAGCCCTACAGAACGCACAGGCGTAGGTTTTATTGCAGTTTTATTGCAGCATGCATTTGTTTTGTCTGATAGTGCGCCCACTGGAGCGCAATTGCTACATGTAACCCGGATAAAAAGTTGCTTCAGCGGGGGTTCCCTTACCGTCACATGCTAGCACATTACTGGCTGCTGCACTGTGCAATTTGCAACCTGTGGTTTCCCTCGGCATTGCTCCCTGGCCAGGCATGGTGCCACTTGAGTCACTTCCCCCATGCATATGCAGGGATCATGATCATTATCAGCCACTTGATGTGCACGTGGTGCGGCATGCGGCAGTGCTTACATGTCAAGAAGTTGTGCAAGCTCTTAAGAGACATTGCCAAGGGCTCACAGGGAGGCAAATTCCTGATCTGCAGACTGGATCTGGGAAGTACGACTCCAGGAGTAGGGTTTCAGCCCTTCCTGGCGGCGACCCTGTAATCACTGGGAACAGAAGTATCGAGAGGTAAGGAGAGAGAAAAAGGGAAGCAACAAGGGGGAGAGCACAAAAGCCTTCTACTCCCCTATCTCAACATTCACCCTATTTCGAATTGTTTCCTTTCCTCAGCTGTCTTGCTGGGCGCTTGCCCACTATGGCGATGGAGCAGCTCAGGTACGTGGACCAGCGGTTGGCGGAGCTCGAGCTGACCCCCGAGGAGGCGGACCTCGTGCGGCAGCACCGCCTGGCGTCCCTGGAGCTCCGCGGAAAACGGTTCGCCCAGCTGGGGCCCATACCGTCCGGACAGGCAGACAACTGGGCCTGGGAGAAGCAGAAGCTGGAGGCTGAGGCGGAGATAAAGCTGTCACTGGAGACAACTCTCCTCTCCGTCCCCGGACTGGAGAAGGCTTGGCAGAAGCACCTGGAGGTTGAGAGCATGAAGAGCCTGCGAGCCGAGATTTTGCAGAACGCGAGCGCTCTCCTCCAGCAGGCGCCACAGAACACCCCTCCCCCTGCGACCACCGGCCAGACATCTGGTGAGCTTCTTTGCATCGTATCTTTGTCCCGTACACCCGCCTGCACTTATATGTGGCTGTTCAGAAGGAAAGGAAGCGTGGGGCTTTCATGATCCTGCCATCCTGTGGCGTATTTGTCGCCGCAGAGCAGCAACTCCCCCTCTGAGCTCTCATCGTGATCTCTACATCTCCCACTGTTCTTTGCGAAGTGCAGGCATAGGTTGTGCCGTGAAAACTGTTCCATAATTTGTGAGTTACAGATGCGCAGCGTGCACCCATCATACGCCTGGAACTGTAGTTTGTTTATCTCTCTCACACTGCCCTGATTTAGCTGTGCTGTTGCAGCACCTGGAGCCTGGGACTTTGCCATCCCACACATCACACCGGGAAGCTGGGATGCTTCAGCTCAGATGCAGCAGCAGCAGGCAGGACAAGATCCTAATAAGGCAGATGGGTCTTCAGCAGCTGCCATTGCCAACGGTGGTGTCCAGTACCATAACCAGGGCCAACCTAACACTCAACTGCAACAGGTATGACCCCAGTCTTCCATCTAGTTGCTTTTGCTGCCTTGCCTGCAGATGTGCGCAACCATTATTGTGCTATTTTGGTGTCCCCAGACTGGATAACTGCCTGTCACAATTCACGACTATCATTGATGGTTTTTTACAAGGGTGAGTATGAGCGGAATTTGGTGTCACAGGCGCCAGCGAGTGGTGCCATCAAGCTGTGCCGGCGGTGCAACCAGCACAAGCCTCTGACGGAATTCTACCGCAGCAAGGCCAACGCTGACGGGTACGATGGCCGCTGCAAGGCGTGCGATGCCATTCAGTGTGCCGAGCGCCGCAGGAAGAAGCCTCGCGTAGAGGTGCGAATACCTCTCAATACCGCACCTCTGACCCCTCCAACTGAACTGCAGGATGACATCAAGTCCGCATCGACTGTCTGACCATGTAGGTTGCTGTCTGGACTGGGTGCCTGAAGGAGTTTGGACTGTCTGCATCGATGGTGCAATTGGCTTGAGCTGCTCTGTTATTGCCTGTGCAGGAGCCCACGGTCCCTGGCAAGGAGTGCCGCCGCTGCAACGCGTACAAGCAGGCCACTGAGTTCTACCGCAACAAGACCAACCCGGACGGCCTGTACAACAACTGCAAGGCCTGCTTTGCGGCGGATGCGGTGAACAGGCGGCAGCGCATGGCGCCCCTGGAGCAGCGCACCGTGCCCGCCAAGGTCTGCAAGCGCTGCCAGCTCACCAAGTCCTCCTCCGAGTTCTACCGCAACAAACTCATGTCCGATGGCCTCTACTCCCACTGCAAGGTGCGCACAAACCCTTCCAGACACCCCTGCTTGAAGTTATGCATGTTGCGTTAAAACAAACTTGCAATGTTCAAAATTATGGACACCTTTAAAGGCTGTCAACCAATGTGCATTTTTTTCTGTGCATAAATTGAGGGAATATAGCACAATTTCATTAAAGTAAGTCTGTTGGGTGCAGGCCTGCTACAGCGCAGCAGCAGAGGAGCGCAGCGCGGGGCGTGTGCCGGCAGAGAGCAAGGAGTGCAGGCGCTGCCACGAGACCAAGGGCAAGGCCGACTTCTACCACTCCAAGATGACGGCCGACGGCCTGCAGTCCTACTGCAAGGTGGGAACCCGTCACCTCACCTCTCTCCCCAGCACATCTATTCTATCCACATCTTTTCTGCGTGGCCTCCGTGTTGCTGCTTTCTGTGCTGCACCCCATCAACTGGTGTGTAACACTTCCATTTGCTGTGTCTGAGAGACGCGATGTGACGTGCGCAGGCATGCTACTCGCTGGCGTCTGCGCAGAGGCGGTCGCGCGCGGCTGACAGCGGCCAGCAGCAGCCGGACGAGCACGCGCTCCACATGGACGCCAGCGGCCCCGTCTTTCACGACATGCAGCAGGTGCCTATGCACCTCCTTGGTGACTAGTTGCCGCCTTCACTCCTCTCTCGAGTGTGACTGCCTACTGGGAGTATTAGCCGGTCTGTGAGCGTGGGACGGTGTGGAGTGCAGATGCAGATGCAGGGCCTGGCGCACCCGGCGGACCTGGAGCACCAGCTCGCGGCGGAGCATGCGCACGCGCACCACCTGGCGCAGCAGCAGGCGGCGCTGGCCGGCCACGCGCACCACATGGGCCACGATATGCAGCAGATGGGCCAGCCCGAGCACATGGAGCAGCCCCAGTACGCCACGCAGGTGCGACACCCCGCCAGCTCGACCTGCTCCTGGCTTGAAAACTAAAGAGTTGTGTTCAAGATGAAGCCTTCTAATGCATCCCTCCTGGAGATGCAGATGTGCAATGGTTTATGCTGCTGGACAGTAAGTTGCACGTCATGCATCATGATAAAATCACCTGGGGTGTGCAGGCACCCGAGCACATGGTGGCCGAGCATTTGCATGCCCTGCAACAGCAGCAGCAGCTGCCCCCGCCGCACGAGATGGCCCTCATGCATGCTCACGCCGGTCAGCCTGAGGCCTGAACAGGGCCCAGTCAAGTGGGCTCCAGGCGCACGGCACAGAGGGCAGAGTACGACAAACAATGTCTCTGTCGAGTACCGAAAGGGAGGTGCTACCTCACAGCAGCTTGTATACTTATTGTGGCCCACAATCATTAGACTGACCCATTTCAGCAAAGCAGTTCTAGGCAGATAGTCGAGCCCCTCGTGCATGCATTTGTTTCTTGCAGACATGTTGGGACTTAGGTTCATTATGCAGCATATCAAAGTGGTTGTATTTGATTAGAATGACAAAGACGCAACCTGGGGTTTGCCTGACTGCTGTTGTCATGCAACTGATTATTTTAGGAGTTATAACAATTGGGAATGTGCCAGACACACGGTGGAGATCCACATACCACAACTGCCAGTGTCCTAACAGTGCTCTGCTAAAGTGTTAGAGAGCCTTTTTACAGATCTAGATGCCAGGCTGCGCAGAGTGACTGCTTGCAAATGAGTGCCTGGGTAAATGCCCTAGCATTCCAGATGTTTTGAGCACCAGTGATAGTATGACGAGTACGGTGCTGTCACCAATTATAATTACCATATTTTGTTTGTAATGCTCTTAAGACCAGAGTCAATCAGTGTGACACAATAACGCAACATGAGTGCCTCAATCAATGCTGAAACCATTAATATCCAGTTTGGGCCGCTCATGCTATCCCCAAACTAAGCTTTGAGGCAAGCCACCAGCCGTGCGATATAACAGCCCCCAATGCCACAAGATTCAGTAGGGAGCTGATGCCATGGAATTTGCCAAATTGCTTATACAACTGCTTGATTTTGGCGGAGTCTTTCTCGCCTGGCGCATTCTCCAGGTTGTACCTCTCGATCATCAGATTAGTGGCCACGGGCTCAACGTACAGCCAATTCGCCAGCGAAGTAACAAAAGCAACACCTGCGCCAGTGAGCTTGCAAGATTGGTGGTTTTGGTGCTAAACCAATGCTGCAAAACACGTTTACAAAAGAGAAGAACACAACATTCACTGCAGGCTGATGCAATAGATTGTGCAGTGAGAAGCTCACCGAGAGTGATGCTCTGTGTCCTCGCAATTCCACCAGGGACTCCAAATGCCAGGGTCCCAATCTGCAGGACCCCTGCAGCTATGGCCACTGCAAAGTACTGTGGAAACAGTTTCGCCTGCGCCAGCAATTGAGCCTCAGCAAGACTGTAAATTTTGCCTGGCGGTGACAGTCGGATTCTTGTCTATGAGCAACAAAATCCCTTCACAGTGACCATCACATGCACATTGCTCCAGTCAGCACACCTGTAGCTTTCCAAAAGTCTGCCGGGGTAGATTTTTGAACATCGTGATGCCTGCACGTGCGCGAGAACAAGTGTCAGCTTGATCGTGGTGAGCTCTGCTCATATGCAGCGTGAAGCACGGAAAGCAAAGTCACACAGACTGTCCCACCTGCAATGAAGGTAGTCCAGATGTTTGAGCCCAGCCACAGCCCCCATGCCATCAGGTGAATGAACACCGCCACATTGACAGGGAGGAACTCCGTGCTGCGTGCTGCAACGACCAGCGCCGCAGACACCCAAGCCAGCCTCACCTGAAAAGAAGTAACGCCAGCCAGTTACTTGAGGTCATCCTGTAGGTTACAGGAGCAATATCACCTCCAACACAAATGCGCAACCTCTGGCAAAAACGCAGTCAACCAAAATAAACGACAGTATGTGGCGTAGACCTCTGTGCCTAGAACAGGACTCGATTGACTTGAACAGTACTGCAAGGATTTGCCGGCCAAATTCTGTGGAGATCAACCATACTCACCCAGTTCTTGTTGAACGCAGATGGCTCCAACATGGGCCCGGAGAGCTCTTCTCCCGATGGATTTGCGCCATTCTCATTCAGGCTATGCTCCTTCTCCTGGCTTGATCCAGCAGCAGCTGTCTGGGATGCTGTCCCAGCACTGGCGCGTGAAGTGAACATTTGGCTCATCCTTCCAACAGGCCTGCTCGTAAAATGATGAAACTATTATAAAGACTGTATTTGAATTAGACATGAACGCCTCACCCAATGGCTTGATGGTGGCGTCCACTTCTTGAAAGTGAGAGTTCAGAGAATTACTGCTCATGCCCCGGCCTCGATCAACAACACAGTGTTGTCCAATGATCTAGATCGAGCTGAGAACAAGGCAGAGATATTCCTGTGCAACGATGACTTGCCTATTCTGCTGGATCCTTGGAGGTAACACAAGATGAGGATGCCGAACAACGGCTGTCCTGCTGCAGTTTGCTAGCGAAGAAGGGATGCACTGAATAAAAGTACACATATTGGGAGACTGTGATCGTACAATTCTTTCTCTTCCTCTTTCACATTGCCACGGACCAGTGCTGACTAACAGCTTCCTCCACTCTGGCAGCTGAGATGCCTTGAGAGGCAACATAGGCAAGATTAATTCTCGCATAAATTGCAATACTCTCGATCAGAATGCATCTCTAATGAACGCAGGAAAAAGCAAATTGCTCCTACATTAGGATCATGCAACGCGTGCCTTGACAGAGACGTGTATAGAGAGTTTATAGTATTGCGGCGATGGGCAAGCGCAAGCGCGAAAAGACAAGGGCTGAAAAGCCAACAAAGCGAGCATCGCAAAGCAACACTGCGCTGCACAACCTTCTTGGGGGCGTGAGCATGATTGGCACTGTGTTCATTTCAGCTCATGTTATTTCTCATGAAGTTCTGGCGTCACACAAATAGATTGTCGTGCAGACCGGGCATATGGATAAATTTCTGAACTTGCAATGGGAGAACAAACCTGTGGTCTTCAAGCCTACAAGCGCTACCAGGATGAGACAGTTGGCAGCTCTCTTTGACCTTGGCACACTGTGGGAATGCGTCAAAACTGCGCAGCAGTCTGGTGCGCACTGTTATTGCATCAGTGTTGATGTTGCCTGACGAGACACTGTCAAATGTAGTTGTCTCGTAAATGCTGTTGTGGGGTGGCAGACCGTCCCCTTAAACAGGGGTTGGACATCAACTTTGTCAGGTTCAAAGACGGACAGCGGGAGACACTGCAAAATGAAGAGGTGATGGATCTTCTGCACGCGCCTACCGCATGACCTGGGATGCTACACTGGGATTTCATCTCTCCTGTTGAGGCTAGATCACAACTGAGGCATGCCATGGGGCAGGAGGGCTCCATTGAGAGGTGGCAGCAGCTTTACAAGGAGGGGTGGAGTCTGCAAGTGCACCAGCCGCAGCGCTTCTGTGACGCCCTCACCCGCCTGTGTTCCTCCCTAGAGAACCAGTTGGGATGCCTCGTGGGAAGCAATGCATACCTGACCCCTGCAGGTCTGCACTACTGATGATCCATTCATATCAATCTTCGTCATTCCAAATTCAGCTTTCTTCTCTAAGCATTGCATTGCCTCTTGCAGACAGCTCGTGGAGATGCCAATCAGGCTGTTCTTAGTGCTCAGCTAGAGTCCGTGCTGCAGGGGCACAGGGTCTGGCGCCGCACCACGACGACGTGGAGATATTCGTGGTGCAGACGGAGGGCCGCAAGCGCTGGTGGCTGTACGCGCCTCTGGATGGGTTTGCGCTGCCCAGCACCCACAGCAATGATCTCAGCGAGGACGCCATTGGAGAGCCCACCATGGAATGCACCCTGGAGGTCTTTCACACTTGCCCGACACCTGGAAGACCAACATCAGGATTAAGTTTCCTGGCATGCTGCAAATATCCCTCTATGCTATGTTGAATCGGTGTCAATGACAAGGACTTTGGACCTTTGTTCTCAGGCGGGTGATGTGCTGTACCTGCCGCGGGGCACGATCCATGCAGCCACCACAGATGATGAGTCAGCATCATGCCACGTCACCATATCCACCTACCAGCAGTGGTCATTTGCAACGCTGGCGCAGCACATGCTGCAGACGCTGACTGCCGGGCAGACGCCCGAGGCCTGCTTGCCCATTGAGCTGCGGCAGGGCGTGCCAATGGGCTTCCTCTATCAACATGGCTTGCAGCATGACGCCGAGGACATCCCTCAAGACGGTGACTTGCCCAAACCCCAAACGGGCATGTACCACAGTTGTGCGACGCTGAATTCCCTTGGTGGTGCACTTGTGCTGTAATTGGCTTGCAAATGAACAGCTTTGGGCCGTGTGATATGATGATTTTGACTGTGATTTGTGTTGTCAGAAGCCACTGGGAGGCAGTCCAGCCCAGGTGGGGTCTCCAGCGCAGCAGCATCCCTTGCAGAGGGCCTGCGCAAGCTGGCGGACGCCGTGGTGCAGGAGCCGGCGCTGCTGTCACTCGCAGCAGACAGCATGGCAGTCGACTTCATGGCGGTGAGCCTGCCTGCCGCATGCACACTCTCAGCTGTCTAATCATGCGCTGTAAACTCTTACAGGAGAATAGAGGAAATCAAGTTTTATGCCACCACATTAGCAGGCGGAGTGTAAGGATGTCAGACACTGAAGCCTCCCTTGCTGTGCAGTCCCGGCTGCCGCCTGCTGAAGGCAGCCTGCCTGAGGCTGGTGAGGCCCCCACGGAGTCGAGTGTGGTGCGCTGCCGAGGATCTGGGCTGTTCAGGATGATGCCACTGCCGGCCCAAGACGCCCCAGAGGACAGTGAAGAGGGCTGGGTGAAGGTGAAATTCCCTCCAGTTAATTGTCAATCTAAGCAAGATAACTCCCCGGCTTTGATGAGGGCCTATGCTGCTCGCAGTCATAGGTGGCCTAGCAGACTACGCGCCAGTATGACGGGACATAGGAAGGTGTTCTGATGCGGGCAATTTTGTGCAGGTGATGAGCTGCCTGCACAACGAGGTGGAGTCGCACATGATGGGCGTTGGCGCTAGTGATGGCTGTGGGCACGACAGCTGTGATGAGGACGAATGCGGTCATGGACATGGCAGCCACAGCGATGCCTCAGGCAAGGCTACTCAGCATGTTTGCGCTGCTCAGACTGTCTTTCAATTGGGTCTTGCCATTCCCATGCTTATCAGGCTTTTGAATAAGGGCATTGCCATGTTTGGCACAAACATGCATCAAGTATCAGAAAGTGGGCGGGTGATATTACTTGTCTTGTTGCTTCAGGAGAAGATGGCAAAGGAGATGCAGCAGCAGAAGAGATTGGGTCTGGAGAGGACGAGGAAAGCGATGGGGAGCCTGATGATGGCGCTGCAGACCTGGTGTTCCCAGCCAGCTACTCATTTGCCATTGCCCAGCTGCTGGCCACTGCTGAGCCCGAGGGGAAGGCCATCCCTGTGTCTGAAATCAAGCTGATGGCAAAGGAAGACAAGCTCGGCCTGGCGTTTGCCTTGTGGAGTGAAGGTGTCATCTACACCGTGCCTGAGGCCAAAAAAGCTTGACTGCCCTTTCGCAACTGGGAAGTAAGAGGAGTGCTTTGCGTTGTACATGATTGGCACATGCAGGAGTGCTTCTGCCTGCCTGATTGATGTAATATGTAGCTACGGCCCTGGGCTTATCATATTGAGTTCTAACAGTTCACACCCATTGTAGTAATATCTGTTTGGAAACATTCCTCTCGCATGTCGTCATTACAAGTTACAAGTATTTAGAGCGGCTGTCAAATTGCACTGTGCAGTGCTTTCATCACCAAAAAGCCGGGAATTCACAGGATTCCTAGACTTAAATGTCACACTGCACAGTCAGAGCCTCCACCTTGATTACATGGGAGGATCTGCTTCACCGTGTCTTTCCTATCAAACCTCCCTTCGAGTTCACAGTGCCCTTTCAGCACCTAATATGCACACTGGAAATGATCATTTGCCAATCTGAAGCATGCATGCATTGATGTCACGAATTACTGGCCGCTTATGTCTTGACAAAGTTCTTGACGCCCTCCAGCCACTTCATGTACTCGCGCTGCTCCTTGTCCTCGGCATAATCCACGATGTAGCGCCCCAGCTCGGCATTCACACCGCGCTCCTCCAGGTAGTCAATAAATGCCGTCTGCAGCTTGTCGTCCAGCTCCGTGAACACCTGCGCTCAGCCCAGCCTGCTTCAGCCACCCATCACGGCTGCGACTGCAGCGCATCCCAATGGACTGTCATGTTGGGATGTAACCCTGCAGCTCTGCGAGGAGTGTCCATCAAGGCTTTGCACATAATAAGGCCCTCAGTAGATCAGACAATTTATCAAGGCTGCTTGTTGATGAACCCACATCACGCTGCATAAGTAACATGATCTCCCATGCTAAATGAATGCCCATAGAACACGCCGTTAAGACTGGACTGCAGCCTTGGTGCATGCAAGTCTGCGACTCTGCGTGGAGCCTCAGTTCAGGCCTGCTTCTCCCAAAGTGCACTGCAAGGTGCACTCTGGAGAGTAGCAAAGTGGGGCCAGGTGTGCCTACCGGGCCGCCATAGACGGTCTCTTCGTCCTCATCTTCCGGCTCATCGTCCTCTGTGACTTTCTCCAATGAAACGTCCAGGATGCGCACGTACTCCCCGTCCGTTTCCACCTCGAATCTGCACCCCAGAAACGGTCTCAGAGCAGCTAAGGTGCTGTGAGGCAAAAACAGCCGACTGTGTGTTGTGCACATTGTTTGTGAGGGAGGGAGGTGCTCACATGAGGGCCTTGTCAGCCTTCTCCTTCATGACGGCCACCTCCAGAGTCATGCTGTTGTCTGAGTAGTCATCATCTTCAGCATCCTCGTCATCCTCACCATCTGCGTCCTCATCCTCATCAAAACTCAAGTTGCCCTGTGCACAGCATCCCCGTTTCAGGGAGACTGACTGCTGACAGCATTAACTTCTCTTTGTAACACGCTTCAGGCCAAAATTATAGGTCTTGTGCTCTGCATGCAGTCTTGTAGATGATGTAGAAGCAAACACCAAGGGCCACCACAGTTATGCTGTGTAAGGGCTCACATATTCTCTGGCGACAAAGTCCACTTGGATCGCTTCGTCTCCAACCTCTCGCGTGAGAGATACTTTGCTGTTGCCTTCCCTCTCAGTCAGCGTCCATCCCTCTGGCAGGTCGGGCAGCTGTGCCACAGCACAAAACGCATTATCAGCTGCTGTAATTAGGCAAAACGCATTCTTTCATCTAAGCTGCAAAATTAATTACAAACCAGTCATGGCACTGCTTCCCGATGTGCAAGTAGATCACCAGGCTGTACTACTGCACCACCTCAAGTTGGGATCTACTGGTGGAATCTCAACTTTGGATGTCCTCATAAGACAGGGGTTTTTAGCTTTCAAAACTTTTGGAATCAAAACATAACAAACACTGATCGCCACGACGGGTGGAGGTGTAGAGCATGCACCTCTGGCTTGGTGTAGTTCTCCTGTTCGTATTTCAGCTCTTCGGCCACCACGTTCGAGACCCTGTCCGTTGAGGTAGATGCGGCAGCTGAAACCGAAAAGGCACGGAGATTAGGGGTGCTGCATGTGCATGTCAGGGGAGCAGCGAAGAGGCGGTGGGGAGCAGCCAGCACATTCATAAGCTTTGTGCGCTGCACAACATTGTTGCTCTGAGCGCACTGCTTGGCCAGAGAGCAACGTGCAGCTGAGGCAGCAAAAGTGGCTGCCATCTTGGCAATCCGGCTGGCCATTGAGAAACGGAAATATGACTCCAGAATCTTGCTGTCGCTGCCAGTGTTGGGAATCCGCTGCTGTCCGGCGGCGTTCCTGACGTTCCGGAGACCCTTTTGGAGAGAGCAGCACCAGAGGTGTCTTTATGGCTCAAGCATGTTTTCAAAAGACCCTGTTACTTCTGCTTCATGGCACATTAGTAAAGCAGGTGCATTTTTATGTACAGAAAGGCTTGCTGAACATTATGGCACCCATATATATAGGCAGCGCTGCCGGCTAGCCGGGCCCGCCCTGTGTGCAGCTGATTATCATCACCTCGATGCATAAATCGCTATATATGCATGGAAATAAAAGCATGGATGCAGTTGCAAGCAAACACGGCAGCACCTGCAATGAACGTGAGTAACTAAGTTTCATGGCTGAAATCTCAAAGTCAAGCTTGCAATTTGCAACGGCAAGTACTTGTTGCTGGAACCTCCGGCAGGTGCACCTGCACATGACCTGCGCACAGCGCACTAGAGTACGCAGATTGCGTGCATATTTTACTAAACAGTATCCTGGTCATTCTTTCGCAGACCGACGCAATCTATTGCTGATCTAGCAACCCTCGGACGTTTCTAGAGACTCTTGGAAATCTCTGCCTTCTTTTTACCCAGTGCGCTCCACGGTGCTGGCAGCTGCAGACATTGGAAGCCCGATTCAAAATAAGCTCCCTGGACAGCATCAAATGGATGCAATGCTTATCATTCGTTGTTCAGGAGACGGGTCCCCGATTGACCCCGCATGCGTCCAAAATTAAACCAAAGCATTCTGCATTCTGCCTTCTGACGTACTACCCTCCTACCATGGGTGAATTCACAGCAGGCCACATGAGCTTGTCAATTGGCGGGGCGATAAATTTGTCAAGGCACAGAAGTGTTCTTAACTTATGTACATTTGCACATCTGTAGCTCCCACGGTTCGTTTCATTCTGGCACTTGCCGTTCTGTGAATTGTTCAATCTATACATGTTCCAGTTGCAAGCTGCGGGGGATGCTTGGACAACCACCAGTCAGCAGGTGCACCGCTGCATTGATGCTGCACACACACAGAAACACTCAGCTGTCTGTTTGCATTCTGCCACAAAGGAGCCTTAGAGCTGTATTTAGCTCTGTTGCTCCGTTGAACAAGGACCAAGGTCTGACCCTCCAAAGATGGCGCACCGCTCATGAGATTGAGGAGCAAAAGGACGAGAACGATTGCTGCAGGCATCATATCTCCGCCAAATAGATCCAGCACTGGCTGCCTCTGATTGCTGGAGGAGCTGCTGCCTTCTCCTTCTCCCTTTCCGGGAGGCAGCCCTGAAGGTCCTGGTGGCGGAGGTGGGTTCTCCATTTCCTTCCAAGAAGCCTTTTCTAATCACCACCTGCAGCCCGAAGCTACAATGTGAGTACCCAGAGAGGGTTTGGCGTGGGCGAGTGGGAAAGGTTCCCAAAGCAAACATCCTGTACATAACAGGCGGTCCCATCCTCACACTCGTGTCAATGCCAACAAGACTGATGAATGACATTAATATGGAATTCCCATTAGCTACTCTTCAGTGCTTGCTGGCGGACAAGAAAGTGCCATTGTCAACTCTTTGGCAAGTCTCAAGATACAGTCGACGATTTTGCGGTTCCTAGAACATGTAGATCACAGCCTTCCAAAATACAACATCTGAAGACAAACTTCTTGCTAAAAGCTGGGGTCTTGAACGTGCTCAAAATTGGCGTTTGGGCACGTACTAAGCCTTTCTGGAGTAGCGATTTTTGTGGCCAGGTGGTATGCCGTCAGGCGTTTTAAGGACTCTTAAGTCGTAATGCACTAAGCGAGAAGCTATGACGCCCTGTTTCTGACTTCAAATTTTGGGCGTCCTCTTCATCACTGAAGGGAATTTTCAACTGAATTCGATCCGAGGGCGTTCCTGCTTAAACTTGCCATGAAAATCCTACTAGGCTAGGGAGAAAAGAGTTGCTGTAATTTCCGAGTTTAAAGACAATCACTTCAGAAGTGTTTGGATATGATATCCAGGATATCATGCTGGGCGGTGACACTGCAATTTCAGAGTCCGGCATCTGATAAGCCCTAAGTTGGCTTGAGCTTCAAGCCTTGAAGCGCTGTACTGCGACTGATCGGTCAAGACTGTCAGTCAGCAACTGTGCCCACTGGGAGCTGGCAGCCATGTCTTGCATACGTGGTTTAGATTGCAGGATTTACCTACTGGATGCATCCTCCACTGGACTGGCAGTCCACTGTGAGAAGCTGAGATTCTGACTGAGTCTGCTGACAGAGCATCAGAAGCCATGTAAGCTACCAAATGCCTCCAATCATGATGATATTACCACTGTAAGCTAGCAGCAGTTCTGGAAGAAGTAGAAAGCAGGAGCATGTTGATTGGAGCTGCAGCTACACAAGGAATAGGATCCATGGACGCATCACAAACCTGCGGCATCCTTCCTACACGGACTATCCAAAGCTACAAGGAAGACAAGCAGAACGGCCTCAGGACTGGCTGACTGCAAGCGAGCAGGCATGCGCCTGCAGCAGCGCAGTGGTCTGATCCGCAAGGGCCCTGGCCCGCGCATCACGCGCCCACTCCGAGGCAGCCTTCTCTGCAGCGGTGTCCTTGGTGCCGGCTTCCAGGGCATCGGCTGCCTCTGCCAGCCGGCCAGCAGCCAAATGGGCCTGCATGCTGGCCAGTGCCCCGTCCGTCCCCTCTCCAGGCCTTGCTGACCCTTCTGGCACCTGTCAGCATGAGTTTTATCACTGTTTATGCTTGTTCTGTGACTCCCCCATGTTACCCGACTATCAGTATCATTATCGTTTGAGGTCGGCAGGTCGGCAAATCCAAAACCAAAGGCCATAGGGCATACACGTAGGGGGTCTGCAGCCACATCTGTGGGGCCCACAAGAGTCTGCAGCTTAGTATTGCTTCGCATCTCATTGCATCTCGAGGCTTCCTAGGACCACACCCTCATGCACTCCCTATATTGGATATTGACTGTGCCAAAAGAACACAGCAGCCATTCTGTGGCGGAGAGGGAGGCCCACCTTCATGCTGGCAGCCAGGCGGGCAAGGCCGAGGGAGATAATGCCGCCGCTGCCAGGCTGGATGTATGCCATCTGGCGTGCGTTCTGTGCCACTCCTGGGGCACGCTGCAGCAGCTCCACTCGAGTGGGGATGCCCTGAACACACCAGGCAACCGATCATTCACCAGACCATCTGAAGCTGCCTTCCTGTAGCAGATAACAATATAGGGCACATTGCAACCAAGCTGTGCAAATTCACACTACCACTAGTTTACACACAGCAGATGCAGACCGCCCCATGCTGTGCTGCCTCCAAGGTACAGACAGAATCCATCTTACAGACAAGCATGCGAGCTGCGCGTGCCTTTTCAGCAGAGTCTGTGGGGAGGGCCTGCAGGGCGGCGGCGACAAGGTCGTCCTCAGAGCAGCTCTGGGACAGCAGCGAGGCGGCGGCCGCATAGGGCCGCCCGTGCGCCAGCGCATCCTCCAGCGCGAAGGCTCCCAGCGAGACCTGGTGCGCTCGCGTCGAGTCCCTCTGCTCGTCCGAGCGCTGGCTGAAGGCCTGCCCCAGCGCATTCACCTTACCCCGCAGCTGCACCGCCCCACAGCACTGCCCCTCAGCAATGCGCAACCCAACCACCTTAACACCACCAGAAACATCCAGGGAAGAACTATACCTTGACAACATGAATGTATAGACCAACTGCCACAAGAACAGCACCGGCAAGTGGAGACGGCCATGCATGATTTGACAGAGCAGTGAGCGCCTGATTGGTGGTGGTAATTACCTCGTCGAGGGTTCCGGCGCGCTCGCTGCGTTCGCGCACGGCCGCCTCGGCAGCAGCGGTGGTCAGGAAGCCGGCCTGCCTCAGCAGCTCCTGGTCGCGCTGCACGTTGCTCAGTCGCACCGTGTCCTCCAGAATCTGCCCGCCACAACACAGATTGGTGCCACAGTGAAGATCTGACTACCGTATTACTTCCCACATCCAGAGGGTATCCTTTGCATCAATGTATAAGCAGAAGACAAGAAGGCGGAATGACTGTAGCACACCTGCGCAAACCGTTCCTGGGCTGCATCCGCAGCGGCCTGGATCTCCTCAGCTCGCTGGGCATTTGCCTCTGCCACTTCCATTGCAGCCGCTAACTTTGCCTGCTCAGTCCACAATAAAAATCCTGTCAAAGCTTCAGCATAGACACAATGCAATCTATCAAAACTTCGCAGAGCCACAATCCCCGAGTCCCTACAGTGCTCACCTGCTGGGTTGCACGGGCCTTTTCCAAGACCTCCCTGAAGGTCTGCTCATCTGCACGGGCCTGCACCAGGTTCTCGTGCTTCATGGCCCAGTCTCTCCCTTCGCTCTCAGCCCTCTCCACAGCCTGCACAAGAGAGCAAGCAGTCTGGAAGGCATGCAACACGGCTCCGAGGTTGTTTGAGGTCACCGCTCAGACTGCACTGCACACAGGCTGTAGCATGTCGTGGCGCACCCTTTTCAGCAGAGCATCTGCGGAGATGTTATCCGTTCCATCAATGGATTTCTCGACAGATAATTTGCCGGGCTCTGTGGTGGCTCCCTTCAGCTCTTCCACATCAGCATAAGCAGCACTCACTTGGCCCCCAGCACCTGTCACATCACTTCTCCTGTTTTGATACCATGCCACCTTGTGCTTGCGGCCTCTCTTGATCGAGCCAAGGCTAAGCACATAAAATTCATCAAGACCTTGTGCAGAACCAGCTAGATGATATACTACGAGGCAGATGGCTGCTCACCTGGCGCCTCCAAAAGCTGCCAGCTGCCAGTGCCGACTTCATCGAGCAGGTCTGTCACAGGCTTTGTGTCCACCATCTCAAGCGGCTGGCCATTCTGGATGGAGTTCTCCACGGTCTTAGCTGCGCTGATGATCTCTTCCTGCATTTTCTTGTGCAGAATTTATGCCTCAGTACATGCCCAGTCCAGTCAACAGTCAATTACCATATTGATGTGCAGTGAGAATTGCAGTGAAAGTGGAAGGTGTGTCAGCAGCACCTTCTTGAGAATAGAGGGCTCTGGAGGAGGCAAAGCCACAGGCTTTGGCTCTTCAGCCTGTGCCGCCAATGCTGGCTCCTCTTTGTGCCCCTCGTCGGTTGCACCTTTGCTCTGCATGGCCAGCTCATCCGTGTAGAAGTCTCCTGCAAGGCGGGAAAGAATGATTGTCACAATTGGCATGCTCTGCTCCATTGCCATAAAAGCTTGATCCAGCCTTGCAAAAATAAGCCCACCTGCACCGAAATCTGGAGTTGTTCCTCCGGTAGCGCTCGGAAGCTCTTCCCCTCCATTGCTGACTTCCTGGAACTCATCTGCAGGCGCACCTCCTGCCTCAAGGGTCTCCTCCTCTGTTCCAGAGCCTTCAGCCTCACCGGAGAAGGTGGCTGAAGGGACACCGCCATCATCACCCCCTCCCTGTGAGGGTGCTGTGTCCTGATTGGGCTGCTTCTCTTGGCTGGTATAAAAGTACAGCGCGCCGATGGATGCTGCTCCCGCTGCGAGCAGCCTCACGTCCACGGGTAGCGACTTGCTGATGAGCCATGCATTGCCCTGCGGCGGCTTGCGATGGTCTCCGCTGCTGCGCGCTGCCGTGCCGCCGGTGAAGTAGGCCTGCTTTGCCCTGTCCTGCCCCACGCCGCCCGCAGAGGCTGCCGGCGGCGGTGCAGGGCCGGTGATCTTCACTGCCTGGGCCCCCGGCGGCTGCGTGGCCTGGATCTCTGCTGCCGGGATTGGCTGCTGTGGGGGAGCAGCAGGAGCTGGCGATGCTGTGGGCTGCCTTGGCTGTTCCTTCACCGCAGCCGGCGCAGGTTTTGGCGGGGATGGTGCTGGCGTGACTGGGGCTGGCTGAGTTGGTTTGGCGCTTGCGGGCACATTTGCAGGGTCCTTCCCTGCTGGGCCTGAGCTCCGAGGCTGTAATACAGATGGTGCTGGCTGACTGGGCACACTGGGCCCCTTGCCTTGCTGCAAAGCTGCAGGTTCAGTGGTGGATGGTGATGGTGGTGGACCTCCTTGCTTGGGAGCAGTTGAGGGTACACCTCCGGATCCTGCAGGTGGATTTGGTGCCGATTTGGCTGGCGCGAGAGTTGCTGGCGACCCCGATGGCTTTACTGGTGTCGTTCCAGACGCAGGATTAGATCCAGGCCCATATGCTGGTGCAGGAGGTGGTGGGATGTGCTTTCCCTGTCCAGCATGCCAAAGTGTCTCTGAGGAAAGTTACATGTGTGAGAGCAGCGGAATCATATTAAGTTCAAACATGAAGACAACGTTACTTGAGGTGCCCTGTCGAAAGATGGGAACCTGAGGAAATTTCTACTGGCAATTGTTGACCCATGTGGATCTTACCTTGCTGCTAACGCGACTGACAGAAAAATGCCGAGCGCTCAAGGCTTCTGCGAGCCGCTTGGTAAATATCCTGCCACTAGAGGAGCTCATGATGTATAGAATAGCAGGCACCACGAACTGTATTCAACTTCTTACTATCTCATCACAACAAGGATGCTGACAATTGATGTGACCTTGTGTTCCAAATCGAGTCTATAGCATTATATTCTTAGCTTCGATGGCAAAGATTGATCTTGGGATACACGACAGGAGAAGTTCTGGATCTTTGCGAGCTGTTGGAGAAGCGCCTCAGGACTGGGATGCTTAATGCTGCATGCATGTGAAGCCACATGGAAGTCACCCTGACTGGCTCCAGGAAATTCTGTCCTCTCTTTGTCTAGCAAGGCAGAGACGAAAACAAAGTGAAAGGGAGGATACATTTATCATCACCAGAGATGTGGGATGGAGAGCATGTTTGTAGACTGCTGGTCAACCAAGGCATGCATGTCAGAGCCTCTGAGGTCCTTCGAAGAATTCTCGATCCGGAGTGGCGTGTCTCAGTGGCATGCGTGGCATGGGTGACTCAGGCTGGCATGCCACTGGCACTGGTAGCATGACTACCCTCAACACCTTAACCTCCTGATACACGGTGCACTGGGACTCTTTTTAAAAATTCAGTCAACCCAGACTTCTGTACAACCCATCAGTGTTACTGTGGTGCCAGCCTGACAACAAATTGAGAACAGTCCAGCAAATGACCCCAGATGAACTTCAGTGGGACTTCAGTGTGAGGTCAGGAAGCACTACGCTGAACTTCAGGCACAATGCGATACCTTCAAGCTTGCGAGTAGCGCAGCGGCTGCTTATTAGTGGGATATCTGCAATATTTTTTTAGTCCAAATAAAATACTGAACTCTTGTTATACCTCCCGACAATGCTTCTGTGGCATTGCAGGTGACTCTTTCAAGTCAGTGCTGTCAGTGCTGAGCCAGAATTGTCATCTTAAAAGCCTGTGAAGTCATGTTTGTCTCGTACCATACACAAGGGACATGCACCAGCGGACTTATATCCGCTTGGGAGTGCCTTCACCCCAAATGCTCCTTGAAGAAACTGAGGACCCTCTCCCAGGCGGCGTCCTGGGACTCCTTCTTCCCGAATGGAAGGCCGCCAGCTGCAAGTGGCATGCCCACTCTCATGACGCAGAAGCGTATAATCTGAGCTGCACTGGGTAGCTCTTGTGATTCAGTGCAACGAAGAACAGAATTGGTGATCAGGCAGCAGGTGCTTACTCTTCATCTTCTCCTTGATGCTCTTGCCGGCATTCATGAAGGCATGGCCTTCCCCTGGGTACACAAACACCTTGGCGCTGCCACCAGCCGTATTGATCTTCTCCACAAAGCGGGAAACAGTCTTCGCATCAGCAAAGCCCTGCAATTACGAGACACCAATATGTCAAGTACATTAGGGCACATTACTGCAAGTTGTTGAAATCGGTCAAAAGGTTTAAACCAATTCGTACTGTCTGCTCTGCACACTAGAAGGTTGCATTCACCTCAAAGGCATCATTCTCTCCAACATGGGCTTGAACAGGTACTTTGATTTTCTCTGGCTGCGTCCACACAAGAGGTTCCTCAGTGAGAATATGATCTCATGGCACTGAAGCTAGCTGCAAGGTCAGACAGGGGTTGTGCATGGCGGGGGACTGCAGCAGCATACATGTCCCAATTCTGCAGGTGGGGTGCCATAGAAAGGTGCTGCCGCATCAATGTCAGCATACTCGCCAGCCAGGAATGTCAAAGCACCGCCCATGCAGAAGCCAGTAGCCCCAACCTGTGCACCATAAAGACACCCAATCGCCTTGAAACTGCAAGGGGATCATGTGCTCATTTGGTGGCTTGTTGGCACGCATATTGGAAGTCTGGCCAGGTGCAGACTGACCTTTGGTGATCCTGTTTCGCGCAGCCACTTTGCTGCTGTTTTGATCTCCTCCACCGCAGCTTTGAAGTCCAAGTTGTTCATCAGCTGCTCAAGGAGCAGGAGCATTAACATCCCAGCAGACATCCTCGCAGATTAAGTATAAGAGCAGGTGCATTCATAGTCACTAGGGTCAGCATGTGGTGCAAGAGAGGGCATTTACATGGGATGCTTCCTCAGCATCAACGCCGATTGAACCCTTGTAGAGATCAGGAATCAATACACGGTAACTCCCAAGCTTGCTCAGGTGCTCTGCTTGCTCCTTAATCTCGTCAGTGACGCCCCACCTGTCGCAGGTGGACATCAACCCTCCATTTCAGATCCATCGAGTTGCCTCTCCCTGCTGAGAATTCTTAATCCTTCTCATCTCTTCCATTCGGTCTACTAATATACAACTCACCATTCCTGCAACACGATTACTCCAGGCCGGTTCTTCGGCCCACCCACGAACCCAGGGATGCCCTCGAAGCTTGTCTTCTCCAGTGATGCGCTCATTCTTGTGCTGTGTCTAAACCCTGCGAGGGCGACCAGAAGCAAAACTAATACGACGCCAAGTCTGATGTATGTCCTGCGCCTTGAAGTCTCCTGCTCCCGATCTCTACATCCACGCATCGGGCATCAATCAATCCATACCTCGGTGCTGCTGATATGTCGAAAGCCTTGCAACCCTCAAGACGGAGGTACCTGAGCGCAGCAAATACTTGTGCGCTTGCATGCACGTCACGACCATTTCTCTTTCAGAGAACAAAGCTCACGACACAATGACGAATGACATGACCCAAAGCCCTGGAGTTGAATCGTAGCTTCGGCACGACAGGAAGCTGTCCTTTTGACGTCGTCGCTGGATACGATATCTTCTCTTCTCCAACACAAATTCAGTCATATTGCAACATAGTTCGATCGATATACGCACAACCAACAACTGACCTTCACGCCGCTCCCAGTACAGGCCCGTCACAAGTCGCTATGGCAGGATCCGATGAGAGCAACAGGAGCGATTCGGCTGAGCCTCAGTCTCACAAGGGTCCAAACCTGGTTCACAGGTAGGATTGTTTGACCCAAAGTGGGTCAATTTGAATTGTGTCTCACAAATTGGGGTGCATTGCTCTTGCTGACCCACTGCGGCATCCATCACGTGCAAGTTGACTAGGAGCGTGACACACTGTGCGGCTCCTGCAGCAATAACAACCTCCCACGTACGATTAGAGCCCGCACATCAGCGACTTCGGATCCAGTTCCGGACGGGAAGAAGCTGGATGCCGGACCAAAGTGAGAGCTGTTGATCACGATTAGCTCGTAGTTAGTGTGCTAATAGAGTGTACTTACGCCATCACTACATAGAATTAAGTTAACATAATTAAGTTGTGGGTTTCACGTACATTGATAGGATGCTTTCAGCATCTGGTGCTGGTTTGAACAATGCTTGGGCTGTTGCAGGCATCACCCCAACATAGTGCCAGCTAACCACGGCGCTGCTATCACCGAGGCCGGGGAGCGAACACAAGCTCAGGTAGGAGCGAGCTGAAGAGCTGCATTATGATATGATTGAAATGTCTAAATGCCCCTGAGTCAATTGGAAGCTCTTCTCGTTAGCTTCTTGGAATGAGGTCCGCTCCGTGCAGGAGAGGGAGGACCGCAAAGCGCACGTCAAAGAGATGGAGCATGCTCGCAATGAACCCGGCTTCAAAACAACGGTACGCTCAAGATCTGTGCAGCACACTCTGCTCATGCAGACGCTGACACCATTCCTCAAAGTTTGCTTTAGCCCACAGATTGCAGCCACAGTGGCGTCTGATGCTCTTTCTCTGATCGATATGCTCATGCTGGTGCAGGAGAGGAATCAGATTGGCAAGGATTCGGGCAAGCAAGCATCTGTGGCGAACAAGCTGATGGATTCTCGCAAGGCACACAATGGTGTCATGCAGTCAGACCGCTAGGCCCAACAATTTTTTGGGGGAGTTCCAGACTGCCTTAAATTCAGGACTGGGCAGTAGACTTCAGCATGGTGCTACCCTCTTGTCTCAATGATGCAGAACATGCCATAGAGAATTGACTCTGGCAATGCACGAAGGGAAATTTCCCCACACAGGCAACTGGCTTCACTGGAAAACCTCAAAAGGGAATTGTTCTGGAACCTAAAAAAAATTCACAGCTGTACTTAAAAAGCAGTAACACGCAAGCGTGTAAGGTATTACAGTCTGAGGGGAGGACAGAGGAGCTTACAGTGAACCTACCCATCATGTCAATTGTAGAGAATCTTTATGCGTGTGCGTACAGTGCATTTATATGCACTGTATGGTGTCTTGCGATTTTAGACTGTTGAGAAACTATTCTGGATGTGGTTGGTGAAATTGTCACTCACAAGTTACATCACATAAATGAGCTTTGGCACTGTTATCAACATGTGCGGTGCAAATCTGCTACCACAATAGTCTCCCAGGACTCATCAAACATGCGCGCTCTTATTTCAAGAAGAGAAGCAGCAGCTCCACGAAGATTCCGCAGAGATCAGCATGGCAACAGAGAGCACAAGATCACCACAACACGAATCATCAATTAAAAAAGGCAACTCGGACATAAGACTTCATTCCAATCTAGCTTGCACAGTTGCGTTCAAAGTTGTGTTTGAGCATATTTATTCCACATCCATCCTTTACTATACCAGCACATGCATGCAAAGCCACACCCATCAGATGCCAGGGCAAAACAGTGGATCTGCACAGAAGTAGCTTTCACTGTGATGGCTTCGGTGGGCCAGGAGGATTCTGCTGCTGTGCATCTGCAGCAGCTCCCGGTTGTGACTGCTGCTCCTGCTGCATCTGAGGCGGCTGCACAGCTTCGCTGGCAAGCTGCGACACAGGCGCGTGTTGCGGTCGTGGTGCTGCAAAAGGGGCTCCAATAGGACCTACAGGGGCCGGCAGGGGCTGGCTTGACATGCCTGCGCGCATTGTCACTGCCAGCGCTGGTGGCTGTGACAGGCCGGGCTGTGCAGGCAGGAAGGGAACGCCCTGTGCGCCAGGGTGAAAGCCGGCCCCCGCCCTTGCAGCGAGCAAGCTGTGCAGCAGCGCCAGTGCTGGTGGCACTTGCCCTGCACGCACGACACTGTGCTTTTTAGCTCTTTGTCCCCACAGCCGTTGCATTGCTCATGGGCACCAAACAACACGGATGTGTCAATTGGAAGGGCACACTTGCGTTCACATTGGCAGTCACCACATGTGCTCAGCAGTTTGCGGAGGCTGGATTGAGAAAGAAAAGCATACCAGGGACAGCAGGTTGCATGGCGGCCATTCGCTGCAGCGCGTCCATATTCACTCCAAGCGGCTGCATCCCCGGGGCAGCCTGCTGCACCCCAGCCTGAGGCGGCAGCTGAACGGCAGCAATCTGCTGCAGCTGCGCGACGAGCGCCGAAGGCATCTGGCCCCCCGCAAACTGCGGCGCCTGCCCCGGCTGCGCGCCCGCCGCGGCGGATGGCGCCGGCCGCATGGGAGGCCCCCGCGGGGCTGCCTGCTGCTGGAAAGGCCGCTGAACACCTGGCGGCCGAAGCTGCGCAGATGGCACCGGCTGTTGCAGCCGGACATGACCCATCACAGGCCGCTGCAGGGGGCGGCCGGTGTGGCCCATGGGCAGATGCAGCGGGCGAGGGTGGCCAGGGTACATTCCCTGAGTGGCCGGGGGCGGCACACCGTGCAGGAATGGGCCCCCCTTGGGACCCGGGGGGCGCATCTGCTGCGGTGGCTGCATGCGGGGTGCCCCAGCGAACGGCTGGAGCTGCGGTGAAGCCACTGGTCTAGGCGATGCCGTGGGCGGCTGCTGCGATGCAGGCAGCGGCTGCTGTGGCTGCGGCGCCTTGGGCAGCTGCAGAAGCTGCGTCAGGGCTGCATTGCCAGCCTGCGACAGGTTGGGCCCACGCGTCACTCAAGTACCCACGCATATACAGACTTTGGCGGTGCAGGCATGACTCCTGCACGCCAATAATTGGCGACGCCAAGACCAAAGCCGACACGCAGCAATATGACATGATAAGACTACAAAAGAACATGTCAAGATCAGAAATAAAACCATAGACAGGAGAATCCCCGCTGAACTCAGAGAGTATGATCATTGAGAAGAGGAAGACGGCCCCACACCTTGATGCCTCCAGTCCTGACGGCTGTCACAACCGAAGCCAGGTGGCGCAGGATGCCGCGCGAGCAGGGGCCAGCCGCACGCCGCACCGCCTCTTTCACGGCCGCCGCCTCCGCCGCGCCAACGCTGAGCAGCATTGGCTGCTGCCGCGGCGCCCCTGGTGCCGCCGTAAACGGCACCGCTGGCTTCGCTGCTCCATTGACTGGAGCGTCTGCGGCGGCCAGGAGGCCCTGCAGATCGCGCGCCAGCTCCTGCGCGGCCGCTGCTGTGCCATTCGTGGGCGGGGACTCTATATATGCGGCTGCAAGCACCGACTGCAACCCCTGCAGCCAAGCCCCAAAACCAGAACGTTAGTGCCATTTTTTCTTAAATTTGAAACTTTCAAGCACACAGTTTACTCACACCCGACAAATACAGAGAGACTCTGTTCGAGCATTGACTAACAAATTGAACATGAGCAGCAAGTACAGATGGGAGTGAAAACCTCACCGCCGTGCTGCAGGCTGGATTTCTGCGGGACAGCCACACCAGCTGCTGTGTGAGGGATTCCAAGCATGCGGCAGAACTGCCTGTCTGCACTGGACCTGCTGTCGCTGGCTGCTCCCTCGCTGGGGCACTCGGGCGAGGGCCTGTCTCTGCGTTGGCCAGAGGCTGCGCACTGCCCACATCTCGCGGTGGTGGAGTTGCAGAACCTGCTGCGGACTCAGATGCCTGTGCTCCCTGCTGTCCCCCTGGCACAGCTGGGCTGCTGCTGGCCATAACTGGAGACGCTGCTGAAGCCACAGGCAGCTGAGCCGCGGGCTGCGCCTGCATTTGGGGCTGCCCAAGACTCATTGCCGGGCTGCTTATGGACAGCCCATTTGCCAGAGCACTGCTTGGGGTGCTGGACTGCGGGTTTGGGCCGGCAAGGGGTGCCAGCTGTTGGGGTGCTGATGCAGGGATGAGAGGTGTGGAATAGGCGGGCGCAGGCTGAGGCACAAGCGGCGACATCGGGGTCGGCCGGCTTTGCGGCACGGCGGCAGGTGCCGGCACAAACATGCCGGCAGCGCGGCTGCCCTGCAGGGCTGCCAGCAGCATCTGGTACCGCTCCCAGCACTGCTCCGGTGAGCGGAACTTGGACTGCAGCACAAAGAGAGCCAGATTCAGCAATCCAGCCTTGCCAACAATGGTGTAGAACCTTTACAATTGTCAGCACCCCCTTCCCAGAGCATGCACCACGCAGGAGCAAAATTCACGCTCCAAACTGGTGAAAGGCCAGCTGATGACACAAGACTGGCGGCTCTTGGGGCACCTCTTGAGTCTGGAGATCTGCTGAATGCTCAGGTAAAAGTGGTGACATGCATGGGTGAGATTGGGTACAGGGTGATCACCGCCTGGCGGGCGGCGGCGGCTGCGTTGACGGTGAGGGCGGCAGCGCCGGCTGCCAGGGTGGTGCTGATGAGCTCCCAGACGGCTCGCCCCAGCTGCTGGCTCTGCGCTCCATTGCCATTCCCTCTGCTGACCCCCTCCTGCACCGCCTCCTCCACCATCGCTGCCAGCACCTGCCAAACGCCATCCACGTCAGTCCCACCGCGCACCAACAATGTCTTTGGGGCGGACTCCTGTTGGATTGCGTCACAGTGTATGTACAGGACTATCCAAGTATATAAAGCTCATAGTAACAGGGCATGCAAAGGGCTGCGTGAGGAAAGGGGCGCCTTGAATGTACTTCATATGCGTCATTCTAGGGCAGAAGGAAGAAGATCAGAAGCTTACCACGTCCTCTGACACGTCCCAGGGGATCCAGGTGTGCTGGGGAGGCCGCAGCTGCCCCACCGTGGCATACTTGCGCGCAGTGTTGTATGGCCGTGGCGTGTGTGGCTGCGGCGACACAGGGGCCGCAACTGGTGTACCGCGGTAGGGGCCCGGCTGAGGCACGGCTGCCCCTGTGAAATGGCACAGTATTGCATTTCAGAACCTTTTTATTCTTTTGCAAAATTTATGAGGAAACATCATGGACATATCGTGTCCTAAACTCATATGCAAAGCTCAGTCAACCAGGTGGAGAATGCAGCATCTCTACAATGTAGAGCAGAATGCATTGGAGAAATTTGCAGTGTCTTTTGTGGCCGCCAAATGCGTTGTAGAGTCTCATGTGGAGGAAGTGAGGATGGCGACAGGGGTTATGAGCCTAGGATATTCACATGGTGGAGAGAGCAGGTCCAGGATGCGCGCACCGGTGGGAGGCCGCTGGAAGTGCTGTGGGAATCCGAGGCGCGCGGGTGGCGCCTCGCTGAAGCGGCTGCGGGGCCGGCCATTGCCGCCGCCCTCCACCTTGATCCCCGGCAACACAGCAGGGCTCGGCTGCTGCTGCTCGTACCGCACGCGCTTCTGCCCCTCTCCATACCCTGTACATTCACAACACTTCCCTGAAGTTACATTCGCAGTGTCGCGCACAACGAGCGAAGCTCATCAAGATATAGGTGCTTGAAAGCAACTCTTGGCTTTGCATTGTATCAGTTTGATGTGGCAGCACCCAATGCAATGAAGGCCCTAGACTTGCAATGGGAATGGGAATGCGGCTGTATGAGCGAGATGCTGTGGCTCCCACTGATAATTGTGAGTGCAGAAATTTGATCGCATAGACATAGCTGCAAGGAATGGCAGCAGGAGGGACTGGCAAAGGGCAAACAACAATTGCAGGAATGTGACACTGCACGCACCGGCCCAGCCGGCGTGGCTGGCCTCGTCTGCGGAGCTGTAGGCTTCGCTTGGGTCGGGGCTGCTGCCGCCCGTGTCGTCCTCGCCCGGCCACTTGGGCCGCACCACCACGCGACCGCGCGCCGTCCGCGCACGCTTCCTGTGCGGCACGCGAGCAGAGCATCCCGTCAGTTCTTCCGCATGCTGTCAGAACGCATGCCATGCACGAGTACAGGAACAGCAGGAGGAGCAATATGAAGGTCCCTTTGAATGGATAGGGGGCAAAAAAGTTGCAAATTCTACTGTCTGCAGCAGACAAATGGCACTTTCAGCTGCATAAAAGCCCCTGGTGCGACGTCTCAAGAAGACTGACACTGAATTCACTTCTCTCAAGGTTTGGGGCGACAAGAGGTGCCTGAATTTGCCTTCCTCGTGAGTTTTGATGCGGTGCCCACTTCAAAATTCAGGCATCAATGTGGAACATCAAGACCGCGAGGTGATCTGAAGTTGAGCCGAACCTGCTGAAGGTGGGTCGGGGGCTGGGCAGGGCAGACTCGGCCTCCTCAGGATCCATCGACCGCGTGGCAGTGATGCGAGCCTTCTTGAGGCCCTTCTTACCAATGGCCCCGCCCGATCTGCTGGCGGCCCCCGCCTCCGCCACGCGCGCCTCGTACGCCAATGCCGCCGCCTTGGCTGCAGCCGCCGCTGCCGCCTCCTAAAGCCACCACACAGCCCTTAGCATGTAGCACTAAAGGAAGACATCGGCATCCATAACTGTCTCCCAGACTCCTCATGTGTTCCCGGGCAAACTGAAGAGAGCTAGGTGTCCAACTTTGCCAGAAAGTAATGTCAAGAACTATCACCCATCAGCACCCTGCCCAAAGATCATCAGAAAGAGGCACGGTGTTGATGCCCAAAGGAAAGCTGCAGACATAAAGGCTGCCCCATTTCCGGCTTTGGACTAACAGAACCCAAGTAATACCCAGACCATCGTAGGCACGGTAGTCAGTATTGATAGCAGAGAGAGCACAATGGGGTCTCACCTCGCGCGCCAGTTGTTCCTGCAGGATTCGCTGGCGTTCCTGGGCGCGCTCAACCTGCGCCCTGTAGGCCGCGTCCGCCGCCGCCTTGTCCCAGTCAACTGCGCGCGTCGCCTCTGCATCCTCCTCTATCTCGGCTTCCTGCACACAACACCTCAGAGATGTCAGAATACATCTAATTCGCGGGGAGCAGACTGTGATTCTGACACATCTTGCTGAGGTCGACAGGCTCTACGATTTTCAGGTTTCAGTGGCTGCGGTACGGCCATTTTAGCGTACTGTGGTTATGTTATTGGACATAATTGGACATAAGGATGTTGGCTGGGGGTTATCAAACCTGCTCTTCCTGGATGCGCTCAATCTCCTGCATGTTCCACTCCTGCGCATCCAGCTCCGCTTCCACCGCGGCAGCCGCAGCCTCCACATCCAGCCGTGATGGGGCGACCTGCGCAGCCCAACTCGCTCTCCCTCACCATCCTAACCATTTCACTGGAGCTCCTTTAAATCCGAAGCAACAAGCTAACGAGCCACATGCCCGTTGAAACTTCAATATCAAACCAGCGGCATCTTCTATCCGGACATGAGAAAGGTGAGTCTATTCACATACACGCATCTAGGAGTATGAAAAACTGCGTGAAGACCGCGTGAACTTCTGCCCGTGGCAAGAAGCCAGACAAGTGCTCCTTTGCACGGAGGACAATGCACACCTCCTCTAAGAAGCGGACTGCGTAGCGCTCGATGGGCCGCAGCGCGCTCTCCAGGTTGGCGACGGGGTCCGCGCTCTGTCCGCCGTGCGCGAGCGCCGCCACATCCGACATGATCGCGTCGTCGTCTGCATCCGCCTCTTCCGCCTTGACCAGCGGCAGCTCGCTGCTCGGTTGGCTCGCCGCGCCCGACGCCGCCGCCACCGCGCCGTACTCCGCGCCGGAGGCCGCCGCCCCCCTGCCACTCGCACAGCAACCACGATGAGGCACAGCACTTGTGCTCACACCCATTCTCTTCTGCCTATTTCATTCATGAACAGTCTCCTTCAGCCCACTAGTCCAAAGGGGAGAGCATGACAAACAGAGATTTAGATGAAATGTATACTGTTCTACGTGAATTTAGTGACAAAGGAAGATTGTTGTATCAAAAGGTGGGAATCCTAGGTGAGGCTATCAATATCTTCTCTTCCAAGCACCCCTCAATCGGGCGGCACCACCATTGCACCCAGGAGCTACACCCGAACATGCATGCAGAAGCGCAACCTGGTGTCATCGCCGTCCTCGGCGTCCTCATCGGCTTCGGCATCCGCATCGGGGGCCAAAGCCGGCGCGGGCTCGGCGGAGAACTCAGCGAGCTCGTCGGCCGTCTCGCGCTCGAGCGCGGCCGCTGCGGCTCGATCGCCCTCGTCCTCCACGCTGCGCAGCGCCGCCTGCACCTCCTCCTCCGACATGCCCCCGCTCGTTGGCCCGGCCGCAGCTGTGGGAGCCCCTAAGAGTGCACAACAACTCATTCAATCACAGATTGTAAGGCTTGGCTACGCTATTTAGCACACCCAGATGGCCTCTACATCTGGGCCGTCTCAGACGGAACTGTACTTTGAATCTTGAATGGCATGACCATGATAAGAAGTGGTTCAATACCATATTAGACCATGAATGAAACCAGCCCAGACCAGCAAAGAAGCAAGGGCGGGGGAACCATCCAGTTCATTTGCAAAGCTTGGGAGGGGTGAAGCACACCTTGCAGGCCGAGGATTTCGCGGGGGTTGAATTTTTGGAGGAAGTCGGTGTTGAAGCCGCCGGACTGGATGGCTAAATGGTCCAGCTGGCGCTTCTGGTCGCTCTTGGTCAGAATGTTCTCCTCGATGGTGCGCTCGCTCACCAGCCGGTAGATGTGCACCTCACGCGTCTGCCCGATGCGGTGGCACCTGTCCTGTGCCTGCGCAGCCGGCCGAGCACATTCAGGCTGCAGTCTCTTTACCAGATTGTCACATACATCAGCCCCTGCAATCTGTTAGAGATCCAGCCAACGTAAGTCAATTCTGAAGTTGTGTCTGGAACATTTTGAGGGAATCCAGGCCTTCTTGTAAGCCAGTTGGGGGCACTGCTTGATGAGAACATGCAAAACATGCAGGCGGATGCTCAGACACACACCACTGTCCACAACCCAAACTGAATGCAGGTTGCCAGTAAGACTGGCTTGCTGTGGCAATGCTATGATGGAAGGACCTCAACTGAAGAGTTTGATGATAGTTCAGGAATCCAGATTTTCAGTAGGATCGGATTCAAGCATCCAGACACCAACGAGGCAGTGTTTCCAAGTAAGGGGATGAGGGGGCTGTGCCTGGGCGTCCATGGCTGGGTTCCAGTCAGAGTCGTAGAAGATGACGGTGTCGGCGCCCGTGAGGTTCATGCCGACGCCGCCGGAGCGCGTGGAAAGGATGAAGACGAAGAGCTTGGGGTTGGTGTTGAAGCGCTGCATGAGGATCTGGCGCTGCTCGGGCTTGGTTGTGCCGTCCAGGCGCAGGTAGCTGTAGCCGTGCAGGTTCAGAAACACCTGTTGTGCAATGCCAGGCACCATCGTCAGCCCATCGTTGTGCTGATGCAAACAGATGCGATTTGGCATGTCCCATTGATTGAATTCTGTTCAGCCAGGAATCAAAAGCTCTTCCATCTTGAATGTGTGTCGGGAAGCGTTTCAGTGTCTGCTCCGCTGTGCACCACCAGTGCACACTGCAAGGGATCAAACTCATCAGCAAGCGTGGGATGCTCAAGGCTAATGCGGTGTGAGAGGTGACGGGGATGGGTAACCCACCTCCAGGATGTCAAGCATGCGCGCCATCTGGGTGAAGATGAGGGCTCTGTGGTCGCCAGATTTCAGCCGCCGCAGCAGCTCCGCCAACTCCTGCATTAAAGTGTCAGAAACCTTTCAGACGTGACACAGTGCTAGCCAGGAGCATTTCCCACGTTTCCCTAAAAAGAGTTGTTGCGAAGGGCAGGCCTGCAAAGAGTACAATTGGGTAACTGTCGTTTGAAGGGACAACTGGCAAAGGGCCGATCGCAAATTAGTGTGCCATTTTCTGTGCGGAACGGTCACGGGGCATGGATACAGCCGTACTCAGGCATGGGAGGCCGTGCCTGCAGTTTGCCGCAATCAAACTGGATCAGCCGCCGGTCGGGGAAGAAGAGTTGCTGCCGCACGATGGCCGTGCGCAGGGGCGCTGATCGCGCAAAGACCTCCGCCTGCAGCGCCGCCGCGCGCGCGGCCGCCTCTGCGACTGCGCTCGGGTCCGGACGGCTGCACCAGATCTCTGGCGGGGGGGCCCGCGCCTGTAGCACGGCATGGGACAATTACAATCTTGCAATAGTAACAAGTTCCGCAACTTCTCACAATCTGTTGAAGCTTCTGATGCCTGTTCCCGTGAGAAGATCACTGGCATGGTGCTCTGCATGCCCTGCAGTCTGCCATGCACTGCAAAGTTTGCGAGGCAAGGACGCAATCTTTGGGCTTGGCCAAGTGACACGGTCTGCTAAGGCAGGGGACATGTTGGAATGTTTGTGTGATGATAGTTTCCTTAGCTGCAGCCAGCTTGTGGGAACATGTGAAAATAAGGTCGAGCTGCACCCTGGGGATGACGAACATGAAGGTCTTCAACTCGTCATCCAGCTGCTCTGCGCGCATCTGGCACGTCTGGACTGCATCGGCTACAGCGTCCGCAAAGTCCAGGTGGCGCCCCCTCTGCAAAGCCAGACATTAAGTCATTAGATCTTCACCACCAGCTGGCTGTTGCTCAAAAGACGCCAGTGAGTCAGATGGCAGGTTGCAATTCCACTTCTAAGAGCTGACAAATGGATGGCCAGCTTCTGTGGGTCACAACTCCCGCAGAATCCGGTCATCACTTTCTGCAAATGCCCTCATGACCGCCAGAATCTCCCCATGCATCTGGAAATATGCTCAGAGTCACATGCCCAAAGGAGAACACAAAATTCTGCATAAAAGCGACAGCGCACCTGCTGTTTGATGACATGGACCTGGTGAACAGGCAGCTCCACGCGCACAGCCTCCACAAGGTCACGCCCAAAAAGGGGCGCTTGGCGGCTGCGGCGCTCGTTCACGGCCGCCATTAGCGCTCGGCGCTGCGCCGCGGCCTCGGCCCGCCGCCGGCGCAGGTCGCGCAGTGATGCCGCCACCGCCTGCACCAGGCCCTGTGATGGCGCGCCCTCCAAAGTGGCCTGTGACAGCAGAGGGGCACAGTGTCACTTCGCGCACTTGAAGGAATAGGAGTGTTTCTCCAGCAGAGCTTTCCCATCCTCCGTTTTGAAGGATATGTTGCAAATTGTGGCAGCAAATCGAGTCCTAGGAAGAGTAGCATGTGGTGTGTACGGGAGGTAATGACTCAAATGGACATAAAAATGAGATCTTTTGCATGCAGAAAGCCATTACTCACCACAAAAGATATGCTGAGGCCGCTCTGGTCGCCACGCTGCTCAGCCTTAGAGGCGTTCAGCTCCTCTATCAGCTGCTTTGGCGTCTGCAGCACCTGCACACATATTGCCGGCACCTTCAGCACCCCGGTCTTTCCACACCTTGTCTGTCAGTGCCTCGCCCAAACAGGAGGCAAGTCAGCACCGTCGCTATGTGGACAACCTTAGTCATGCAATTGCTGACAAGCAATGGCTTCTATTCCCATACAAATCAGTGCAAGAAATGGGAGAGGAAGGTTCAGGGAAAGGGAGAGGCGGGCATGAGCGCCCACCTGAACCTCCTGGGCCTCCCACTGGCTCATAGCCTCATGCTGGATGGGCAGCAGGTTGAGCTCTCCAAGATCGATACGGTCCCAGACAGAGCCCTCGCTGGCGCGCACGGCCGCTGAGGGCAGCTGCGCGCTGAGGCCCCCCACCATGTCAAATGCCGAGACGATGGGCCGCCCCTCGAACAGGTCCGGGTGGTTGCACACCTGCAGAACAGAACGTAATGTACTCGGAATTGTGGGTTGATGTCAGTTGTTAGAGGCTTTGGTGAAACGAGAGACACGTGCTTTGTGAGCATGCGCTGCCTTTCTGCTGCTCTAACAGCATTGAAAGCAGAGCATATAATTGACATGCTGCTTTTTGTGCTGCTTGAGACATCGTGAAAGTAGCTCTGCTCCTCATGCATGTGTAGGTGCCTTGGCAAGACCATGCTACTGTACGCTGCCGGTACATGCATGAAGTACTGTCTCAAGTTAGGGAGGAGTGGTGGGCGTGGGCTCGGACAAAGGGAACAGCGGACCTTGCGCAGCTGCATGAGGACGTTGATGATGCCCAGGAAGTTGCCGGAGGTGAGGGTGGAGGCGGTGTCGGAGGAGGCCATGTAGTCCTCGTACAGCGTGCGTTGGCGCTTGGAGAGGCGGCAGCGCACCACGTGCTCGTGCTTGCCCGGCAGCTGCTTCTCCACCTCGCTCTTCAGCCGCCGCAGCAGGAATGGCCGCAGCACGCCGTGCAGCCGCTCCACCAGCGCCTGTTTCAAGCATGCACAGTATTGTTTTATGAAATATTGTTCCTGCCCAGAAGGCAAGGTGCGTCTGCAGAGAAGTTGCTGATCAAGGCTGCTACAGACACTACCCCTTGTATGACTTCCTAAAACCAACCTAGACCCAGTCAGCCGTGGGCAAGGTGCTCAGTATAAACACTTTCCTCCACCAGCCTAGGGTCTGCAAGTAGTATGATCACAAGCAGACTAGGAGCAATCTATATCAAGCTGTTTGCCACTTTAACTTGTGCAAGAAAAGCTATCCCATTTGGATATCGCGTCTCCGTAAGGTTGGCAAATTGACGCCCTAATAACTGGCAGGGACCAGTACAGGGTGAGAAGTCATCGGACGGCCTGCAGATCCGATATGCGAGGTGTGTGATGTGCGAAAGGTGAGGGTATGCAAGGGGAGCACACCTTATTGACTGCCTCTTGCCCCTCCACCATGCCGGTCAGCGGGTTGGAGAACCAGTCCTTGAACTGCGCATGGCTGGCAAACACCTGCACGAGAGTCACAGCATGACGATGTCAGCACTAACTGTTCAGGCCCGCACCTTGACACTGGGAGGGTCATCAATGAAATCAAGCCACTTGAGGCATGTCCCGAGCCAGGCATCTCTTTGCATGCCTGCCTGTGTGCATGCATTGCATGGAACATGGCAGATTGTCTCATAGAGGTGAGCTGATGCCTGAAGGTCCAGCTGGGTTACAATATGACAGGGGGAGGAAGGGGGGCCACCTGTGGCATGAGGAAGTGCATGAGGGACCATAGCTCCATGAGGTCGTTCTGCAGGGGCGTCCCAGTGATGAGCAGGCGGCGCTGCGAGTTGAAGTTGAGCAGCGTCTGCCACCGCTGGCTCTTCCAGTTCTTTATCATGTGCGCCTCGTCCAGGATCAGGTACTTCCACTTCTTCCGCCGGAACATCTTCGCGTCCTGCACCAGTCAACCCCAGACACACATCAGATCTCAACTCACAAGATATAATTGCTTTCCATGCCTTTGGAAATGTTTAGCTACACCGTGCATGCGCATGCCAAACTCCACAGCCAGTCATTGAAAGATAGAATCTCCTCAAGAGGCGCTTGAAAGCCTGCTGTTCAAGATAAGCTAGTTCTAAGAATCTGGTACCAGAGTCATGTTCTGAAAGGATGTAACAGGATCAGCCTGGCAGTGTAGAAGCAGCGTGTGACCTGCAGGAAGAGCGTAATCTATGTGCAGTTGTCTCAGGACTGATTTGGCAGGCAATCTTCAAAATCGGGCAAAAATGAGCCTGGCAAGGTGACAGCGCAGGGTGTGACCTGGAGAACGAGGGTGTAGGAGGTGATGCAGATGTGGAAGGCGTTGGGCTTGGACCAGCCCTGGCGCTTGGCCTTGCGCTCCTTGGCGCTGCCGTAGTAGGTGAGCAGCTTGAAGGCGGGGCACCACTTTTTGCACTCCACTTCCCAGTTCAGCATTACGCTCGTCGGCACCACTATCAGGTGCGGGCCCCACACGCCCCTGCATGCGCACTCACTGTTCATATCCTTTCAGGCACATCTACTACCTTCCTGTCTGAATGACATGCTACAAGACAGACGGCTTATCTGGATTTGAACTTCCAGACATACTGTAATTCACCTCCCCGCATAGTGTTCTGACGACAACAGAGGCATCCGCCATCACAGGGGAACTTGCAGAAGGGACAATCCCTGACGATTGACTGGTTCTCCCAAGAAGGAAATCTAAGAATTCCAGGATTTTCCTCTTAAGCAGATGCCCATTCCACATGCACACGAACGGCTTCATGCATGGGTAATGGCAGAGAGGAGACTGGGACATGGATTACATTCTTTCTGACACAATAACTGGCAGAACATTGGCTGGTGCAGTGTCAGGTGCGTTGAGAATGTGGCAGCGCACTTTTCGCAGGCGAGGTGGGCGAGCAGGGAGATGGTCATGATGGTTTTGCCGAGGCCCATCTCGTCGGCCAAGATACCGTTCAGGCGGCGCGTGTAGATGGTGATCAGCCACTCCAGCCCCACGTGCTGGTACTCCCTCAGTGACCCCTTCAGCAGGAACGGTACCTGCGCGACAAACGCAAACACACCGCGCTGAGCACTCCTGCCTGGCACAGGTCAGTCACGACAGTCCCCTCAGCTCTGAGATGAGTAGTAGCAATGCTTTGAAGGCTCCAGAAGGACACATGAACAGTTGTGCAAGGAAACATTCTGCACCAGAGACAGCGCAAGAGAATAGATAGATTGTCACATAGTGCTGAAAGATGTTCTCAAAAAGGTTTGGCACTGTCTGCAACAGTCCATGTTGGAACAGAATGCTGCGTCCCAAGCGCGCTTTCATTTCCACCCGTTCCAGAGTGGCAGTGGAGCGTCAGGCATGGATGACATAAAGACTGCTTCCGTGATGCAACACTCTGTGCAGACTTAAGACCGGGCAGAGCGTGGCTTGCCTGGATGTGCACGCCGGCACTGTCGAGGGTGTGGCCCTTGGGCTGCACTTGGGATGCCAGCCGAGCGACGCCCTCCAGCCGCTCCGCCCCCTGGGCCTCCCTCTCCAGCTCAGTCAGTGCCTCGTCACCTGGCGCATCCTCAGCAGCGTTCCCTCTAGCCTGCTCCCTTGCCGCCAGAGTTGGCGCGGAGGGGCCGGCGGCGGCCGACTCACTGGCGTCCTCCTTTGCTGCCAGGCTTGGCGCGGAAGGGCCGGCGGCCTCTTCAGGCGCTGCAGACGCAGGGATGTCCTCTGACGGCGCTGCGGCGGTGGTCTGACTTTCAGGCGGCACTGCTAGTGTTGACGGGAAGGCCGTTGGCATTGGCTCATCTGCATTCGCGCGCAACACGTCAACAATTGTTCAAGAAGCTATACAGGGCGTTCACCAGAGTGCGGTGACCCTCCCTCAAAATTTTCTGGCCTCTTCACTTTACCCCATTGGGTAGCAATTCTGATTGATGCGCTGAGGCCTCTTTCGTCTGCAAGAGGTGCAGCAATATGCATAGCTTTCCAAGGTGCCTGGTGATGCCTCACCTGCGTCTGTGACGGCCTTGGCACCTGGCGGCGCCATAGCCTTGGCACCTGCGGTGTCTGAGGGCTCCTTGGAGCTTGCCTGAGCGGGCTGGTCTGCCTTTCCCCCATCGACGTCCATGTCACTGGGGCCATTGCTGTCTTCATCTGCATCGTTGCCCATGGCATAGCCGTAGCGCGCCAGGAGCTGCTCCAGCGGCATGTCTGCCTCGTCCGCCAGTGCTGCCGCCTCTGCCGCCTCCTCCGCCTGGTACATTCAGCAGCCCACAACACCTCAGCTTCTGTCCAAAGCCCCACCACAGAGCATCCACCCCAAACAATTCGATTATCATGTTGGCAACCGAGGCAGGACTGACAAGCAGCCTCGAGCTGCAATCACAGCCAGGTGTGCACAACACTTAACACCTGCCAAGCCCATGAAAGCATTTCCCTAAGATAATCGGATAACTGATGGGGCAGGACAACAGGGTGTCTTCAGCTGCAGTCACCGCCAGGCATGCAAGGCATTTAGGATCAGCAGCATGCAATTGTAGTGTGTAGGAGGATAGCGCACCGCGCGGTCAGCTCCGTCCTGGGCAGCCATGGCATCTTCCTCCTCCAACGTGGCCTCATCGTCGTCCCCGCTGCCCTCAGATGCATAGTCCCCATCCCCGGCTGCCTCGCTCTCCTGGCCTGCAGAAACATGACCGCCCATCCCTGAGACATTTAGCGGATAATGGAAACCACCACAGAACTCATTAACCACCACTCTATGAGATCAGCAGGATCGTTCTCATGGCCTGAATTGCATGAAGGCCTCACAAGTCAATCTGTACAGCTGCGACAACGGGCGCCGAACTTTTCCAGTTGAACATGCCATCTCTGCTCTGCGCATTGCAACAGCAATGGCTCCAAGCTGGATTAAGCTCTTTCAGGTGGCTGGATATTGCACCTGTCATGATTTTTGCCAAGTCTCTTACGCCCTCATCAGTCCGCCGCCGTTTGCTTGGCGGCCCCTCGTCTGCACTGGAATGGTCATCCTCACTGCCGCTCTCTGCCTCATTGGTGTGCTCCTCTGACTTTACAGACGGTGCAGCAATTCCCGTGCCTCTCGAACTCTCTGCCATTTTCACATCCCCGCCTCCTGCACCAGATTCATCGCCGGAAGAGCTCAGGCCTTGCATGTCCATTGAAGCTTTGCCAGAATTGCAGGCGCTGTGTGCTAGAGGAGAGAAAGAGTGCAGTGCTACCCAAGAAATGGAGAGGGAAGGAAGGGGCCACACCTGCACTGCCTGCCCCTGCGGCTGGTGGGGTGTCCTCGGCCGCCTCTGCTGCATCGTTGCCTGTGACAAAGCCGTAGCGGGCCAGCAGCTGCTCCAGGGGCATGTCTGCCTCGTCATTCAGCACTGATAGCTCCCCTCCCTCGTCCTCACACTCGCCTGCCTCGCGCGCCAGAGCCTGTAGAACACCACCATATGTTGAGGAACAGCAATGAAGGGACATAGGCAGGCCCAGTCACACTTCCTTGCAGCAGAAGTTGAAGATTCCCCATGACTTATCAACCCAACTACAGGAACTACCGTAGAGATCCAGGCAAGTGCCAGCAACCATTCTACTGCAAATGCCACCACAAAAGTAGAAAGCCCCAGGACAGTCAATAACCACTGTGAGGACCAAAACACTGAAATCCTTTACGGTAGTAAGAAGCATGCCTCCTCTTCTTCCAGGGTGGCTTCGTCATCGTCATCATCTTCCGTCCCTGTCTCCACCTGAAACTCCTCTTCATCCTCCTCGCCTGCGCCGCTGCCATCAGCCAGTGGCTCGGCAAGCGCTGCACTGCTGGTCTCAGCCGCCTTGCTCCTCTCAGCCGCCTTGCTCCTCTCCGGCGCGCCCAACTGCCCCTGCAATTTCGGCGCCGCCGGCCGCGCACCGTTGCCAGCCGCCGCGGCCAGCTCGGCCGCGGCTGCATCTGGCTTTCGGTCAGACGCGCTGGGGCCCTCGAGCAGAGCCGGGGCAGGCGCCGGTGGCGCGGCGGCATTGCCGGCAGGTATGGGGCGGGACGGTGGCGGCGAGAGCAGGGCGGGGAGGTCTTGGTCGTTGGCTGCCAGGCGCTGGGCGAGGAGGCTGGAGTACTTCTGGGTCTGGCCGACCAGGAAGGAGAGGTGCTTGTCCATGGCCTCCTTCTTGCGCGCGTCCACCACGCTCTGCTGTTTGTACGCCACCACCCGCTCCGCCTTCTTCCAGAACTGCATGACCTGCGCACACCGCATCCACCCAAGCATCATGCGCCATCCATGTCAGCAGCACAGCACAAGTCAATAAATTGGCAGGTGTTGCATGAGTGTATTTTGCGATTGGTGGCATTGGAAATGAGATGTGACGGGAGACAAAGAGGCGGACTTCTTTGCCGATCCATGCAGCCCGGCGGCGGATTGCGAGCTCGGCCTCCCTCTGGCGCACGACCGCGCGCGACTCCACGTCCATATTGGAGCGCACCACAGCGCGCACGTACTTCTTTGCCTGCTTCATTTTCCAGCTCCGCTCTCTGTGCAACCCAACCCTCCAATCTCATACTCAATTTACCTCACGGTAGGGACAAAGGACACACTTGAAATATGGACACTTGTCAGACAACAAGGCATTGACTGCTGTTGTGAGTAGACACAAGGAAACCAGGGATTGAGGGGTTGGCGCACTTCTGGAACTCCTTGGCGAGCCAGGCCATCTCTTCGAGGAGGAAGTCCCTGTGTGTTTTGGTGCGTTTGGGCTCGGGCGCAGCCGGCAGCGGCCGCGCCGCCGCGTCCCTCGCCACGCGGATCTCCGCCGCCCGCTGCAGGATCTCCTCCTTGCGCTCCTGCTCCCTCGCCTGCGCCTCCAGATCAGCTGCCGCCTTGGCCGCCTCTGCATCTGCACTCACCGCATCAGGACAGCAGCGTCAGCTCTGCAACCAAAACAACACGCACTGCCTCCCTACCGTCCAACCAAAACTACCCAGCCTCCACTGGGCATCAGGACCAAATACATTGCCTTGCATTAACAAACAGCATTTAGCGACAGGGTCTGCTGAGTCCAGATTGCAAGAGGCGCAGGGGAAAGCCGCACCTGCGCGGGTTTTGCGGTCGGTGGCAGAGGTGACGGCGCGGGGCGAGCGGGGCGAGTGCGGGCCGCTGGAGCTGCGCGCGCGCGGCGAAGACGGTCCCCCCGGTCCCGGAGGGAGGCCGTCCTCCCCGGGAGCCTGACTGGCGCCGGTCGGCTTCTGCCCCAGCGGGCTTACTGCAGTTGAGCCCCTGGGCGTGTGCAGGCCCTGGCGCTGAGGCAGCACCCGCACAGGCCCCGCTGGGGGCGAGCCGGGCTGACCGGAATCCGGAGCTGCCGCATCGCCCGTTCTCGCCCCCTTCTGGGCCGGATCGACATGTGCGGCCGAGCGCGTGAGCCGCAGCTTGGCCCCAACCGCTGCTCCCGCTGCTGTGCTGTCTGTGGGGCTCCCAGCCTCTGCAGGGCCGATGTCTGTATTGCTTGTGGTGGCCACTCGTACCGGCGGTGCGGAGGCCGGGTGCACCCTCAGCTTTGGCAGTGCAGGCGCGTCGATGTCCGTGGGATGGGGCCCTTCCGAGTGACCCTGCTGCTCGGCTGCTGGCTGCCCTGGCGCTGCAAGCCCATTCACAGATGATATCGCAGGCCTGGAGAGGCCCAATGTAGGATTGGCATGCGCGCTGCTGGCGCGCCTCCCCCGCGCCTCAGATGAGGTTGACGCCAGATTTGACAGGGACCGCGCCCGCCGATTTGCGGCTGCCTCGTCGTCTGGGCCTGTCATCAGGCGCAGCTGAGCTGATCAATCACCAGCTGCACTTGTGCTGGGCGTGCATGGAGCACTTACGCGGCACGTTTGAACAGTGAGAAGAAGCAAATGTACCCACCTGTTTTGTCAATCATGTCTGTGTCTTCGGTGGATGCGGCCACGCTCCTCCAATGCCGGTCATCCAGATGTTCGCTTCCATGCTGCAAAGCTCCTGACGCCTCATGGGGCCACTTGCCTGGACACAGATATACATCAACTCTCAGAAGCCGCGACACTTGTGTGCAGTACCTTACAGGCAGTTTTCCCAGGCAACCTCCGCAACGCGCTCCTGTCACTCACAATTTTCTTGTCCTGATGCATGCATGCAGAGCATGCATGCCAGGACTGCATTGTAGGTGAATGTGACGCGGTTGAGCAGTACACGGTCCCACAAGGCAAGTCCCATTCCTGTAAATGGAGGGAACCACGCACCGTCTTCGCGGTCCCTCCGCGGCCCTGATGTGGCAGGGGCAGCCACCAAGGTTTGAAAAGTGTCTCCAGAGTCAGGAATCGTGGTGCCTGATCGTAATTTGCGGCTGGCTAGATCTCTGCTGCTGCGTGTGCGTGGTGGCACGGATCTGCCAGCCGTTGCGTGCTCCGAAGGTGATCCTGGCATGCCCTGCTTCAAGTGGGAGCCAAATAAGCTGCTGAGAAGCCTTCAGGCGTCGAATTCCAACCCTTGAACGTTTATACAGAACAAATGAGCAGTTTGCGCAGATAATTGCAGCCTAACTCCACGCAGGACTGGCTATTCTCCATCCACCCGGTGTACTCCCAGCATTGAGAGACGCTTCAAGGGTTGTTGTCAGGACCAGATACGACAAAAGGGTATTGCATGTTAGACATCAGGAATCCTAAATGTCCACATCGTCCAGCATAAGCCATGTTTACCGGAAGTTTTAGACAATTTCTTTCGGCACGGGTAATCCTGCTGATGTTCTGAAAGTTAATGGACGCAAGCTCTTTCTGCCAGAAATACATTGCAGGGAGTTTTCACCTCTATCAATGTGTGTCACACAGCCAGAAGCCCACATGTGACCGTGCAAGTTTGCAGTATTGCCCAACCTTTTCCATCGAAGTCCAGAGGGTATTCTGGATAAAATCAGGCAAAGATGGTCTGCGATCAAGAGCTCAATATACGAAAATATCTTCAGGGCCCAATTGCCAACGATGCTGCATCCATGCCCCTCAAGATCGCACCCTTTTGCCTTCCTTGGTTCCATCTCGGCCAAACTCCAGACTCACCGTAAATGTCCCGTAAACTGGTTATGTGATCCCTCTGGCACGTGCCTTTCCTTGGACTTTGTGGCAAACAATGCGACAATGGAAGATTGTTGTCTGAACGTTTACTCACCAGTGACGTTGAGGCGCTGAAATAACACTTCACCCGCAGAGGCGTCATCAAATCTCTTCATCCACTTAAACTTTGAAGCACTCAATTTGAGTGTCCAACGCTAAGGAGGCGTACGCCAACATTGAGCGAGCCATGCATTGATTTGGACCGATGGCACTTAGTGTTATGATCGTGCTGTTGCATGGAATGGAAAACCTGTCAGAGTGTGATTAGTCGCTCACACATCCCGAGTGCCTTGATTTCCTTTTCTGACTGGGTGAGCATATTCTGTACACGGCCACAATGTCTTGCTAACACTACCGCAGTAAAATGGACATTGCGCTCCTAAGTGTTTGAGGATTGGTCTGCCTGTTAAGCTGTTATCCTATCAGCGAATATAAGTAATTCTCCCTTGACTACGGCCTGAAATGACAGGCATGGTCAACTTCAACTCCAGGCAGCGGAAAGTACCACTGATATGTAAATTAATCACTCTCTGCGCTGTCCTGGTGGCCACTTACATTGTGTTGCGAAAGGTATGTGGCTTGATCTTGCTTGCTTGTACTATACACTTGGACAAGTCTCACTTGGTTGTATAATGAGCATGGTGAGCTATTTAAGCGCTCTTGGATCCGCTGCATTCTATGTAGGTTTCGAGGACAAAGATGAGTGCACAGAAACCCAAATTTCCATGGGGAGTGGCCTCAGCAGCATATCAGGTATCTGAATGCCAGCTCCCAGTCTACCTTATTACATGGCGCCTTTGAAAAAATCCAATGAGCGTTCTATCATTCCCTGAGTAAGCTGCAAGGAAAGCATGCATGTGGCCCCTCGGCCAACAGGTGGAGGGAGCTTACAAGGAGGACGGCCGGGGCATGTCAATCTGGGACACCTTCTCGCACACACCAGGCAAGACAGCGCAAGGGCACACTGGGGACGTCGCCGTAGATTTTTATCACCGCTATGAGGCCGACATCGCCATAATGAAGTCCCTGGGCGTCAAAGTGTTTCGCTTCTCCATCTCTTGGCCGCGCATCCTGCCCCAGGGCACCGGCCGGGTGCGCGCATATGACTTACCAACAGTATACTATACTAGTAGCTGCAAAGCCAGGACAATGGCATGCTGGGCAGTCTGACAAAATACGCAGTCGTGAAGATGCCCTGGGCCCTGAGTTCCCTGCAGATTTACGATTGATGGCAAGAACTGCCACGATATGATGAGCAGGGGGGAGTGAGAGATTGAGAGTTTTGGTCCTCGCAGGTTAACAAGCTAGGGGTGCAATTCTACAGCAAGCTGATTGACGCTCTGCTGGCTGCCGGCATTGAGCCTCATGTTACGCTCTATCATTGGGACTTGCCGCAAGCCCTGCAGGCACGCCACACAGCTTCACATAACAATGCTCTTTTCGATCTCCCTGGTACCCAAAGAACACTTGAGCGGACCGTCATCATGTGAGGATGTGAGCATGTGTGGATGTGCAGGACAAGTATGGTGGGTGGCTGAGCGACAAGAGCATAAAGGACTTTGCCGCTTATGCAGAGGTGTGTTTCAAGGCATTTGGGGACAGGGTCAGCTTCTGGACTACCTTCAATGAGCCCTGGAGCTTCATCTGGATTGGATACGGAATGGGCATCCATGCGCCAGGTGCCTTGCAGCTCTCTGCCATGTTCTGCGCATGTTAATCAAACCTGAATCCAACCTGCAATGGCAAAAAGGCTACCTTGTGATGAGACCAACCACTGAAATCCCAAGGGATTCAATGACTAACCTGCATGGGCCAAGTGACATGTCGGACGGCCATCTCTTGCACCACGCAGGAGACCACCTTGTCATTGGATTGCTTGGGCAGGGACTCTATCATGTTGGTTCAAAGCCCAGGCTGAACACTAATACTCTCAAGGGGAAAACTCAAAGACTTGGTGGGAATGCAGGGCGGTGCTCTGACAGGAGCATGTGCGCGGAGGGGGACTCGGCCAGGGAGCCCTGGGTGGTGACGCACAACGTGCTGCTGGCACATGCGGCGGCTGTCGAGCGATTTCGCGCGCTGGTACCCCAGGGCAACATCAGCATCAACCTCAATGCCGAGTGGTCGGAACCCATGACCAGCTCCGTGGCCGACAAGGTGCCCCTCTTAAGCTGCATCTTCCTTGATGTCCAAGCTGCTGCTTCTCTCTTTAAGGCCTCCTTCCCATGACCTCAAAATTGTGTAAACATCTACTGTGCTCTGCCACTGATGTCTTCAGGAAGGGCAGTCAGATGATAATACCAGCTGATCATTTGCCATTTTGCCATGCAGCAACATGCCTATTTTTGAGATGCCTTGCCTGGGTCGGGCCCACACGCCAATGCAACAAGATCATTTTTATCCATTTGACGAACTCCTCACATGCCCCATTAATCTGTTGCAGGAGGCAGCGCAGCGCAATCTGGACTTCATATTGGGCATCTACGCGGACCCCATCTTTCTGGGAGACTATCCTGCCTCCGTCCGATCCCGCATCACTGACCTGCCAGAGTTCACGCCCGAGCAGCGCGCCTCACTCAAGGGCAGCGCTGATTACTTTGCGCTGAACCACTACACCTCCAGATACATTTCCCACGACGAGGAAGCTGTCCCCACCGGCCTCTCCGCACACACCGAGCGCAATGGCAAGGTGCGGCTGTGAGGCTTTCTTCTTCAGCTGTTGATGCTCTGCACCAACTCAGAAGTCATTGTAGCTTTTGCTTCTCATTGTACCGGAGTCTTGGACAATCATTCTCAGGCATATCATCGTGGCAAGGCAGTGTGATGACTTTGCTGGTCCTGTGAACAGGCTGGTGTGAATCACTTCTGTGTGCCTTGAAGAGCAGCTGCGCAGCACAGTCAAGAAGAGTTTCTGTGCATGAAGTGCCACAGCTTTAGTAGCCATGCAAGCGAGCCTGATCAGGCGGGGGTGTGGCTTGACTGGATGCATGGCTGTGCGTGCCTGATCAGGCTATCGGGAAGCAGGCCGACTCAGACTGGCTGCTGGCAGTGCCGTGGGGCTTCCGGCGGCTGCTGGCGTATGTGCACCGCCGTTACGGGGCGCCAGAAATCTGGGTTACGGAGAACGGCTGCGATGCCCCCGGCGAGGACGACGCGGCGTTCCCTGCTGTGCTGGAGGACACCTTCCGGCTGCAGTACTACCAGGTACAGTGCTTCCTGCGCTCTTAGCTGATATTTCCTTTGTGGGCCATCTTGGGGAGGATCGGTGCCAACATTGCACTTTACTTCCTATAGGGACCAACATAGTGCTGGTGTTGGGTAGGTGCCCAATTTTAGCTCCCAGAGGTTTTGCTTGGCTGTCAGGGAAGGTTACCTGCCTTCAACATGCTCCGTCTCATGCGTGAGGCCGCTCCAGCAAGTGGTCTGGTGCGGAACTCAATGCAAGTAAACCTTGGTCTATGAATGTAAGTTTCACTGCCTGCGGCATATGTGTGTGTTGGCTGGGGGCCACCGCAGAGATCAGGGGGTGCAACAGGACGAGGCTCTTGCAATCTGTGCTTCTCAGGGCATTGCATTCACTCGTGTGCAGAGTGTGGTGTTGCTGTGAGGAAAATGAAGGCGGTGTGAAGGACCGCCTGAAGGACCTGGGCTGTGCTGCTTTGCCTGCAGGAGTACCTGGCGGAAGCCATGAAGGCAGTGACAGAGGATGGCGTCAACATCCGCGGCTATTTCGCCTGGTCGATTCTTGATAATTTTGAATGGGCGGGTAAATTGTCAGCCCTCTTCACAACCACCGCATGCAGACAAGAATGCCAAGCAACATGCAGATGCTTACAGCCTACCATGCGCTTGTTTTGTGCACAGCTGAGCATCAGTGGAAATGTAAAACTTCCCATGCCCTTTGCTCTGCCATAGGTGAACGTCACCTGCAATTTAAATTTCTATGTCTCTTCAGCAATCTGTCTCTTTTGTCCTTAATGTGGCAATTGCTGCTGGCATTGCTGCACATTATATCTTGTGCTCATCAAGTTCCTATTTGTGCCTGCAACAGATGGGTACACGAAGCGGTTTGGCATCGTGTATGTTGACTACAAGCACGGCCTGCTGCGTCACCTCAAGGCCTCTGCCAAGTTCCTCGCCGCACTCTTCGGGCCAGAGCCGCTCGCTGCTGCCAGAGCCGCCGCTGCGATCCAAAGTGCCACAGTCGACTAACATCTGCCAAGGTTGCTTGCTGCGCTGCTCATGCATTTGAGCCATGTACAGTATTATCAGATATTCCAATTGAGGCCCAGGCTGTTGCCAGCAGCTTTACTGACCTGCTGCGTTGCCAGCTGAGCTGCCAGTGTGCTATGGGTGCTGAATCAGTGCACCCAGATGGATGGGATGTCTATATTGTATAACAGTTACAATGCTTGCACGACAACCTTCGTGATTGCACGCTGTCGGAAATTCTTCAGAGGTGCACATTTCGAACAACACAGGCAGAGGCACTTCACTGCTTGAACTGATCACAGAGTGCTCACGAACGTGCACACTTATGCTGTCTGCGCAGAGTCCCAGGTGCCCTAGCTCCTAGGCGGGTTTCTTGTCACGTGGCCTAATGAATACATACACGTGGCCCAAAGCACGTGCCATGCCATGCATCTGCATCGTGCGCTCTCACCATGCTCTGCCACTCTCCCTGCACATGCATTACAAGCCATTTTCCGCCATGGACTGTTCATCTCATTGTCTCAGCATGTGCACTCGAATGCTGGTTGACAACCTTCAAGTGGGTGGATCAGCATGTGGGGTGTGAGATATTTGGAGTGGAAGAGGGACACAGGTAATTGTAGAGTCATTTAAGCTGAGTGAGCAGCAGCTCCAGCCTGGCGCCAGCTGGCACAGCCCCGGCCAGATCAGGCGCGCCCTCCAGCCGCCCCGGGGCCCAAGCACCAATATTGGCAGAGGCGGCGAGCAGCAAATTTGTAATTTTACGACATGTGCATGCATGTGATATCGTGTGATGTCTCTAAAGACCTGCTTAACGGTGACAAGGCAGTCATGGTGGCAAAGAGGAGTACTTTGCAGCTATACGATTGGAGTGCATTGCCAGGCTAGCAGGAGCGCTCCTGCAATTTACTAGATCGAGCACCCATCACAATTTTGTAAAAGAGCTGGTCCATGAAGGGGGAAAAACTGTGCCTTCTTTCAAAAAAGGCACCAAAAACAAAAAGGGCTTAACTTTCGTTGGGCTGTCGGGGATCGAACCCCCGAACGTTATATTCATACTAGCAAATCCTAACCCGCGCTGTCTGTCGCTCCACGATCGTTCCTTGCTCATGGTTGCATTGATGCATTTATGTACCTGGTACCAGGGACTTATGGCTTCATTTGAGACAAACTGTCGAACGCAATAATGCGGGTTTCCCGCAATCGGAGGCGGAGAAGAGGGCTTCAGTGTGAAACGGCTCGCACAAGGAGGTAATGCAGCCTTTACAGAGACAGCCTTGAGAGGCTGCAGCTGTCTGTAATCCACTCGGAGACTCACAATTGGATTGCTTCTTTGCCCCCTCTTCACGTTTTCATTGTCTCAGTTGCTGGAGTGAGAGGACCAAGCACCTCGTGGAAGAGGGACTCCTTGACGTCTGAGATGACGAACGACAGCATGTTCTGAGGCCACATTTATTTTGGGAAAGGTAGATCATTCCTAGGGAACACGGCCATCAGGAACAGAACACGAATTTTCTGTATTCATTTAAAGCTGCGCGTGTGAGTGGTTGAAGCTGGGCCAAACAAGATAGAGAAAAAAAATAAAAGCGCCTTCAGCTCCCAGTGAAGTATCCCTCAAAGCTCAGCTAGGCTATTCCATCCTCTCTCAGCAATCCGGCGATGCAGGCATGGCTCCCAATGGCTCCCAAGGCAGAGAAGAAGCCCGTCAAATAGGTCGCCAAGACCGCCAAGACTGGTGCAAGAAGAAGACCAAGGCCAAGGTCGAGTCCTTCAAGATCTACATGTGCGAGGTCCTGAAGCAGGTGGGCCACAACATCCCAACTGCCAGCTGGTGCTTCCACAGTGCCTCCTGCGAAACCACGCTGTGACACTGCTACTAGCTTGCATGGTGTGTTTGTGCCTGTGCCCCACACAAGCCGGCCCAGAAGAAGGGCAGATTGACAGCATCACATGTGTCAGTGCAACCAGTCCTTGACAGCTGACACCCTATCTGCTGTGCTGCAGGCCCACCCCTACACCGGTATCTCCTCCTGGGCCATCTCATCCTCAATGCCTTCGTCACTGAGGAAGATGGCCACTAAGACAGCCCAGCTGGCCCGCTACAACAAGAAGCCCACCGTGGCCTCTGGCAAGATACAGACCGCTCTGCGCCTCATCCTGCCCGGCAAGCTGGCCAAGCACACGGTGTCTGAAGGCAGCAAGGCTGTGACCGAGTCCACCTCCGCCGTAAGCTGCCCGCGCCTCAGCAGCGCAAAAATAAACCGGTCTTATTGTAACACCACCACTAAATTGAAAAAGGTTCCCCCGCATGCCTATCCCATGAGACTCGTGCAAGAGACCCAGCTTCTTCTCCAGCAGTGCCAGGATTCAATCAGGAGGCAAGTTGCGTTTGCCTCATATGTCTTGCATCGCTCTTCTTGATTTGTATCGTAATGCTGGCTTTCGTTAGCGGCGCTGATACTGCAATGCTGGCATGCCTGTGTTTATTAGGATCAAAGCAGTGCGTTCTCATTCGGCAAGTAGACGCTGCCAGAAGATATTACCTTCAAGGTTGGTGCATACTCATGTCCTCAACTCCATGTGATGCACAGCACGACTGTGGAAAGATTATTCAATAGACACTAAGGGTCGCTGGCCACCGGTGGGGTTTTGGCTGGGTTTGAAGGTTTGTACAGCGGTATGTGCCATTAAAGATCTGGCATGCTTGTGAGCATGTGCTGGTGTGCAGAGCAAATACTTCCGCAGATCTTGAGTGCCCTTGTGGCTAGCTTAACAAGCTGGTGAAATGCCAGACTCCTTGAAGATTCTGCCGGCGGGGGCATTTTGGAACGAGTGCCCAAAACTAGTGGTATCAACTGCTCTTGTTGTAGCAATTCTACATCTGAGGGACACATAATGTATGCTGTGCATGACATGCTTATGCATGTGCTTTGACTGCTTCAGAGATTGCCAGATCAGTGATCTGATTACAGCTCATTGTAATTTTACTCAAAAATACCCCAGGAAAACAACACCTCTGAATCCGAAAACACACTTGCAGACCCGGCAATCCGCAACAGGGCACACTGAAATCCTCGACACACAATTTTCTTCCTCCTTGATACACTGCTGCAGGCTATAACCCCATAGACACAAGACTATTCTTGAGACTACAATGCTTGCAAGCCGATGGCATTGCAGTATGCATAATAAATGCACATAATCCTACACGTCGGACGTCCTTGAGTGATACCAACTCAAAAATACGTAATTGTCACTTTGCAATGACAATTACCCTACAGCTGCTTGTCCTGCTCCCCGCTGTCAAAGAGTATATACCTGATTGTTTTCAAGTGAAAGAGTACGTGCTGACATTCTATTGCATCTGGTCACAAATGAAAAAACCTGCTCTCAACTGTCATCGTTGCAGCAGGCGTCGCAAAAAACAGAGGCAGCTTCTGCTGACCCTGAGCTGCCCTCGTTTCACATCCTCAACAGCCTCACAACATTCTGGCACTTACGTGCCGCCAGAACTCCACTGAAAAGCGCAAAAAGGGTACTTGCAAGTCCATCTCTCCCTTGAATGCTAGAATGAGCCGCTGCCTTGCCCCGGTCTGCTGGAGCCATGCACCCATCCCATGGGAAGATCTGCTTGAGATCTCCCCACACGCATGCCGATTTGGGCATCTCCCAATCCATCCTCTACAGCAGCCAGGCAGCGACCCAGCCCTCCATTAAATAATTCTAGCCCCGCGGCCAAAGATTTCTTGCGTCACAAGCAAACAAACAGACTCCAACGCAAGCTCGGTCACTCGACCCTCAAGCACGGACCCGTTGCACTTATTTGGGCCCTCAACAGCGCAAACAATAAGGTTGAGAGGGATGTAGGAGGGTGAACGAGAGCACCAATAGATGAAGTGGCAGTGCGGAGCAATGTGTCAGTGCAGTATTAAACCTCATACTTCTCTCTTGTAACAGTTCCTGAACAGCGGCAGTCTCTGACTGCATACGGAAGGGCAGCGTTGCACTTCAGAGCCTGCATGTTGCCAAACTTTGAAACTCAAATTTGCCTCAAAACGATGCCTGCGGCCAAATGCCCATGGCCTGCGGGAATCTAATAAGCATGTACCAGCACAGCCCTGCGCATGTGCCGAGGCTGTGCTTGCAATAAACTGCATCCGCAGCTCTCACCACAGCCCACATTAGCTGACAGTGCGCGCATCCATACGCGCGGCGCAGCATAGCGAGGAAGCAATTCCTTCTCAGCAGCTGTAAACTTGCTGACTGGGCTGAAGGCTGCTCCCCACACATGAATCCCCAGCAGACAGCACTGACGGCCTCTTCTGCTCTCTTGCCTCAGGCTGCCAGCAGAGTCCCCGGATATTTGGGGCAGAGCTGGTGGGCCGATCTCACAAGAGTGGTCCCCCCGCCCTTGCCACCCCTTGGCGCCACCGCCGCAGCAGCGGGGGGCTTAGAAGGGCGGCCCCCCCGCCCCGGTCACAGCCGCGCCACCGCTGCAGCGGGGGCAGATCAGCAGGTGGAGGGGCAGCGGCCGCAGGTCTTCGCGCAGAAGGCGTTGGGGTAATCCTTGGTGGAAACGATCATCCAGGAGCTGTCGCACTTGCCGTACTTCTTCTGCTGTTCGCATGAGTACGTAGTGTCCGGCGTCTGGTCCACGCAGGGGCACTGGCCGCCGCCGGAGCCTGGTGGCGAGGGGGCGGACCCGGGAGACCCCAAGGAGGACCCGCTGGGCGCTGATGAGGACAAGGGGGAGGACGCCGAAGAGGATGTGTAAGTGCTTGTCGTCTGCGCACACAGCAGATAAGCCCAAATGAGATGGCGCGCTCATATGATAGGTCTTGGTGGAATTGATCATGCTGTTTTCACAAACCAGCAGCACCACATCTTCAAAATTCCTGCAAGACCCCCGAGTATGACAGATCACATGCAGCAGCAGAGGCAGAAAGCTCACCGACACAGCACCCCCCTTGAGCGCGAATTGCACATTCGTCGGCACGTCCCCGGTCTTTCCCTGGCTGTCAATCAATCCCAAAGCAGTCACCTGCACAGCAAACCCCCACAAATTTCAAAAACACACTGAGCAAATTTCCCTTGCTGCCCTGCTGCCCGAGCCACGGCATGGATCATACTGTGCATGCACAGCCTGTAACACACGAGCTAGGTCAGGTTGCTGGGGTATCAGTTTGAGGATGTCAGCACGGACAGAGCACCCTGGAGGGAGTGAGTAGGGGCGGACCTCCTGCGAGTCATCGCTGACCATGCGGAAGTCCCAGGGCAGGCGCGGGGTGACGGGCACTTCCCAGGCCTGCCCATACTTGTTATTCATGCCCATCCAATCGCTGTCAGACCCCTTCATCTGCACCAGCTTGATGCCTCCATAGCCCGCAGCTTTCTGCGCAGCCCCAACACACCACACCTCAGCTCTGGCACTCCTTTTTAATAACACACCCTTCTCTGCTTCACTGGATCAATTTTTCAACCATTTTTTTCTCAATGTGCCGATTTTAAGCTGGATTCCTATGCAGGACTATGCTCAGCAGTACAGCGCAGCACCTTGCCTGAGCCCACACTGCATGATCTTTAATCTGGCAACTTTTCTCATCGGCCATGGAGCCACCTGTCGCTAGTTCTGGACCCAAGCATTAATCTCCTCGAGAGGCCGATCGGGGTGCATGGAAAGGGAAACTCACCGACACCACGATGCGCAGCCAGGCGCCTGGGCCATTGTTGTGGTTGATGTCCACCAGCAGCGGCTCTGGCGGTGTGCACTCCACTCTCCGGTACATGATGTCAATCCTTCCAACCTCCATTGGAGCAATCTGTGCACCAGGCAACCAGCTCAGCACACCTGCTACGGCCTTGTGCCAGGAACCCACAACTACACAAAAAAAGCACTACCTATACCACTTATGAAGGCACGATTCAACTGAATACATCTACACACAACGCACTACACACACCACTTATAAAGGCAATGTTCGACTAAATTCTGAAGCCCACATGGTACCCTGTAAGAAGCCTTGACAGAAGGCCACGAAGCACAGCTTGGAAGTCCAAGAAAACGCTGCAGATGGCTGTAAATGAGGCAAGGGGCGGACCTTATTGAAGGTGAGGGCTTGCATGTCTATGTGGTCCGTCGCGCACTCAGGGCACACGTCCGTGATAGTTATGATGACCGACCTCTGATTCGAGTCCTTACTGCAGCGCCCCTGCAGCCCCGACACCCCAAATGAGCACGTGGAATCCCAGGTAAGGCTGCAAGTCTTTGAGTGCAGAAAGGAAAGCCCTTGAGTGCAGAAGGGGACAGAGGTGTGTGCTATATTGCGAAACAGACAAAGCATCACCGCTGCCAAATACTACAACAAGCGCATATGAGTGCCTGATAGGCCAACCGTGCTTCTTTTGCAAACATCCCAATGCATCACCGCCGTTCTCTTAGAAAAAGACAGAGCAGCTGAGGCGTGCACGCACCCCAAACGGCCCTCCGATGTCCACGCACTTTATTTCATAGCACTGGCCACACGCCTTGGCTGGGCCGGCCACCGAGAAGGAATTTGTCAGTGAGAATGCTGCCACACTCCAGAACGGATAACTGTTCTTGTCCAACATCCCGTACCCACAAGCTCCCTGCAAAATAGATCCAATTGTAACGCATTGCGCGGACATGAGCAAGTCTTGCCAATAAATACTTGCCAATTACTTCAAACAGCCCTGCTCAAGACAGATAGGACAGCCTGCAAAGTCAGGGAACAGGCTGCATACTGCATACTGAAGGTAGCATATGTGCAAAGTGAGCTCTCACCTCTTTGGTTCCGAAGCTGGGATCATACGGGTTCATGCCGTCCTGAGCCCCTCCGTAATTTGTAGCAATGCCGCTGTGCCAATCACTGAGCGGCACGCTGACAGCTAGCCAAGGGCAGAGCACAGCCACTGCGATGGCGGCTAATTGGAGCCCTGTCGAAGGGGAGGATGGACACTGTCTTTGTAGCGCCATGGTGTGCTGGGCTGCAATGTATCAGCAGGCGATGGCTGTGGGAAGTTTCCTGGCAGAGGTATCTGCCAGACGAAGTGGAGCTGATGGGAATGTCAGTCAACTGCTGGCGCTACTGAAGAATGAGCTCCATCTCCATAACTCCAAGCTTCTGCTCCTGGTTTGGTATTCTGTTTCGTGGCCTACACTTGCCTCACTGTCATGCTGCTATGTCACTCATGGCGGATGCTGTCAAGCTGGGGGTCTGTCCAGGTGGATGCTGGACTGCACACTTCTCTGCTCCCGCAGCTGATCAACAAATCAAGGGTGAGCTCCCAGGCCTGCCGCCCACAAGATATTTCCTGCATAGCCACATGTATCATTAAGATCAGGCACGCGCTGCAAGCTAAGCAGTAAGAATCCTTGAGAAAGTAGTGCATCTGCAATGACTGCCATGTCACGATCGGTAGATAACATCAAATAATGCCTGAGACACCCATTGTCAAACATCGCATCTCGATGACACGTAAGTAGAAATCTCCAACGATACTGCAGCGGAGTACAACCTTGACTAAACCACTGTCCGGAAGTCGATCCCGATCGGTCACAAACAAGACAGTTGCGTGAGTATAAGTCGTACGCATAGTTGCCCTCACCGATGCTCAACCCTAATGCGCCTACTTCAGGCGCCCCGTCAAACGGGACAGCAATCTCATTGCACACATACACTGCTGACATTCTGCTCCCAAACACATGCGATGCTTCAGGCCAAAAGTGGCGCGTGCCTAAGTGTCACTGCCCTACCAAGATCTGCGGCACGCAACAAAGCCGCCGTCAACAATGAGCCCAACACGAGAGGCGCACGGAAATGCCGTAAGAAATTAGACGTCGTGGGCAGCATGTCGCTAGCCAGACTGATGCTGATACAAAACAACCAACACCACCAAACAAATCTCAGCAGGGTCCCCACACCTGAAGGCCTGCACAAGACAGTACTGGTGGTGCTTGCCTCACCCTGAGACCGTTACCCAAAGAGCCATAACACAGCTGTTCTGGTCCCGATGGAACTATCTCATAGTGAGACGAGACTTACACATGCATGCACCCCAGCAGCTTTAATCCTCAATATATAAAAGAGCGCTGCACTATGATGGATGATGGGATAAACGCTTTCTCTGCTGCTAACATTGATGGAGACACTGGATCTCCTTGGGCGATCCTAAACGAAGAGATCCGTCACGTACGACAGCGCCCGACTTCAGCCGGCGATCGTTTTAATCTGCTCTTGCCGCTCTGTTCTGACCTGACGTGCTGGGACGTGCTGCTCGTACGCACGAGTTCCCACCACTTCTCGTCTGATCGAGCCTGGAATCCCAACGGTAGATATGCTATTTGCTAACACTTAGCCTTACCCTGTGATGCAGATCTCGCTGCGCTGTATGCTCCTCCTCCCTGTTGTGCTACGCACGCATCGACGATACTGGGCGAATATTTCCAGACGCCAGACCCCTGCTATGCTGAAATCGTGTGATAGCGGTCTGAAATGCTTGCTAGCAGGGAAGAGGCGAATGGTGCGATGAACGGATATCTTCTGGATGTGGGGCGTTCTTGGGGTCTCTCAGAGCCCAGCGCGTCTGCCCTGGACCAAAGAATTTTCCGATTGCGGGGGTGAAGCCTGTTTAGGAATCCACATCCGGGGTGACTGATTCAAGCGAGGGGCTGATGCCGTGACGTCGCTTCCGTGACGCATTTAGAGGAAGATGAAAGGCCAAAAGAATTCCTTTGGAAGCGGTGGTGCCGTACGGCAAGCGCATGCATAACTGCTGCGACCTGCAGTAATATTCGTTGGGCATGCGCATGGCACTAGCCTAGGCTAGCGCAATCCATTCAAATGGGTATCCGCTCCGGTGCGCTCACTGATCAGAGGCTACAAAACACGTGACTAACCGTTGACTTTAATGTTCTTTCCATGATCAACATGATGTCACATGTAGTACGGTACTACAGCAGCACCATTGTTGAACTTCATATGAGATTTCATACGGTCACTGAAGCCCTTGAAGCTTAAGGGCCACAGTCAGCACAGTCATTCACTGCCAGTGTCCGACAGTGAGTCACCGTGACATTTGCAATAAGCTAAGTCAAGAGTCTTCGAGTCTCTGAGTCAGACAGGCAGGCTGCATCTGCCAGCGCTCAATAGCGGTCAAGGCAACTTGAGCCCCGCTTGCGCCATCCTAATGGCACCTTCCAGAGTCTTTGTCCCCCCGATGAATCCTGCATGCACAAAATCAATATAAGATCCAATGGAAGCCCCAACTGCACGACTCTTGCCCACAGATTGCCTTTCTCACGCCCTCAGGAGGCTGCTGACCTTCCCCACCTGCAGATTCCTGTGCGAGCACTTTGCCTCTCCCCCCGAGCATTTTGCACTTCCCCAAGGATAACACATGCACGGCCCCACCGATCACGCTTGAACCGGATTCACCCCTGTCCAAATGACTGCCTATAAGGCCAGCAATATGCGCGGTGAACCTCACCGCTGGCGTGCACAAAGACGCAGTCGGGGATGCCTGCAGCCTCCGACAGCTCAGCGTCCCGCAGCCCCATCCATGCTGCCGGCAGCGACTTGCGGTTCTCAAAGCTCCCTGCCGCCACCGACACCGCCTGCACTCGCCACGACTTCGCCCGATCGTCCTGCGCTCACACCGCGTGATCAGTGCCTGACACGCTCCCTCAAGACTCGGTTCTGCAGGTGCAGAATCAAAGGACACAGCGCTGTGATTCGAGGTCTGCGTGACAAATTTTGCTTTAGTGCTGCTATGTGTGCTGCAGACCGGGCCAAGGTTTTTAGGAAATTTGAGGCCCTACCCCGCTGCTTTCTACAATCCTATGGCTTAGTGCGCACAGCACCACCCCCATGTCTCATGCTCAGCTGGTGCCTGACCTAGATGGCAGCCCGGAAGCGTCTGTCTATGTGGTTTCATGTTCACTTGATCTGCAAGGCATAAGCGTGTGGCAGTAGTGTGGGCTAGCTAGGCCATGAGGGGCAGTATTTGTGAGCAGCACAGGCAGTGTCAGGTGCTGCAGGGCCCCACCTCGTAGATGCAGAACTTGAGGGGCTTGTCCAGGGCGAGCTCCTGCTCCAGGTCGTACAGGTGCTCCTTCCAAGGGCACACACGCGGCAGCCTGATTATCTCCCCGCTGCTGTCTACCTCTGACCGCTTCTCTATCGCTTCCTGGACGTACGTCCTCGCCGGCAGCCACGCCTGTGCCATGCACAACACTAATGAGATCCCACCTTACTGATACTCTAGTCATGAAACTGCTGTAAGGGGAGGAATTGCCATGCATCTGTGCTTCAGACGCTAAGTAGCAAAGTAAAAAGGTAACAGCGGCTTTGTGATAGCTTGTAGCGCTCTGGAGGGTCTAGTGCAGGGAACTGTTGCAGGGTGGGGAAGGTGTGTGCACCTTGCTGATGTAGTCCACAGAATCAAGGAAGTCTGACCCAGTGAGCTGCACGGCCTTCAAGAACTGCTCATCTGTCCTCTCAGATGACTGGTCCTCGTTCCAGCGCGGGTTCAGAGCTCCCACGCGCGAGCTCAGGTTTGTGGTGCTCATGTACTTTGGCGGAGTATCCACATCCCACTGGTTGATACCTGCGCGGCATGCATTCTTTGCCATTGAAAGAGGGCATTGGCAGCTGAAGGCCTTCCAGTGAAGCGGATGAGCACAGCAGTTGGAATGGAGGAAGGACTTACCATTGTCTATGGCATCGATAGCCTCCATGAAGTGCTTGTACACTGCAAGGTATACCTTCTCCACCTGTAGAGCAGTGGAGCTTGCCGAGGGGCTTGTAGAGATCTTCAAGAGACCTTCAAGAGGAGGGCAGACACAGCAAGCTTCATGCTGACACGGCTCAGGAGGAAAGGGAGGCACCTGCTCATGATCTTTCCTGGACTCCAGCAACTTTGCAATGATATCCCGGCCAAAGTGCTTATACACAAGCCCTGCGCTGGATAATTTTGTCTGGAATCCTGCAGGACAGAAATTCTTGTATGTTGTCAGTGTGCCCAGGTGAACTTCTCGCACATGTCTTGGCATTTTGCAAACGAAGGAACCTCACCATGGCCAAACACCTCAGCAAATCCTCGCTGATGATGATCGAACCTGCAAGCATCTAAGGACAAACACTTTTGTCACAAGAAAGCACTGGTTGCATTGACAAACCAATGCACAAGGCTCAGCTGCCATCACCTTACCATACATGCATGCAGTAAACAAACCAAAAAGTGAATTGAGATCTTTGAGGAGATATCCAGACAGATGCTCACCTGGATCGTACTTGCCGCCAACGTCGATCACGATGTCGAGTTGCTTCAAGACGTCTTCGTCACGAGTCCGAACGATATCGGCGTCCTTAAAATGATCTGTTCGCTTCAACAAAAAACATCCCAGTGCTTCATCGCAATGAAAACTTCCATTGTGGGTACCAATCTTCACCATTTTCCTCTTGACTTCTGAACTCGCAGAACTTCTCACCATCAACGGTCTTCTGGCAATTAGATATGCAAAGGAGGGTACAACTATCTTTCTCACGGGCAGCATGTCATCACTTTCAATGTAACACTTTGTAAGAAATATGTCAACACATGCTAGATCAAGTCCCTGGCCTCACTCACGTCACTGTTACTAAATTTAGCCATGGTCTGTCATAGGAGCACCAGCAACTGCACAAGAACTGGCTCCTCAGACCACCAGCTACCTAAATATCAACACTGACAGTCATGGCATGAACCACTGAGCAACCACAAGATCAACTGAAGTCTGAACGGATCTGATGCCAGCCGGGGTGCCGGTGGCATCGTGCCCCAGAGTGCCAGGCAGGGCCTGGCACCCGACAGGCATATATTCTGTAATCACACTGAATGAAGGAAATGAATGAAGATAGGAAATTTTATATGCGCACCACTATACCTCAAGTGGATTTGATGCCTATCAGACACGATGCATAAGAACTAGCCTTGTTCTTGTGTTCTGTATCGCCTCACACCCCCCACTCCCATCACTTGGATGATTGTCTCATAACAGAAGCGCACAGCTGCAATGGATGGCACAACCTTCATGTAGCTGGACAGCGATCCCCTGCAAAACCCCAAATTATTTCAGGAAATGCTTCCTTCCACAAGATCTGGGACACAGTACGGGATGAGCAGCAAGTGAAATCAAGTAGGGCAATAGTTGATCACCTCCAAAAGGTCCTGAGGCCTTCTTGTACGTACAGCTTCCTGACACAGTCCAAAGTGCTGGTATACTGGACAGGATATCCAGGACTGCCTTGCACCTGCGCAAGCGGTACTGGCATTTGCTAGAGTTGAATGAAGGTACAAATTCCAGATACTAGAGGGGCGGCATCATCTCGAACGCATGAATTCTTCAGACCCCTCTTAAAGCCCCAAGTAAACGTGAGACAAGTGGCTGCTGCAGCGATAGAGAGAGGACCGGCTACGCTATTTAACACACACCTGCATCCGCCGCATGACCACTTCGAGCGGCATACCTAAAGTCATGGTGACAAATGCACTGCCCCCTGCATTGCACAGGTACCTTACTTGTGCAAACACTGCTTTCACTGCAAATCCGCTTTTACTGTCTTGAAAAGTGCAGCAACCCACATGCAAGACAGTATCAAGCTGCTCTGGATGCATCCTGTCATCTAGACATTCGCCATGACAAAGCAGAGCATAGAAAGCGCAGCAACCCTGATCTAGAACTAAAGGCCTGTCAGCATAGTGATGCTGCAGACAAGGAAGATAATCACATAATTAAGTTAGTAACACGTGAACAGCATGCCTGCTAGGGCGCCTCGCTCGCCAGCTGAGGGGGAGTGCCCGACTCGTTTCCTGTAGGCCACAGTCAGTGCCTCATAGGTGGCGAACCCAAAGCCGGCACCGGTAATGCTGCTGGCCAAGCCCATGGGGAACCCCTGATACAGACCTGTGAAGCCGCGCGACCTACAGGACCATGCACATTCGTCAGGCTGAGTCACCTTTGGTACCAACCAGCCATGCTCATAGCATATCGGCTTCTTTCTATCCACAGCACACAGAACGAACTCGAGCCTGAGCTAATGTGGGATTTCGAAAATATCCTTGTATGCATAAAAGAAGGGATCAAACCCCCACCCGCTGGAGCCTTTCTACTCGAACGCTTTTGGCAGCACTTCGCGTTAACAAGTGACTATTTTGGCTTATTTGCCTATGTGTACAGCGCACTGTGGAAGCAGAAGCATGGGTGGTGGCCTTCGGCAAGCAGCATTGTCAGAGCTGCTGGACATTCAGCCAATGCTCTATTGTCACCTCTCACTAATGTCACATATTTCTGGCATGCGGTAACAGAGGTGTTTGACTGTATTGCCGTGTGGCGTGGTGCCCTTGTGGAGAAGTGAAGTTGCACCTCACAACGTCTGCGGCAAGGCTGAAGTAAGCTCTGGCGCCTTTCATGTGCCGCTGTCCCATGGCCGCCTGAGTGCGCAGTGTCTCCAGAGGGAACACCACGACACAGGCGGACGCGCCAGAGACGCACCCGGCAGCCAGCCTCTGAGCATTGCTAAGCACCATCAGCTCCCCATCCCTGTGGGACGGCTTGAGCACATTCTTTGTCAACGTGTCGTACACCTGCAACAGCAAACCACGGTAAGGGACACCGTAAAGAGGTGAAAGAGGCGCCTAGCTCCTCCTGATGAGTGGCAGTGCTTGCGCTACCTCAGCAGGAATATGTTTCATTATCTCAGATATGCATGTTTCACAACGCCAATCCAATGAGCGTGTGGCAAATACCGCAAATTGGATGGCACTCTGTGGCATGACTTTCACAACTGAAATTAGGTTGCCGCGCCAGAGGCCCGTGAGACCTCCACTCGCCCACATGCGCCGAGCAGTGCCCGTAATGCTGGAGTTGCTCGCATCCGCCATCATCATTGTCCTCAGCCTCTCAAATGGTGCAGTGACTGCATGCTTGACAAAGCACTTTGTCACTGCCTTGGCTGTGAGCACATGATGTTGAGACCACAAGAACGCTATTCTTTCGCACTTTTTGCTCTGCAATGTATGTGAGCAATCGCATATTCTTCTACTTGCACACGAGATGCGGGACCACCCAATGGGAAGAGTTTGACAGCCCTGTGGTATGGGCAGGCACCTGTACGAGAGAAGGCACCAGCGATGCCTCCAGCGAGCAGCCTTTGGAAGGGCTCCCTTGGAGGTATCCTTGCCCCTAGGCGGTACTCCACCCCGTCAACCCACGATGCACAATCCATCCAGTCAAGCACAATGCCAGCGCCGCTGACCTGCACAGTCCGGCCTGCTGAACATGAGGTACCGGAAGTGATCACTGGCTGTGGCTGGGAGTGCCTCTGAGCAACAAGGGAGACTGCTAGGAGGGCACCTGTGAGGAGGGCAGCAGAAGAGCGAAGCGCCTAAATTCCTCAAAGCTGATATCAGAGCTCTGGTCAGTGTCTACAAGCTCTACCATCTGGGCAGCTGTTGCCTCAGTGACAGGCACACCCAAGCGTGCCAGTGCTTTCTGCAATTCTTCACTTGTGATGGCTCCGTTCTGGTCTCTGTCCAGGGACCTGTGCATGGCTTGGACCACTCAGCCGATGTTTTCATGCTAAATCCAGGATGGCAGGATGCTAACGCATACATGTGTCACCTGAATGCCCTGCGCATCGCTGCCTCTTTCCGTTGCACATAAGATCTGAACTCCCGTTCATGGACGACTCCATCGCCGTCAATATCGTACTGGCGAAAGATATCATTTATATAGTGATCTGTAGGGGGTAATCCCAGCTTTTGCAGAGCTTCCTGCGAGGCACACAAGTGATGGCTAGGGCGGACACATAGCGACAACCCCGTGACCAAAAAATACCCAAACATTCAGGAAAGAGGTGAGAAATACCTTGAGCTCATGTCGGTCTAGTTTTCCGTCCCTGTTTATATCTAGATTGTTAAAAATGCTTTGGATGTCGTCAGAGTCGTGCGGCATCAGGGTTATGTATAAGACCAAGACAGGAGCATTCCACCCACAGCACGATCACTCTTCTTTCATACTGCATCGGCTGAAATTTGGTGGATTCTGCTCGTCTCTGCAGTTCCAGCAGCGCATCAAAGAGCATGCATGTGCGCACATGCCAAGCATCCAGCTCCAATTCAGGCATTGCTCACGAAGAAGCTTGGACTTCTGAGGGGAATCATCTTAGCCTCTCTCTTTTTTCAAAAAACATTGATCTAATGAATTGTGAGATCTGACGCAGAGCTGGAGCTAACCGTAGAGTGCTCAAAGCTCACAGATCCGGCTGAAAAAAGAACCTTGGACAGATGAATACTTGAAGAAGGAAGGGTTTCGTGGGGATTAGAAGACAGTATGGATGATTTGAAGAACCATGTGCACGTCCAGGTCGGTCACCGGCACCATATCAATCGCCGCAATCACCAAGAAGGGGTTGACCATCACTGACCATCTTGTTACCTGCAGTTGCAGGGTGTCATACAGAGCTGCGAGGAATTCCACGCTCATAGTAAGATGAACCAAGATGCAATTGCAAAGGACTTGAAGAATAAGCAGAAGGTATGTTTCAATTGCACAGCACTTCTAGTCGAGAAGTTTGCCTGCCTGGGATTTTCACAGGATTTTGCCGCCTGCCTCTTGCAGGATGCCCAGGCAGAGGTCGGCGAGATGCTTAGCAAGTCTCAGGACCTACTCAACACTGGCCTGGTACGGGAAGGTATTTGCACAAGACAAATCGAGCAAGTTACATATGTATGTCAGTGACATGCAACAGAACCCTGTGTGCTTACAGACTGAGCAAGGCAAACGTGCTACGGCATGGGAGGAGATGATGGTGACCAATTCTGCAGCGATCAAGACAGAAAGAGCCAGCGCTTCTAAGAGGTGAGACTGCTTACAGCATGATGACACTTCATGGCAAGTGGCCAGTGGGACATGTCCTGTGCAGCTTGACAAAGCACTCGTGTCCGCAACTTCATTAAGTCCTCTAAATTTACAGGCTGCAGGACCACCAAAACAACTTTGAGGCTACAATTGCTCAGTGGATGGCACAGAATCATCCATGATGCTTGGATGCTTACATCGGACAGCGCCTCCCATTTATCCAGTTGGACAGGCAGAGCAATTGCAACACAAAATAGGACATCTGGCATCAAGAATCCATATTACATCCTCTGAATGCGTGATTAGAACCAGGAAGGCCATTCATGGACAAATGTCACCATTTCAACATAATGTAGCGATTTGAGATGTAATAAGAGGCCTACTATTTGAAAAGCAAAGTTCCGTCCTGCTAGGAGTCTACATTGAGGGGTTGACACTCGTGCACCCAGGAGTTCCTTGATTCAGTTTGGCATGGCTGCTTTCCTACATACGTACACGGTCTCGCAGGCCTTTCCGATTCACAGGACAACCTCCCTCAATCCGCAGCCCAAAAAGGTGCCCTTTGCTATGGGCGTGCACGGGCACACATGAAGCTGGCATGCTTGCGGGCAGCTCTAGCACCTGCAGCCGCTTGCATGACAAGGCAATCACCTGCATTACATTGAAGCACACCCTGACTCAGGAGTCCTCATGTCATGCAGAAATTATCACATACAGCCTGAGCTACAGGTCCCGTTGATTGAACTGTGCAGCAAATTTAGCAGTGCATCTACACAGCAAACATCCCATCAATGGCATCTCATTGACGACATCAAGAAGAGCATGCATCCACACATGCATTCCAACTTGCAATGACAGATGTCCAAAGATGGGCTGCATGCATCACAGGGACAAGATTAATGGCTGACCTGGACGGCGTCCTGGGAGAAGCAGGTGCAGCTGCTGAGCCGCAGTTCCTCTAAGCTTCTCAGCCGCGAGATGCTGTGGCCCTGTACAGCGTCGCAGGCCACCAGGCACAGGCTGCGCAGGCTGCTTGCCGGCAGCGCCTCCAGCGCGCGATCTGTCACTGCGCTGCTCATGCACAGCCGGAAGCTCTCCAGCTCCGGATGCTGCTGCAGCACCTTCACAGCAGCATGGCAACAACCAATCATTTGTTACTGTTCTGCCACACACGTCAAAAAGCCTGAAACCCTCCAGCTCCAGCCCTTCGGGGTTCCCCATCACTTCGTAAGGAATGAATTTGATCAGTGATTAGCAATCACTGAAGCTGTGCTGTTACCAGTAAAATATTTACACATCATGAGCCATCGCTCTATAATGGTCCCGGTTGCTGGAAGGTGCAGTGAGCAATACATGCATGCATGAGCATGCGTGCATCAGTCATGATCATGGTTCATCCAGGGTGCCGGGATGCATGCAGAAACTCCACAAGCAGAGTGAGAGCTTGAAGCACCTTGATGAGGCTGGAGTCTGTGCACAGGGTGGTTCTCCGCGATATGGTAAGGTGCTTGAGGCCCCTGAAAGCCGCCAGGCCCTTGTCCTCCCTCCAGTGGAATGACGGCCCGCCCACCGACAGCTTCTTGAGTTCTGGACAGCCCCCAGCGACAGACTCCAAGCCAGCATTTGACAGGGGCCGGCACCCAATCAGCGACAATGACTCGAGCCGGCTGCACTTCTGGCCAATGGCCATGAGTACGTCCTCGCTGACTTGCGCATCGTCCAGATTCAAGTCCCTAAGGTGCTTGCCGGCGGCCAACACTGCCGCGCAGAGGGCCTGAGCAATGCCCGCGGCTGCGTCTGACCGGCCGCGTCCGGGATTTAGCAGAGTCATGTGGGACAAGTCCAGGACCTGAATTTGCAGTGTCAGCCAGCGCCTGTGACCTCTCAATTGACCCCTTCTACTTTGCTAGAACAGTGGGGAAGATAATCGAAAAGGGGATCCAGGCTAAACCAACACAATTTTGAGGCCTGCCATATGGAGAAGAACTTTGCTAAGGATGTGGAAGTGTTGGGGCACATCAATCATGTGAAATGAGCTCATCGCACCTGCAGTCGGCAAAGAGTTCCATTGGCTGCCAGGCTGGCGAGCAGCGCATCTGACACTCTCCAGCAATCAGACAGCCGCAGCTCTTTGATGCCCAAAAGAGCTTCGCCAGGAAGAGACTGCCTCGTCAGGGCAGCAAATGAGCTGTCGTCGATGTTTGGACAGCCTGAGAAGTCCAGACTCACATCCTGAGTAGAGCCATCACCCTGTTCCCTGCATCAAGCACAGTGAAAGCGTTTGGCACCCATACATTGAAAGCCATCATTATGACAGGTGACAATCTCCAGGCGAGATGGGGGGATCTTACAATTTCGGGGCCTGCACAGGAAGGCTACAGGCTGCCAGCTGACGAAGCAGACTTACAAAGCCCTTGCAAGTGGGTTGCTGCAGGTTTGACAGTGTGATATGCTTCAGCCTGCAGAAAAGCAGTGGAGGAGGCAATGAGCCCATCTTTACTACAATTCATGTAATGATGCAGCATTTTTAGCAGGGGTCCACAACCTCAAGCACCCAAAATTGAAAGCAATAATATACCTGCCAGATTGAACCGCATAGCTCCCAGCCAATAGTTCCAGGCCAGCGTCCGAGATGTTTGCACAGTCAGACAAGACCAGACTCTCTAGATTGCAGCACTCCATCGCCTGCGAGTGGATTCCATGTGAAGCACAACCAACACGTTTTAGGCGGGGACATAAAAACTAACAATACTACCGTCAACTGGACTCACCACAATGCCCAGCAGAAGGCCAAAATCCGATTTGTTGATGTGCAGATTGCTGATGTATAGTTCGCTGAGAGCTGGTGTTATCAGTGGCAACAAATCGCAACGCCTACAATCACTGATCTTGACGCTCCTCAGCGTCTTAAAATGAGTATCCCCTCCATTGACAGGGCTCAGGTGCCGCAAACATCTGCCAAACTCCATGCATGTGAGGTTCGGCCACAGCGACTCGTTCCCTCTAGGCCCGGATTTCTCCTCATTGCTCCAGAAGCCTCTGCAGCCATCACGCCTCCATTTAAAGGCACAGACAGGCCATCACGTACAGGCAATCACCTTTGTGCCCTGAGACACTGATCCTAAAAGTCAATGACATACATTTCTGGCATGTCAGCAGTGCAGGGGTGGAGAACGCACGTCATCTCAAGGACGCGAAGCTCGCGCAGATTCTTGCAAGAGCTCAAAGCGCTCATCATTCGGTCGTTTACAATTATGCCAGTGTTGCGAATGTCCAGGACCTCAAGACTACCGTGTCTGGCCAGCCTCCAAATTGCATCTTGCGCTGTGAAGCTGCCACTGAGTCTCCAACATCCGTTCAGCCTCAGAATCTGGGAACACAACGAAGCCACGACTTAGGTAGAGCAGGCACTTTCCTGAGAGATGAGAATCCGTATCCTTGACTAAATGCGCTTCTTTATTTGCTCAAGCAGCTGCACCATCCGTATGCCAATTTACAAATTGGCTTAAGCTCTTAGCAGTCGTGACACTTGCATCCGCTGATGCGGATGCAAGGCCAAGCTAGCCAAGGCATCAGGATCGATTACAATGTGACTTACTGTTGGGGCAACCGCACCTTGATGGGCAGCACTGAGAGCGCAAACAGCAAGTTGTCAGAAACTTGGCCGCAGCCACTGGCGTCAACCTCATGTAAGTATTTGCACCGCTTCAGTATCCAGCATAAAGGTGTTTCGATGGGGACAGCCTGCCGAAGCCGCAGGATCTGTATACTGGGCCAGTCCTTGTTCCATATCAGGCTGTCCATTGTTGTGCAAGTGCTTGCAACGGAAACCATGTCCCGCACACCATCCAAGTGCGACAATATCTGCTCCTGCGATGTGGGTGCATGATCTTCACCAATGCTGAGCAGATCAGCACGTGATAGTATGCCATAGATGTAAGTAAAGGATTGTGAGTCTCACCAGCACGACATGAGGTAGGTCTAGAAGGTTCAAAGGAGGTGAGTCGAGCTCCTGCTTATTCCTAGTACCGCTTGGTTCCGATACCTGATCGTGCGGCAATGACATTTTTATAGCGAATTGTTACCTTCAGTTCTCTTTGAGATGTTCGAGGCTGATAATGGATTACAAATCAGTGCTGGAGGAACACCTGCTCTGTCAGGTATCCATTAAATACATTTCCGGAAGGATCCGTTTAATTCTGGCTCTCCATTCCTCTTTTAGCTGGAGACTCTCCAGAAACGTTTTTAAGAACGAAGTGGCTGTGAATCAGCGCTGGGACTATCTGCAGCATTGGTACTAGGTACAGCAGCAACAGATAGACTTTTATTGAGAACCTATGTTAAAAACAGCCTTTCACGATGTCGCTTATTTTTCCAATCAGCTTCAGGCGGTTGCATGACCGGATGCTGCGAAATTATCGCAGTTTTGCTCGACGTCAACGAGCTTTGTTTTCCGAGGTTCACTGCTCCGTCGACGTCCGAGTCATCCACCCGAACTGCCCGAACATCATCAACGGGGTTAATGCCAGATGGGGCGTCATCCTTTCCTTCTTGCTCAAGTGTTATGATCAATAGTGATACTTAATACCCTCAACTTAGAACTGGTAACGTTTTTTCTTTAAAGCAACTGCTTTCGAAGTTTCGACTGTTTTAATAGATCGGTGCCTGCAACTTGGGTGTACTCTTGAACCTCACAAAATGGTCTCTGTAAGGAAATATGCATTCAATGCATTAAGCTTGAAGAGATAAACTTGATAAACCAAGCCTAGCGAGCAGTCTTTAAATTCCGTCAGCGGAGCCGGCTGATCATTCTTCTAAACTCCTGTCTCGTGGAGATCATAAAAGAATTCACAGAAGGATTACAGTGAACAGCAAGAGATCCTCTTAGGCTTCGTCAGGACGCGGAAAGTCTAGCATCCTGGCGCTCTGGGGAGCTTACAACTGTCTCCCCACCTGCCTGCTCAGTGTGGTTGATGGCACGTAATAGAATGGCCAAGAGGACAAGAACAGCAGATCTCTCACATCTTTCGGTGGAAGCAGCAGAGGAGGGTTTAAGCAGGCGACAATGCAATCTCCGAACTCCCACGCCGAAGGTGCGCCTCAGCACTTGGAGTGAAGCTAGGACACCACTTGAGGGGAGGACAGTGTCAGTGTTCATGTGCATTCCCCACATGGTAATTTCAATGTTCAAAGATCCGAGCCGATGGGCTCGGAGCATCTGCACTCACATGCTACTCGTCAAGCGTGTCATTCTGCTACATACAGGTGTCCTTGAGAGGAGAGATGCCAAACATGGCGCTGCTTGTGATGCTGTATGCTATGCAAGGAGTGCCGCTGGGTCTTACACTGGGCAGCATGTAAGCAGTCTCCTTCCCTGCAGTTCATAGTCAGTTTAAGAATAGCACCAGTCACCATCAGCGCATGCGTCTATTCAAGCTGAGGTTCTAGCTTTCATTTGCTTGTGTGCGTCGCAGGCCGTTCCTCTTGCAAGCCAATGCATCCTACACTGCAATTGGCATCTTCAGCCTGGCCAGCTATCCATACTCCTTCAAACTGCTGTGGAGCCCCATCGTTGACTCGGTGTACTCCAGAACATTTGGGCGACGGAAGTCCTGGGTGGTGCGAACTTTTCCTGCAACAGGACATCGCCCTGACCTTTAATATCTCCATGATGTACAGATGGCTGGGTTGGCAGAGGAGATGGTGTTTTAGATGTCAGAGGGCTGGCGATCGAGCAGTCATTTGCTATCAGGCAACATTTAAAACTCGGAAATGGCGCCATGCAGGTGCCGATACAGCTAGCGAGTGCGGCGCTGATGCTGATGAGCGCTGACTGGGCGGAGCAGCGGTTGAAGGAGGCGGATATTGTGTCTATCACGTCTCTGTTCTTTGTGCTGGTGCTGCTGGCCGCCACACAGGACATTGCTGTGGACGGCTGGGCGCTCACGCTGCTTTCCAGGCACCACATTGGGTGGGGCTTCTTGCCACTCCAAAAATTCCATTTTCTTAGGCATCTTGCCGGGCTCGTACGGATTCCGGATGCTTGCATGCAAGCCTGATCTCCCATGCATCACCCTTCAGATTCTTAGATATTTGGGGCTATCAAGCACAATGGGTTGGCTAGTGTCAGCAACAGAATAGCACAAATAAATCATCAAGAGTCTTTCATCATGGTGCAATGGTCTCCACGCATGGACTGCGGAAGAGACACCTCCCGACAAGAGATTGGTTGGGAAGGGGATCCTGAAAGCCAATTGTAAGCCCCTGCACCAATGCACCGCAGGTATGCGTCGACGTGCCAGACGGTGGGCATGAACATCGGCTACTTCTCCTCCTTCACGGTGTTCTTGGCGCTGAACGACGCCGACTTCTGTAACAAGTACCTGCGCGCCAGCCCCGCGCCGGAGGGCCACCTGACGCTCGCCGTTTACCTGCGCGCCTGGGGCTGGGCCTACGCGGCCGCCACGCTGCTCATCGCCGCGCTCAAGCGGGAGGTCAACTTCCCCGCCATGGGTGCGCCACAGCCCCCTTGGCATGACTAATCTCCCTAGTAACCACGAGGCCTGGTTCTCCGCCAATTTTGATGTGCATTTGTGTGGTGCGACACGGGTCTGGACGGAGCAAGGCAGAAGCCTTCTTCAGCCACATATCGACGTCAATCACTGTGTGACCGATTGTTGCTGTTGATTTTGCCCGGAATGCAAGCGCGAGGGAATTGTTTCCTGGACGGTCTGTGGCTGGGTTGAGCGGAATTCAGACCTGCTGTGGGTAGACTCCAATATCTGTTTGACCTGCTGATGCTTCCTGGGCAGTCTGCGGCCATGCTAAAGGGTCTCTAATTGGCTGCGCGCAGAGGAGGGGGAGGCGCATGGCAAGGGGGAGGGAGAGGAGCGTGAGGTGGGGATCCGGGAGGCATACGCGCAGCTGTGGAGCGTGGTGCGGCTGCCGGCGGTGCGCAAGCTGGCGCTGGTGCTGCTGGCCTTCAGACTGGGCATGCTGCCCGCCGAGCTGGCCGCGCCGCTCAAGCTGCTGGAGAAGGGGGTCTCCAAAGAAGCCCTCGCCGGCCTGGTGCGCCGCCCCGCAGACTTTCTGCACCCTTTTTCTGTTTGCTTTTGCGCTCTCAAAATATGTATCCAAAATTGTTTGGGCGTTCCTGCAAGGAATCAGGGGTTCCAGGGTCTCCTGCGTAGACATGAAACGCTTTGCCCTCATCTCCACATGCCTCCTCACTCCCACTCTCAAGATCCAAAGAAAAGATGCAAACGCTCTCTTGCCGTGACAGCAACATTCTTGCATGAGCAAGCAAGTCCTGCACAGAGGGCTCCTGGTTCTCTTGCATGCAAAGACCATGGTGTCTGAATGGAAGATCCTGGAAGAACAAAGATGGCCAATGCAATTTTTTCATCGGTTCCCCTGTTCTGACGTCGCTGCATGCATGCAGGTGCTGATAGAGTTTCCGTGCGAGCTGGTGTCGGCGGTGGTGGCGGGCCGGTGGGCGGCCAGCAGCAGCCCCCTCAAGCCCTGGCTCTTCGGCTACCAGGCCCGCCTCGTCATGGCAGCCGTCGTCACTGCCATCGTGCGCCCCTCCCCACCGTCCACGTGCCTCCGCTTTTGATTTGCATTGCCATTTATACCTCCCCCTGCTGCCATGCATGCCTTTCCTTGCAAGCTGGGGACCAGATGGCCGCGTGGCTGTGGCAGCACCTCGACAAGGCAGGGACGCAAAGACAGCCTCAGGCAACTAGAGATGGTCCGCACATGGGCACTCGCTTGAACGTATCTGTCTGTGAGTTCGGTGTAGAATTCCTTTCCCCAGCCCGTGTTCCTGGGGTCGATTTGGATTCGGGCAGGCCACATCCTGGCGCTCGCTCATCGTCGGCATCACATGGGACTGGGCGGACCAGGCGGGGGCTAGCAAATCGAGGATCACGAGACGGGAGGCGCTCACACATTTCTTGTATACTGTAAGATTGGCTAATTGTGCGCGCATGGGTGCAGGTGTACCAGTTCCCCTCGGGGGCAAATTCTCTGGGGGACCACCCGTGGTGGTTTGGCGCGCTGGCGGCGGCGGGGTTAGTCACCTCGTTCACATCGACGCTCATGTTCACGGCGCTGGGCAGCTTCTACAACCGCATCAGCGACCCCGACATGGGCGGGGCCTACCTCACCCTCCTCAACACCATCGCTAACATGGGTGCGCCGCTGTTTTAGTAATAGTGTCTACCGCCCCTCAACTGAGTCGTGGGCGGAAAATGGGCCATCCTAAGTACGTCACATCTTTGGCTCCCGTGCTGGGCCATTGCGCCACACAGAAAGCCTTCCTGAAGCCTGTGCAACTCTGTTGGAGAGGTTTGGAGGACACTACAGAGCTGCTTATCGTGCACATCAGGATGCTGTTTGGCTGATGCAAGTGACGCTCTGCCATATGCTCTGCAAAGGGCACGCCAAACTTGACTCATCCATACTTGGGTGTGGATCTTTGCAGTACTGCATTTGAAACTTCCCTGCTTCTTCTCAGTGTTGACTGGGGAAGAATGGGGTTGTGGCAGTTGGCTTGCTGCCAGAGGTGGTGCTCTTTGTAAGTTATGTTTCCACGCAACATTCTCGGCCATCGGACTGCGCTCCCATACCGATATTAATGGCTTTCTCAATGCAGGTGTGGTGCTGCCAAAGCTGGTGCTGTTTGCGCTGGTGGATCTGCTGACGGCGCGCACATGCGTGGGGGCGGACCCCTCGCTATCCGCGCATGCATGTCCCCACTCGCGCACGGCCGGCCGTGCCGGCAACGCCTGCACGCGCGCGGGCGGCGAGTGCGCGGTTAGTCGCGACGGTTACTATGCGCTCTCCTACAGTGCCGTGATCGTCGGTGCGGTGCTGTTCGTCTGGTTCCGCCGTGTCATGCCTCGGCTTGAAGCGCTCCCGCTCGACCAGTGGCACGCCAAGAAGCGGCGGCAGTGAAGGCCATTGTTCAGGCAAGGGCGCTGGCCTGCATGCGCTATGTACGGGCCCGTGGGGAGAGATGCATCCCCCTTACTTAGTGGCACGCGAAGAAGCGGCAGCGGTGAGGGGTATTTTGTCAGGCGATCTGCCACCTGTTGCCGGCATGTGCATTCTGCGGACAAAAGCATCGAAGTGAGAGCAATGGCACGCGAAGGAGCGGCGGCAGTGAATGATCCGTTACTTGGGGCATGCGGCCTGCCTGTACATTGTGCGGACAAAAGCATCGCCCTCAGAGCAGTGGCACGCCAAGAAGCGGCGGCAGCGAAGTGCCCGTCAGGCATGCGTACTGGCCCGCATGCGCTATGTACGGCCTTGTTGGGAGAGTAGCATTCTCCTTACTCAGTGGCACGCGAAGAAGCAGCTGCGGTGATGGCCGGTTTTTCAGGCAATCTGCTACCTGGGGCCTGTGGCCGGCGTGTGCATTGTGCAGACAAAAACATCGCCCCCAGAGCACTGGCATGCGAAGAACCGGCGGCAGTGGAGATCCTTGGGCGATTGGCTATCAGGAGCATGCGCAATGCGCGGGGCCATGGTGAGGGGTGCATCCCCCTCAAAACCTCAGGCGATTGGGCATTCGCAGCCTTTCGGGCCCGTGGGAAGGGAAAATCCTCCTTCAAGTGGCGGCGCTCAAAGGAGCGGCAGCAGTGATAGCTGCGGCTCAGAAGAGGGTGAACCTTATAGTGCGATTGCCTGGAACATTTGAGTAGGAGAATGAGTGCTATCATGCGGCGTGGTATGACAAGAGAGACAGAAACGTTTCTGTAAGAACATGTTCAGTCTGCTAATTTGTTTGAGTGAGCGTGCAAAATCGTGCAGAAAGCGTATGATGAGACTGCTTTCATGATGCTTCCGTGCCACTGTGTAGATTCTTGTGCAGTTGTATTTTGTACTTTCCTCAGCTCTCCTGAATGCGCAATTGTATGTGGGGCATCGAGGCGCCTGATGAAGACCTTAAGTCTTGAAGCACAGAATTTTGTGCAGAAGGAATGCAGACAGCAAGACAGAGCAAGCTCCAGAGGCTATGCGAAGGGCTGCCTTGCAAGGTGAACATCGTACAACCACAATTAAAGAAAATTCCAGCCTAGGAGCACAGTATGAAAGTGACCAGTAAGCACTGCTTGAGGTACCAGGCATGTGCGTGCAATCAGTTGTCAGCACCTGGAAATGATCTACTGGCATTTGCATGAATCTCTTCAACTGAACATGTATGGCGATAAAGATTACAGTCCTGCGGTAGACACCTCAAGCAGCTCCAGAGTCTATCTTGATGCTAGATGCTGCTCTGGTGTCTAAAGACATGCCTGCATGAAATAGCAGACATTCTAGCACTTGATTTAAACAATACTGATTGTAATCCAGCACATGCCTCACATATGACTGGGCATTGAATTCAATGATTGAAGTCTTAGACTGAATCAAGGCGGCCTTTAATAGCATGGCTGCCCCGATCTAGATGCTCTTGTGTACACTAGTGTACATGAAAGACAATTGACACCTCGCTAATATGTGAAAGCAGCTTGCATGCGTGTGGGTGTATTGCGCAATGCCGTGTTGCTGGCCCTCGGCCTTCTGATCTAGTGCGGCCTCAACACCACAGCATGACTTTGTCCTTCGGAGGATCCTATGCAATTTCTCTGACCATTCCACCTCACTTCATGCAAAAACCTGTGCAAGACCTACGAAGCTGTAGAAGGTCCTCTGCATCAGAGCCATGCAGGCCTTGGTACAAAATGGCAAATTTCTTCCTCCAGTTTTGCTAAGTGGTGGGTCGCATGTCGTCCTCATCAAAGTCATCCTGGAAGCTGTTGAAGAAGTCCGCGTCCACTTTCTTGTCAGGCTGTGGGGACTGTCCCAGGTCTGGGATGTCCATCAAGTCCTGCTCTTGGCCCAGCTCCAGCAGGGACATGTAGTCGCCGTTGTCTTCTTCTGATGGGCCTGAAACAGCAAGCCAGCGCTGGTGAGGGGCCAGACTGAAAAGTGCCACAGAAGACAGTGCAAGATAATATCAATACGAAGAGGTGATGCAAGGTCTTGTCATGCTGCAGGACCAATACCAGACAGGTCTCCAGCACAAAAGGAAGGTTTCATAGGTTGACCAAGGACGATAATCTGCTCAATAGGCTGTTACTGATGCTTCCAAGCTCAATAGGCTATAAACGCAAAGCTGATCCTTTTTGTACAGGAATCATATCAGTTGCCAGGAAACGCACCAGGACGCCCTCGCATAGAAGAACCATGAGGTGGCTTCATCGGGGAGATGGTGTTCTCGTGCTGGGAGTTATTCGGCACGGGATCAGCCTGACTTGCTGCTCGTTGAACTTGACGGAGTTTCCTCTTCGCTCTGAGACTGCCGGATGTGTTCACCTATACCAACAAAAACACATTTCCAACCTGGTCTTTGTGTCTTGTGGTGTATTTCACTGGATTCTCAGATGGAGCTCTGTGTCCTCAAGCCTTCTGAAAAATGGTGAATTTAAGGACCCAGCATGACGGGGAGATTAGGAACCAAAGCGTACCTGATCACTCAGCTTGAAGATCTTCGGGCCACACCGAGGATGATCTCTACAGGAAGTAGCTTCGCTTTCGTGAGTAGCCAAGACAAAATATCTGGCTATTTGATCTTCAACGTGATTCTGACTTCAACTGACAGACGGAGCAGATGGACTTGCCCCTCCCAGTCGGGCAACTGGGCAGGCAGAGGGCAAAGTTTGGGCAGGCCTTTGGGCAATGCATTGCCCTGGCTATTCAATCCTGTGGGATGCATGCTGAACACCCCGATATGTTACAGACTCTACAACACTTGGCAGATGTCTAGAGATCCCAAGACATACACAGATCTAAAAATACTGCTTAACTCTAATTACCTGGATCGAGTCACTGTAGGAAGATTTTCATTTGACCTGTACTAAACATAGTACAGAACACATACGCTACAATCGGTACCTTGATCTGACGCTACATACTATGCCTGCTGACCACGTGCTGGCGCATGCAGGTGCATGCCAAGACTGGTTGCGCCGGCGCCCCAGTTATTTAATTGATTTCAGATCTGGCAGTGTTCGATAGAGTCTTCTTCAAGGCGAAGGAAGACTCTTAGACTTCAAGGCTCGGAGCCCAGCTGCAGCTGTTGCCATGCACATCACAATGACCGTACAGATAACAAAATTTTTAAGTTCAGACATGACCCCTCTCCATAACTTCTGAGCTGATTCTGGGTTCCTGTGCACGACTCTCAGAATGCAGCAAGCCTCACTGGTCCTTCTTTGGAGCCTTGCCAAAGAGCGATGCCAGCCCCTCCTTCATCTTCTTGCGCTTGGATTCTTCTCCGCCCTCTTCCTCCCCTGCAGTCGCCGCGTTTCCACCATCCTGCAAGAGCACTCCTCAATCTGACAACCAGCTTCATAGAAGAGCCTCGCTGTCACTCTGACACCTTGCAGAACCTTCAGGCGGGTGCTTCCCCAAGGTGCTCCAGATTGCCACTGTGGCATGGATCAATATGAGCTGCTTATGCTACCACCGGGACTAACCCAGAATAAGCCTGTATTCTCCCGTGTTGCACCCCTGCTATTGGTGAGCATGGATGCATGCAGAAATGCACGACTGCGAAGCAGAGAGTAAGGGGCTCACAGGGGTGGTTGCGCGGTGGGTGAGAGAGGATGGGTCGACCGGGGGCGGCGTTTCCACTGTGATGACGCCAGCCCTCTTGTCCACTGCTGTCGACACTGGATCGCTCGGGACTGCTGCCGGTGCTGTGTTCACTGGCGCATGCTCCTGAGCCTGCAGCATTCATAACATCTTTTGGCACCACTGCTTGTTTGCATCTCACCAAAGCCCTGCTAGTGTAGCATGAGAACAGGAAAACGAAGCATGCTAAGTGACGAGTTTGGAGTAAAGATTGTGATGCAAAGGGCACCAAGCAGATGAACTTCTGATCCCTCCACAAGCAGGCATTTGTACAATTGGTTCTGAAGACAGACTCTGCTGCTGCACCATTTACTGCATCCATTGGCTTTGCTACCTTTGCAGACCACATAGAAGCCCTGCTGGCATGTTGCAAGCACAGGGAAACATGCACATGTGAAGCATTTCCACCATTTTCCAATGATGTTATGATGCACCGAATAGGGGTGCAGTGCCCGTACCTGTGTTAGGGAGCGGTGGCTGGGCCGCAATTTGCTGAAGAGAGAGCGCCGCTTCTTGCGGCCGCTGGGAGCCTCCTGGCCACCGCCGGCCTCACTCTCTTCCTCCTCTGCATCGTCCTGCTCAACGAAGCAGTCGTCCCATTTCTTGCCCAGCCGGCTGCACGCCACATCCAGGGGCGCCGCCTCCAACAGCCCCTGTGCAACAAGACCACAAAGTTAGAACTCTAAAGAATCATATCACTCTATTCAAAGGGCAGCCGTGCCAGAAGACCTCTCCAACACACCACAATTTAGTCGCCATACTCAGGCAATCTCGACCCAATGTCACAAGCTGCCGCATCATAATATGAAAAGGTCATCATTCCCTTATCGCCCCAGCAGTGCTTAACTGTGAGCTGACAGTCCGTTGTGTGGCCTCGTCGGGACTGCTGGGCCAGCCAAATTGCGGTGGAAATATCGGATGCATGCGTGTTGTCGTCTTTGACAGCAGGCTGCACCTCAACCAGCCTCTACCGCAATTTCAGCCACACATGCAGGCAAGGTTGCATGCATGCGCGCAGCAGAGCTGTCGGGTCGTGTAAAGCATGTGTAGGAGCAGACGCGCCTGGGCGTTGCGGGAGATGAGGCCATCGCGCAGCAGGAAGGGCAGCGAGTTCTCAATTGCAAAGTCCAGCGACTCGCCGTAGCGCTGCTGCAGGAACGCCTCACACTCCTCGTCCAACTCCTGCTGACTTAGCGCCCGCCCTGCAGGAAAGTGAAAACGTTGGCTTAAAATGACTAACAAAGAGAATTCAATACCTGGTGGCAAGAACCATGCTTCAATGAATGCGTTGACCTTTGCATGCAAGTGCTCCCAAAGACTAGTAGTAGCCTCACTAGTCAAAGCTGTACGCTCAAGCTTCGCAGCGCACGCCAAAAAAGAATCAGCTTGTATGATTCGCAAATGCACCAAGTTCATGGATTACGGCTGAGCTGAGGGCAGGCAACATCCCAAACAATGCTCAGGTGCTGGGCCTGTCAGTTTGGCCGAGGTCGCCCTTGGCCACATTGACATTTTTGCAATTGCTGTAGCCAGGCCAGTGCGCACTGGCTTCAGTCAAGACACAAGATGTCAGCATGGTCATTGCAGCGCTAGGGCCAGCCACCAGCAGAATACTCTCAGAGGAGTATCAGACCTAAACAGGAAGATGTTCAAAGCCACGCACGCCGGCGCATCCGCTGCGCAGCCATCATCACGGCTGTCCACAGCAGCACGAGCAAGGCCTTACAACATGAATGCTACCCTCAATGGGGTAGAGGCGTCGATGGCACCACATGCATGCAGGCCTTGCATTGCAGAGTCTCATCCTCGAGAGAGATGTCGTTGATGAAAAGCATGGCTCTGTCTCAAAGAAAATCTTTAACTAACAGCCGCAACTTTCTTACCCTCCTTGGCCAAAGAAGTGCCATCAAGACAGGCAGAACAGCCGCATCACTAATTCCCTCCTACTGCCATGTGCTACAGTGTGCGCATGCACCTTTAGTGAGGAGGAGGGCGTAGGCTAGCAGGTACTCCTTGATGCGCTGCTGCGCCATTTGCTCCAGCAACAGATGCACAACGCCCTCCTGCGTGTCCATCATCTGCTCGTACAGCTGCTGAGTCACCTGGTCCACCACCTGCACACACACCAGCACCCACATCATACCTCAAACTCTTCCTCTCTAGCAGTCTACCTCAAGAACAGCAGCTGCAGCGGGTGCGTCTGCAAGTGTGCGTGCACTTGGAGACCCGAGCTGCGGTCTGGATAGTGCTGGGCTTCGGGTGGCATTCATGGGTCTGAACCATGTCAGTCTGAAGCATCCGCTGATGGAGTACCAACGCAAGGGCATAATCAACCATGCAAGCAATGCATGGTTGACAAGGCGCAGGGATGTGTGAGCCAAGGAATGAGGCCTCACCCGGGCGCGAGTGAAGTTGGCGCTTGTGTAGACCTGCATTGCGCGGCCGCCCGCCACGCTGAGTGTTGTCAGCAGCACCTGCGCGCTCATCTTGCCCTGCGCCCACAGCACAAAGCGCCCTTCACTACACCCTTCCTGGGATTGCCCAAACTGCAACTGTCCCTATGCGCATCAAAACTTCTACCCATTGCTAGCGGCCCTGCCGGCTCTTCCCCGCCTGCAAGCATCCCCCAGCGTGCTCCACCACCAATGATTGGAAGCTGTCCAGCTTAGGGCTGCCCAGGTGTTCCACAGTCATGCACTAGGTCAGAAAATTCATCTTTGTGTTGATAGGAAGTATACTGATGCCTACATTTGTTTAATGTTCCATAAAGAACAGTCATGCAGGCATGCGGCTGGGAGCAAACGCACCGAGAGGAGGGCGGTGAAGGCTGCTATGATGCCGCCGATGATGGCGATGGCGAGCTGGATGAGCAGCAGGGGCTTGAGGTAGATCTTCTTGTCCGGAAACACCATCTCCACGTCAGCCATTGGGATCTCCGCAAACCGCTTTATGTGCACGTTGCGCCGCTCCAGCGCCTGCATGCAAAAGGGGGGACAATTCAGTACTAATTTTTTGCATAAGAAGTACATTGAAAAAGTCAACCGAATTGCTCATACATGCAGCCCCACTCACTTGCCGCCCACATTCACCTGATGCCTTGTCAAAACCGTCTTCACGAACCCCCCATCCATAAAAGTTTCTCACAAGGGGCACTGGGTGCTTGGAACATGATTCCTGACTCTGCCCCCGTTGCGTGGCAGTCAGCAAGGCAGGGGATCATGGGGCACACCGGCAGAGGCACAGTGTACAAAGAAAAGATTACCCGCCAAGAATGCATACAGGAAGTTGTAATCAGCAGAAAATGTATCAGCTTGTTTACTGGAAACCTGCCAGGCAGACCTGCAGCAAATATACAGATCAGAAAAACAAGACCTACAGTATACTTCACAGTGTCCTTCAAAATGCGCATATTGGGTGCTCCTCAATGACAGGTCTATTGCCAACCCCACCGCGTGGCAGTTTGATAAGCACCACCTAGTCAGCAGCGCCTGGTCGACAGCGCATAGAGTCATGGGGGGCGCACCAGGTTGTGGCTGCGGATGGGCTCGTACTCGGACTTGCGCTGGGGAGTGGAGGCCACCTTGCGCCGATACAGCACGACCACATCCTTGAAGGCCGGCTCCTGGATGTGCAGCGTCGCAAACATGCAACGCAGCACCGACGCCGCGTCCGGCATCAGCCGCCGCAGCGACTGCCGCTGCACCGTCTGCGCCGCGCACCGCACCTCAGCCGGGGCCAAAAACATTTGCTTTCGAATTCAAATTGGATAATATTATGATCAAGCTGAAATGCTGGCTGCCATGTGGCGGGCGACCAGGGAACACTTTAAAAGATGACAGGGGTACGTCACAATTCAAGTTTCAGATTGTGCTCTCACCATGGTGTTGTCCCTCAGCCATGCACATGCAAAAGGCCAAGGAGACCTGTGACGTTGGGCGCGCATCCCAACAGGCACAAATGGAACAAAGGCAACGAGTCACCACCTGTGCGGCGGAGTGCTGCAAGCGGGCGTCCTCCTCATTTGTACCGTTGGCGCCCTTGTCCGCCGCGTGGGGCTTGTGCGCATCGGCAACGCTGCGCGACAGCTCGATGCTGTTGTCGGGCTTGACGCCTGTAGCGGGGGGTCCTTTCCCCAGGCTGTAGCCTTTGTCCCCAGTGGAGTCCCCCATCTCCAGAGCCACATGCAGCTTGGCCTGTGAATTCAGCCAGGCCAATTGCTTGTGCGAGACTGTTTGAAGACTAGAACCTGTTTGTTGCTTGTACCTTCATGTTTTCAAAGTGCCAGGTTTTAAGTGACCATTTTGTTACTTGCACACTGCCGCGCTTCGTTTTGTTATACCTTGGGCTTCAGACTTCAGCAGGGTGACATCTTTCGGCACTCAAGTGACCACTTTGATCCCATCGATTTGGACATATTGCATGCTATGCCTTTGATTTGTCCTCAGCAGGGCGAGTCCGTCACATGCTGGGATCATGAGATTTCAGAAATATGAGCGCGTTGCAGGAGGTCAGGGAAGGAGGTGGTCCGCGCCTTGCGCTTGAAGACGCGCGTGTAGAGCGCCTGGAAGGGGTCCACCAACAGGTACTGAACCAGCAGGTCTATCTTGTCGTTTATGTACTGCCCCTCAGCCCTCACCTGCAATGCAACACAGCAGACCCTCAAGACCCAGCAGCACACTAGCGTTTCCTTTGTATAGTATCAGAAGAAGGCTTGATGTGCATGACCAGGACTGGTCACTCGAGGTGCAACCCAGACATGTGCGCTGCTAAGCACCCCTTTCTTGGCCTCTTCTATGAGCTAAAGGCAGCGCAGAGAATAGAGCAGAGTCCATGCATGCATCGGAGCGGGTCACACAATGGCATCAAAACTGGCAAGCAACTCCCTATAACATGAGCACAGAGCTTTCACAGCAGCCAGAAAGGGAATGCAGTACTGAGCAGGGAAAGGGCGCGCACGGTGGAGATGCCGCGGTGGAAGACAAGGACGCGGTCAGCGATGGATGCCGCGCCGGCGCGCTCCTCCTCATGGCTGGCCCAGAAGCGGTGCAACAGCTCTCCGTCCATGTAGTTCCAGTTGACCTCCACGGGGCTATTGAACTGTGTGCATGAGCAATCTTTATGAGCTGCTGCTCTACACTGTGTCTCAGCACACATGCTGGGCCTACCCAACCCTTGAGCATCGCTCCAGCACAACCATGTGACATGCCGGAAAATGATCACATATGTCGCGCTTGCATGGCATGCATGATAGGCTGATCTGCAGGGCAGGCGTATTTGTTGGACCATTGGGGCCCATCAGCAGTGGTGGAGAGATGATGAGGCTCACAGTATACTGCTGCCCCCCTTCACAGCATTGCACTAGCTTTGCATGCACACACAAGGGACATTGATGGGGCCTATAAGCAGTGCTGGAAAGATGGTGGGGGCTCACGGTGAACTGCTCCTCCTGTGCGGTCTCCCAGTCCTCCTTGCTGAGCAGGCGGAAGTGGGAAGCCTGCATCAGCTGCCACACGTCCTCCATGAACGTCATCTCCATCTCGTCCAATTCCTCCTCTGTTGGGCCCACTGCACAACCAAAGCATGATGAGATCTCTCAGCGTATCTTATAGTAACATGATGCATGACCAAGCATGCTGTATGACCGAGTGCTGGTTGGACAGCAAAGCTTTTGCCTGCTGAATGAGGAGAACAAGAGGAACGAGCTGAGCGTGGTGAGCATGGTGAGCTGAGCAATGTGGTCGGGGTGCAAATTGCGCAGGGCCTCACCAGAGCCCACGCGTGCAGGCACTTGCCTCCCGCTGTCAGCAGCTGCCAGTTTCAGGAAGTTCTGGTTGATGCGCCTGCGCCAGTGGCACTTGTCTTTGCAGTGTGTCTTGGCGATGCTCAGCATGTTCAAGACGCATGGGACAAACAGCAATGGAGGGGGATGCACAGCACCAAACGCTTCAAGCTTTGCCCTGCTCACCTCCGGATGGTTGCAAACTCGAATTGCGAGATGCTGTCTACAAGGCGGGCCAGCTTGAGCACGCTCTCTTTTTCTTGGCTTCCTTTGGATTTCGTGATGCTCCCTACAGGTTCAACAGGTACAGCTCGTCTTCTTTTAACACTATGTTATTTGGGGCCAACCCTGCTGTAAGCACTGTTAGGCATCATGGCAACCCTTCATTTGTGCCTCCCTTTCGTTGCACTCCTTGCCAGTGTGGGAGACTAAGTGGGTGCCGTACCCAGCAGATCATCTGTCAGAACCTCTGTGGGAGTTGAAATATAGCGTTCTGGCGGCACTGTGAAGTACTCAATTTCTTTCTTAGCGGTATTCTGTGAGCCCATGGTGACCTGGTGTTGACCCCACGAACTAACGTCAGTGCGCACCCTCAAGATCGGATTGTTAATCACGCACTGACTCAATATGCGTATGGACCACAGCGTGATTCAGGCTCAAGAAAGGGAATCTGCAGCTTATTCTGCTATAATTCGGATGGGGCGCTGCAGCGCAGCTGCTGCGGCCAGCTTCCATTGAAGGGGAAGCTAGGGAAGCCAATTGTCATTCAATCCCACCAGGGGAAGTAACTCTAGGAGAACTAGAGACTCCAGTCTAGACTTCTACTAGAATTCCTCCCCCTGATCCCACAGGTTGCCAGTGTATCGCGCAATGATGTGGAATCCTGAATAACAATGCCTTTGGGCAGTGTAGACTCAATTTACTGGGTGACCTCAGCTTGACATCCGGCTTGCAAGCAATCGCTGACTCAGCCGATAGCTGCAGCTATCGGACAATTTTTAAACTCGAAGCCATGCGCACTGCGTTCAGGCCTCAAGATTGATCAAACATACTGTATCCATATCATCTGATCATAGGATCTATATACTCAAGAGGCTATAATTCTTTGCTAGTATCATTATAGGCTGTTCTCAAACCACCACTTTGAAATAGAACATAGAGGCAGGTCAATTAAATTAGACACCATTCCTGCCACTGCGGCAGCGGCTGTCTATTGAACACATGGCAAGATCGAAAGAGTCTTCAGTGTTCCCATCTTCAAGTTTTCATTCCTTCTGCGGCTGACACCCTTAGTCAAACGGTAGATTATTGCCGCGGTGGACTGCATGCCTACAGCCGAACTCAGCTTTCAATTCTCTCTGACTTTCAAGGCCTAGCTGGCCTCACTCTTTGCCGGCATGTCTGCCTGTCCCTTCCCATCTGCGCTGGTTTCCTGGCCACTGCCATACAAAGCAGCCACAGTTGAAGTCTGCAAGAAAGCCGGCAGTGCCGCCGGCTTTGCGGCGGCAGCCGCCCCAGCACTGGGCTCCTTCTGTGCGTTCTGCACACACTCCTCCAGCTCAGCCTTTGCCTTCTTGGCCACATTTCCTGCGATCCACAGCCTCCTCTCAGCCCGCAGGAAATCGCAGACGTGGTCGTACCCCTCCACGCAGCTTACACATGAGCGGCCCTGCTTGCCTTTGAATGCCTCACTCACAGAGGAGCATGCTGCTTGTGCTTGTTCCCTTTCATTGCAACTCGTGGAGAGCCATACCAAGAGAGTCTCACCAAAGTATTGATGTTGCACACGGCAAAAATGATAGAGAAACCGAAACTTCACGCAAGCACAACAGCAGAAAATGAATCTCACCGGCAAGCGAGGGAGCGGCTGTCGATGGTGCGGAGGGGCCGGCAGCCCCAAAGCCGGCCGGTATGCTGATGGGCGCGCCAAAGCCGATGGTGGTTGCAGCGCTTGAGCCCATCATGTCCTCCAGCGAACGCTTCTGCTTCGGCGCCGCTCCATCTGCGCCGCAGAAAACTCCTGAGCCGGAGTATTGTTGTGTTGTTGTTGCACGATGTTCAATTGTGAGGTAGCTCTGTCCCTCACCTCTTGCAACCACAATGTCAAATGTCTGCAGTCTATCCTTGTGTACACCTCAGTGAATGCTGCCTGAGCAGCCATGTCGCAGCCACTGCCCCAGTGCTCTCATTCTGACACCACATCTGGGGCGCCGCTATGCGATAGATTGGTTGCAAAGATACATGCATCCCATGAAGTCGCACACGTCACTTCAAATGTGGCTGCTGGAAAGCTTATTGACGTGGGGATGCGCACCAGTGGAGGGGGCGGCCGTGGCGGAGATGGGTTGCAGGTTGATGCGCTTGCTGCCGCGGCCGACAACCCCCAGGTTGATGACGCCCCCTGACGGCTGCGCGCCGGCCGCCGCTGAGCTGGACCCGCCGCTGTCCCTGGCGCTGCCGCCCTGCGCAGGGCTTTAACCTGTCACTGCCATTCCTGCCTCAGAGACCTTTGCCCAGGCTTTGTCAAAGCCCGGACAAAGGTGCAAGGCAGAGGCTCCTTCATTGGTGTCCAATCATGTATGACAATGGGCTTCTCTGATCTGCTCATAGTCGGAGTCAGACACATCCATAGAGCTCCCAACACTGAAAAAAGCACTCTAGCACAGACTGCTACGCATATATACCGCTCTACCATTCGCATGGTCTCTGGCATGCCAGGTTAAAGAGACTGAACGCCACTCTGGAAATAAATAAATAAAATGCCAACCCACCTGCGCGGAAGCCAGGCGGGAGAAGGCGGCCTTGAGCGCGTTTCTGGTGGACTCATTCTCGCGCACCGCCCCCTCCAGCTCTTCAACCTTGGCAGCCAGGTCTCCCAGCACGCCCTTCAGATCAGCTGTCTCCCTCTGCGCCTGCGGGCACCCACAACAGCTCAAAAGACAATGGTGACCCCATCTCAGCTACCTGCAACTGTCTGACAGGATCCCCATCATCCATGTAAAGCTCCAGGACCCCAACCATTCTCTCCGGCTTCAATCAGCCCAGTACTTTTCTGCCCCAGGAGCCGCCTAGACTGCCTGAAGCCAAATACAGCAGCACATGCGAAGAACTGGTGTCTGCTGAATGGTGTGCTGCCACCCACAGGCCTTACAACTCAGTTTCTTTTGAGGAGCGGCTCACCGCCAGAGCTGCATCTTGCGCAGCCGGCACGTCACTTGACCCGGCAGGGGCCGGCGCGGTGGCAGCGGCGGCTGCCGGGGTGAGGCTGGCGATGCGGGCGTTGCAGACATCAACAGCCGCTCGCGCATGCTTGAGCGCGTCCTCGGGGTTGTCCAGGAAGTGCAGCGTCAGCGACAGCTTGTAATGCGCCTCCGCAATGCGCCGGTCGTCGAACTGCTCACAGTGGGCATGCATTGCCATTTGTCAGACCTATGTGCCGCAGAGCGTACTGCAAAGTGTGCTTTCGTGCCCCGTCACACCCAGCAGTGGTGACTCAGGCAGGCACAGAACCAATCGAGAAGTGAGCCCAAAGATTTTGGGACATTGGATAAAGGGGCCACTGGCAGACGTAAGACAGTGGCAGAGTTGATCTGTTTGCATACGCACTTGTAGGTGGCGTTTGAGAAGACCCAGCGCCTGCTCGTAGTCAGTCATGGCCGATTCAAAGCGTTCTGTCTCCATGCCTAGGTCTCCCAGTAGCATCAGCACATCTGCTCCCCCGTTCACAACCCTCCATCAGCCTCGTAAATTTTCCCCATTAGCGGATGTTGCTGTGCTTGCTTCATTTAAATTTGGCCACATGCAGGTCTCTGGCATTGTTGGCAACGGATCTTCTCTTTTCCAGCCATGTAAATGTTTTCGAGGCTGCACAATGGCATGTGAGCACGGCAGCTGTGCGACCCCAAACAAAAGCACATGGCGGGAAAAATTGAAGAATGAAAGGGCAGTAAACACCGTCACCTGCCAGCTGCAGGGGCTGGTCTGGTGGGCAGATGGTGCGCGCGACCTCTAGCATCTCCCAGGCCAGCTTCATGTCATCGCTGTCGTCTTCCTCGCTCCCCTCTGCATCTTCGTCCTCGTCAGCATCCTCCTGCGCATCTCCTTCCTCCTCCTCTGCTGCAATGTCCTCCTCTGCCATCGGCGCCTTGCCCTTGGCATCCACATTCTCCTTCTCGTCGTCTGTGCAACAGCCGCAAGTGCATCATGCGCCGTCCCGTTGCACAGCGTGCAGACAAGGCACACTGCCTTTTGCATTGATGGTGACAAACATGCTCCTTTTGTTGTTTGTGCAAGTCACCGGTACTTCAGGAACTGCCCCAATGCAGATCGTGCAGGTCCCCATAGTTGTCGCTGTTCATAAACACTTCAGATGCTGATGTCAAGGGGCAGGCATAAGAGGTGTCACACCTTGACCTTTGCCGCGGCCCTCTTCTCCAGCCTCCTCTGCGGCCTCATCTTCATCCTGATCCCTTTCTCGTGAGGTCTTCTGCAGGGAGGCTCCAAATACGTCGGTCTCGGCTTGGGCTTTTTGGAAAAGCGCCTCACCATAGCGCTGATAGAACCTTGCACACTCGGGCGCCAGATCTGCGCAAGACCCAGATTTTCAGTCCTGGTTGCGGCAATGGCCGCTGTGACTCATCAAGAATGGTCTCCATCCACAAGCATTGCTGTGCAAACTCAGGTGTTACCAGAGGAAAACTGACCTCCGTGTGCATTGATAGCATTTTGTAAGGCTTCTCCCAGAAGCTCCACGGCGAGGTCCATCTTGCCATCCTGCAGAGTATGAGGCGATGTACGGAAATCAGAGATGATACAAAAGTGGAATGCGTCGCAACTCCATCAACGGATCTGTTCATAAGAAAGCTCAAGGATGGGTTTGAGCGATGTGCTTGCTTTGCAAATGGATCCGCACTACTCACCCGTAGATGGTGGATACCCTGCTCATATGTTTCAGACACCTTTTGAAGCTCCTCTGCTGTTGCCTCTGTTGATGGACCAGCTGAGTCAGAAGCCATCGGATCCAGAGATTCACCCCGCGGTGTTTCCTTTTACACAGAGGCGCTTGGTGATTTATTTGCAGCAACCTTTCACACAGCACTCGGCTGTCCTGCCTATTTCACCTCAGTGATGGCCTTCAGCAATTCCAATCCACAATAGGCCCTGGAATCGCTCGACTTTGGGATGAGCCGTTGCAGTCTGATTTCGGAAGCAGATTCTACCCTGACGCTGACGGATACTGCTCTCGCAATCTGGCTCCCCTTTTGGCACTGACACTGTCGCCCAAATCAAAATTTTGGAAGTGAACCGTAACTCAGTCATCCCAACCCGTCAGTGACTCATCGCTGGGCAGCAAACCTCTCGCAAGAAATGCGCCACGTCAAAAGTTCCACATCTGATCCCCTGGGTCACTTGTGAGGTCAGAAGGTTTCCTCCCAAGGGGAAGTTTTAGAGTCCATATTGGACCTCAGACTGCTGTGATATCATGATGATCAATATTGGGCCCATTAATGATCAGGTCGACCTGATCAGTCATGACATCTGGCCCACATGGCCATGGGTACACCGTGTGACTATCACAATCTTAATATGCATGCATGGCTGGTCGCTGAACACAACGCCAGTCACCGTGACTCACTGAGTGGCACTTGGACTGTGACTGTGCTGCGAGGTGAGTCACCGCGACGCCGTTACTGCCACCGTGGCCACCAGTGACTGCAGCATTCGCGCAGCTCCGAGTTGCCATGCATGGCCAAGGACTTGATGGTTTGCAGCTGCTGTACATGTGCATGCACTGCATCATTGCGCAATGCAGCTTCTGTCTGCACTGTGCCACCTGATCAGCACTTGAGTGCCACTGATCCATAGTGAGAATGCATGATCATATGATCATGACGATGCACTGGGCTGCTGTGACAGCACTTGCCACAGCCTGCTTAGGGCGCACCAGGTATGCCCGTAACACATTCAGTGGACAGTATCAATGATCCCTCACCCAGAAACCAGCATATTACAAACCACGGTGAAGGATCACAAGTCATCCCGGTCCCAGGTCACATTAAAGTCACCCCACAACAGACACGTGGCATGGCCTTGCTAACTTCCTTGCCCATCAAACCCCCCAAAATGGTAAAAAAAGGACAAGTTGTCGTGCAAGAGGCACTAGGTTCAAATACCTCAATTGAGGAGATCATGCGCATGTGTGCCCAAGTCTACTATGCCCAACATAAAACACACTGTACGGAAACAATCCCCAAAGCTACCGGCCGGCACGCCTTGTCAACACAAAAAAATGGAAAAGCCGGTTTGCCATTGCAGTAACATGTTCAGTGCTCCCACTTCAACGATGCCTCATCAGGATAGGAATAACCGGTCCAGTCACTCTACCCCGTCATGTATAGCCTTGAATGGCAACAAAATCCATCCAGGGCCACAGCCCACGCTTGCCGGTTAGCCTGGAAGCAATTTTTGTAAGAGAGCACTTCTAGGAAGGGATGTCCCGCGCCAGCCTCTGTCACCGGGACACAATCTAGGGGCCGGGGGGTACTTGCAAAAGTACAAGCAATTAGATCATGATTATCAAGTCTTCCTGCACAAAGGCAGCGAGCAGTCGGCAATCTAGAGAATTAGCAAATTGTATCAAGATAAATGTGCGGATGAGCTGCCCTGCGCATTGTCTGGCCGCGCACCGGGCTCCTTGTAAATTATCCAAAGAACCAAGCATCAATCCTAAGAGAGTCCCACAGGAGGGAACCCCCCCAGGCATGCTGCCAAAGCGCCTGGGGGGTGGGGAGAGCAAGCAGCCCCTGGCAACACATCTTGCGAAGGCATGCAGGAGGTTGCAAGCCAAAGAATCTGTGCGGTGTCGAGATCATCAAATCGCAAAGGGTGTTGCCCCTGGGCGCTGACTAAGGTGTCCAAGAGCGACGTCGCAAAGCAGCAACATCCATTGTGAGGCCCGGCTGGGCGGGGGCAAAAAGGTGTCCCCCAGGCTGCCAATCAATATCAGTTCAAGCAAGGGTTTGATGCGCGACATCCAGGCCGTGTGTATGTCACTGCCATGGGCCCACCCCTGGCCTCCAAACAGCCAGGCGAGCACTCTGTGCCGCCAGCAAAAGCAAGGGCGGCGCAGGGCCCTGCAATCCCAGCGGCCACCCACATGTTGTGGCTTCTGAGGGCCCATGCAACAGCGGATCTTGGCAGGTAAAACAGAGAGACTCGGAAAAGGCAGCAGCATTGTTTTTGCGACGATCGCGCATAAGAAAAGCACAGTCGCACAGACTCCTTCCCCGGCCTTCACTTGGCTGGCGGGGCGATGCTCTCTTTCGCGCGCGCGCCCCGCCGCCAGGAAACACCGGTGTCACCTTCACACACAGAAGCCATGCGCCCCACAAGAAACTGACGGGGCCCGCCGTGCCAAGCGGGGAGCTCACAAACACGCAAGATCTGAGCCCAGGAAGGGCGCAGGAAGCCTCCCTGTTGGGTGGGGGTTGTCGGAAGGGACGGCCTGCCGCTCTCGCGGCAGCAAACTTGTCTGCGCAGCCCCGCACCACTCCAGTGCTGACTCTGGGGGGTGCAGAGCCAGCCCTGGGGAACCAAGCCCCCTCCCTGGTGTCTGCCTGCTGGGTCCTGCCAGGCTCAGTGTCAACTGAGCCTGTTCCCCGGCATGCATGGGAAAGGACCCCCCTCTCCAGCTGCACCCCGGCCAGATCGGAAGGGGGCCAAAAATCAGTGGCGGCCCCCCACTCATTAACAGACCCGCGTACGAAGACACACATATGTTGTTGTTGTTCCAACGGCGTTGAGCTGCAGGCAAACCCAGCCTCTCGCATGGACCCGGAGTACTGAAGAGCCCCTCCCACAGCCAGTCTCGCGACTGGCGTTGGGCCGGGGGGTTCATTGGGGGCTGCTGCGGTGCTGCCTGGCGCTGTTTAAAAGAGGTCGGCTAGCGGCGCTGGCGCGGGCTCGGCCGGCACCGGGGCGCATGCCAGGGCACCCGCTGCGGTGGCGGGAGGGAGGGAGCAAAAAGAAGGGAGATATAATCTGCCGCCCTCCCGCGCAGCCAGGGGTGCCCACGGCCGCTGTCACTGGTAGTACATGCCGCCGCCATAATAGATATTTGAGAAGTCCAGCTGCTGCTGCTGCCCCGGGGCCATGAATTGCTGCGCTCCCAGCTGCTGGGCCGCCAGTTGCTGCTGCGCCAGCTGCTGCTGCGGCGTGAGCGGGCCCGCCATGTGCGGCGGCGGTGGCGCGCCCGGCATGCCCAGCTGGTTCATCCCCTGCGTGACCATGAAAATACTCCCTTCAGTATGTCTACTTACTGATGACCAGAGAAATACAAAAGGCAAGGAGTAACACTCTTGCTGACACCCAGAGACTACGTGTGCAATTCACAACTGCAAGACTGTCTTCCCAACAAGCAGGGAGAACATAAAGAGCAAGTGAGGTAATTGATCGCTAGTATCAAAGCCTCTCGTCATGAGCATGCATCTGAGAAGCATGGAGAGGGGCAGCACTGATGCCATCGCACACCTTCAACACTGCTGATGCAATCGCACGCTGCCAGCTGCACTTCAGACAGCCAGATTTGCATGAGGGTGGTGCATGGGGAGAGGGCACACCTGCGCAGCGTAGCCGGCGGGGGCGTAGCCGAGCTGCTGCATGGCGAGCTGCTGCTGCAGCTGCTGCTGCTGCAGCGCCAGGTAGTCGAAGGAGGCCGGGTCCACCGGCAGCTGCGCGCCGCCGGGGCCGCCCTTGCGCGCCTGGTGCCGGCCCCAGCTGCACTTGAGCGCCTTGCCGCCCAGGTTCTGCCCCGACAGCCCCACGATCGCGCGCACGGCGTCCGCGTGGCTGGCAAACTGCGCGAACGCGTAGCCGCCCTTGCGGTAGATCTTGACGTCCAGCACCGCCCCGAACTGGCTGACCGCCGTCTGCAGCTCCGCGTCTGACACGTCCGGCGCCAGGTTGCCCACGTACACGTTCGCGTTCTCGGGGTCCGCCTGCGCGCGTGAAAGAGTGGCTCAACGACTGATCGTTCACTTGTCTGCACCAGAGCTACATCAGCTTTCTTCCCTTATCTGCATACTTTTAAAAATGCCGCTGGAGCACTGGGCACAGCAGTGCTATCGGCCTCTTAGGTTTGCTGTGGCACCACCAATGGGCGTCACTCAACAGAGCGCCCTCCACAAGTCTTTCTACATCCTGACCGAACAAACGGGAATTTGGTCAGGAGGGCAGGGCCAGAGAAACAGGAGGGGCTGGGCACACACCCGATCGACAGCGGCAAAGCTGGCCTGCGAGTTTTCCTGCTTGTGCTGCGCCCAGCCGCATCGTATCCTCCTCGACCCCAGCATCGTGCCGCTCATCTGTGACAGCGCCTGCTCTGCGTCGGCTCGTGTCCTGAAGTCACACAAGCACAAATTCTCTCAGTCAAGCGCTCCAACAGCTGCGCATGCGCACTCTGACATTCTCCACAGCCACTGCAAGGGTAGTTGGATGCCAGCCTGCCGCAGATCGAGCTAAGCAGTGCAGGCATGCTGTGGGCGTGTGCGAGCATGTGTGTGAAGCATGTTGATGGATAAGTTATGATCTAAAAGCAGTTGCGACAGTGGGAGTTAGTTGATAGCTCTGTCAGGCTGCGAGCCATGCAAAAAGAATTGTGTGAGCCGCAGATGCTCACTTGAAAGACACGAAACCATAGCCCTTTGAGCGCCCTGTGTTGTGGTCCCACATCACACGGGCATCTGCGCAGCCGCAGCTCTGGAAGGCCTCACACAGCAGCTTATCGTTGATGTCGCTAGCCAGGTCCCCCACGAAGATCTGGAACTGGGAAGCTGAGTCTTCCCGCTGATCCTTCTGGAAAGCCCAGTTTACTCGGAGCTCCTGCAGCCACAGGGAGGCCTGGGGATGCCTTGTTTGGGAAATTCATGGGCAAACACTGCCATGCCTGCAGCATGTTTAGGGAACTGAACTCCCCAAACAATCCATAAGCTCAGGCGATTACGTTGCAACAGGTGGCGTCTGTGTACGACGCCTACGAGACCACTTTTCGACCATTCCCATTCCATGCCCAAGGATTACTGTGGGTCATCCAGGCCCAAAGATGGACGCGACGGGTCACCATCTTGAACAATCACTCAAGTGGCCCACGTGAAGGACACCTTGTGTTCAAACCAAGGATGCACATGGGACGCTGACAGTAGGCTTAGAACGGTTGCAAAGACCTTTTTACGCTTAAGAGTTACTCTTTGAGGCTCGCCACAAGTTAGGGGTTGGCGGGGAACTCAGCGCACCTGCCCGTGGAGCACCCTCCCGTTCAAAGACTGCAGGGCCATTTCAGCGGCCCGATGATCTAGGAATTGCACGAAACCATATCCCGCGCTCAGGCCTGTCAGCTTGTCTTTGATGATCTTGATTTCGCCGACCTGGCCCAGGGTTGAGAAGATTTCCTGTTGCAGTCAAATAGATGCTCTCAGTGCTGCCCAGAACACAGCCCACAAGATCCCAAATTGGCGATCAGCAACAATGCAACTGAGCAAAGATGGGGTGCAAAGTTGCTTTGCACAAAGAATGACTACTTGCGCGCACCTGCAGCATAGCGTCTGTAACGAAGGGATGCAAGTTCCCAACATAGAGGGCCTTCGCAGCGTCGCCAGAACCCAGCCTGGCCGGGTTCTGGCTCACGGCCTGCTGGAATCCCTGCATCGCTCTCCCCGCAACACAGATTTCGCGAGGATGCTTCGATCAGTGTGTAGCCGGCAGCGTCACAACTGTTGCCTGTTTAGGCCGGATAGTAATCCCTTCAAGTAGACGCTCAGCGCAGAATTCTGATCTCAGTCACCCTCACAACCGTGCATTGCTCATCATACGCTGCAGTCTCGATCAGAAGGGAATTTGCGACAAGCTTGTATCGTGGCATCTGGAGCAGTGGCTGCAAGAGAAGTGCCAGTTTGTCCTGAATTTGCAGTTGCAAAATCAAAAAACTATATTTCAAGAAGGAACCCTCGCATGACGTCAAAGATGGGGCGTCACGATAAAAGCTCCTATAATCCTCACAGGAATTCATACAGGTGATCTGAAGCCCAAAACGCTGGTTCCAAGATTGAAAGAGGCCTTCGAATAGTGCAGAGTGGTCAACACCTCTCGCCGACCTCCCTGAGAAATCCCGTCTCGACGTGTGGGAGTGGTGAAAAGCTGTAGACGAAATTGTAAGGAATCTTTGTGGAAAGGTGCAGTTCAGATCTGTATATAGCGGTCTCGTGAAGTAGTCAACCTGTCCATTGCGCAGCAAAGGCGTCCTGAACGGGAACTGGGAGGAAGAGCGGCAGCCAGCAGCAAACGCTCCGGCTCGAGTCGAAGGGGAGTCTGTTTCTCAATCAACCTACAGCAGACAGGTGAGAGTGCAGCTGTCCTCCCCTATGTCGGCCGTGCACATGGTCGGCATGTGAACGGGTGGAACATACAGAGACCCTTTGACAACCCGTTACAGCTAGTAGGACTTTAATTTTTGCATTCTAGAATGAGCCAAGAACCTTGCGAGTCGGAACGCAGGGCAAGGAGTGGCAGACGCTGCAGTACGAGCGCAAGGACTGGGACAGAACGCACGCCTGCTCAGGGCGAGACACCATCCTCCGGCATGCTGAGCCAAACCAGAGTGTCCCACCCGCCTACACCACCCTCAATCAGCTCGCCTATGGTGAGAGGTCGCACCCTGGCTCCTCAAACTTTGCTCCTCATGCTGAGCAGCGTGTGGCAATATTTCCTGGTCGCACCTGGCGGGGAGCGGTACAAATAACAAGCACCGTGCCCACGGTTGATCTGGTCATGATTGGATCCGGCAGGTCCAACAAGCGGTAGGTGATGTGGCAGCATTCACCTGCAGCTTGTCTGCATGCGCACCTTGCCCCTGGCAGGAAAAGCAAAAACACCGATAGAGAATTTCCTCTGGCTATGCTAGGGCTGCGGATTCGAAAGAGGACCGTCCATGAGACCGGCATGCAATGTGACAGTCACTGTCCTTTGCAATACAGATTAGATATCAGAATTTACCCTCACATAAGTTCGTTTTTACTTACACGTCCTCTGTCACCTCCAAGCTGACCAGCGCTGTGCTTGTGCTAGCTTGCTTGTGGCTGGTATTTTTGCTTGCTTGCTGGACAGGGCACACAAGACAGCATGCAGGGTGTGGGATCTCCCACACCTGCTAGCATCCTGGGCGTAGGATCCCTCACATCTGATGTCACATGTGATGATCCCTCACATCTTGGTGCAGCATCGCTAAAATTTGACAGCACTTTGATTGCAGGGGCGCCCAGCGCGCAGCATCCGCAGGTGCAGAAGCTGCTGTGGACGGGGCACAAGGAGAACGAGCTGCGCATGCCGGCGGCCAAGGGGCGCTGCGATCTGGTGCGCGCCAAGAGGCAGGCGTGGGAGCACGACGTCGCTGACAGCCCCTGGCTCACCTCATCCAGACTTGCCGCCGACGCCGCCGCGATGGGCGGCGCCGGGGCGTCCTGCAAGCGGCAGGGGTGCAGGTGCGGGCGGTCTCAACAGGGCCCTACTATGCCATAGTATGGGGACTCCCAAAAGGGGAGATTGGTTGAGAAGCAGTCAGGCTCCCCTGTCAACCTTGGGCATCCGGACCCATACGCGCATGATGCTTGATGCATCCAGATTCTGGCATGGACGTCTGGACGACACGCCACTGGCAGTCGCAGCTAGAGTGCTCAGCATTGCAGCTTCGCCTGCTCGGCCGGCAATGTTTCTAAGCTCATACCCGAGCTGCTGGCCTGTGGGATGTCTGCACAGGAAGTACGTAGGCTAACAAAAAGGACTTGAAGGCACAATTGCTTGTGAGGGTCATCCGCGCATGCAACAATGCTGCATCCTTTAAACGGAAGTCGTGTTGTTGCGACAGGCCTGCCGCGGAAGGGGGCCAGCCAGCACAGATAGGGCGCAAGGCGGTGGGAGATTGTGCGCAGCTATTTGACAAGACATGGATTCAGATCGGACTGCGCAAGTAATCTTTACAACGGTAGAGAAAATGATGGACAGGTTCTCTCGGTTTGCAGTGCACAATTTTTGCTCCTATGCCTACTCAGTGAAACACACCCAATTCTGCAATAGATTTACCTAGCAAAATTGGCTTGACTGTGCCATAAGCATGCTTTGCTGAATACAGTAGCAGCCTGCTACTGGCTACTAGCAGGCAATCGTAAAAATGGGTACTGCTGAAATTAGCAACATAATGCACCGATTATCATACAATCTGCATTGCTGTGCATCTGAAAACCCGACTATTTCTTTGACCTATCCTACAGAGCAAATAGTCATTGCAACTGTTGCTTGCACAAGCATTGACGCGAACATGCACTCTAGCAAAGACACAGAGTATCAATCCTGAGCATCAACCACACTTCAACAACCTGACACAACGGCAACGCCCCTCTCTCTGCATCTCAACAGACAACAATAGCATGGAAAGTAATGCCAACTTCAACCTGTAGAAAAACTGAATTCCGCTTATCATCTTGACTTGCAGTGACGGTCTGCCCAAGCCTCGCAAGTCGAGACCCACACCACAGCCTGTCTGAGACTTGACACAATAATGATTGTACAGATGCGCATTCAGCTCACTCGATCTCAATGCAGTCCTCGCCGCACAAGTCCACGACCTCCGCTGCTGGCTGCGTAGGATAATCCCACGCGCTGGCCTGCCCCCGCTGCCTCAGGGTTCCCCCGTCGCCACCCGTGGCCACCGCCGCGGAAGCGGGGGGACTATTCCGCTGTGGCGGCCGCCCGTACGGAGAGTGCTGGGGCTGCACCGAGGCGTACGGCTGAGTCGGCGGCTGCTCGGCAGCCTCCACACGGTCGCGGCGGCGGCGGCCGGCGGTGGGTGTTCTGGTGTCCTGGCCGGGCCGCGCCGGCTGCGACGGCTGCTGCTGTAACAAGCGCTGAGACAGGAGCGCGTCCATCTCCGGCGATGCAAGCACTGCATCGAGTTCGTCGTCGTGGTCATCGGCAAACACTCCCAAGCCGCCGCCGCCGCCACCGCTCCGCTGGCTGCTCGGTCCCACACCTGTTGCGCCCACCAAATACTTATTAGGCCGCTGCCATGCCGCTTGCGATTGACCCCATGAGCAAAGCGCCAAGCCATGCTGGTGTTGCTCCGTCAGTTTGACGGTTAATTGCGCACGGCAACTTGGCTCAGACAACAAGCATGGGAATGTGCAGAGATTGGAGAGGTTGCAGGCATAGGGCAGACCTGGCTGGCTGGGCTGAGAGCGTGTCCTCTGCGTTGCCGCGGCCGGCACGACTCCCTGGGAACTCGCGACGCGCGCCGAGGCGATCCACACGTCGTCTGTATCGCTGAAGAAGGGGTCTGCGCGCATGGCAGCACAGCACAGGTCACACCATGATGACATGCGGGCATGCTCTGCAGGGCGACCACTTGCCTTGTGCAGTGGAATGGTAAGCCTCCCATTCTTGCTCAGAGAGGTCTTCCAAGATCATAGAAAGACTTTGACAGCCCAGTGGCATCATGCAATATGATACAAGGCAACCTGAAGATGAGCTCGCCCATAGAATTCATTTATAAAATGAATTGCAGAGGAGTAGATGACAGTGGGTGGGCAAGGTCCAGTGCACCTCTGGAGGTCTGCTGAGTGGCAATGGTGCCGCCCCCCGCAACGCTGCCCGCAATGCTGTTTGAGGCTTGTGACAGCAGCGGCTCCTGCCCGTCAGCCTGCGCAGCCCCAACAGTACCTGCCTCAAGCTTGTGAATATTTACGCGCAGGCGGCAACAGGTTGTAATGTTCAGAACGCTCAGTTGAAGTGGGCGAATTTGAGGGTTCGGAGGGGATCGATCTGGCGAGTCCATCAAGGTGTAGGATTGTGGCAGCCTTTGCATGCAGCTTGTCTGCAGACGCACCTTGCCTCTGGCAGAGAAAGCGTGCAATAACAATAAAAACAATGATTTGAGGGAGGGACCTGGAGGGAGGTGCTGCCCTGGCCAAAGTCCAATCTGCGCCGCCTGGGCCCTGCGCGGCCGCCGCCGTCCGCGCCGGGGCTCGCCGACCGTTGCCTGCGAGCGCCAGACCTGTCAATTTGAATTTTGAATTTGAAATTGGATTTCCCACGCATTCCTCCCGAACAACCTCTGTCTGCACGAAGCAATCACTGGCAAAGCTTCACCAGCCTTATCGGCTTCAGGATCCGCGCCGGAAATGTTCAAGCATGAATACTTACAAGAGGTGAACGCAGAAGAAAAGAAAGGTAAGGGCGTGCCAGAGACATTGGGCTCTGGATGCGCGCCAGCAGCAATGCAAAAACAGCCCTTGGCTCAGGCAATGAAAAATCCGAAAAAAGACAAGGGCAAAACCTGCGCGTGCCGGAGCCGCTGGGCTCTGGGCGGGTGTCGCGCAGCGCAGGGGGCGTCGTCAGCTGCGGCTGGCTCGGCTGGCTCAGCCCCGCCTTGGCGTCATCCTCGTCATCCGACGGTGCAGCCGCCACCTCGCCCCCGGCCGCCCAGCCGACAAAACGCCGCGCGTCCGTTATGCGCAGGCCTGCACAGGGATTGATCGGTGTGGGGTCAAATATGCAGCCACACAGGCCGTCTGCAGGTAACATTACAAAGAGAGAAATGATATCTGTGCACCAGCGATGGCAATTCTCTCAGCGCATGCACGACCAGCAAGGCAAGCAGACAGCACATGCTGCACAACCTGGGGGCACAACCTGACCCGCAGAAGCAGCACCTCTTTCAATTGTGACACTGGACAATGCTAGCCAGGCGGAAACTTCCTAAGGGCATGCCCATGATAGGCAGAGCATAGAATGGTGTAGGTAATGAGGAGCGTGCCTGTGGCGGTGCCAGCCAGGTGGCCGTCCAGGGCGTTGCCCACGACGCGCAGCTTGCTGTTGACCATGCTCCAGATGATGTCGTCCACCGACCCGGGCGCCAGCAGGTAAAGGACATCCACCTCCTTCTCCTGCACAGCCAGATAGCTGAGAGATCAATTATGGCATCACACTCCCTAAGCCTTTGATGACATACTACAGATTTAGGTTCATCTGGATGCCAAAATTCAGAGGTATTTTATCTCTCCGGAGGGAGCACTTGCTGAGCACTACTCCTCTGCCGTGCTGCCCCGCCACTCTTGCGCGCTCAAGAGCCCAGCGCCTCATCTACTGTCTAATACCAAGATGACAGATTCAGCCGGCGTGCAGCCGTCACACTCAAATCTGATTATGGGTGGAAGAGACAAAATTACCTGGCCCAGGCGATGCGCGCGTGCCTCGGCCTGCGTGAGCTCTGATGGTGTCCAGGCGAGCTCCACGAACAGCACGGTGCTGGCCGCATGCAGGGTTATCCCCGCCTGCCGTCAAAACCACAGCCACATAAGCCACAATCCCGCACAAGCACATGAAGCCAGCTCGCCAGGCGGCCGGCTTGTCACTCTCCGCCAGGCGCACAGTCTTGTGGCACCAGCACATTGCACAAGGTCGCATTTTTGCCCCAGGAGGATCTCGATTCAACATGGAATATGATCCCCTTGCCCACGCGCATGCAGAAGGGCCCCGCTGCAACCCCGACGATTGTGCCATGTGCTCAAATCAAGACCTGGGTCCAGTAGGCAATCCATGAGGAGGGACTCACCCCGGCAGCTCTGATGCTGAGCAGCGCGACGCGGCAGTGGGGGTCGTTTTGGAACGCGTTCACGGCGTCTCCGCGTGCCTGCGCAGTGCTGCGGCCGTCTATGCGCATGTGGCCCACCTGCCACATGTCAAACACACTGCTCAGCAAACAGCATGCAGCAGAGCATGCCGCCCACAAGGGCTGACCACCAGAAGGCAAGCTTTGTGGGCCTCCAGAGATGTGGAGTATCTGAGGACATGGTAACCCCTTTCAGTGCATGCACAGCTGCACTGAAGAAGAGTAGTGATGCTCCTCAAAAACGCAGACCCTCAGCAACCAACAAAGTAGCCTTTGCATGGGCCCCCCATCCGCCCAACATGCTGAATCCGCGGAACTGGCCTGTGCCAGATCTATTTGAATCTGTAGATCCAGCACAGGCCAATTCAACAAACTCAACAGATTGACCATTGTGGCCCACTGCAGATATTATGATGCCGGTGGTGTCTTGACACGACAAATTTGCAGAAGGCAATTCATGAATATGGACTCACCTGGTGGGAGCGGCCGTCCTCGCCGATTCGCATGCGCAGCACTGCGGCCTCCAGAGCATCCAGGACCCCCTTATGGTGCGCAAACACAAGCAGCTTGCGCCCTGCGCGCCGCACAGCACATCTTTCTGATAATCACTTGTTCTGCGTGAACAGCCAAGCCTCTCTCAGGCAAGAGATATTCCTGACAGAATACAGCACATGCAGATCTTACCACATGCGATCTGTTCACTTGGGCACCATGGAAGAAAGGACCTTGAACACCTGGTATCTGGAGGGTCGCAGAACAGCAGCAAAACTGCTCTGAAAGGCAAGCAAAATGCAGAGGGCGCTGAAGATAGCATAAAGATTGTTGGCAAAACCCCATTAAGATGACAGCACGCATGCCGAGTGCGCGGTTTCGGTCTAAATGTACCTTGGTTGAGCGCGCTTTCGATGAGCTCGCAGGCGGCCTTGACCTTGGCGGGCCCGGTGGCGCGGTACAACTGCATCAGCAGCACCCGCTTCTGGCTGTCGTACTCCTGCTCGCTCAGCCGCCCGGCCATCAAATCCAGCTGCGCCATCTCCTTCTTCACTGCCTCTATCATCTGCAGGCCAACACACACAGCAGGCAGGATCAGGTATATCCGAAGCATGCGTGCGGTGTATAGGAGGCAAGGAGGGATCGTGAATAGTACATGGGGTGGAAAATTAGTGAGCGCATGGGCCTCAGATTAGCATGACCACGGCTTTCATCACAGAGTCAGCCGAAAGTTTGAGAAGAAGGGTATTTTCATCACAGGCCGCACAAGCTTGGGGAATAATGCCGCTTGAGCGACTCTAAATATACAGGCACCATGGCACAAAAGCAAGCACTGCTGCAAGGGCTAGTGTCTGGTATATGTCAGGATGCCCTTCTGACGACAGCATGTCTGCTCGGCCTTCACGCAGCACCATGCCTGCCAAGAATGCAGGTCAGTGCAAGGTTGGAGTAGCCTGAATAGGAAGAGGCATCACCGGGAGCAGGTCGGGGTCGGGCGGGATGGTGCGGCGGGAGCGGGTCATCTGCGGCAGTTCGTGCAGAACGTCCTTCTTCAGGCGCCGGATGAGCACGTGCTCGCGCAGGATCCCATTCAGCTCCTCCAGATTCTGGGCGCCCCTGAGACAAATGCCCCACCAAATGGGTTTTTACGCTTGGTAAAGTTTACAACAAGAGGGTCTTTTGATGTTTGGAGGCATGCATCCGTGCCAAGAATCCCCAAGATGGGCCACCTTTGTGCATCTGTGCTGCCATCTGAGGCGCAAAGGGTGCACACTGTAAGGAATGTTATGGCACTTGAAGCTTGCATACCAGACAACACAGGACTGCCAACACTTTTTGAGCCCCTCCTTCTCGATGACATGATTGTAAAAATGCAAATGCAAATGCGGGGGAGTATCAAATGTCAAGAGGAACATAAGGCTTCAGTGTGGAGGTCATGGCGCGCACCGCCAGTCCATTTTCCCTGGCGCCACCTGGACCTTGGCGCCGCAGTAGCGCTCGCCAAACTCGTCGTAGCTGCCCATCAGCCCCGGCCGCAGCATGTCAATCTGCGCAGTCGTGCAGACCCCCATCAAAGTGCTGTCTTGAGAGGTCCAAAAATCCCAACAGGAGTGCAGATTGCATGTGGTACACTACACACGCAGACAAGCGGCAATCCATCTGATGCTGCAGTCGAGCATCCTGGCATACAAGTCGCCGTAGGTATAGCAGAACATCCTAGCCAGAGTGCTCAGCTGACAACACAAATGGAAGACAACGCATTTTGTAAACTTCTCTCAAAGCCATTCCAGCCCTTCTCATATCACAAACCTCCTACATTCGGGTGTGGGCGTTGAGCAACTTCTTCACATGACAGGCAGCAGCAGCATTGCTCTTCAGAGCATGAGGAGAGCGCGCGCCTGGGTGAAGGCCTCAATTGGGCGCGAGAGCAGCGGCGTCCCGGTGAGGAAGATCAGCCGCCGCACGGGGCCGCCGGCGGCCGTCAAGTGTTCAAAGAACTGCGTGCGCTTGGACCCTGGGCTCTTGAGCGCGTGGCTCTCGTCGCAGATGACCATGCCAAAGTGGCGCTTGTAGCCGCGCAGCTTCTGGGCGCAGTCGTATGATGCTATCACGATGTGGCGCGTCGTCGGCGGGCCATGCGCCAGGTCGAGCTTCTTATCCACGTCCTGCAGCAGTGAATCACAGGTGCCCTTAGCGGCGAGTGCTTCGGATGCAAGCATACTGTTTTTCAGGCTCCTTAGTGCGCCATTGTTGGCTTCCTACGCATGCTTGACTGTGTGCAAACTCAGCGCCACTCGAAGCAGCTAGGACAAGGTGCTTCATTAGGCACCTTGCAGCTCGTGCAAGAAGCGGTCTTGATTGTGGCAAAGTGGGACAGGTCAACCCCAATCAAACAATGGGTCTGGCCAAGCTGGCAAAGCACGAGGTGGGTTTCATGCAAGAAGGACTACCCTGTCGGACGCATCACTAAGTAGGATGTGGCCAAGGAAGCAGAGAAAATAGAGGGCTGACCTTGCTGGAGGTGATGACTACGAGGTTGGCTGGGTCAGGCAGCAGGTCGGGCGGGAGCCAGTCGCTGAGCAGCTCCAGCCAGGTCAGCATCATGGAGGAGGGGCAGACCACCAACAGAGGCCAATCTGCATGGAAACACGCCGCCACGCAGATGGCCTGCGCAGAGACCGCAGCGTCAGTCAGCGGCATTCTTTCGCAAGCCGCTATTACCACATTGTACTAGGCATCACCTTATCTTGAATAGATAGCATTCAACTTTATGACATCACGGATTTGCTTGGTGAAATAGAGAGGCAGATAGGTAATTTGTTATTCCTACACCGTATCAGGCAGCAACAGGATGGTTGTCTTGCACACATAGCAGCCAAACGAGTGACATCTAGAATCTTTAAGATGAGCACACCTGCACAGTCTTTCCCAGGCCCATGTCATCGGCAATGAGCGCTCGGCCGCCGTGCTTCAATGCAAACCTGACTCCCTCCCTCTGGAACCTGCCAGTCACATTGTAGTGATGAGTCCTACAGTAGATGCGGCGTCAGAGGAAATTGAGATGCAGCACCTTCACGGCAAGAGCAAGAAAGCTCGTGAAGATACAGTGCCTACAGTGATCAGTGGCATTGTCATGAGTGCGCACTCATAGAGCCGCTCCCATGTCTCTCTTGGGATGTACTGACTGGTGTGCGACTGCACAAAGTAGTCTGTCTCCAGATGCGGCTGTGGAATCTCCCTGTCTGGGGAATTCTGCGCACCACACAGAAGAGGTGGTTGAATTTTGCGCCCAATGCCATCCTGATCTTATGCGCCCAGAAGCTGCTTAGTACATGTAGGCCGCTTGCATCCTTCAAAAAGTGAACAGTGTCGATCTCCCCACAACACCAAGTACATGTCCATTTTGGAAGATTCAGACCACCCTCTGGGAAACATTTGTGGCACCCGGTCCTGCCATCCCATGCAGATCTCACTCATTGTCACCTACACAGAAAGCTTGATCAAAAGACTCACCTGCTCAAGAAGGGTGATCTCATCTGCGGCGTAGTGTTCCAGGGCCCAGCTCTGCACGTCCTGGTACTTGTCCATGTGGAAGCGCCAGGTCCTGCTTTCTGGGTGCCACTCGCGGTCTTGGGAATTGAACACGTCCTTCAGACTTTTGATCACCTCCCTGTCAAACGGGAAGCTGACCGCAAAGTGCTGAGAGTCCAATCGCTGGAAGCACAGTCCTGCTGCACCGCCCTGCATGGCACCAGCCCCTCAACATCTGCATCGATTATAGCTGCATTCAATTCAACAGATCAGCCATTGTGCACTGCTATCATGAAACAATGTGACTGTTGATGCCAATTCCAGATTGGCAACTGTCGCCTGACTGTGATGCATATACTCACGCGACGACACGCAATAAGCTCACCTGTGATGCACATGGAGAGTGCTTCGCAGACACGGAACAGGTTGCGAGTCTGAGACAGGGCAACCCAGGCGACACAAGGGGTTTGCAGAGGGCCAACCTGGGGCGTCCTGGCTGCGGGCTGGGAACCCCTGGTGTACTGGGGGGTCTGGGGGCTGGAGGTGTACTGCTGCATGGCGCCCCTCCCTGCGGATGGGGGGCCCATGCCAGGTGGCGAGCCGCTGTACTGGCCCCTTCCCATGGACGCCGGCAGATGCCGACCCCCCACACCGCCATGGGCTGCTGTTGGATACTGCCGCCCTGCCGCCGCCCGCTGGGGAGAACCCACCTGCGTTTGTGCAACCAACAGAGACTCACCATCTCTTGACAAGCCTGGGCACTACCTCGCAAGGTATATCAATGCAATACTGCCAAAATAAACACACGACTCCGTCTAGCTTGCCTGCAGGAACGTGATCTGTTCGCGTGCGCATTGAGCGGCAGAGGAATGCATAACTGGCGCTGAAAGTACTGTGTCAGGCACCTGTCGGTGCTGGCCTCCAGGAGGGCTTGCGCGGGCAGGAGTGGGTGTGCCATTCACTTGGCCTGGCGGTGGAGGGTCAAAGGTAGACATATTTGGCTGGCCATCTGCCCAGCCCACAAAGCCCTTGCAAGGGGGGCTTTGAGCGCACGCCCAGAACCACCTGCGAGGACACTGAAGGCATCAGTTCCTGCTTGTGGTTTGCATGCAGGAGTGGTCCCCGCCAAAATAGCAGTGCGCTCTTGTCCAAGTGGATGCCTGAACAGGAGGCCTCGCTGGGCAGGGGAACCTGGGGGGATGGGAAAGGGATGCTGCGGTGATGCGGCGGGACACATGGGACACATGTGCAGCCAGGGCGCGCATGGGGGGAGCAACAGGCCTAGTCATGGTGCCTGCACAGCAGGCGTGGGTACCATGACGATAAATACAGCGAGAATGGGCCCGAGAGGGTGAGAGAAATCGATTCGACCTTGAAATTACAAGCGAACGAAAGAAAACATGCAAACACTGAGCGTGCACTACCTGCCCCTGTTCCCATTCTCCTTTTTCGACTGCACCAGCTTGCAGGGCCTCTTACAGTTGCAAGATCCGTTACCATAAGCTTCGTGGGCCTGTCTAATGCCTAGCACAGGCGGCATGGAGGGGCTCTATATACGCCTGTGACAGCATGCCCATCCAGTCAACACGATCAGCACTGGCACCCTTGCAGCCGGGATCTTCAAGGCACGAAAGCCCTTAACCAATAAATTCGATTATTCACAATTTGCAAGCGAGTAAGTCAGTGAATCCCTTAGGTCTGTATCGAGCAGACAGGACGAGGTTTTGCGCAAAGGCATTTGTCCCAGTATTATCTATACGCCATGCTGCAATCATCGAGCAGAAACAAAAACTACAATCATGTTCAGCAAGCACCTTGTTTTCACAGCGAAGAGATCAAACGAGTCATGGACAAGGATGAGTCCATCCTCCTATATTCACGCGCGCTAGCTGCAGAGCACTGCACCCAACAACTCAAGAGCGCATGATTTGGAAATTTTGCATGTGCGGGTTCAGGCTATCCCAAGCCTGCATGGGAAGAGTGATCCACTTCTCCCCTAATAGTCTAGGGGGACGACTGCAGTTTAGTTCGACGGCGTTGCCTACTACTTATGGGCTCCAATTTTTCTACACACCCTTCGTGGGGTATTTTAAAGGGGCATTGACCCACAGGGCGGAGGAGCAAACTGCTCTTGGCTCGTCCGGACACTGCTCCATCAAAATTATCGTCGAAGTCAAGGCTTGACGCAGCTTTGGAAACCTGCTTGGTTACTGTTCGTATCAGGCAAGCCCTTTTCTGCAGCGTATGCATGGTCTAGCATTTCGTCCTGCACTGGGAGAGTCTCAGAGTGAAGGCTTCTCGACCTCTTCAAACTGCCTGCACTCCGGGAGAATCGATCCTGAATTCGACACGACAACATTCTGGCACTTCCTGGAGCTGCTGCACAACCCCCTCGAGCGGCCTGTGACTTGTTATCCAGGATTCGTCTCCGAGCTGCGTGTTCGGCACCTCCACATCGCGCTGTTGCATCCCGCTCGATCCAGAAAGGTATTTCTATATTGATGTAGAGCAGTATCTTGCACTGTAGACTGCGGAGATGCGCAAGTCAGGGATGGATGGAGGAGCAGAGTTCGTTCAAAGTGCCGAGCGAAGCTACAGCGGTTGCAGTGGAAGCTACGTTGGTTTGGGCTAATGCTCTACTAAGGATGGACATGACGTGCCAGGACTGCGTATGCGTACCTGATATAGCAATTTTGCATTGCTTGTCAAGTATGGCGTGGATCCATTGCTCATGCTGTCCTCGGTACCGTGGTTACATTGGTTAGGCCGGCTGACAGAAGCCCATTTAACCTGAATTGTCTCGGCGAAGAGTTATATCGCTAAAAATCCTTGAGGAGGATCTAAGAACAATTTTGTATGCTGGTATGGAGCTGGCTATTAGCGTTGCGTGTCCTGCACGAGTGCCCCTGATCATATGAACCTACACCCAATGGTCTTGGCTGTGCTGCCCCAGGCTAACCCCACCACAGACGCACGCGGCTGTCATTCGTTGACTCCGCGTTGAGGCGTTGCAACCGTGGTAAGCGAACCGCCAAAAGCTGGACACCAGCAGAGCCCATCGATGTCTGTGGACTTGGGGCTTGCTGCATTCCCTTTGGACACCTTCACTACGAACATTATGGCACGGGAACTCGGAGGATGGGACTACAACGACCTCTGGGCCACCAACCTGCAGCTGTCTGCGCCCATGCCCTACAGTGCACCACTCCCCTTCAACACGGAGGCCCTGTCTCTGCCTTACTCCGCCTCCGCAAGGTGCAGACCCCATGCCCATCACCGCCGCTGTCATTTCTCAATACATCTCTTTGTTTACTTCATGCTCATGCATTATCCCAGCGCTCGAGCACGAGGCTGAGAGTGTTTTACTGTCCACTACAGCATGCATGTGGGTGCAACGCACATTGAATGTCATTTTCTGGGTGTGTTCACAGCAGCAGTACATCCACGGGGACGGCTGCGGACATTCTGCCGCTGCTGAAGAGCGTGCGGGGCATGAGCCTGCTGGATGGGGCCACGCCGCCTCTGGGCATGCGCGGGCACTACATAGACACCAAACCGGGACACCGCCGCATGACGGCTGTCGGCTCCAACCAGAACAAGGCCATCACCAAGCGCCTCGCCTCCGCCGGCCACTACCAGCAGGTGCTGTGCTTGACTCTCACACAACCTCATGTCACTGCTGATGTTGCTAATCAAAACTACAACAAGTGCACACTTTTTGTACCCATGGAAGGGTACATGAGAGTGATGAGATGAGAGCCATGGCATACAGTGGCACTTGCAATTGTCAATCCTCTGCAGAGCCTTAAAAAGCTGCATGGCTTGGCAATTGTTGTCTTGGAGCTGGCATAACATACCAAAAGTGTGACGAGTCCAAATCATGTTCAAGTGGGCTTCATATTGCCTGTCTGGATCTGCATGCCATGCATCTGTGGCAGCAGTGATTAACAGGCTGGCACTAACACTACGTGGGGCATTTCAGGCTTGTTCTGATCACCTGCTGTGAATATGCTTTTTGCGGCTTGAAGCGGCCCAATCTGGCCCCCAAGCGGACACCCAAACAAGCCCTCATATTCACAGTGTGGTGGTGTGCAGATCTTGGACGAGGTGGCGGAGTGGGTCAAGGTATTTGACGAGGTGAATGTGGCGACGGCGCTGCACCGGCTGGCCAAGCTGCAGCCGCCCGGCACGGCTGGGCCGCAGAGCCCCGTGCTTCGCAGCGCATCCTTCCAGCTCCTGGTCGAGGCCTCGCAGCGCCTCGTGCCCCGCTTCGAAGCCCAGGCCGTCTCCAACACCCTCTGGGGTGCGCTGCCAACCCCCTCTCACCCCAAAAAGACTGTCCCATCTCTGTTTCTGGTCCGGCATTGTCATGGTGTTGGCCTGGATCCTGTAGGCTGGGACATGATGATGACCCTGGCCTGGAACAGGTGGGACGATGTCCTTACCCGCTCCCAACAGTCATCTGCGGTCACGGACGTCTTGTGCACATTGAATGTCCAGGCACCCAAGGCTGGTCGCGTGCTTCTCGTAGCGCGGTTTTCAAGGCCCTTCCCATGCAAGAGACTTCTTGGTCCAGGGACTGACTTGCGTAGCTGTGACGTGCAGCGTTTGCGACGCTGGGCTACCATCCGAGCGGGGACTTGCTGGACCGCCTGGGGCACCATGCAGCCGGCATTGTGCGCACCTTCCGACCACAGGCCACCAGCAATGCCCTCTGGTGAGCCTCCCCACCACATGCCATAGCTCACTGTCATTGTTCCCATGCCAACCCCCTCACTTCATTTTCAGGAGATCATGACGCCCTGCCACTTCTGGAAGTGACCCCCTCTGAGTAGATGTCAGTGCAACTGTTTCGGTGATATTGTGGTGGACTGCCCATCTTGCAAATATGGACTGTTGCAAGCACCACTGTTTAACCAGTGCAAGCCCCTCAAAAGCTGTCTTGTGCGGCGCGCAGGGCGTACGCAAAGCTGGCCTATGTCCCATGCGAGCCCTTCCTGGCGGCAGCCGCCCTGCAGCTGCTGACGGACCTGCCGCGGTGCGTGCCGCAAGACATCAGCAATGCCACGTGGGCGTTTGCGACGCTGCGGCACCACCCCGGCAACACTCTCATGGACGCTGCGGCCGCCACCGCCGCGCGCACGATGCCCCACTTCAAGCCGCAGGAGATCGCCAACACCCTCTGGTGTGCGCTCAGCTCTTGCCCGTCCACCATACAAGCTGTGTCCACTATTAACATACCTGGCAGGGACGGTGAGTTTGAATGGAAAGGTGCAGTTGCTCCTGAGCCAGTGAGCAGACCATGCAGCTGGGAGCCTAGGTATATTCTGACGTTGAACATAATTGGCCTGAGCATGTCAGATGTCCTGATGGGGGAGTATGATAGCTGAGTAGATGTATTTGTGTGGGCAGGGCATTTGCGACGCTAGGCCACGATCCGGGCGCCATCCTGCTGGACGCAGCTGCAGGCCAGATGGTGGACAACATCGCCCACTTCAGGCCACAGGTGACCCCTGCTTTTGCTCATAATGAAATGACCATTCTGCCCTTAGATACATGACCAACCTGCCCTTTGTTACATAACAAAATAAAGACCATTACCTGTGGAGCACCACACTGCTGCCTAGAGTGCCTAGCTGCATATGCCAAGTGCCGTGAGGCTGCATGTGCGTCAATGAAGGTGAAGTATTATATCATTATTACATGCTCTTCCTGCCATAAGGCGAGGTACGTACTGCGAACAATCAGAAAAAAAAATCCGCCGCCCGATCCTACCCCTTGTTGGACTCGCCAGATTCAAGCAATACCCATTCAACCGTGGGCAAGGTGTTCAGTAATATACCGCCAGCCGGGGCCAAAGATGAAGCATGGCTGTTGTAAGAGGGGCAGTGAGCATGGCTGAATGCGGTGCATGTGGTGTGGGTGCAGGCCATCAGCAACAGCCTGTGGTCCTACTCCAAGCTGGCCTACAACCCGGGCCACCGCGTGCTCGACGTGGCCGCCCGCCGTGCCGCCGGCATGCTGCACCAGTACACCTCGCAGGTGCGCACACCTGCTTGCATCTTGGCATCCCATGATGTAGCAATTCATCCAGCGTGTAGGTCTAGATGATGCTTCGTGCTCGGTGATTACTCGTGAGCTCCTGACGCTGGTACTACGATTCCACAAGGTAAACTCTGGATGAAGAATCTTCCAGGCATAGGCGCTGCTGAGTCTCAGCAGGAGTTTGGGATGTGGACATCATGTACTTGCTTTGGAATGGAGGGGCCACTCTGAGGGATTTTCCTGACGGTTGTGTGCTGTTTACCCACAACAGGAGATCGCCAACACGCTGTGGGCGTTTGCGACGCTGGAGCACAACCCGGGCAGCGGCATGCTGGACGCGGCCGCAGTGCAGATCGCGCGCCGCATTGAGCAGTTCTCCCCACAGGTGCCCTCCCAGTCCAAGTGCACACTTCCTTTCACTCCTGGCAATCTCCAGCAAGAGTGCGCAAACCTTCATGGACGTTAGACCCTTCAGCTCCCAGTCCATGGCCTGCGGCGTCCAACCCTGCTGAGTCGCACTCTCTCGTTGCTTCAGCCATTGATGGGCTCTGACTTGGGTGCCTGAAGAACTGCATGAGAGGAATTTGGGCCAAACTTTGCATCTAGAGCCTACGGAGGTTGATGCTGACTTGGTACCTGGAGATGCATTAGGAGTTTACTCCTAATTTAGGTCACAGTTTGTTTGAAAAGGATAGACAGGCCGATGCCCGTGGTTGATGTGTGCAGGACACGACGAACAGCGTGTGGTGTTTTGCGCGGCTGTTCCACTACCCGGGCGCTGAGTTGCTGCAGGCGATCAGCCTGTACTGCCTGCGCCACTGGCACCGCTTCAAGGCCCAGGAGCTGGCCAACATGATCTGGTCCCTTGCCCTCCTCCGCGCCTGCTCACACGACACCTGGTGCGCCTACCAAAAGCAATCCACCTTCTTGTCTCGGTTGCTTTGTCGACCGTTCCTCAGATCTCATTGGTTTCCTGAATCATGGCTCTTCAGGCAGCATTCTCGCTTAGTGTCATGCTCCCTTCATCATTGCTCAGGCATCGGGTATTCAAATCGTGCGATCGGTCCAAGAGTACTGTTTATCTGGCTGAAACACGCTCTTGGCCGGCTGCGGGTGTGGAACCCCCGTTACCTTCACCCTGCTCCTTGGAAATAAGAGTAGGTAGTCGTCGGATGATGGCCCTTGTACTGGTGCCATGTGCTGACGTGGCGGTGACATGGCGCCAGGGTGGCGCTGCTGGAGAAGCTGAACACAGTGGCGGAGGCCACCTTTGACGACGCCGACCTCCACCAGCTCTACCAAGCCTACGTCCTGCTTGACCCACCCGGTGCGCAACCCACAATCCCTATCCTGCATAAACACTGCAGTGAGTTTTGCATTTTCTTGCTTCATATTGCTGGTGCATCTGTCAAAATCAGGGGGTTCGCAGACAGCCCCTGGGACATACATTGGTAATTATGTGAGGCACAGAAAAACATGATGCAGCAGCCTGTTCAGCCTGGTGCTACTGCATCTCCTTGGCTCCCCACATCACTTGGGATCTTCCTGCGCGTGCATTTGTGATCTAAGGAATGCCAACGGCCCAGACACCTGATTGCCACGACCAATTTACTTATTTCTACTAGGTGTTGCCATTTTGAGCAGGTCAAGCTGGTGCCTTGGGGTCCAGTGGAGTACAAGTATTACCAGGAAGAGGACATCATCAGGGAGATGACCTCACTATTCTGCATGCGCAGGGCTGCGGCTGCCGAGCAGCTCGCTGTCGGAGAAGTTCCCCGAGGGGCTGGCGCGGCGTGCGGAGCGCGTGTGGCGCGCAGGCGTGCACCCGCTGGCGCGCACGAGCAAGCTGCAGGAGGACGTGTCGGCTGTGCTCTGGTCGCTCGGCGTCGCGCACAAGACGAATGAGGTCACCGCGGACGGCCTCTTCTGCGTTGACATTGCCCTCGAAGGCGGCAAGGTGGGGACCTTTTAAAAATCTTGAAATGATTGCAAAATGCACCAGGCCTACCTGCGCATCCCTGCTTATATGCTGTGTCAAATCGCCCCCCTGTAGTGTGGAAGCTGATGCTCACAGTGCAGTGGAACGCAAGGTCTCTTTGCAACGGTTTTGCTTGGATATGGCACAGAGTTAATTGAAACATTTATCTTGGACTTCTTTATATATCACTCTGCGGCTCGCTGGTGTTCTGCCCAAGCCCTGTTATCGTGCAACGCATCTTAGGGATGAGATGGCATCACACGGCGCTGTAGGGTTTGTAATATATTGTCCAAGAAGCTGCCCATTGAAAGCATGACAAATGGCATGCAGGTGGTGATAGAGGTGGACGGGCCGACGCACTTCAGCGTGAACTCGCGGCGGCCGCTGGGCCGCACAGTGGCGCGCAAGCTGATGGTGGAAGCGCGCGGCCACGTGGTGCGCAGCATCCCCTACTACGAGTGGTGCGCGCTGGACAGCCTGGAGCAGCAGCAGGCCTATGTCTGGCGCCTGCTCGCCTCCGCCGTCTCCCACCCGGCCCAACTCGACATCCCCCTCCAGGTGCCGCCTCGGACGCTTTAATAATTATAGATTAGATACCATTGGTCTCCTGCTCAGCCGTTATATGTTCCCCATACATCCTCCTTTGGGAGACACAAAATGATGCGTAGAGATCAGGGCCTGGGTGTGCAATTTCTTCGCTGGAATTGGGGCCGACTGATTAGGTGCCTTCACTTTTAGCAGCTCAAGCTGACACCCACCAGGGATTTTGTGGATCACTTCTTGTTGCTGGATGTGGCATGTGGGGCACCAAGGATGGAGGAGGAGGTATGCTGTGGTGTTATTTCCTGTGGATTGAGTGAGCATCACTCGTGAGATGCTGAGGGTGCTTGCTGGGTGGCTAGCTGGCCTGCATTAGCAGGGTCAAGATGGCTCGGGCACAGGTGGCTGCACATGTGATTCGGCCGATACGCGCATGCTGGTGTCAGTCTGTGCGCAACCCACCAAGCACCAGCTTGTGATGCTCGAGGCATGACCAAAGACAGTGCCTAGGTGACATGCATGTGCAAGCTTTTATGATAACGTTTGGCTTGCAGATGCCACCAACCTGAGGAGGTTGGCGCTGCATTGGAGCCCACCAACATCGCCAGCCTGTGCCCAGAAACGCGCAACCTCCACAGCAAGACATTCAAGGGCATCCAATAGGCAGCAGTGGCTGGGCGGCTGAGACAGCAAATGAGACGTGTTGCGCCCCATGGAGAGCGGAAACTGGCAGGCTCGTTAGCATCAGAGCGGCAGCCGGCAAGATTTAGCATCAATGAGAACCATTCAAGCGAGTTTACAGGGAGGCTGCCCCGTCACCTGCCGGGGCATGCAGGCACAGAGCTGCAGAGCTTGACCCCGGCAAGGGGCATGCCTGCACCCCAAGTCCTACAAGGCAGAAATTAAGTGTGAAGAAAGAATGGCAAGCAGGCAAGGATATCTTATGCACAACCCCAATGCAAGAGGAATAAGTGATCTTGGAAGGGTATGTGGAGCACCATTTGCCATCTCCCCATGTGGGGTAGGGCAGTGCTCCTTTTTTTGTCCATTGGCACAAGTCGCCCAGCAGCCGAATGAAGCTGGCAAAGGGTTTTTGTTTGCGCAACGCTGGCTGATGGAGACTTGCTGCCCTCTGCCATTATGGCTGCTATCGGAAAAATATGGGCAGAAGATGGGCAGGGAAGACTGAGAAGCTGTTCAATCTGTTGAGAAACTTCATCTTTTGGAGGTGGCGGGCCCGGTCTTCCAGTGAGAGAGGCATCTCGACTTGCAAGCTCCTTTGTTTGCTCTTATTTGCCTGGAATGCTGGGAAGTCTGCCCACCAGCTAGCCTGATGGCCAGCTGACAGGAGTTCTATATGAATGGGTGCCAGCAATGCAAGGCAGGGACCTTATACAAAACACCACTTGAGAGCGGCGCCGCAGCTGCTGCAGTCTTGTGGGTGCTGCGGGCCTGGGCCTTGCTTGACTGTACGATGTCATCAAGGAGGAAGTACGATTTGTCTTTTTGAAGTAAACCGCCTGTGTCTAAGGAGTTTTGCAGCCCATTTTAGAGGCAGCCCAGAAAATGTCTGGGGGAGCTTGACTGCTGCCAGGGAGGCCGCAATCTGAGCACACCACACTTTTACAGATAGGGCAAGAAGTAAGCGCGCAGACTTGTCTAGAGAGTGTGCAGCTGCATTGATGCTGTCGCGCTAACAGAGACTTCCAAGCTTGCTGCGGTACATACAAGTGCTGGGATCTTGTCGAATTGTGGCGAGGATTGCACCACGTTTTCGCAGTCATCTTATGTTAGGCAGTAGGTCGTAGCGCACCGGTAGTTTGAATCGCATTTGAACTGTGCCAGAAGGATAAGTGATGCAGACCTGCTTGCTGCTGGATGGCATGACTCATGATGACACAGCAACCCTGCTTGGTATAAGGAAGTCTTTGTGTCCCACCCCCAAGTTGCTGAATTCCTGATCAAGCTTCGGATGTAACATATGTTTTGTTCCTGCTGGGATATCCATTCCGTATGTCAGCGAAGTGCCCATCATGTGGTTCTCAATGCACGCATGTACATCCACTTCCAATTGGGCTGCCAGCAATGTTGGTACAATGCCGTTTCAATGCCACATCTTCAAGGGACATCCAAGACACCTACGTTTTCTTACATAGAAAGTGGAAGGCGCAAAATTGATTGCACAGGACCTTTTCTGGATAGCATCTGAGTTGAAGCCAAGCCCTTTGCATGGGATGGAGGGTTGACTGGACTCTTTGCCAGATCCGAGTCCAGTCTTGGATCCTCGAGGACCAAATCCTGACACTAGCTTCTGCGCGGACTCGTGCACTAATCAGAGATCAGATCGGGGAAGAGCCTGGATCGTGGAACCACCTCACAACACGACATCTTGAGACAAGGTTTCTGGCAGGAAAAAGTGGACTTTGGACTTGACAAACGTGCAGGATCATGGTATGTACATGTCTTTATTCTATGTGTTTGATGCGGCACCAAGACGAAGGAAGTCAGATTAAAATGCCAGAACAAGGAAAAGGATTGGCAACGATCTTGCTGTCACTGCCATACATCTGAATATGCCTCGGTTGCGCAGGGCCCTCCAAGAACTAGGATCGTAGATGGAGAGATCGTGAGACTAGATGATGCCAGTCCAAGTCAGGCGAGCCAAAGGCAGCCAGCACACACCAACGTCGCTCCCATTCCTTCACATGGCCAAAGGCCACAGAGACATCAACAGGGTGCGCTTGGCTTCTTAGAGCCAGGATGGGGCAGCGTGCAATGCATTGAAAAGGCCTGCATGCAGGTGAGTGCGTGCAGGGCTTTGTTATTCCTGCTGCTGGCAGGCTCAAGGTTTTGATGGGATCTCTAACACTGCAGGTGCTGGAGCTTTCGATTTCAGCGCGTCGCCTGTGGCGCTGGCGCCCGAGCCTCCAGAGCAGTCCTTGTTTGGCCTGCCAGGGCTGAGCATCTTTGGTGCTCACTACCGGTCCAAGCACCTGGCCGTTCTCTTGGCAGCAACCTTGTTCCTGGGGCTGAAGGGATTCCTCATCGGCAATGCTGTCTGGGTTGTCTACAAGCTCTACCAATCGCAGGGTGAGCATACTCTTCCTCCCCAGGCTCGCTGTTATGTGAAAGGGTGATAGTAGTCTTGACCATTCATTGACAAGTGCCACAGCGCAGGAGTGCCGCTGGCTGCAGTAGATTGAGGGGCAGGACCTCACCCCTTATCCCTATTTCCACGCATGAATCAGCCCATATGGCAGCGATGCATGTGTATGTGTAAGTGTATGTGTAAGCATATGCAGCCTGCCAGCTGATGTGGAGAGAATGGGGCCACACATGCTCATCAGTCCCTTTCCTGGTGTCTGCAGGTGACGGGCATCCCCCGGCGGCAGCGGGGGGCCAGCAGGGAGGAAGCTTCCAGCTGCCAGCGTTCCTGCAGCAGGGCGGCTCTGGGCAGGCAGCGCCGCCAGCGGGCAGGCCGGCTGCCCAGTCGGGCAGCAGCAGGGCCCAACCGGGCAAACGGCCCAATTTTGGGCAGCTTCGCGGGGAGGGGCAGCAGGACGGCATGGGGATGGTGTGGGGACAGAGAGCTTCAAGTACGCTCCCCATGTTGCGAGACTTTGACTGGAATAGTGTTGAGATCGAGATTGAGAATGTTCTAGTGTCCTGTCATACACCTTTTGTGGTAGGATGATCATCTTGGTGTCGCCTAATTTCTTCAGGAATTCATGTTATATATTGGGCGCGGACTCCGGGAATAGGAGTCAGACATTGGATCAGCCCAGAGTTGGCCGGAACTGGAGTATTGTGACTGAATGACTGACGCGGATCTGGGAGAAAAGGCAGGCCTGTCAATTCCTGGGCTAGTAATTGCGTTAGGGATGACCTTGCTTCCATGGGATTGAAATGCCATTGGTCGAGAAAATTAGAGAAAATGGTATACGCTGACATCAAAGCAGAGCGAGCGCCAAAAGGAAGGAGAAAATGCGAAGACAGGGAAGGCTGGAAGGGAATAATGGAGAGTACTTATTGCTGCAACGCATTTAGGCGTGAGAATCAAGCGTGTACTCATACTACTTTTAGTGACTGACGCAGGCGCAGTTGGCGGCCACGTCACTGCGGCAGCACACCGGGACAACTGGATTGGCAAGGGACCCGGCCACAAGCTTGGCAGCAGCGACAGCTAGAGCAGTTCTCTGTGTTGCATGCATGCATGACGGCACGCTTTGAATCACTATGTGAGGAGTAGTTCCTGAAGCTTGTGGACTTTTTCCTTCTTTTGACTAATATTGCCAGTATACGTGGTGTGAAAATGCTACTGGACGCGGCCGACTTCAGCATATATGCAGTGTTTGACCAAAAGGTGCTCATGCTCGCGGATTGGGTGAGTGTGAATGCCAGCAGACTTGGACTGTCAGAGCTCTCAGCCAGCCGAAAATGTATTTTGTGCAAACTTGTGTTTGTACTAAGATGTCGAAAAAGGGCTATAAATATTGAACAAGTGGTAGGGCTCCGAGCATGGTTGTGCAAACACCAGATGTGACAAAGGGCTTTTGGTATCGTGCCAGATATGACAGCCTGAGAGGTTGCTAAGTACTTTTCATGGCATGAACTTCATGCAATGATCAAGCCATGCAAAATCGCAGGCATGTAAGCATTGGCGACGCCTTGTCCGACCGTTCCCGTTGCAGCTTTACAAAGCACTGAACTCCGGCAATATGACGAGGGTACACAGTTCAAAGTAAATCTGTGCACAGCAGGCCCTTTTGTTCCACATAGCACTAACACACACATGCACTTTTTGCTACAATTCTGCCTGCAAGCATGCTGGTCGCCTCAGTCCCTCCAGGGATCCAACACAAGCAGAAGCAGCCCTTGGCTGGGAGATATCAAAATGCTGCTGTGAACCTTCTGCGGTAGCGCGGAGCCAGCCGCTCAGAAACCGGTAAATCCCTTCTTGGAGGAAGATCCGGCGGGGATGACACGCAGCACGTTGAAGCGCACAGTCTTTGACAGCGGCCTGCAAACACCACAACAAACATCAGCACAGCAGTCCCCTTGTCACCACATCACATCATACCATTCAACACTAAGGAGTCATCTAGGCTGTGGACATGCAGAGTATGAGCCCATCGGGCAGATCAACCTGATAGAACATCCCTACAGTTCAGAGGAATCCACATACATTACACTGGTGGTGCATCCTGCCCTGCAGAGGCTGCCAGGAGTGCACTAGGGCCAGCAGTGGTGGCCTCTCAAGCAGGTGCAAAACATCATGTGCCAGTCTCTTTTCACAGTATCAAGAAGTTTTTCGAAAATTTCATGTGGAGAGCAGTAAGCACCTGCACTGTCCAAAGATGACTGTGTCGCCGTCGTGCACTCTGAAGCAGGGCGAGAGGTGCACTGCAATGTTGGTGTGCCTCTTCTCATACCTGCACATGCGTGACAGATAACGTCAATTTGGCAGCCAATCTGACCCACAGTCTGTCTCAGTCCTTCCACGAAGAATATGTCCATCGAATTTTTGACGTGTTGGTTTCAAGCTATCAAAAGGAGGCTAAGTAAGGTTCCAGCCCCGCATGGAAATTCAAGAGAGGCCGCAGTGAGCATCCCACGCACCGAGCATACTTCTTGATGTAGTGGGCATAGTTCCTCCTCACGATGATCGTCCTGTTCATCTTTGTAGACCTGACAATGCCTGTAACAAAGGCATCAAAGTGAGCGATGGGTTACAGAGAAGAGAGCAATTCTTACGGATTATTGCACATTGGCAGCAGCCAATGGGTTACTACTGCTGCCAAAGCAAAGGCGATCGGCATTCTGGCTTCACAAAACGAAGCTCCCAATACACCAAGCGAGGCACAGCTCACCTGAAAGGATGCGGCCACGGATGGACACATTGCCGGTGAATGGGCACTTCTTGTCAATGTAGGTGCCTGCACAGCCATACAAATTTGCCTCAGAACTTCAGCAGTGCTTAGCCTGATAATGTTCTTCCATAGCAAGAATTAGATCCTTAGCCACTGCTTTGATAGATAAGCTGCTGCGCCCCGTGCAGAGGTAAGAGGTACTCCTTACCCTCAATGGCCTCCTTGGGGGTCTTGAAACCCAGGCCAACGTTCTTCCAGTACCTCTGGCCAAACTTTCCTGGGATCTTCTTAGCTGCCTTCTTGAACCTGCACAGGCAGGGAATATTCTTTAAGTGACATCCCAACCAGATTTGCAAAGCTTGGGCAGCGCTCAAGACGATTCAGAGCAGCTGAATAGTTCTGACTGCTCAGTTGCTGCTTGATCCTGATGAGTATGTGCCAAGGCTTTGCGGCTCGGTGCTGTTTTGGCATTGTCTACTCAAGACATCGCAGGATCATGCGCTGTGCCCCCCGAAAGTCCTTCAGAAGGCTGAAAGTAAGGAGATGCAAAGCGCTGCTGCTCACCCGATGTTCACTCCCAATTGCTTCTGGAACGCCCTCTCCGTCTGTGTAATCAAAACATATTATTCAGTCTAGGAATCATGTTGCAAAAGTGAATTTTCTATAACAATCTCCAAATCGGATGAACGAAGCTCCTTCAGGCTGCAAGGAAGCGTGCGAGCTCACCTGATCCGCCATGCTGTATAGACAGCCTGTACGGCAGACGACTGGCTTTAGCAATAAGGGGTACTCTCACACCAGACTGAGAAATCATAGAAGCCGCCAGCCTACAGCTGCACACCCTCCTTCACCACCCCTATATTTGAGAACCCTCGACTGACAGGTGGACATCGAACTTTCCGACAGCCTGTTAGCGACGGACCCCTAGTCACATCTTGACAGATGACCTCCAACACATCTCCGATTGTATGCCAGACTTGCCTTCCGCGAGGAAAGATTCAGTGCATTGCCATTAGTGCGCGTTGTGTGGGCTGATCATCGTCTTGTGGCGAAACACCAGGTGTGAAGTCCAATCTTTCGCCTGACGTTACTCCGGAACCAAGAAGTAGTATAACTCGTATCCAACGACAACATACAGCAGTACACGCATTTACGATTGCTCCTGTGATGGGCTGTAGAAGACAAGAGGGTGTGCCGTCGGGACATTCTGACAACTACTCGGATGACGAAGTCTCACGCGAACTTTGCGTTAAATCACTGACGCTTGCGATCAGCCATCTATCAAATTATCATTTGGTTGTTTAATCAAGTGAAAGTTCAGAATGTCAGCGGGAGGCTCGGCATTGATGTGGGTCTGGCCATCGTCCTGCAGTACCAGCCAATGGTACACTTAGTGCAGTGGCGTTAGCATGGTAGCCAATTAGGCCTCCAAAACGATAGATTATACCACAATGTGAAAACCTTAGCAATCGCTTCTACACTGCAGGTTGTTGGCCAAATCGCACCAGCAGTGGTAGATCATGAAATTGGCCATCTTCGCACTCTCCACTCTGCTGGTGCTGCATCACGCCCATGCACAATTCGGCAGAGGTGAGCGTCTTTGAACTCCTTCTTTACTGCTTTTCAAGCCAGTCAAAGAACAGCACGGATATTTTTCACTGTTGTCTGTATCTATCGTCATGCAGTTATTGCCAGAGGAGTCAGCGAACTCACAGATGAGCGTGGCGGTGCAGGCTGTGCTGATCTGGGAGATGCTCTCATAAACGAGGCCTGCTCCGGCTTTGTGCAGTATGTAAAAGACAGCAACGAGTACTACTATGACAAGCCAAACTCCGCCCTCCAGCAATACATCAGACAGACACCCTCACCAAGTGCACAGTGAGTCATCCTTCCACACATTTCTTGATTCTCAGGACCGAATCTTTCCTGTACCCAGGCTCATCCCTAGAGGATGCTGACTGTTTTAACTGTGCACTGGTCAATGCTAGAGTTTGGGAAGCTGACATGGTTGGTGCTGCACTGCAGGTGCTGTTCAGATGCCACAGCATTTGTGAACAAGGTGGGCATTCCGACATATGCAGAACATTGCGCACCGAGCTCTTCTTGTCGCAGAAGCTGACATCAATCTATCATGCTTCTCTTGTACTGCCCTCTGTTGGGCAGTGCATGCCAGATGAGGTGGTCAAACAGTCACAAAGGCAACACCTGGCATTGTTTATGTGGCTTCACTTTGCAGCATCCAGGGTGAGCGCTGACGTGTTTGGTGGCGCAGGGTTGCTCCTGCAACAGCATGTTTGTGTCATACGTGGCGGCACAGCGAGGCTTCACAGCAAAGACCCTTGCCGTGGGTATGTCAATCTCTGTGCCGCTCTGCTTCGTAAAGTTGCTACATGCCTTTGCCTCTCAATTCGATGCCAGAAAGCATCTGATCAGGGAATGGGAATTGTAGTGTGGCGGCCCAGTTGGCTTCAGAATACCCTGTCAAAGCCTTCTCTGCTGCGAAATCTTTTTCCGTCATTTTCCTCCATACAATAGTGAGTCAGCTTTGCCTGAGGCATGTGTCCAGGCATCCTTAAGATCCTGTGCTACGGGCAAGTTTGACTGTGTTCTTGGCTGTGCAGTGGCGCGGGCGGTGCAGCTCTCATCCTGCGCAGCAAACTCCCCCATCAACAACCCCTGTGACTCTGGGGTGCCTTCTGCACAGACGCCGCGTCTCATCACTGTTGACGGTTGATTGCTCCCAAAGGACGCAAGCAGTGCCCCTAGATAAGGGGACACTAACTTGCACAGCAAACATGTGAGCTCCAGTGCAGTCGGTGGGATTCAAGACTGTACATGTACTGCAGTTCCTGGTGCTGCATTGTTCACTCAAGCTGCGCCCATAGGATGACAGATGCAATGCTGAAACAGCAGCAGAGGATGGTTCAAATATTTTATTGAGGGTGCTGAAGGGCTTGTACAATGCACTGCGTAGGAGGCAGTGATCTTAGAACAGGCGGGGGTGTAATCTATCCTGCAGAAGGAGAGATGCCATAGAAATTCCAGTTTTGGAGGGAGGGCACATAGGGCAAGATTCCAGTGCGGTAAATCGAATGGGACACTCTAGGACCTCACTTAGCTTGAAGCTTGTGTCAAAATTGATTTGATCTGAGGTCGTCAAATCTGCTGTGGCGGCCGCTGTGATACTCTTATGCTCAGCTAATGGCTCCTAGCCAATCTTGAGTTTATCTGTAGACGGTCAACAGGTTGGGCTGCCTGATGCTTGTGGCAATGCGGCTTGCAATGCCACCGCAGAGGCCCTTCTGACTGGTTTGGAGAGCATTTTTGACCCAGTCTTCTAGAGGGCTTGGCATGCGCCTGCTTGAAGAAAACATTGGTTCAAATCTTTGTCCCACAGGCTGCACTGGGTGCAATATCAAATGCGGTCTTGTAACAACTGATGGCAGTGTGAACGGAAAACTGTCTGATGGGCGCTCATGATAACCATGGGATGGTTGCAAGCTGGCCGCCATTGCGGCATGAGCATGATCCCTCACAGTACCTGCATGAAAGCATACAGGTCTCACTGAGGTCTCACTGAGGTCTCACAGATAGCAGGCCTGGTCTGGTGATGCATGTGCATGTATTGGCCCTGCATGGGGGGCCTACCTTCTCATCAAAGTGACCTACGCTGTATTGGAAATTCTGGATCCGAGACCTAAAAGATCAGTCCAGGATCCCGGACCAGGTGGCGGCAGATCAAAGGGCCAAAGGGCAGGTGTCCCGATATAGAATTCCAATGTTCTAATTGGGTTCCGCGAGGGGTTGCCAGGTAACGTCTCTTGAGATCAAGAATCTGGCAACATCCGGTACACTTCAGGGGTAAAGCGCAAAGATCCAAAACTTAGCTGGACGAAGTGAGAAAGATCTGGACGTGTGATCACCGCGATTGCGACCTTTCGCTAGGAGAGTTCCATTACCCGTCCCTAACATCTGACGATCAGGTACGCTTTTGCTACACTTGTCATTTCAAGCGTGCTCTGTTGGGATGCACCTTCACATGCTCTCTTTCAAGCATATACTAGGCAATGCAATTCGTTGCCTTGAGAGATGTCTAGGCTGGGTTCGCCAGGCATCACTCTGCAGAGTTTCGAATCCCACTTATCTTGCTGTGCAAATTGAGGCATTGAATAATTGTATTTGGGATGTGTGAAGAGCAGCTCTTTGCAACCTGTCTCGAGAGATTGAATGCCAATCGTTGTTTGCGAAGCTTCTGCACCTGTGCACAGGGCTGTGGCTGAAGGAGATGAGGAGCAGCTTGTGAGAAAAGCATACACAACCTGTGGAGCTGATCGTGACCAGATAGATCATGGCCACGAGGTGCTTCCTCCTCCTTGGGCTTCTTTGGGGCTTAGCAGCAGAGGGACAGCTGATTGGGGGGAGCAACAGCAGACTTAGCGGAGTCCTTCCTCCACGTATGCCCCTCTTCAAAACAGTTTCTACACACCACTTTTGCCTGAGAAGAACGGAGATGCACTGCAAGCGTTTAGCTGCATTTGCGCAGCTTTCCAGCCCCGTTTCCTTCCCATTTGCATCCGTGTGGCCCAGTGTGAGACCAAAGAAGCTCCCAGCCACCAGCCTAGGTCTCTTGTGCCCAACCCGATGGCATCAGAAGGACTAACCCTGGCGCTAACCCACTTGCATGGTGTGCAGCCAGCTGTGTCACTAAAGGACAGCAGCTGCGGAGAGGGGCATGTGCGGCCTTTGTGGACTACTTTGTGGGCAACTCGCAATGCAGCTTGCAAGGGCAAGGATTCAAGGATGTGGTTAAGCAGTCACCGCAGCCCTCCTCACAGTGAGCGTGATCCCTGCCGCTCAATTCATTAAACACTTTCTTTACTTTCAGCAAAGGCCGAAGAGAGGGAGAACTGACTTTCGCATTGCCACTGGAGCGTTTAAACTATATTGTTTTCTGCTTGCCCTGAAATTGAATAGAAGTCGACAATTGGAGTGAATGCGCAGGTGCTGTTCAGATGCTTTGGACTTCATCAACAATGTGAGTGGCCGAGGCCCATGGGCTCCTTGCAACACTGTGGTGTCATATTGTGATCCATGTCTTACTGATTCAGGCAAACCTCTGATGCTCTGTCGTGTCTTCCTGCAGAGCTGCCCCTGCAATTCGGCAGTGATCAACAGTGCAGACATCATTGATTGGGACCAAGGGTCCATAAATTGCGGTGCGCCACCCTTTCTTCACCACCCATTCACTGCTCTTCCTGCATAATTCTATGCCGCTCTTTTCCATGATGTAAATGATTTTAGAGCCATCCAGGGTGCCGGGGCTCTGTTGCTCCTATAATGCTTCATGCTTTATGATAGACTGCAGACTACTGTAGGCCCCGCAGATGTGGCTGCAGACGCCCTGCGTGTATGCC
>JADEYI010000113.1_pt1 | contig 154048 bp, 274 predicted proteins | sample 8542331 | NCBI WGS metagenome assembly JADEYI01 (sample SAMN16510988, study PRJNA670497) | mine drainage metagenome | isolation source: biofilm near Copperflume 1 | place: Germany: Marsberg coppermine Kilianstollen | collected 2018-02 | reverse complement strand
ATCACCCCCAAACCCTATGTTTCCTACCCCCTTGTGGGGGGTGAAGAAACACCATCTCCCTTTTGAAACAGCCACTTGACAGCAAATTGTTGGATGCACAATTCGCAACTTTGACGAGGGGAACAACTGCATGCAGTCTCCATCCTTGCCAAGAAACCCGCTGAGGACGGTCAACTTCTGTCCTTGTTGATGACTTAATAGCAACCTTTTGCCAGTGACTTTGTGCATCTGAAGTGACAGTCTATTCCAGGAAATCGACTTGACATATCCATCGCCATTCATCTCAAGCATGAAGAAGGCCAAAGATGACAGGGTCACTGGTTCCAAAGCTCCCACGCCGACAGGGAGCACCTGCCCGGAGGAAACCGCGACGCCCTCCCTTCAACGCTCCACTTCTCCAACACAGACCAGGAGGACATCCCGGCTCTCCAATGGCACATCTTCCGTATCATCCTCCACCTCCACCGTCACATCAAGTACGTCAGGCCAACTAAGACGCCACACCTGCATGTGCACACCTTTACTGACAAAACTAGCAATCTTCTGCTCAGATACCTGGGAGCCAGGGTCCCCGGAGAATGCGCTGATTCATGAACTGGACTCCAAGTTGCAGGTGGGCCGCTGTCCAGGCCACCTTTTAAGGTGGTTAATGGAAACTCAACATCGTCATGGAAGTCTCTGAGGGAGGGCACAAGCACACCACCCAGTGTCTCGAGCAAAAAGGTGATCATACACCTTTGTAAAATCTGCAGATATTGATATGGGATATCACAGTCTTAGCAAAAGTTGACAATGGTCCTAACTGCCTGCAGGATCTTTCTGAGAAGCCACGGCTTGGCCTCATGCAAGAACTGCTGGACACTCGCAAGGAGAACAATGCAGTCAGATCTTCAAACAGTCAGCTGAAGGAAGAGCTGATGAAGTACAAGTCCGTCGTGCAGTCACTGGAATCACAGGGTTTTGCGATGCAGAGCCACTGCAGTGTTGCAGATGAGACCAAACTGGTGACCAGCAAGGTACAAAGAATTGGATGCCAGCGCTGAATTAATTCCAGGCTCCCCAACAATATTGTCTTTCTCGGACTGCTCAGGCGTTTGCGGCCATTGTGGTTTCTTCTGATCAAAGACTTACTTCGCCACAGGTGCTACAGAGTCTGACGCAGCAGCTCTTGACAGAGCGGTCAGAAAAGAAAGAGTTCATGGAGATGCTGGAGCAGGAAGGCAAGGAGCTGCAGTCAGTCATCGCTGTCAAGGACCAGCTGGAGGTCAGGCTGCAGGCTCTGCTGCAAAAGGTGAGCCTCTGCTGTGCACCTGTTATGCCGATCTGCAGGGTGCACCAAGGTATGTCATGGCGAGTTCCTGTCTTGATGCATGACATCAGCTTCCGCAATGCATGTGTCCCACTGCATTTCCTGAGCATTTTGGGATGGCCATCACCAGGTCAGCGAGCTGGAGAATGCCAAGCAGGACCTGGAGCATTCAAAGCAGGACCTAGAGGACCATCTGCAGAGCCAGCTTGAGGTGGCAACAGAGACAGCACGCAGCCGTGATACAGAACTGCAGAAGATGCGCTTGGAACTCGCGGTGTGCGCCAACTGCTGATCTGTGTCAATGCTAAACGCTTTGTCTGGCATGCATCCATCCTTGCAGGGGATCACGGCAAACAAAACGGTGATTGCGATTATTTTGTGCAGGCTGCTCATGATGAGATCACAGCACTGGCTGGAGCATTCCAAAACATCAAGAACACCCTGGCAAGAGTGAACGCTGCTCGAGAGACAGCTGAAGCGCAAGTGGCGACCCTCAAGGCGCAGATGAGCCAAGATCAGGTCAGATCCACCTTGCAATCATATCTGTACAAGCTCAAGTGTTCCATGTCCACAATGCATTGTATCATGCAATAAATGCACACCTCACAAAACACGGGAGAAGGGACTCAGCCATTCTGATGAGTCGCAGGAGGCACGGCAGGCTGAGATTGAACAGCTGCAGCGGCAGATGGGCATCCAGGCTGAGCTGCTGCGCAGCAGGGACATGCAGATCACCGAGCTGGAAGCCAAGCTGGCAGAGGCATCCCAGGCCCTGCAGGACCTGCCGCAGCAGCTGGCAGCTGTGCGCACCTGCCTCTCACACTGACTGCAATGCAGATTTTGAAATCTGGTACTGTAACGGCATTGAGGCATTGCATTGCCCCGCTTCATGCTGACAAGGGTCAGGAGCATACAGCTTAGTGCTCAGTTAGCCTGACAGAATGTCAAAAGAGACCAACAGAGTCTATATGACACATGCAGGTGAACAATGCCCTGGCAGATGCACGGAAGGAGTTGGCCACCTGCGGCAAGCACAAGAAGAAGCCATCCCTGGTGTTCAAGCTGCTGAGTGGCGCGCTGGGAGTGGTGAGCACGCTGCTGGTGCAGAGGCTGCACAACGAGTGGGGAGCAAATGCTGAGGAGTCCAAGCAGCAGAAGGGCCTCCGCCTGCTCTTCTGGCGCGTGTCTGTGTCAAAGGCTTGAGCTGTGCTGGCACCGGCAGGCGTGCTGCTGCACACCTGGCAGAGGTAGGCATGAAAGGGTTAACCACAATTTTTGGGGTGCAGTACATCCTACATCTGTGCACAATGTTGGGTGCAGTCCCACACCCATGCATGCTACTGATATGATTTCATTAAAGGAATTCCCTGAGGGGAGTGTACAGAAGTTTTCTGGACAGAAATCAGGCAATAGCCTTCTGAGAACAGTATCCATGATGTGTTCAGCTGCTCTTCTTCAAGCCAGGCAGTCTGTGCATTTGTAGATGAGCAATTCAGTTCATTGTAGTTTGTTTTCTCTAGATTGATGATGATGATGATGTACTCAGCTTATGCTTCCAAAGATCTTGTGAGTCACAAGAAACCGTTCCAGGCCCGGCCCCGAAGGGGGACCAGCTGTACTTCAACCTTTTGAAGCCAGCATTATGTAGGACGGTGGAATCGACTTGCCCGTTACAGTTCAACAAAACCTTTCTGAATTTGAGGATTGAGGGAAGGACTTGAAAGGCTATTGTGAGGACCTGGGTGGGCAGCTTCCCAACTTGAGGAAGCCAGAGGAGCTCCAAGCGGAAGCTATATCGCTACTCTGTAGATGATGGTCTTTGTTCTTCGAAATTCCCCTGAATTGTGTGTAAAGAATTGTAATTTGGCATTCTGTTGCATCGATTACACTGTCATGAGCACGTGTAGTGTCAAGCATTTACTCTGACTTGCAGATATTGGCATGATCTATAACGGATGTTCAACCACATAATCTCAAGACGCGGGGTCATGAGATTGGACTAATGAAATGCACAGCAGCATAACCGGAGGATTGCTTGAGCGTCAAAGGCAGCAGAACCAAACCTTCATTTCCCAGATCAAGGAGAACAGGTGGACGCTGTGAAACGCATGTGGCCCTTTTGCATGAGTTTCTTCAACCTACCTGCCGATTGACAAAGCATCCGTATTGCTCAGGGTCAAATCGCTGCAAGTCAGTTCGGAAAAGGCCATAGACAGTGCCCATAAGGGGGGCCTGAATAGTTTGGAGCTAGACTCTATCGACCACCGGTATCTCCTTGGTGCTGCAGCAGATGCATCCATTGCTGGATATGACGTCCAGGTGAGGCTTGACCCACCCTGAGACCTGGGGGTTGGGGGAGACCTTAGGGTTGGCAGATTCCTTGCTGTGTCCCCCATACTTACCTTCCCACATTGACCGAGATGATCATGCAGGAAGGCACACCCCAGGTTGTGGGACGGCAGTCACACCGAGTCTTCACCGAGGGCTGTTCAGAGCACAGAGCCCTGTTCAAGGTGGACAGGACCAATCCAGACTGCCACAAGTTCAGCGTTACAAGCGCTGTTTGGTACCCCGTTGATACCGGCATGTTTGTTACCGGGTCATTTGACCAGGAAGTCAAGGTGAACCATTGGCATCCCCAGTGCCAACTTTCCCAAAATCTTTGTCATTCTGATGTTGACAAGGGAGGGAACGAGTGCGCTGATCTGATGACCAAGTCGTGCACCACTGCAGATCTGGGACACAAATGTGCTAGCAGTGGCATGCAGCTTTGCGCTGCCAGTCCGTGTGTATGCCCTCGGCATGTCCCACGTGGCTGCAGCGCACTGCTTGGTGGCAGTGGGAGGTGGAGAGCCGCAGGTGTCTTTCTTCACTACACTGTTTTCCTTTGGGGAGCAGCATAACAGTATGCGGCAGCGATGAGACAGAGATGGACGGAGACATGGTTTGACCTTGGCATGGATTGCTCAGGTGAAGCTCTGTGACCCTGCAAGCGGCGCTTTCACACACAGCCTTGTGGGCCACAGGGAGGCGGTGTGGGCGCTGCACTGGTCTCTCTCCAGCGAGTGGCACCTCATCACGGGGTCATGTGATGGCCAGGTAATGCTCCTCTTGCTGCATCAGGTCTGATAGTCATTTCCAAACGACTTCCTTGACAGTGTTTCAAGGGATAGTTCTTGCTATTGATGAATACCCACCATGTGCAGGTCAGATTGTGGGACATCAGGACGTCCGGGTGTGTGCATAATTTTGATCAGCATGACACACATGTTGGACCCCGCTCAAGCGCCTCTAGGTAAGCAAAATTTTAGGATCCTTGAGGCCTTATTGCATCTGTTAAATTATCCTCATGCAAAGACATCACAGCCTACACTTGACGCAGAAGTAAGTGGTAGATTTTGTTTATGTCAGGCAGTACAGGCTGGAAACCAGCGCAAATGATGGCGCAAATGTCAGCAGGCCAGCGCAACATCGCACAGCCCATGATGGTGCAGTGACAGCGGTGGTGCCCACTCCTGACGGAATGCACTGCCTCACTGCTGGCACAGACTCGCGCTTGCGCCTGTGGGACCTTCAGCACAACAGGTTCAGCCTCTGTCTGCCTCTTTGCTGCTGCATGCACGTTGTGTTGCATCCTCCAATTTGGGCATGGGAGGGAGCTTTACATTGAACTGTGCTGCGCAGCAATACCCTTGTGAACTATCCCAACACATTCAACAGAGCCAAAAAGGTAATGTTGTCATTGAGCTCTTCAAATTACATGCTCGATCATTGTTTGAGCCGATTGCACTGCAGATTTCTAGAAAATTGTTTCCTGGTCATTCAGTCTGTGAGATGGTCCGTGCAGGGTCGCCAAATTGCTGTGAGTGCTGATGCGCACATGGTATTTCACCCGTCAGGAAGTGTCATCCAGAGATTTGATATACTTGAGGGCAGTTTGCATGCACTGCTGCGTGGGCACATGGACACAGTCAATGCTTGCTGTTACAACCCAACAAATCAGGTGGGATATTTGCATTCGCTTCTTAGCAAATGCCCTCTTGGATACCACACTGTACCATTCGGCGGACTTTTTCTGTCATACTGTGACAGTGCCGTGCATGCGCCGGGCAAGCCTAGACACAAAGCATGCTATCCAATATTGTGTCTGTGGGCAGGAACTCTACACTGGATCAAATGATTGCCAGATAATTGCTTGGGCGGCCCCAAGGCGCGCAAATGAAGAAGTTGAGGGAGAGGATGGTGACAATGAGGACACATGGAGCGATTGATGTGTACAGGGGCTCAGATTTCTAGCTCAGACTTGTACTTCAGCCGTTGGTCTGCTAGCAAGTGCAGGAGCCTGTTATAAAAGGTTGTTTAACATTGAACAGACTGCATGTTGCTCTGGTAAAACTGCAGTCAACACAAGCGAGTTTTGAGAATAGGCATCTGAATGCTGTCTGGCCATGTGCACTAATTTATACTAGCTAGTCTATAGACTATCATCTTGGCCTGTTTTCAGCACCAGTGCGGGGGCCAGTTTCATATATCTTGATTGTATATTGTCTGGTGACTGACGTCGCAAGGCTGGTGTTCCTTTTTGCCTCATGCCCCACCGAAAACCCTCCTGACCAAAATATGAAGTTACATGTTCCGTGCTTGGTACACAAATACCAGCGGGGCTGAAGTGTTCCGCAGCTGCATCAGTTTCCAAGGGCTGCATATTGTCATGCGGCAACCAACGTCTGTGTTCACTGAAACGCTGGACTTTATGAAGGCAAATAAGAACCTATCGCCTGCCTCCTCCCCCAGCTTCTTGCAGCGGCACTTGATCATGTTGTCTTCCTGTTCTTTTTCCAGGATTTCAACCTGCACAAAGGCCACCTTGTATCGGCAAACAGCAAAAGACAGTCATTTAGAAATCCATAGCCATTAAATATATACGACTATGGAGAAATTGCACTCACCTGGACTGTGTCTTCACCACTTCCATGTGCCATCAAGGTTTCCTCATGCTGGAGGCGTGCTGCTAAAGTCCCATTTGCTGCCCCTTTGCTAGTCTGCATCTGATGATCCACCATCGCAGGTAAGCATCTAAGCCACATGTGGCAGGCAAGATTGATTGATCCCATCTGCCTTCAAGAGAGACCTAGCATGCATTACTGAAGTCGATAAAATTACACCAGGCGGGGTTGCTTTACCTGCCGGATGGGAATTTGAGCGCCCTGAAGCACGGATGCCAAGAACAGTCTCTGTGCTGACTTGGCGGCCGCAGTGCCCGGGCTGACAGCTCCCTCATGCATGTCAGCATGCACAGCCCCTGCAGGGGTTTGCATGCACATGGTACCCACATCTGCATGTCGTGCACGCAGGAAACTGTTGTCCACCTGGGGCGTTTCTGGACTCATGACCATGGGCAGTGCTGCTGCCTGCCTTGATGGCAAACTGTGCCCGGGCTGTGGCTCCTGAGCATCCTCGCTCCTCTCATCATCTTCTGCTATCCTCTCCTCGCTGCTTGCATGCCTGCGATTACCAGCTGGAGAATTGGACATGTGTTTTGCTAATAGGGAATGCACATGGGTTGAGTCAACAACCCATTTACATTGGAAATATATATTCTAGATTGCCAGCAGTGAAATGCGTCAAACCTTGGTGTTTGCACATCAAGACCCTTCAATGTCTTCAGGATGTCGGGGACTGCAGTCTTTGTTGATGTCTGCTCCCCAGCTGTCAGCGACGACTCTCGGATTGCAAATTTGTGCTGTGCTTTCGATAGCGGTGTTTTCCTCTTTGAGCCATAGCCACCGTGCTGTTCCGCTGCAGGCCTCAATGTGCTTCCAAGCTGCCTCTTCTTCCTGTTTGGCGCCCCGTGATAGCCAGATGATGTCCCAGCTCTGTCGAGCGAAAGATCCTCTTCCCTGCTGGGCTGCTGTGTGTGGCTCATTTGTGGCTGCAGGCCGAGTGCTGCTAAGGGATTGTGCGCTCCAATCGCAGCTGTCTCGGCGATCATAGGCTCTGCCTGTTCCTCCGTATGCGCTGTTCTGCCAACTGCTGTCTCTTTGAACCTTGCTTCCAGATTTGCAATGACATTCTCGCCAAATGGAGCTCCGCCATGCACTGCCTGGTGACCTGTCTGTGGCTGCTCTGACATGTGCCGGTCATGGCCAAGAAACGCTGAATTTGTCGACTCCTGTAGTCCACACAACTCAATCAGCTTGAGGGCAGTCAGCACCAGCTTTGTCCTGTCACAGCTGCGTCTGGCAAGAAGGAAAATTGCATTACCTCCTCACGCTTCTTGGACAGCTGCTGATGCAAGCTGGCATAGGTTCGTCCTGTGTCTTTCCTCTGACGGGGGTCTGCAGGTCCCTGTTGCAACCTCATTATATGCGTGAAGGAGATGGCCATAATATCAGCAGAGCTTTATGAGACAACATTAGGAGTATCTCGTCACCTTGAAGATATATGGACCTTCCTCAGCATCTCCATAGATCACAAAGTCTTGGTCATGGTCATCATCTTGGTCACTCATCGGAGGACTCGCGGATTCTCGACTTCTGGTTGAAACAATGAGTTGCGATGGTGATTTACATGCCCTGGACTCAACGGGAGGTGGATTTTAGAGACTGACTGTGCTTGTCCTAGACAACTAGGACTGTCCTGTACTGTAGCCCACAAATTTCTGATTCGAAGACGTCAGATCTCTAGTGTTACCATCTGCAGACAAGAAAGGTCAGCATATTGATTTGATTTGCCAGGGAATGACGGTCTGTTCCGTGCGCTGATTGCAAATGGAGTCGAAGGACTAGGCTGAAATGCATGCTGTGCTCACGTGGAGCCAGATTGCACCCGCTTTGCAGTCCCAAGCGCAGTCTCTCAGCATTTGCACCCGATGCTGTTTGGCAGGACCTCAGATTGTTAAGTATTAGCAGATAATGGAGCGGCAGGGCACAAAAGGACAAAGCAGGACGGACGATGCCTTGACATCGCTTCTGACTGCGCTCCCGTTTCCTCAAAGGAGAAAAGACAAGGCGCACGATGGGCACGTTGCCCGTACTTTAGCAGACTCTTCAGAGGTTGCTGCGGCCAGTCATGATCGCAGGTCTTCACATCAGTCTGCTGGTCCCTCAGTCCAGTCTGAGGTGAAGCTTCCCACTGCTATAGAAATGGCGTGTCACATCCTTCACTAATTGTCAGGGGCTTATCAATAGATGTGAGGATATGTTCGAGCTGGAGTGGGTCGCAGGATGACGTCCATGCGCTGAGGAAGCAGCACAGAATATATGTGAAGGGCACCGACATACCGGCGCCTCTCAAGGTAACATATTTTGCCTTTTGCTCTTCCTCTACCTTAAAGCCCTGTTGCATATTGATACTGACTCTGATTTTGCTCGGCAGGAGTTCTCGGATGTGTGCAAGAAACGGAAATTCTACAAAAAGCTGCTGGCGAATATCGAGGAAAGCGGCTTTCTTGCGCCCACCCCCATCCAGAGACAAGCAGTGCCCCTTCTTTTGAAGAAGCGAGAAGTCCTTTGTGTGGCACCCACAGGTAGGCTTCCCATATCTACACTTCATGACTGGGGCAGTAGTGCAAGTCATGCAGCTCCATATCAAATAACATATTTGGCCTTCAGGCTCTGGGAAAACGCTGGCCTATCTGCTGCCCATCATCATCCAGGCGAAGCTGGGCGCCCTGAAGGGGCGAGAAGGGGTGAAGGCTCTTCTGGTGGGCCCCACAAGGGAACTGGCAGCTCAGATCGCGCGAGTGCTGGCTCGCCTTGTGAAGGGGCTGCACCTGCACTGCTGCCTGCTCAGTGCAGCCGGGGTTACAGCAGGCACTGACTTCACAAAGGTATGTTTGGACACTCTAATATCATTCTACTAAATTGTTCCTTGGCATGTATCCTTGCTCCACATGCAAAGAACTCTCCGTTGTTTATATCACTAAATTTTCCTGAGTGCATGAATGAGTGCTGCTGCAGATGGACATCGTTGTGGCGACACCTTTGAGGCTGAGCAAGCTGGCGAAGAAGGCAGACTTCAGCAGCGTGGAATTCCTGGTCTTTGACGAGGCAGACAAGCTGCTGGACCAAGGCTTTGTCACGCAGATGGACAAAGTCGTGGCTGCATGCACCAACCCCCGCAGGGTACAGGCTCTACCTCTACCGCTCTTTATTTTTCCCTTTTTGTAATTGCTCTGGTCTTACAGCACTGCCATCACACCATGTCTGGTTACTGGGGGATAGTAGTTGAGTCAGGTTGGAGATTACTAACTGCAGACATGTATATGTTACTACACGCTTTTCCTACCAAAGGCAAGGTGCCTACTTAGACAAGCTGGAGGAGAAGCAGACATCAGCAAGGAGAATATCATGGGCCGCAGGTTGCTGCATTTTTCAGCGCGACGCTGCCAGAGAAGGTGGAGGAGCTGGCGCGCAGCCTGCTTAAGCAGCCAGTTCGCGTGACGGTGGGCGAGCGCAACAGCGCGGCCGCGTCCGTGCAGCAACGACTGGTGTTTGTGGGCAATGAGGCCGGCAAGCTCATCGCGCTACGCGACCTGCTGGGCCTGGGCACCCGGCCGCCCATCCTCGTGTTCACCAACTCCAAGCAGCGCTGCTCCGCCCTGCACAGGTGCCGCACCCTCCTGCTTGTTGGAACCGATCGCATATTTACAACATGATTACACTCAGGCACTTACACTTACCACGCTGGCAAGACGGACCATGCATTGTTGATTGCAAGCTCTGAAGGTTGCCATGTGTGGACTATTTCAGCTGTGCCCTGTGCCTTGCCTTGATTGATTCGTTGAAGAGACCAGGTCGAGCCGTATCTCTGCAGGTCTCAGGACTGCATGCCGATGATATATGGGGCATTTTGGTGCATGCTGTCGAAGTTGCCATAATTGGGCTATTACTTCTGTGCCCTTTGCTTGCCTTGGTTGATTCCTCGGAGAGACCAGGTCAAGCCGTACCTCTGCAGATGCTAGGGCTGCAAATTGACAAACCAAGGACAAAACAAGGGAGATTGTTGGGGTTGCTGATCAGGGATTTGGCGCTGGAAGGGGTGTTGGTGGACAGCATCTCAGCGGATCAGGCGCCCTCAGCTCGAGCGGCGACGGTTGACAGGTTCAGGGAAGGCCGCATACATGTGCTGGTCTGCACGGACCTGATGGCAAGGGGCATCGACTTCCTGAACGTCCAGACTGTCATCAACTATGACTTCCCTCTGTCTGCCGTGGATTATGTCCACAGGTGAGAGCACTGGGCTTCTTCTCTCTCACGCTCTTGTACTGTCAATGATGGCAGTGACTTTTATAAGAAGAGCAAATGGGCAGGGTGACTCGCAACTAGGTGATATGCATAATAGCTCTCAAGTGTTGGAGAACCCATGCTGCTCGCTTGATGCATCTGTGTCCTGCGGCTTGTGGGTTGATTGAGAGAAGGGACATTGGCGCAGGGTGGGCCGTACTGGAAGAGCCGGCCGCACTGGCCAGGCCATCACCTTCTTTGAGGAGCGAGATGCAGGCAAGAACTAGCTCAAATCACTGGCCATACTCTCCCTAGATTTAAGCTAAGACTGATTGAACACTGATTGCATTATCCATCTCTGCACAGCTACTAGACCTTGCAAGTAGGTGGTTTAAAAAGGAAAGCCATTACAGGTTTTTGGGGTGGTGCTAAACATTACGTGCTGCTGCTCGTGTTGTGTGCTGACTAATACATTCCTGGACTCTGCAGGGCAGCTGCGCCGAATCGCGAATCTCATGCTGTCATCAGGGATGGAGGTGCCAGCCTGGATGCTGCATCTCAAAAAGGAGCACACAGTCTTGAAGCAGCGCTTGAAAGACGAAAACAAGAAAGGGCAACACCCGCACCATAGAGGCTTGTCCCGCGCCAAGCGAAGACGGATTTCTGAATGAGTGTAGCTTGCCGGAGGTCACAAATAATTGTGCCTCACGCGTATTGGAGGAGCATGCATGGGACCAAATTACAACATTGAATTGCTTCAGTGTAAGGGATCCCAATTAATTCGCCAGGAGCCTGCAGGTGCTGCAAGCTCAATGAGCATGCCATGCACATACTAGTAGTACTCGCAGCAAGAGTAACGCCGCCCGCGGGAAGGTTCTTAAAGACCCTGTCCATACTACTTTTCATATGGCACTTTGAATGCAATGGTGATAATCGAAGAATGTGCTTTTTCATTGGGTCCCAGTCCACACCTTCAAGTTGGAAGGATTTACAAATTGGTCACGTGCGCATGCATGCAAAGCGGAAGGCACGGGTGGCACCTCAAATGCTCAATTCAAGTACTGGAGTGAAGAGTAAAGCGGAGATTATCGTTGTGATCGTAAGAATGAATAAAGACGCCTTGCTTGAATCCGTACCGTGCAGGGTACAGAGAGCAAAAAGCCAACTCTCATGAGCGTCTTGAAAGGAGCTGCGACAGCACTGAGGAGGCGATCTGCTGCTCTATTCAGCACGTTCACCACCGAATTGAAAGCTGCTGCGGATCCGCCAATTTACCCAGAAGATTTGCCAGTGGTGAACTCACAGATCACCTGGGATGGCTCCATCATCTGCAGCCCACTCCTAACTCTCGATTCCGTCACGAAGTGAGCAATGCGTGAAAACCAAAAGCTGATGTTTTGTTTATCTCTTGTGATGCAGGTAGCGATCATAGGACGACCAAATGTTGGAAAATCAGCACTTTTCAACAGGTTCTCACGTCGCAAATTAGCCCTGGTGCGGCCATTGCTCCATCATGAAATGATCGTGACTATGTTCTTACGAACTAATTCCTCTTGGCAAGGTATTATGCAGAAGCTGGTGACAAGCACCAAGTGCCTTGGTGCTTCCTTAGGTGCACAACACCCCAGAGGGCCATGTCACCAGAGACTACCGCAGGGGAGTGGGCAAGCTGGCCGACCTGCGCTTCATGGCTGTGGACACCTCAGGTGACTCCTGAACACGCACACAATGCGCATGCATCATTAGATTCCTCCTCGGACCACCATTTCTGACTGTCGGTGCTTGCTCGGTCCCCAACAGGCCTGGAGCCGTTCATGGCGAAGGGGAGCATCCAGGAGAGGGCCACGCGCATCACACTGGACGTTGTAAGGCGGTGCGATCTGGCGCTGCTGCTAGTGGACGCACGCAGCGGAGTGGTGCCCGAGGACGAGGCGCTCGTGGCCTGGCTCAGGAAGTGCTTGACTGCGCCCGTCCTGCTGGCCGCCAACAAGGCCGAGCGCAGGGGCCGCAGCGGCGTCTCTGGTGGGCCACACCCCTTCTGCTCCAAATAAAGAGCTGTTGTCATCAATGTCCCCAGATAGTGTTCATGCAGGCGCTGTGTGGGGGATATCCCTGACAGGGTAAAGCTGTATGTGCAGGTGTCAGTGACGCGCTGTCAGAGGCTACCAGGCTGGGGCTTGGCGAGCCAGTGGCCATCTCTGCTGAGACAGGTGCGTGCCTGCCGCCACCGTTGCTACCCAAAACCCAACACTTCCAATCAGTATTGTGCTCTGAGATGCAACAGTGCTCTTTGTGATGGCTGGGACGGTTGGGACTGAAACATCTGGGTGTGCAGGTGAAGGTTTGGTGGACCTGTACACGGCCATGCAGCCAATGATAGATAAGATCATTGAGGAGCGGGCATCACAGAGAGAGGAGGCAGCGCCAAAGGCAAGAGCGCCCGGGCTAGCCGGGGAGGATGAAACGGAAGGCCCACAAGACATGAAGATTGCCGTCATTGGACAGCCCAATGTGGTGAGGCCTCACTTCAACCATGTCATGACTGCCATCCTGCAATCATGCAATCCTGTATGTTGCGCACCAAAGAAAACATGATCTGGACCCTCTCTAGCGTGTGCACACAATACGTGCTGCAAGATCTTGCCTGTGACACCGCAGTGGCATGCTGTGCGCAGGGCAAGTCGACGCTGTGCAATTATCTGCTCGGACAGGAACGCAGCTTGACGGGTCCAGAACCGGGGCTGACGCGCGATGCCGTGGCGGAGGACTTTGAGTGGGAGGGCCACGCCATAGAGCTGGTGGACAGCGCCGGCTGGATCCGCGACGCCAAGCTGCCCGAAGACGGCTGCCGGTGATTCACCAGGCCCATCTGTATGTGCATGCACAGGGGTACACCACCCCCATGACACCTGCTGGTGCAGAGCGTGCCCCTGCTTAAGAGGATGCTTGGCAGAGCACATAAAAGGCATGATTAGGTAAACATGCAGTCATTGTACAGTTAGTTGGTTGGTTGGTCGCACCTTGAGAATCTCAATCATGACATATTTTGAACCTGCAAGGACAGGGAAGGTTGGAGAAGGTGCTGCAAAAACACACATAGCCGTGACAGAAATGGGTGGAAAAAGCATGTGAGCGTTACAATAGTGCTTGTAGTAATATTCTCCCCCTGGCGGCAGGGGGGCGGTGGCGGGAGGGGCGCTGAGGCAGGCGGAACACGCGCTCAATTTCGCGCAGGTCGTGGTCCTGATGGTGGACGCGGCCGTCAGCACGCAGCTGGGTGCCGGGCTGACGCGGCGCGAGCTGGCGCTGGCAAGCAGCATCGTGCGCGAGGGACGCGCTCTCATCATCGCCCTCAACAAGCTTGACCTGCTCTCCCCCCTCGACCGGGACAAGGTGCGCCGTGACCGCCACACAAGTCCTTTTGTCGCCTCCTCTAACGCTGCATGCTGCTGCCTTCACATCTTGAACGTAGGCCTGTACCATGTATCCTACCGGATCAATGTGTTGTCATGCCACGAGGATCATAGCTCTTGTGTTGCAGGCTGACTACCAGTGAGTGCTTCGTTACTGGTATTGCATCGCGAGCATGGGAGGGCTAGTGTTGGCTTCAGCACTGCTACTGTAGTCCAATCAATTCTGCTATCCCCTTTTCCAGACTGCATATTTGTGGATGTGAGCTTGATGCGGAGGTGGTGTGGGGGTGTGTCAGGTGGTTGGCAGGGTGGAGGAGCAGGTGAAGGAGAGCCTGCCGGAGGTGGCGGGTGTGCCCTGCATCGGCGTGTCGGCGCTGACGGGGGCGGGCGCGGGTGAGGTGCTGCCCACGGCGCTGCAAGCCTTCCGGGTCTGGAACCAGCGCGTGCCCACAGCCCGCCTCAACCGCTGGCTCATCAAGGCAGGCAGTCTCTCTAGCACAGTCTTGCCTGTCTTGTCGATCACAGCATGCAGAGGCTCTGCATGTTCACTGCAGTGGACAAGGGGAGGTTGCTACGATCCTGATCTTTGTGCTTATTTGGGGGGGATGTCATTGAATAGATGCCTTTAACAGAATCACCCATTGCAGGGCCGCATGCTAAGCCGGGATTGATGTTTGTTTATGCATTACATTGAGCAAATCTTGCATTTAAATCAGGAGATAATGCATTTGCCAAGGGATGAGACAGTTGCTGTGCCCGTCGCAGCTGGTGGAGGAGTACAGGGGGACGGCGGCGGGGCGGCAGGTGATGCGGCTGCGCTACGTCACGCAGGTCTCTGCGCGGCCGCCCACCTTTGCCGCCTTCATCTCGGGGGCCGAGGAGCTGTCGGACAACACCACAAAGTTCATCCTCAACTCGCTGCGCGCCAAATTTGGCTTCCCGGGCGTCCCCCTGCGGCTGCTGGTGCGGCACAAGAATGCGGAGAGGAAGCAGCGCAAGAGATCGCAGTCACATGCGCCAGCTGGCAGGAGACGAGCGCCCTCAAATGAGGGCCCCAAGGGGCTCCGCAGAAAGAGGTTGCAGCAATTGTGAGATGCAGGCATGCTGTAAGATTGTGCCTGGAGTAATGCCTATGAATCAGTGGCATGCGTAGCTGAATGTCTGCAGGAATTGCTAGAACGCATCCAGGAACCATTCGAATGACTGCTTACATGGTGAACATGTCTGTCATGATCAGGCCTGAGTGCTGTGACTGATAGCAAGGAGCTGCAAGAAGGTCAATGAACAATGCAGACTTAAATTGACGCAATTCTTTGTCCTTGTATGAATGCATGCGTTCCTAAAAGAAACGGGACTGTAACTCAAAACTTCAATCACAAAATCTTTCTTTCCAAAGAGCCCGGCTTCCTCTGCAGCCACAGCTGGCGAGGCTGCACCTTTCTAGAGCCAGTCCCTCCATTGTTTTCGCCCCAGAGTTTGTTGGCCCTGCGGCCCTTTTTGCAAATACTTGAAGAGAACCACCCGCTCCCACTCCCCAAGCCGCTCTCCAGGCTTTTGGCAAATCCGAAGTCAGGCCATTGCAACAATGATGCATCAGAGGGGCGGCACGAAGAACTGGCGTCCGGACTGGTCGGAGAGCAGGACGCGTTCGTTGACGCCCATCTGCTGGCACTCCTCGCGCGTGCTTGCAAACAGCACCGTCGACAGGTAGCGCTCCCCGAACGAGGGCAGCACCACCACGATCAGCTTGCCCTCGTACTCGGGCCGCACGCCCACGCGCAGCGCCGCGCACACGGCCGCTCCCGAGGAGATGCCGCAGAAGATTCCCTCCTCCGTCGCCAGCCGCCGCGCCATGTCTATCGCCTCCTCGCTGCTCACCTGCCACCAGAAACGCACATGTTCAATATTACACGTTTTGTTACACGCGCTTTTTCTGCAGGAGGAAAGGTGCGCATATGGTTGCAGCACACGAGCAGTCAGAAAGTGGTGGGATTGCATGCGCACTGTAGACACCAGCACACATGTCTGTTGTTCTGCCCTTAAGAGAATCCTTAGAGTCCCTGCTGGTCACTGTTTTACAGTGCCTTGATTGAAGAAGCCCAGGAGAACATGCACACATTGCAACATATGGAATTACTAGGAACTGGAAGGCTGTCGTCGGTGCCTTGTGCCCGGGCGCGGAATTTGCAGATGGGACCGAACAGGAAGGGAGCATGTGGAAAAGAGGCGGCGGCGCTGACCTGGATGACTTCGTCGTAAACTTTGGTGTTGAGGACGCCCGGCACAAAGCCGGCGCCAATGCCCTGGATCTTGTGGGGCCCGGGGGAGCCGCCTGACAGCACAGGGCTCTCGCTGGGCTCCACTGCCACCACATGCACGTCCTTCTGGCTCTTCAGGTACTCCCCGGTCCCTGTAATCGTGCCGCCCGTTCCGATGCCGCTCACAAACACATCCACCTGCGCAGAATTGTACATGACATGTCATGACAGCCGCCTCGGCTCAATCGTTCACTGCACCTGCAAATAACCCGCTGCACGGAGCCCCATGCACAGCAGCAAGCGCAAAGTCTGGAACATGTTCTGTGGAAGGGCCCTGCATGAGACCAACATCCTGCAGGTATACATGTAACGCCACTTAGTGTGGCTGACCTGGCCGGCAGAGTCCCTCCAGATCTCGGGCCCGGTGGTAAGCCGGTGGATGTCGGCGTTCGCTGGGTTCTCAAACTGCTGCAGAATGTATGAGTTCTTTGTCTTCGCCGCAATCTCCTCCGCCTTTGCCACAGCGCCCTTCATCGCCTGCCACACTAGACATGTGAGCAATGCTGCTTGGACTTGACAATAATATTGGAATGATAGGGGTGGAAGTGAGACTAGCCATCAGCTTGGACAACATAAACTGCAGCTTCATCGGCAACAGCAAATGCCGGTACATAGACACCAAACAGAGCTGCGCACCTTGGCGGGGTCAGTGAGGATGAGCTCAGCGCCAAAGGCCTGCAGCAGCACGCGGCGCTCCAGGGACATGGAGGCGGGCATGGTCAGGATGAGCTTGTAGCCCTTGGCTGCTGCAATGAACGCCAGCCCGATGCCTGTGTTGCCAGATGTCGGCTCCACCAACGTTGTCTTCCCTGCTCCACAACGCACCAGTCATTCATGCTTACCAGTCATGCCAGGATCATTGACAGTGCTACAAAAGCTGTGAGGCACTGTAAACCCAACCCACGTGAGCGGTGGAGTGAAGACTGACGGTTATAACTGACCTGGCTTGATGAGGCCCTTGGACTCGGCGTCCTCGATCATGTTGAGGCCGATCCTGTCCTTCACGCTGCGGCAAGGCTCCTGGGTCTCCAGCTTTGCAACAATGCGTGCTTTCACGCCCCGGGCAACCTGCATATGGCTCCATCAAGACCCTCTCCAGCAAAGCTCACAGGGGAACAGCATTCAGCTGCAGTAGTGATTCAGGCCCTCGGCCTTAGTCTACAATGAAAGAGACGGAAGGTTTCTGTGATGCACGGGGCGCTTTGGAATGCGGTGCTGACCTTGTTGAGGTACACCATAGGTGTGTTGCCTATGAGCTCTGTAACATTGCTAGCGATTTTAGGTGGAGGTCTGGCTTGTGGGGCCTCAGCTACAGGTGCCTCTTCCACTGCTGCAGTGGACTGGCACCTTGTCTCGCCTCGTCTTGCATGATGAGTAACGCGCCGTGTTATTCGCAACTGCGAGCCATGCTGCCTCAGTACCTACAGGGACGAGCAGAACACAACACCACGCCCTCAAGATGTGTCAGCCGTCCAGCTCTGGAAAAGTGAATGGAAAACATGAGTTCTTCTGGCCTGTAGGAATTGAATATAAAGCAAATCAATCATCGTGCCTGATGACGTACGGCGTTGCAGACTGGGGATCGCCCGCAACTTTGCTTGATCTGACTTTTCACCTGCATTGCCACCAGACACAATAGACACGATAGGAAATTCCTTGAACAACTTATTCTCGTGTTGTGACCCTCACCAAAATCGTTTCCTGTTGGTAGAGAGGGCAAAGTTGAGAAAGCGCAACGATGCTCTGCACGTGCTGCCGGCATACAGATCAAACCCTAGCTAGCTACAGCTAATCCTTGGTCAGCTGAAGTTTGATGGGGTGCAGGGGACTCTAAACTAACTAACTAAACTAGTTAGTTTAGAGTCCCCTGTGGGGTGGACCAAAAGGGTCGATAAATCCAGGAGCATGTAAGCCCATCTGATCCTGAATTGGTCGCGAAAAGGCTAGAATGGTGCAGCAGGAGGGTGTGTGACAACTGCATGCAGCGCGGCTCACTGAGGCAGGCGGTTCCTGGCAGTGCCCGGCAGGCACTGCCTTCAAGTTCGCGATCGAGCCCACAAGAAGTGTTCAACAGCAAGTTGCAAGTCCCATGTGAAATTGAATTTAAACAAAGACTGCGTAACAGGAGCTTTACATGCTTCAAGACAGTACATGGACGACACCAACAGGCTTCTCCATCACACAAATATAGCAGAGACAGCGCCAGCCCCTGGCGGTTGTGCGAATACAAAAATACTGTTTATTATACTGTACTGAGTAGATTTCCATACAAACGTTGCCCAACATTATACACAGTACAATCATATCATTCCTACAGTCTGGAACTGAGAGAAGAACTGATCAAAAATTGTTGAGGAGATGCCCACCCACAGGTACGAGCACGTGAAACAGGCGCCTGCATTTGCTGTATTTTGAGGCAAGCTGAGCTGCTGTGCCCCACAGCCTCAGACACACAGGCGGCCAGCAGCCATTATTACATCATTGCGGAACTGGCAGCACATGTGCGGCACAACAGATTGTCTCCCTTGCTGCTCAGTCATCGTGCAACGGCAGAGGCAGATGCTCCTCTGTCTGGTGCGGAGCTGACGCTGCCGTAGCATGCACAGTTTTAGGCTTGTCTGTTTCCCGCTGCTGCTCCATGTCATCTGAGCCATCCTGTACCGCATCCCCGGTCCCATGGCCATCTTTTGGGCTGCCATGCCCACCAGGAGCAGGAGCACTGAGTGGCTCTGCACCTGCTGGTGGATCAGCTGTGACCTCTTCCTCCACCTTATCACTGCCAGAGGGCGGCACAACGCTTTGGGCAGGTTCCTCTGTATGCAGAGCGGCCTTTTGATCTACCAGTGACTCCAGCTGCACGGCGTCCTGCAGTATGGTGGCAGCTTCAGTGAAATTGCATGAGATGGTGTTTGAAAGATTCCGCCCATTCAATTCTTAGTCACAGAAAGTCAAGTGGTCCGCACCGGGCTCTCATCGCGCGCAAAGTCTTCTGCAGGCGACACCTCTTCTGCCTCTATGTGCGGCACATGGGGAGCACCTGCAGACCCGGCAATTTGCGGCCCTGCTCCTGAAACTGTCTTCACGACCAGCCCCTCGGCCTCTGGGACCATCTGGCCTTCCTCCTGAAGCACATCCATTCAAATTTACAGCAACCGCGAGCACCTTTTGTGCCTACAACATACATGTCAGCATCATTCACAGCTGCATTAGGCGCACGTGTCACAGCAAGCATGCACCAGGAAGGTCGTGCGTGCGGCCTGAATGATTGAACCGCTCGCTTGAAAACACACCTCCATTGGCAGCGGCTGGCCAGGGGGAGGCAGGCTGTCAGGCCTGTCCAGGCCCTCAATCTGCTTGCGCAGCTCTGCAATTGACGCCAGCAGATCCACAAACTCCTCTGTCTGTGTGCTGCTCACGCTGCTCTCTTTCGCGCCGGTCACCTGGCGGTGGGGTGCCACAAAGAATCAAAATCATGTTCCATCTTGCACCGAGCGTCTTTATGCCAACCCCAGCATATCTACACAGCCTGTGTATAATAGTAGTGTACATTCTATCTACTAATAATAGTCTAATAATAGTCCAATAGTAGTGTATTCCAATACAATGTAGAATCTTGGCAGCCCTATAAGCGGGTATCACCTTTCCTTCTGGCAAGGTGCGGCAGGAACAGACATAGCAATAAATGCAAGTGTCCGATATTCTGTTCCACCACATCAGCCATCATGTATGACTGTAAAATAATACGCAAGCGTAATTTAGGGGGGGCGCACCTCTGCCGGTGCTGTGGAGGGCGGCAGCTTGATGGAGCAGGCGGCCTCGACGGCGGCGCGAACGGCGTCAACCTCGGCCAGGCGGGCGGTGGCGGCTGCCTCGGCCTCCAGGAAGGTCATTTGCAGCGCGCGCCTCTGACCGGCCACGTCTGATGTGAGCGCCGTCATGCCCATCCTCGCCGCGCGCTCCTCCTTCGTGCACAGGCCTGCAGCAAACATTCATATCGGAAGAACTGGTGAGACACGCAAGGCAGGCAATCAGCCCAGATGCAACGCACCTCTGCACCCCACACTCCAACGCAGGAGGCCCACACAGCTGCACAGCTGGATTGGAAGGAGTCACAAGTGTTCTGTAGCATGCTCCCTGTGGGGAATCGTTTAGAGGCTCTTGCAACAGTCTGCCACTGTTCCAGTCAGAGTGGCAGGGATGGGCTCTCACTCTGCAGCTCGGCGGCGCAGAAGAGCAGCTTGCGCAGGAGCAGCTGGGCCTCGGCGCGCTGGAAGTACAGGTGGCGGCAGGCCGAGTGGATGAACTCCTGCGCGGCCTCGATAGCGGTCGCGCGTGCCGAGCGCACGGCGGCCGCCAGCATGCCGGGCGCCTCCCCGGACAGCACCCCTAGCAGCGCGCGTCCCTCCTGCAGCGCCGTCGACTCCGCATTGTGCCGCCGGTGCTCCGCCGCCAGCTCGTCCACCTGCCCCATGCACCCAGCTGTCAGGGTTTGCGGTCTGGCACTTCTGGCACTTACGGGCACTAGCAGTACCCTGCATAGGTGGCCCTGCAGGCGGCCTCAATTTTCACACTGGTGAGCGCAACCTTTATACAGGCTGTGTACAATCTGCAATTTCAGAAGTTTCTGATTATCTCTCTCCGGGTTCTGTGCTCTCCCCATTGCAAGTCTGGCATGCTAGAATTACACAAGCTTAACCTATTTGCAAGGGAGTCATATGGCAAATGCACGCCTTTGGCACCGCCTTTTCGTAGGCAATATGTCATGCAGGTCAGGGACCGAGGGGGGAAGCTTGTGGCGCACCTGGTGCTGGAGGGCGTCGAGGGAGAAGGCGACGCCCTCCTCGAAAACGTTGCGTGACTCCTCCAGGTCGGCGCGCCGCGCGTGCGCCTGCGCCAGCTGCGCCTCCAGCTGCGCCAGCTGTGCCAGGAGCGCGTTGCGGCGTGCGTCCAGCCCCGCGATCTCCTCGCCCACCTCCCGCAGCCCCCCCTCCATCGACTCCAGCTTGCGCCCTGCGCTCCCCAACACCCCTCGGCCTCAGATACTCAGCAGATATGTATGGCATTGGATTTCCTGTTTGCTGAACTGGATTTTCAAAGGCATGGTACCGCGAGGGGTGTCTGTTGCCTTTGCCTTCTCTTGTCTCAACCCTATCCTTCAGTCCCACGAGTGGGACATTCTAAGGGACAACCAGACGTTGTGAACTCGAAAATTCATATGTGGGCTACGGGCGCGCACCGCGGTTGGACTGGCCGTCGCGCTTCTGGCGCAGGACGGAGGTTATGCGCGCCTCCGCGTCCAGGATGGCGGCCGACAGCGCTGCGCCGCGGTCCTGCATGCCCGCCAGCGCCCCCGACACATCAGCCGCCAGCGCCGCCTCCACAAGTGCCCGCCGCTCCGCCGCCAGCCGGTACAGCCGCTCGCTCTGCGCCATCACCTGCACATACCACTCTGGCTTCAGCACTGTCCCACAGGCGGCGCACCCCTTTGCACCACTTCTCATCACGAGCACTGCGCCAAGGGAAAATCACAGGTGAAAACCATGTGGAGGGGATTGACCTGCGCTGTGGCGGCAAGGCCGGAAGCGAGTCGGCGGGGGCTGGCATCGCCCGTCGGGTGCGCGCTGCCCTGGTTGAACTTGTGCTTCTGAGCCGCTAACGCTGCCTGCTGCGAGATCTCTGACTTGAGGGCCGCCATCTTGCGATCCAGAATGGCCACGGAAGCCTGCACAGACGACAGACACTCTTAGCCATTCCCCATCTCATCACCAAAGCCACCTGCAAGGAGCCATGTCTAATTAGTCGCTATCTTGCGCACATCCAACATATGGCATGTACACTCTTTTGCATTGAATGGGAGCGTACCGCAGCTTTCAGGGAGCCCAGGGCGTCCGCAACAGGCAAAGAGATGCTCATGCACTCCTCTGGGCTGGCGCCGGCCTCCTTCCACCGCGCACAGGTCTCAGTCAGCCGCATGAGCGCATCCACCAGGCGGCTGTGCAGCTGCGCATCGCCGCCCAGCGCCACAGCAAACAGGTCCACCAGTAGCTCCCTCTCGGATGGATCCGCTGGCGGCCATTTGGCATACCCTGCACAGCAGCACACAATGCGTGCTGAGCGATGATGGCCCAGTCTCCCTGCATGATTAGATCAGATGAGAAGGTTGCAGGCATTGAAGAGCCTGCATGAGAGTGAACCAATGAGCAGTAAGAATTGATTGTTCACCTGCGATGATGTTTTCCAGCGCGCGGCTCTTCAGGAAGACTTCCCTGAAAGTCAGGGGCTCGCCACCGGGCTCGATGAACCACATGTCATTCACGCGCATTGCCACCTCCGCCTCTGCAGATGACGGCGCTGTGCCCCCGACCTGCACCAGCATTCACCATTTATGAGCCATGGAGTATGATTAGCCCCTGTACATGTCATTGCGCAGAGGAGGATTGATAGGAACACCGTGTGGCTGCAAGGACGAACCTGCGTAAAAGTTTGCCAGTCGCCCTCGCCGTTGGGGCTCCCGGGAGACAGGGGCTGCGTGGTGTAGATGGGCCCCTGGACCTGCAAGCTAAGGCACTGCATGATGCTCGTCCACCGGCGCAGCCCCACAATGCGTGCCTCCCCATGAAGATCTGCAGCACCCAGAACCCCCTGTCCTCCTTACACGCGACGTGGAGACCAACCACACATGGGAGGGAGACGATGTGATGGACTGGGACAATATCATGTGCATTCTGCGCACCAGCAGCCGTGCGCTCCAAGCGGTCCTTTGTTTCTGCATAGTCGTTCAGCTTGTCCCCACGAAGCAGGCTGCCCCCAAGTCCCCTCACTGCAAGCAGCCCAAGTCACATGTTCAAACTATGACACCTTGCTGCACTGCTCCATGCCAATTTCTTTCCCAAATCGCCAAGCCATGAATGCCCGGTGATTGCAAAGGCTCCCTACCTGCTGTCGAGTAGGCGCCAGTAATCCTCGTCAGCCAAGTGCCCAAGCCTCCCCTGGCTGCTGCCCCAGAGACAGATGCACTTGGCTGCGTGCCAACACGGGACTCTGCTGCGGAATGCCCTACTCGGGCGGGGCTGGCATGCCTCTCGACAAGCTCTTCAGAGGCTTCTGAGCCATCTGATGCCAGGGACCCTGCTCCTGACGCTGTGCTGGTTTCCTCTTTCACAGATGCTCGCAGAGTTTCTTTGCTGCCACTTGCAGAGGATGGGCCATCATGGCCAGGCATCCCTGCGGCTGAGGCCTCTCTCTGTTTGAGACGATGAGCCAGAAAACCCAGCAGATTTTTCCGAGGGCCCTGCAGATGTGAAGATGAAACATACAGAGTGAGATATTCATACGTACACCGCAAAATATAGAGAGGATTCGCAGGCACCCCTGTGAATGGAGAGATATACAGGTGGTTGGGGTGAAAGTGACAACGTTGCCAATTTGCAGAGAACCCGTCACAAGTTGCCTATTATTATATCAATTGACGTACCTTAGCATCATCTGTTGCAGACGGTTGACCCTGTTCCATCCTAAGACTTGTTAGTGCTCCAATCCAGCTGTCAAACTCTGCAGATCTAACGCGCACACGGTTCGGCGAAGAGAACAGTCACAACTAGTTTCAAATGAAGAGAATACGTGATGATCGAGGTGAATGTTGCTGACATCAAGAGTTCACCAAGAAAACTTGCTGCCTCTCTCCATTACTCCATTCACCCTTGATGTTTCATCGCATGCACAATCGCATCATGGAACAGCCAGGCCATTCCAGATCGAAATTGCAAATGCTTTCCTTCAAATGTAAAGTCAGGAAGAGCTTCTGATGGTCCAGTGCACAATGGACTGGGCACACATGCCCAAGACATCGGTCCTGGGAACCGACGATGCTCTTCTTTTGTGGGGTGAGGGACAGTGCAGAACGATGCGACTGCAAGACAAAAGCAAAAATTTGCCACCAGTATGAGAACGAGGACGTACATAGTCGTCACCGTACTTGCAGTGGCAGCGATTACTGTGTATAATCTGAGGGGAAACTTGTCCAGACTGTCTACATTACCGGACCATCGCCTGCATCACATTGATGCTGCTAGGAAAGAAGTCGAAAATGTTCCATTTCTCGAGCGAGAGCATAGATTAGAACGGAGGCCACGCTTAGAGCGTGCAGGAGAAACAGGTGCGTCTCCTATAATTCTTCCATGCTTCATTTGCAATGTCACAGGCATCATTCAGTCCCTTGAAACTGCTCCATGTGTATCCAGGTCCTCAGAAGAAGATTGGGGATGCGGGAGGTGGGAGATTGGATGATGGGCACAAGTCCAAGGTTGCAGACAGGGCTTCTGCTGCAGCGCCTGGGGACAAATACCATGTGGTGGCGTCAGTAGATGGTGGCCTTTACACAGAATGGCAAGTGCGGATCTGTTACTATCATTACAAGAAGATGAAGCGACAATATCCTGATAGCCCTATGGGCGGGTTCACCAGACTACTGCACAGGCAAGCCCCATTCTCTCTGTCAACACATGCATTGCTGCCCTCACATTGACTTAGTGATCTCCTCAGCAATCGTTGGCAGGATCTTCGTGATGACAGGAAATCTGTTTTGCACGCAGCGGCCAGGAGGATAAGCTGATGGAAGAGATTCCCACAGCAGTGGTGGACAAGCTCCCCATGGGACTAGATCAGGGCTTCATTGTGCTCAACAGGCCATATGGTTTTTTGCAGTGGGTCCGCAAGTTTGTGCCCACGCTTAAAGAGCGGTACATTCTCATGATTGAGCCTGATTACATCTTTGTGCGGCCACCACCTCTCTGGTAAGTTGGCAGCCAGCCTCTCACGCTCCCTTTGCAGGATATGGCTGGAAGGGGCTCTTGTGTTTGACTCTTTTTGAGTCGTAGGGCGACACCAACGAAGTCTGCTGCATACCATTTCACCTACATGCTTCCCAGAGAAAATAAGGAAGTCATTGATCCCTACAACGAAAAGGATGTGCCATTTGACGCTATCTTACCAATAGGTGAGACAATCGCTATTCTTGCCCCCCATATATATAAATTGTGCTGCTATTGTTTGGAGAGCCTGCTCCTCAATTTCCTATGTGTGAGCAAGGATGTGCTGCAGGCAATGCTCCTACAATGATGCACAGAGACCTGCTGGCTTTGATAGTGGAGGACTGGTATGACATTGCTCTACGCATGAAGAATGACCCCAAGGCAAACCAAGCGTTTGGGTGGATCCTTGAGATGTTCGCCTTCAGCATTGCTGCAACTCAAGCTCCGGGCGGGCCTCTGGAGTTTGAGTTGCACGGTAAGCTCACATTTCGTCCATCTCTTTCCCTTTTTCAAGCATGTGATGAATGTACTAATGGAGATGAGTGAAGCAACTGCCATGCAGGCGAGTTCATAGTGCAGCCACCGTTCGATGCATCACTCACAAGCAGGGATGGCAAACCGGTCTTCATCATTCGTGAGTTCCTTCCCTCCCATTCCTTTGCACAGCAATGCACATGCCGCCTTCTTTGCGTCTCACTCAAGTTCTGAGGTGGATCGTGCTGTGGGGCAGATTACACCTATGGGAATGACTACGATGAGGCTGGGACGATGATGTATGGGAAGGGGGTCAGCGAATTCTACCATTGGGACAAGAGAGATTACACTTTTGAGTACCCGCCGGGCAACTTCCCTCTGCCCCCACTTCAGGTGTGCTTCAGGCTGCTACGCTCCCTCAGAGGGTTTTTGCAGATGCTACTGGCTGGGTGACTTGTGACTCCTCACTTACTGAGAGGAGAGCAACGTGCTGTGGTCAGGTGAATGCAGAGAGCGTGAGGGTGTTGGTGACGGGCATCAACGAAGCAATTGCAGCGCTGAAACCATGGCCGCTCCTGCCAGACCAACCTGTGGCAGGGACATAAGAGTATGAGCTGATTCTGTTAAGGAGCGGCAGTGACAAGGGAGCGCAGGCAGGGTGATCTGTAGCACGAGAATTCAGGTTTCACTTGTCACGGACTGATCCAGATCTGTGACCACTGCTGCTTTTGCAAGCTCAGAACAAGAGAGCCGACTGCAAGTCTTGCAAGGAAAGTCAGGTAGAGATGTGTTGTGCGAGCAATCGAGCACCGTCAAGGCCAGGCTTGAAGCCAAGCGCAATAGATATTGCTGCACTGCTGAATGCACGTGCGATTTGTGAGCATAACGGTTGGCAGACTCAATTGAACTTCTAATTTCCAGCGTATAGGCCTGCATAGGCGCAGTAGTTTAGGTGTGCCTAGGCATACGTGAGTAAAGTGTGCGTAAAGAGCATGTGAACGGTTTTAGTTGCGATGTTCGCTGAGTTGCTTACAAATGTGCCGCTGCTCACACACTGCAAGAGCTTACTCCGGATCAAATTTTCTCATAAGATGTAACATTGCTTACTCTGCACTGGGCTCTCTCTTTAAAACCAAGTCTGTTGTCTTTCTCAACATGGGTATCCAAACCGGTTTGCCTGGGTTTCTTCAACTGCAAGGCCAAGCTTAATAAGCAACAAGTACGCTGTCGGGTACATGCAAGCACGGGAACAATATTAAGCAGTACAGATAGCCGTCAACCCTATGCAGAAAGATTCTATCAAACCAGAGTCTGCATTTTCTTCATATCTCAAGCAACCTCATGCATATGCAACTGCCCAACTAACAAAGCCTTGTTTCAGGGAAGGATCCTCAACCACAAATCGAGATCGCCATTGGGACTGCGGATGCCTAATCTGCCTATATTCGTGCGTTCATGGCCCATGGGCCCAACATACAATTCCGGCTTATATTGTCTGGAGCTCAGGACAACTCAATGAGCTCAAGGGAAACAAGACAGGCGGCATGGCGCAGCACGCCTGCTTGGCTCCCAAACTGAAACAAGCTACTCATTCCTGCTCTGTGTGAAGCATCTTTCTGTGCGGCAACTTTCAAGTCCTCCACGCAACTGTCTCCAACTTTGTCTCTTCAGTATAATCAGAATTCCTCATCGTCAGACTCCTCCGCGCCAGGCTTCACTTCATGACTGGCTGATCTTGCTGATGGCTGACATGATGTTGGCCTGGAGGCAGCTGAGCGGCAGGCTGCTGGGGTCCTGGATGCCCAGCAGGATGTCCTCCAGCAGCTCTGCCGGCAGCCTCTCATCCAGCGGTACCACCTGCCGTGCACAGCAGCATGCCTAATTAGAATTCCCTGTGCACTGCAGCCAGAACAGCATGGTGGATTGGGATGACACAAGGCACCCCCTGGGCAATCATCACCACAGTCCTCAGTCTAAAAAAGATGTCAGGAGCTGCATGCAACCAAGGAACAGCTAAGGGAGGCACGCCAAGCAGATGCCACTGTGCTACAAAGGGCTTGCGTCCAACGGCGTACCTCTGTGATGCCGATCAAGCCGAGGCGCTCTGCGGCAGTGACCCGATCGTCATAGCAGATGTCGGTGCACTGGCACTGCTCCGCCCCGCGCGTAAACTCCGCCTCGGCCAGCTCCTTCTGCGCCTCTGACAGCCTGTCGTACTGGTCCCGCAGCTCGTCTGGAACGTCGCCCCCGGTGAGCAGCTCGCACGCTGTCGCACACAGCGCGCGCTTGTCGTCCTGCTGGCTCGCCGTCATGTCCAGGTAGGAGTCTGATGTGCAGTACAGGGGCGTGCCGCTGCGCACGCAACACATGCCTGTCAGGCTCATTTGCTGTATTCTCTACATGCGCCACTTCACATGCATTTTCCTGTGAGGGCACCTTCTGCTAGGCGCTTGCCGCTAACCACTTGCATGTGGGGGGAGCCAGAATGAGGATGCTGACGTCGTGCGGTGATGTCAGGTGTTGGTGTCAGCGCGCACCTGAACTCGGTGCATGGGTCGTCTTCAAGCATGGCGGAACCGAAGTCGGCCAGCTTGGCGCAGCCGTCGAGGTACATCAGAATGTTGGGGGGCTTGATGTCGCGGTGGATGTAGCCATGCCCCCACATGTGCGCCACCCCCTTGCACAGGTCGTACAGGATCAGCAGCGCCTTGAGTGTCTCCATTGGGCGTCCAGTCAGCCGTCCCTCCCTGTGGCCCCAGCAGAGGCATGTCAGTCTCGAACGCATGCTTCAATAGGGCCGCAACATTAAACATTAAAATATGCAAGATTCTGCCATCCTTCTAGATCAGGGTAGCATTGCGAGCAGTGCTCAAGGCAGAATCTGTGCAAGGGGAAAGAGGAGATGAAGGGAGCAGGAGCGCGCACTTGAGCAGGTCGCTGAGGCTGCACAAGGCCCTCTCCATAATCACGGCCTCCTGGGGGGTCCCAGTCAGGGGGTTGTCGATGCTTGCCCAGCCAAACACCTTCACAAGAGCCGGGTGCGGCGGCAGTACGCTCAGCACCTGCGCCTCGTTGTGCAGGTCCCTCTCTGCATCCTGGGTCTGGTCCTTGTCCTTGAATCTCCGGGCCACTTTGGCCACGGCCTCGTAGCTCATGTTGACCGACAAGATGGTGGCGCAGCCGCCCTCGCCAACTTCGCCAGTCACCGTGCAGGAACCCTGCAGGAAGGCAACACAGGCTGAGTGCAGTCATGCTACTGTACTATTTAACAGCCTCAGCTGCAGGCATGTGGCGTGTGCAAGAAGTCTGCCAATTCGCAACAGGTGCAGGGCAAGGTGTCTACAACACACAGGCTCTGCATGTCACTGGCAATAAAAAGGAGGGAAGGTACCTCTGGCAGGCGGCACAGGTTTCCGAAACTCTGCACCTGCTCCGCTTCCTCATCCTGCACCTCCTCATCAGACTCATCCTCTGTGTCCTCATCCTCCTCACTCAGCTCATCCTGTACCGAATAGCGCTCTGTCAGACTCCAGTTGCAGCGTTTGTGCCATGACATAGTCATGGACTGAATATGCAGGGATGACATGCATTGCTTGGCAGATTGCATGTGAGCATCACAGGATGACAATTTGATAGGCAAAAGGTATATCACCTCTTCCATCTGCTTCAGCAGGCTGATCATGTCATCTTTCTGCCTGATGGTGTCCTGTGCAGCTGCCAGCTCAGCTTCCTTTTTCTTCAGCAGGTCATTCTTGTCCTTGAGCTGCGCCGTGCTGGTCACCAGCAGTGACCTGGCCGCCTGTGCTGCCTTCTTGGCCTGACAAACACACCATGGTTGATAAATCTTCATGCACAGCAGTGGCTTCGATTGGTCCAGGTCACAAGGGTGCAAGAAAACTCCTCAGCACTGGTCAGAAGGCTCACCTTTGCCTCGCGTGCAACCATCTGCTGGAGCTGGGAGTCCTTTTCCTCCATCTCTATTCTGTGCTGCCCATGGGCATCAGCAAGCTGCTGCCTGAGCCGTGCTACCTCCTGCTCTGCTGCCCTGGCCTGCAAGGGACATTTCAACACTTCACACAATAGTAATGACAATTTCCAAGCAGGGACAACCTCCCAATGGACAAGGAGACACAGCACTGGTTTCTGATAATTGACAAGCTCACCGCTGCCTCCTGCTGTCCAAGCTGGCCAGCAAAAAGAGCGGCATTTTGTCGGAGGCTGGCATTCTGCTCATTTGCAGCGAGCAGCTGCTGCCTAATGTGGGGGAGCTCCTCCAAGGTAGGATCCCTGAATCCTGGGTCCACCTTCACAAGTTGCAGCACACACTGTCAGACATCACAGGTGCACGGATTGCAGCATGCATGAGAGGGTGACCACAAGGACACCATGGCATACGCTGGACTTTGGCTGTACATCGGAAGGGAGGCGTCACAGGATCAGAGGTATGAATAGCCGCACCTTGTTGTTGAAGATGAAGGGATAGCCCACAGCGATAGAAAGGCGCTCGGCCAGGCGCTGTACCAGTCCAGGAGAAAGCTTGCTCTGATGTGCCTGCTTCGCAAGGAAGAAAAGCTTCAATTCAGACGAGGCATGAGCATCAAAGGAACTTGCATAGTTTGCAGCCAAATATCACAAGCTTGATGCACATGTTCTGTGTGCCAGGTCCCGGGGTGAGGCTTGGAGCAGGCGATGGCGTTCACCTTGGAGGAAGCTGAGGGGTCTGGGCGAATACTTGGGCGTGCGAAGAATTTGCTCCTTACGGATCGCCCTTGTAGGCACACCTGAGGTGTAATCAAGTACTCCACAGGCGGCACCTGCCCAGAAAATAATCCGTTCAACCACAGATCACCATCGTGAAGGTCATCGTCAGCAAGCAGCCACATATGGCGGTGGTAAAATTTCAGGTCTTCTGCCAAGCAAACGCTCTGAAATAATTCAGTAACTTTGACGAGCATCATTGATCAGTCTGGCTCTGGCTGGCTAAGGAACACCACTCACATCCACTTGGCTGCTTGGCAATGGAGCTGCTGCAACAAACGCACACTGAAAAATCGTGGTCGTGTACCTCATGGTAATCGTTGTCCAACACCAGAGGCCTTCCAATGCATGGGAGGGTGCACTTCTTGCTTCTCATGGCGCTGCGTAAATCGTGATCGGGTCCTCAAGCTACAGTGAGGAAGAAGTGGCGTTGATTGTGATGCTTGCAAATGCTTTAGGGAACAAATGCCTCCAGCGATACAGCGCGCAAAAGTCTATAGAAAGCCACTGTGGTGAACCCAGCAATGAATTGTGTTGCAGACTCACGGAGCTGCAGAAGCCGAGCTCGTACGTCTTTCGTCGACGCCCCTTACGGATCCAGGCAGATCAAAGGGTGAGCCCTGCTTCCAGGCCGCCTACCGCCATGTGCGAATTTCGGTCTTAAAGTACAGATGGAAGATGCGGTTGAGGATTCTCAATGCGGGACCCTTGGACTGACTGGTTATGCTGAAGTTGCATACAACCAGCGCTTGGGTTGCCTGCACAGGGCACTGCCGGGCGGTGGCGGCCACAGCGCCACCCCGGGGGTCATGACTTAATGGTGACTTGAAGATCATGAATTCATTCTTCGAAGGACTTGGAAACGCATGCATGAACCTTGTGGGAGCCCTATGTAGTGTCACTGAAAGTGGCAAGCAAGGTACAATGATACGGGTTTATTGGAAGAAATGGAGGTGTGACAAGTCAGGATACGCAGCGCCGCAAGTCCGGCGGAGCGAATTCAAATGCAAGCCATAGGCAGTGACCTAGCATGAGCACATACGGCGTGCATGCGCATGTGTCTGGCAGGGGCCACTCAGTGACTGGCAATCATAATCATGAAGTGCATCAGCGGGCTTTAAAGCCAATCACCACTACCACATGTGCACAGATCTGGATAATATAGATCCCCCTCATAAGAGGTGGCCACAGCCACAGTGGCCTTATAAGTGGCAGTTGCACACAAAGACCATATTTCTCAGTGAATGCAACTCAAGGAAGCACCTCTAGAGTCACACTGGTCCTTCAAACTCCCTCACATCCTCTTGGCATCCTCCCACTTGTCCTCCTGACCTCTTGCTGGTCGATCAAATCTTGTTGTGCAAGTGAGCATGCGTTCAGGAATACAATAATTCCCATGGCACAACATCGCCAGCCAGCTTGTCTCAGACAAAAATATTAATACAAGTTCATAACAAGTCTTCAGCTCCTCAGCTACAACACAGTCTCTTGCCTTGCTCTCGTATTCGTGCATGACACCCAATCAGCCACTTGTGCAGGTAATGATCTCCTATGTGGCATGAAAAGCAGGGCTGCAAGTGTCGCCTGACTCCTGATCGAATTTGCAGCAAGTTCAGACTTGCAAAGGGAGAAGATACGCTGCACTACACATCTACAACTACTCTTGTCGCATTTTCAGTCTCAAAAAAGAGAACTTCATCCAACTCAACTCCCATGTTTGTACACTGCGGCACTAGGTTTGCCAAAAGAACTACGCAGCCGCTGTGTAAAGCAGCCTGCCGACCAAAACCTGCATCAGCGCGACGCGTCGCTGATGTTGCAGCACAGCGTGTGCTGCCCACGCTGCAGTCACCGCACATTGGCGGAGGGCCGGCTGGCGTTGGGCGCGCCGCCGGGCCACCTGTAGGCGGGGGAGGACTGCTTGGCTAGTGAGGCCACCTGCTCTTCCAAGCTCTTCACGCGCAGCAGGGTGCGCGCAGCGCCGGCCCGCTTGCCAGTGCCACCGGACAGCGCCTGGCTCGACATGTTCCCGCCGCCGGACTTCTTGAAGCTGGGCGGCTTCTCCACGATGCTCGACCGCAGCGAGAGGTCCGGCCTCGGGCTGCTGCCGTTGCTGCCCTGCGCTGGGGAAGCTGCCGCCGCGGCTGCCATCTCTTGTCTCCTCTCTGGAGCGCTGCTGCTGCTGCTCACGGCGGCGGGGCTGCCTGTGGAGGGCCCCATTCCGCTGGGGGCTGAAGGGGCCGCGTCCGTGGCCGCCGCCTTGCCGCCAAACAGAGCAGCGCCAATCTGGCTGAGGGATGAGTCCGGGACACCGCCGTCGCCGCCGTCATCCGAGTCCTTGTCTGACAGAGCATCTGCGGCGTCCTCCACCAGCTGATCGGCCGCCCCGATGATGCCCAGCAGGCCGCTGGCGCCGGTCTTGGAGGCTGCGTCCTCGATGGTGTTGGAGGGCACGGAGGTGCCGATGGTGGCGGCCACGGTGGGCGCGCGGCTGGGCAGCTTCTCGTACTTGCTCAGCATGGAGTTGATGTAGGAGAGGCGCTCCGAGAGCAGCGCTGTGGCATTGTAGACGCCCTCATGTGGGTCCGCCAGGTCACGCAGCGCCTGCATCGGCAGCTTTTGTGTCAGACCAGACAATAAAGAAGTTTTATGTCTGGAAAGGAATACAAGGTGTGAGGGTCGTTACTTCAAGCAGGAGCAGTTGCAGGACAGGTGGACTCACCACAAGCACGAAAGACATGAGGCCGCACAGCACGGTGAAGAGGATGTGCCGGCCTTCGTTGCTGAAGCTGCCACCTGTCTCGAACAGGATGAAAGTCGACACAAACAGCGCCCCGATGGTGTACAGCAGCGCCCAGTGCACTGGTGGCAGTAGCCTGCACGCGGTGGCCTGCCTGGCACTCTGCAGACACACACGGCACAGTGAGTTTTAAGAAATCCAATGTGTGAGTCCAAGTTGCAGCATGCAGCCAATAAGCAAGGACTGGCCATACTGCAATCCAACAGTGGGAAGGGTTGGAAGGAAAGTGCTTACGATATTATTCCTACATGTGGGCGTGATACAACGACATGCATACCTGAGCATGCGCCAGCCTTTGAGAGGCTTGGAGGATCTCTCCAACATCTGTGCCTGCGCGGCGGTAGTTGCGGGCCTTGGCGCGGATGGCAGCCAGAGCATGCCCCTCACCGAGAGGAGGAGACTGGTTCTCAGGCATGTACATCTCTTGATCAATGTACAACCTGCACATTGTTCGTCAAAATCAGCCGCCGATCACCCATGAAAGAAAATGACCTTCCTATGACACAGTCAACGCTATCTTAAGAGATAGTCCAGGGACCGATTGACCCACCTGACTTGTGCCAGAATGTCCCTGGCATCTGGCCCCAGTGTGTTCACAGACTCCTCAAGGAGCTCCTCCAGAGCCATGCACTCCGCATAGAGATTCTTGACGACTTCCTTTTGCCGCTGCACAGATCACACAAAGGCCCAGATCAGAGCATGGTGTATTAAATACTGAGCATGGTGTATTAAATACTGGAGTAGCATCAAGAGCATGGTGACGAGTACTGCAATATCGGACGAGGATAGGCCATATAGAAGCGTACATCATAAAGGAAAGCCATGGTGTTGCCGCTGTAGATGGCGAAGACCAGGGAGAGGAAGGAGAAGAAGGACGTCTGGAACGCTGTCACATTGTCCTTGAAGTCCAGATTCAAGACGTGCGCCGCCAAATTCAGCAGGTGCGGATGCGCATACCAGGCTGTCAGCGTGGCAGTTCCAGATATGAAGAAGAACTTGCTCAAGCTCTGGACGCTCCGTAGAGGCGACCATGCTGTCATCCTGCCGTGCAACCACAGTTTGTCAAAGCTTGACCTTTGCGTATAATTTTCATAAAACGAAGAGGACGACGGAGGAAGTACACAGCTGATGATGCTTTTCTTTTAAGAAGATACATTTCCAAGATATTTGTACAATCTTCAGCACATCCCCAGTGCCCGCCAAGCAGCTCCAGATACGTCATGCAAGTGGAAAGACAATTGATGGATACTTACGGTGCTACTTTGTTGTAGTTGCTGATTGGTCCAGCGCGCAGGCAGGTAACCCTCATCTGACCTCTCGAGGAAGCCAAGCTCCCCACAGGTCTCTGACTGGCCTCCAGTCCATACAAACGGCCAGCAAACTGTCCACACGATCCTGAACAGAGCGAAATAGGGGACAATTAGCCTTGACAGCAAGTTTATGAAGAACCAGGATAATAGCAAGTTTCCTAGAGCTTTGCGAAATGGATGCCACGACAGTCTGGGCTCTTTAAGCATCAACAAGGCTCCTATAAACATTGTTACAATCATCCATGTATTGCTGAAGTACTTTGACATCAATCCATCCCCCGCTTTGTTGACTGCGTCGTCCAGGTCACGCCCCGCATCTGCGTGACGAAACCAGCTTCCTTGCACCCGACCACCTTCGAATCTGGCAGAAGAGAGTACCTGCTAGGCGCTCAATACGTGCAGGGTGCCGGGCTTGGTATGCTGAACTAGGAAGTCGCCGCGTTGGCCAGCTTGTTGTCCCTTTCGAGGAAGCCAGGCTCTCCCCGACTCCCCGCTTGGAAAGCATTCGACCTTGTCGTTTATAAATCGTCCAGGATGAAGCTTGAGCAAGACAATGGCTACGAGCACGATAAAGTGAAAGTATATTTCGACGCGTTCCAACTTGAGTCGAAATCAGCCTCACTGAGGTTCTCTCTGGCACAACTAATGCAGGGTCAGTATGTCGGACTGAATAACCCTTCGATTATTATAATCAATGACAATACCACCTATAAACCCTGCACTACCAGGACGCTCTAAGTTGTGGAACACAGGTCATTATACTTTTGGGTATTTGTAAATTTTCGGTGCAATTTAGCACTCATGGTGGGCATAGCGGGTGCCCAGCACATGGGGATCAGATCGGGCTTACACGGGCACCCCTCAAGTGCACATCCCTTTCGCTCCTCGCCTGTCACCCCTCAGCTGCCACGAAGACATACAAAGAAGTCCAAACGACTGCAAAAGATACAAACTATGGCTGGAGACGGAATCAGTCAGGCCGGCACGGTGATATCTTTTGGGGAAGCCCTTTTCGGTGCGATCCCATCACAGACGTACACAAACCTAGGAGCGATATTGATTGAGGTTTTTAACACGCTGATGATTAAATTATTCCATAGAATGCAATTGCATCGGCATCATCTCTCATTGTTCCACCAACACCTGTTTGAGGGTAGTCTGCGTGCAGATTGCCTTGCGAATGAGAAGGGTGTCCCAAAGGAGGAAGTGAAGTCATGGTATGCATTTTATCTGGCGTATTGCGCCTCCACAACATTGCTTGGCTCTGCACAACGTCACAATGTCTCATTCTTCAGTGTAAGAAGCTACAGTGTAGCTGAGAGCCTTGCTCTTCAATTCTTCAAGATAGTGTGCTCAAAGTGATCAATTGAGGGATTGCCTGGCTTGCCTGTCAGGACGCCCTATCCAGGCGGTGCACCCGCTAATGTGGCTGCTGCCATCGCCAAGCTGAATGTGAAGGTTGCCTTCATCAGCGCCCTGGGCAAAGATGACCTGGCCGAACAGATGATGGATCTGTTGTCAGGTGAGCAAGGCCAGAAGCCCCATACACACACCAAGGTCTTTCTCAGCTGGCAGCGGCTGTCATGTAGCATAGGCCACACTGATAATGTGATGATTCGCATTGTGCATTCGTGCAGAGCGGGGAGTGGATGTCAGCGGTGTGCAGCAGGTGGATCTGCCGACCAGAGATGTGCTGGTGGTCTACGACAGCTCAGGGGACCGCCAGTTTGTGGGTTTTGGAGGGCCCAATGAGAGCTTTGCGGACACTGCCATATCAGCAGACAAGCTGCCCCTCGAGGCGCTGCAGAGCGCATCAGCCCTCGTGACAGGCACCCTTGGCCTCAGCTTCCCGGTCACTGCTGCAGCCATGCACAAAGCCGTCGAGGCTGCCAAGTCCGGCAGCGCAGTCGTGCGTCTCCGGGCCAACTGATCTTGCAACTCCGGGCCAATTGATCTTGCAATTGCAAGGATGCAGAGCTCATGCAAATATTCGAGGCAGCATCCTGTTAGGGGTTGCTCATGATTACTTTGCTGACAGGTGGTGGTCGATGTCAATTGGCGGCCGGTCTTTTGGGACGATGAGAACCAGGCACCTGGCATCATTCTGCCCTATGTCAGCAAGGCCGACATCGTGAAACTGTCGGATGAAGAGGCTGAGTGGCTGTTTGGCCTGTCCGCCTCCGACGCTCTCCAACACCCAGACAAGGCGTGTTCCTGGCTGCACTTTACTTCAATCTTCATCCCAAAGCTTCCAGTAATATGGGGCAGTCTTTTCACCTCCTCTTCAACTTCAGGGAAAGTGATCTTGGTCCACTGCGCAGGTGCTGGAGCAGTTGCCAGGAGTGAAGGGTGTATTAGTGACTGGGGGTGGGGCTGGGTGCTCCTATGCATTCCATGGGGCTGGTGGCAAGACAGACTACACAGGCATCGTTCCTGTGCTCAAGGTGGAGTCCACTGACACGACTGGCGCTGGAGATGCCTTCTTGGGAGGCTTCATAGCATCCCTTGTGAAGGTGAGCCCCAAACAGTTGCCTGATACGATGCAGTGCTCTTTCATGCAGTGCCTGCCTGTGCATCACTGTGATATCAGTCAGTGTCACTTCATTCTGCAGTTCCAACGTGTGGCCTTGTTGTGCTGCAGCTGGGAGGACTGGAGGCATTGCAGGCGGATGCTGACAAGTTGCGACGAGCTGTAGAGTTTGCTGCAGCCTGCGGAGCATTCACCACCACAAAGCCAGGGGCCATTGGTGCGCAGCCGTCAGAGCAGGATGCAGAGAATCTTCTCAAAAGTGCTTCATTCGCCTCAGCACCTGCAGCTTAGGACGTCGTCTTAATATATTTGGCACCCCTTGTGACATAATTCCTTACGTGTGAGTCTTTTAAAGTCAAATAAGTCCTGTGTGTCAATGACATCATTGTTGCTCAGAGCATAAGACCGGAAAACGGTACGGAACGATTGTAATAACCACAGTATTGCAATCAAGGCTACTTTTAGTTGAATTGCATTGATGAGCAAAACTACAGTAAAAGATGGGTCTCAAATCTACTGTACACTCATTCAGCTGCCAGACTTCACAGTCTCGTCCGAAATGGTTATGGACTTGGATCTTTGTTTACGATGAGCTGATAATGGACTTGGATCTTTGTTTACGATGAGCAACATGACACTTGCTTCTTGGGAGCGTACAACTTCTTTGCCTCCTCAAGCGCTGTGAAAAACACACAGCCGCCTATGCTGATCCACAGCACCCTGGGCTCCCAACCCTGCACGGATGAAAAAGCTCAGCATGTCTGAATCTGGATGCTGCAGTCCTTGCAATACGAGATTGTGCTTCTTCAGCATGCCACAATCAGAAGGATTGCATTGCTCTCTCAAAACACATGTCGACCAATGAAGATGCTCCATCTAGAGATTGAGCTAGTACCTTGGGCTCCAGTAATTTACAAAGGCCCAGGCTAAATCAGATTCCCTACAGTGCTGGCTGGAGGGTCCCACGATGGATATCTCACAAGGGGATTGAGAGGTTGCTTACCTTGAAGAAGGTTGCAGTGCCCTCCTGCTTTGCGATCTTGCGGGCGCAGTCAAAGATGCCATCATACTTTCGGCTGACGCCCTGCGTCATGAGCCGCGTCTTGATGACGTCCAGGGGCGTTGTCACCAGCCCAGTGACTGCCCCGGCCAGCGCCCCCACCACTGAAGTCTCTCCTGCAGACAGCTCTGTCCGCCCGCTGGTGCCACGCTTCAAGGAAGCCTGACACAGACACAACCCAAAGACCTCAGACTCAAGATCTCAGACTGCCACAACCGTGAACTGGCATGGCCTGGCACAGGACGGCATGTGCACATGCACGACAGAGTGCCTGGCTTCTGAATGTACTCCCCAGCTTGAGGTGAGTGCTACATGGGAGATCCAGCACCACGGTACCTTAGGGAGCCCTGACGCCAGCAAAACGCTGGCGGCATGGGCATCTGCTCTAGCGCGGTCATGACTCAAACTCGCCCCATGAGCCGTGCGTAATGCACGGCAAGGATGCGGGATCTTAAGAACCGCGCAGGATGGATTCAGCAGAGCATCTTAATAAAGGGACCCGAGCGCTCACCTTGTACGCCTTCTTCAGCTGCTCGTACGCCATGAACTCAATCGCATCAAAGGGGAGATCCCTCAGCAGGAAAGATCCATAGCCCGCAAAGAGGCCCCTCGCGCCCTCTCTCCGCACTATCCCCTGCACTGCCCTGATCGCGCCGGTGAACTCCCCTGCAGATCAGTCCTGATATAATCAAGCGCCCTGAACGAACTTTTAGGTTGACAACTGTGACACATGGCAAGCAGCCAACAATATCAGCTATGAACAACATATTCAACTAGCTCCTGATGTCACTTTGATGATCAATGGCCAAGCATTGATGCTGGGGTCTGCACAGACATCAATAAATTGAACCAAATGTCAGCAGCTTGGAGTCTCACCCGTCTGCATGCGCTGCTTCACGACCTCTGTGGGCACGCGCACAAAGGAGGCGGCCAGGCCGGCAGCTACGCCGCCTGACAGGGATCCCAGGAACTGCCTGTTTTCCGGCACGCGGCGCTCCACAGCGGTCTTCACGGGCTCGTACACGCCCATGAATATGGCGGAAGCCGGCACCACGCCCGCCAGGTTGCCCAGCACGCCGCTGTACAGCGCTTTGTTGCCGCCGGACTGCCAGAGCGCTCGCAGGCCGCCCCCTGACGTGGCCGTCTGTAGCCGCGTCTTTATCGTGTCCAGGGGGTAGAGCGCTGCGCATGCAAGTTGGCATTCGATAAGATTACCTGAGAGCTCATTTCTATGAATTCTGAGCAAAAGACAATACAAATGAGCTTGTTGAGTCAGCTCGGAAACAGGTGACAGAGGTCAAGGGAGCACCAGCTTCCACCACAGCTCCAGCCGTGGCGCCGGCAGCGATGTTGCCGAGGACCACCCGCCATGTAGGGGCCTCAGTATCCACTACATACCTGGGTTTGCTGGCCTTGACGGTGGAAGGAGCGGCCAGAGCCTTGTCTGCACAGCACAGGGGTAAGTCTACAGGACTGATTTTTTCTGTAAAAGGCAATAAAGATCAGCTTGCGAGCACGAAACTAGGATTTAAGGGTCAAGAATACTGATGTCTCACCTGACATACTGGCGAAGGCAGATGCCCTCTTTCTTCTCCTGAGCTTACCGCGTGACTTTGGCCGTGGCTCTTCTGACTGATTCCTGTGCTTATCAAAAATTTTAAGGAGATCAAAATGATATCTGTCAGCCAAGTCCACTTCTGCTGTGCAGTCTCCTCTGCTATTCAACGACCGGCGACGGGCTGACAGTGACATCTTAATAAGAAGAAAGGCACTGTACTAGCACTAACTTGTGTGTGCTGACATTCGATGGCTGTCCGTGTGTGATCTGCAATATCACAGTGTTCTTCAATGAAATTTTCCCTAGAAACTCCTCTTCAATGCTTATCCAGCGAGCGTCCCAATCGCATTAGGGCTTGCGAGGTGTTTGACGTAATCCCTCTGAACAGAGGGGTTTGGACCAGGTTATTCGATTTGCGTGCTGCGAAAGAAGCAGCAGCGGCTGTTCAACTCATCCAGGGCGCCTTCTAGCAAGTATCATCGGTATAACAGATCATTGATAGATATTAGGTAATTTAATTTATTGCACGAGATGCTGCGGTGGTTGTGTTGCTGGTATGAGAAGCCGAGAACGTTGTGAAATAAGATGTCCTCCCAGCTAAGCATCACACCGTAGATAATGAAGTACGTGCTTGTAAGTGGCGGTGTCGTCAGTGGTTTAGGCAAGGGAGTCACAGCCAGCAGCATCGGTGTTATTCTTAAAGCATGTGGGCACCGGGTGACATCCATCAAGATAGGTAAGCGTGGCTCCCATTGGCCACAGTGCGTCTTGTCCTGCCTCACTTGGGGTGATGTACGCCCATCACGACCCTGTGTTGAGCCCCGCCCACGAAAGTCTTCACAACTGTCATTTCCACTGAGCCCAGTACAGGCTGCTGGGTGACTGAGACCAGAATACTGTGTGTCTTGCAGATCCATACCTCAACACAGATGCTGGCACCATGTCCCCATTTGAGCATGGGGAGGTGTTTGTGCTGGATGATGGTGGCGAGGTGAGGCCTGCCGTCACTAGCTACTCCTGTGTTCAGCCAGGCAGGCACAGTCATAGCGGCAGTGTCACAGGTGGTCTGTATGTGGGCAGGTGGATCTGGACCTGGGCAATTATGAGCGATTCCTCGACATCACCCTCACAAAGGACAACAACCTCACCACAGGGAAGATCTACCAGGTGGGTCCTTGAGCCTCTAGTATTGCCTTGTCCTGTGTTAGGTGTCCAGCAAGCTCCATGACAGGGCCAATTCGCGGTGAATGGTGAAGAAGGGGTGTTGGGTGCAGTCGGTGATAGAGCGGGAGCGGAGGGGGGACTACCTGGGGAAGACGGTCCAGGTGGTGCCGCACATAACAGATGCCATCCAGGACTGGATAGAGCGCGTGGCGGGGATCCCTGTGGACGGCCGCGATGGGCCGCCGGACGTGTGCGTCATTGAGCTTGGCGGCACCGTCGGCGACATCGAGTCCATGCCCTTCATTGAGGCCCTGCGCCAGGTCGGCCCTGTCTTCATGGAATGTTCTCTGTGATTTATTCAATCTGAACTTGTTCAAACGATGGCCTCATGCACCACCCGAAGAATTTGGTGTGGCAGCCTGCATGCAGGATGCTGTGTCAAGGGTGGGGGATTGAGCTAAAAGGAGGCATGAGCACATCGCATGGAAATCTGATGGTGTGTAGTTTGATTCCGTGCAGTTCCAGTTCCGGGTGGGTCCCAGCAACTTCTGCGTGGTGCACGTGAGCCTGGTGCCGGTGCTGGGCGTGGTGGGCGAGCAGAAGACCAAGCCCACTCAGCACAGCGTTGCCGTCCTGCGCTCCCTCGGCATGAACCCCCACCTGCTCGCATGCCGCTCCCAGGAGCCCCTCTCACCCGCCGTCCGTGACAAGCTCGTGAGCCCCCATGCTTTCGTCCAGTCAGTTCATGAATTTACTGTGTACTAACCGAATAATCTGTGTCCATTGGGGTGACCAGGCTCATTGCATTTTGCATCCTTTCCGGCATTGAGCAGAATTTTGAAGGGTACTTAAGTGAGTTGCTTCGTATGCTGTTACAGGCCCTCTTTTGCCAGGTCACGCCGAGGCATGTGCTGAACATGTGCGACGTGTCCAACATCTGGCACGTGCCCATCATGATGGAGGCCCAGGGCGCGCACAAGTCCATCTGCGACATCCTGGGCCTCGGCGGCTACAGCAACATGAATCTCACAGGTCTGACCGTTCACACACAAAGTCTCATTATCCGCATTGTAAAAGCCAATCTATGACAGATCAAAGCAAACTATGACTGAAGGGAGTGCCTCAATGGTGTGGGGTGTGTTTGCAGGGTGGCGCGTGGGGCTTGCAGAGAAGTGGGACGGCCTGAGCAACACAATAACCATCGCAATGGTGGGCAAGTACACAGGCCTGTCGGATGCCTACCTCAGCGTGCTCAAGGCCCTGCAGCATGCCTGCCTGGCAGCCAACAGGAAGCTGGACGTGCTCTGGGTGGAGGCCAGCCACCTCGAAGACGCTGCCAAGGTACTTGTTCGTGGCCCAATGTCTCCTGTGGAATGTGATTGAAATTTTTTGCTGCTCTTAAGCTGAAGTGATGTTGTTGTCAGCGCACAGAGCTCTGTATCACCTCGAGATCATGTAAAGATGATGTGGAAGGCATCATCCTGTCGATGACTACCGTGATGCAATTTGGAATTTTTTATTTTTTGCCAGGTACACATTAGGGGACAGGAAATGTTTGTGAGCATGTGACGTGTGCAAATGTGCTGAAGGGAGAAAGGGTGATGGAATATTGTGCGTCTGAGCGCAGGAAGGAGAGGGCGGGGAGCATGCGGAGGCGTGGCGGAGGATACGCTCGGCGCACGGCATCCTGGTGCCGGGCGGCTTTGGCTCGCGCGGCGTGGAGGGCAAGATCCTGGCAGCGCAGTACGCGCGCCAGCACATGGTCCCCTACCTTGGCATCTGCCTCGGCATGCAGGTGCAGCCACCTGTACTTCAACGGCCTCGTCCCTGTTTCATTGCTCTCCTCTGGTGCTCTGGTGTGCACGCCTCTGCAGGTCCTGGTGCTTAGCAACAACTCAGCAACAGGGTCATTAACTCAGCCGTTCGTGACACTAAGCAACAAGCTGTGCGTGCAGACGGCGGTGATAGAGTTTGCGCGGAACGAGTTGGGCCTGGCGGACGCGAACAGCGCGGAGTTTGAGCCGGCCACACCGACGCCGGTGGTGGTGTTCATGCCGGAGGGGTCCACCACTCACAAGGGGGGGACCATGCGCCTGGGCTCCCGCAGAACCATCCTGCAGACCATGGACTGCATCACCGCCCGCCTCTACCAGGTGCCCTCCTCTACTGCTTTTCCATAGCTATTGAAACATGCGAAGAAGTGCTACAGGAAAATGTGCATGATGCTCAGATATGCAGGTGGGCAAATGCCGATTGGATGTGCCCATAAAAGCAGACCCAGTGCGCACATACGAGGTGTGACATTTGTGGGCATGTTGGCAGGCGGACGAGTATGTGGACGAGCGGCATAGGCACAGGTATGAGGTGAACCCCACGATGGTGGAGCAGCTGGAGGCGAAAGGGCTGCGCTTCGTGGGCAAGGATGAGACGGGGGAGCGCATGGAAATCGTGGAGCTGACGGGGCACCCCTACTTTGTGGCCAGCCAGTTCCACCCGGAGTTCAAGTCGCGGCCGGGCAAAGCATCCCCCCTGTTCCTGGGCCTCATTCTGGCCGCCTCAGGTGCGCATTTCCCTTTGGGCGTGCTTGGTGAGCTTTGTGGGATCTCCTGTGCATTGCAACCCTCGCAAGCATTCCTCTGCCTTTTAAGGACAGCATGTAATGATATGGTGTATGGATTTGCAGGGACACTGGATGGGTATTTGTCAGGGAAGACTCACATCACCTCCAGCAACCTCTTGTCTAAGGAAGGGATCCATGCCGCACCTCTGGCCAATGGCGGACACTAAAGAACAGGCTAATACTTCCTAGGCAAGGCACCAACAGTAGTTCTGGGCTCATAAAGTATGTATTGCCGACTGCATGCGACTGAGCACCTAGCTATTCCTTAGGTAGCAGAGTTGTGCGCAAAAGAAGACAGCTTTCCTTTGAATACCTTGTGAACTTAGTAATTGATATTTCAAAGATCTTCAAGTTAGTGTCTCCAGACGGCAACCTTTATAGCCTTGGTAAGGACTCCTCGGAGGTATTTTGGGGCAGTGCCATATTTACAATGGGGTTTTGTAGTTGCCTGCTATGGCCTTTGTGAGGAACTGCAAGCATGTCAACTCCCCCTAATTAGAATTTTGCTCCACTCCGCATTGTTTATAACCCCACAATCGTGCAACATGGCTTGTAGAACTTTGCTCTCCGATGATGACCGTTACTATTGGGGTGACCCGCAAAAATGCCACTGTCACACCAAAGTTTGCACTGAGTTCCTCATATCAAGACACCATTGAGGGGACTCCCGCAGCTGACCGATACTAATAAAACATCCTGCATGCGCCAACCCTCGCAAGTATACAAGCGTCTGCATGCTGACATCTACATCCCGCCCTCACAGCAGCAGCGATGTGGCGGCCTGCACATCGTTGTTAGACCGAGCCAGGGCAACGCGCGCCGCCTCCTCTGAGAAACCCATGGCCACCAGCTGCTCCACACCTTCCCTAGAGGCTGCCACCGCTGGCGCCCTGGCTGCTGCCCGCTGCCCCAGCGGCCGCTGCACAGCCGCCCCCGTCCGCGAGCCGCTCTGCGGCGCCCGCACCATCGTCCTGTGCCCCTGCCTGTCCCCCTGAAGCAGCGGCGCCAACAGGCTCCCCAACCTCCCTGACACCGCCCCTGGCACCTGGAAATTCACACTTTTACCCCCCATCAGTTCCCTCGAGTTTCGTCCACTGAAGGTGAAGTTCTGCTGTGGGGTGACAAATCTGTCCCTCGCTCAAAGGTGCTGGAATGGTTGAAGAGCATGCAGGGAGAAGGAGGGTGATGAGATAGCGCCACCTTCCAGTCCCTCATGCCCATGAAATTGAAGTGTTGGAGGGCTCCTAAAAGCGTGCCCCCAGCCATCAGCAGCAGTGCACTGCGAGGGGAAGACAGCACGAGCTGCAGTGCTGCAGCCTGGGTGAAGACCTGCCGAGGAGCACTCCCAACATGGACCTTAGTGGGTGGCTTCCCCAGTTCAGTCATACTGGGATTGAGCATCTAAGCACAAATGGGCAAGAGAAGGCATGCACAGAGGTTGTCTCGCACCTTCTCAGTCAGTCTAACGCCAAAGATGGAGAAGTGCTGCATGGCCGGGGTCTCGATGAGAATAAGCGTGAGGCATGCAAATATCAACGGGAATGGCCCTGCAGGCAGCTCTTTGCCTATTGGGACAAGCAGCAGAAGGTACTGCAGCATCAAAGCCACGCCCACAAGACTTGCGAACTTGGCCGTTCCAGATTGCCTTTCCAAGCTTCGAAACTGATATAGCAGCGCAAGCCCGAAGATCAACGAGCCCAGCTGAGGAAATGCCAAGAGAAGAAGGAGTTTGCTTGGTTGTCTGTGTGGTTTGATCACTCCAGTGAGCCATAGCAAGGATGTCAGGCAGACAGCTCCAACTAATGTCCTTGTCAAAGGCGCATTTCTAAACCCTGATGGCCCACCGGTATCCATTTGCTCGATCGATTTCTCAAACAGGATGCGTCAATCGACTTAATTTGATAACCATCCCATCCTGTCAAGTGAGAAACCAGAGGCTTGCTAAAAGGTTCACTAGGGCACTAGCGTCCAGCAAAAATAAATCTCTGGCTCAGGATCAATTATTGTTTCAGGAAAGCTTAAGAGTCATGGCCATGCCTGGAACCCTCTCTACCAACCCTACCTATTTATAGATTTGCAGCTGAGAGAATGCAGAGGCCAATCGGAGCTCCAAGAAGTGATTTTTTGGGGCAGAATACCATGGAGGACATATTGAAACAGAAGTTAGCCAGGTAAGGGGATCTCTTGTGCTTTCTGGAATGCCAGCATTAGTGCCCACCTGTTGGGGTAATCTACGATCGAATACTCTCACTTGTACTGATATGTACTTCGCAGGGATCACCGCATCGCCGAAAGACGCAGTAGAATTCAGGCACGCATCGAAGCGAAGCTCAGCCCATCACACTTAGGTCTGCCAATCAACCTAGCTCTGCTGCTATAGCTATGCAGATACTCAGCATAGTGGGGATGCAAACGTCTATTTTGGCATTCCAGGAGACACGAAAGATGGAGAGAGGGAGTATCAATGGGCAGAGACAGTGGACGTTGGGAACAACAGGCGTAGAGTGCTTGCGCTTGTATCTGACATCAACCAGGACATCTCTGCAATACAGCAGCAGAACGATGAGCATGAAAACGCACGCCGAGGACTTGAGATGGAGAAAAGGAAGGTGAGCGATCCTGCAGCAGGGGATCAAATTCATTGGCTGACGCAATGATGTTCGCAAGTGACGATGGAAGGGTGTCTGCAGGAGCTTCGCGAGGCAGTGCTGCAGTGTGCAGAGGCCAGCATGTTGGCACAAGAAGAGCTTGACACTCGTTGGCCAGCACTCCAGGCAATGGCAGTGCCGCAAGACTTGTATGCAGCAATGGTCGGGCACCAGGGGGCCTGCAATGACATGCTGTCCCTCAAGGACGACGTCATCAGCAAAATGCGGGATGTCCTTGCTAAGAAGGAGGTGGAGCACGTGCGCATTCTGAAAAATCATGCGGAGGTGAGACCGCGATGCATGGCCGCAGGATTCCCAGTTACTTGAATACAGGTCATCACTGAGCAGCAAAGCGAGGCCCTGGTGTCTGGCAGGATGTGGACAATGTGCTGGGGCGCATGGCGAGCCACGCCCACTCTCTGCGGCAGCATTGTGACTTGGAGATGGAGCGCATCGATGCTGCTCTGGATGAGGCAACTACCATTGTGCACACTTGTTGTCCAGTGCAGGAGACACTTCACATATGTTGAGCTCCTGACACTCTTCTGTTCTGTGCAGGAGCGGAGAAGCCTGTTGGAGCAGTGCAAGGGAGCCATAGATGAGATGGTTGGGAAATTGGGTGACGAGGAGCAAATCTGCATTGACACGCATCTTGCTACAAGTGAACATCATGAAGTGAAGCTGGAGAAGCTGCACTCAGATGCAAACGATGAGTACAATGACCTCAGACGTCGGTGAGTTGTGCAGAACTCACTGTTGCAATTGGCTTGAATAAGAGCTCTTCTCCAAAGAAGGCCAGGATGGACAGTGCTCCTTGTAGACTGACGTGCTCTGTGTGACTGTTGGGATAGGCTCAACATGGAGCTGCAGAAAATGGAGCTGCAGCTGGAGGAAATGCGCGCCACCTATCAATTGGGTGAGGACAAGCTAGTCAATGACGAGCATATGCTAAGGGAGAAGACGACCGAAAATGTGGTTGCGCTGAAGCAACAGAAGCGCAAAATTGCTCAGCTGAGAGACTCCCTGTCTGGGTTGAAGGTGTGCTCGGCACTTTTACTCCCTCGTGTGCTCCAGAGCGGTTGCAGATTGTCATTTATTTCACCATATGAGGAGCCTTCAGTCATGACAGCACTTTGCAAGCCTTGATCTCCTCTGCATGCATGCAGCAACGGTATACGGATGCTGAGAGCAAGAGCTTGCAAGAGAACCAGCGCTTGACGGCGGAGTATCGGAGGTCTGCAGCAGCCTGCTTGAACCTGCAAGCAAAGATCAGCAGATTTCAGCAGTCAGACACCGCCAGATTCAGAGCGGTGAGTCCCATTATTCTCGCTCACTTCCTTGAAAGTGTCCTCTTTGCAGTTTTACACTTCTTGTAGGGCGCATTGACTTCACCATGCCAGCAAACTTGTGTGCAAATGTAGGTACAATCCATGAAGGAGAGGAACTTAGATCAGATGTTCCAGCAGGTCAAGGACATGGACCAGTACATCAATTCTGAAGTGTTCAATACGCTTCAGGACTGCCAGACCTCATGCAATCTGACGGAGTTCAATGGGGACCATCAGCGCAATGCTCTACCTGCCAAGGCAAGTTGGGTCCAGATGTGCATTAACTTGAAGAGTCTGAAGGAATGATATTTGGTATCGAGGGATACCTGCTATAATGGTCGATCAGTTCTATGCATGCATGATTAAAATTGCTTGTCGATCCTATCTTCTCTTGCGCCGAGTGACTCTCAACATTGAGCTGAGGAGTCTCGATAGTCCCTGACAGTCAAAGCCTGAGGCTGACCATCAAAATTTATGACCACAGGATGCCTCGGAGGCGGTACCGGTGGGCTGCGAGCCTGTCATGGAGGATGCTTTCTTGCATCACTGGAGCAGGTTGAAAGGCACTTTACAAGCACATTTGAGTAGGGTCGAAAGCAGCAATATCGTAGATCCTGTCTGACTTTCAACGTCTTTAAGGGCTGGCATGTACTGAAAGAGATTAGGGTTTCGTGTAAATCCCTTGCACCGGGATCTTCCTTAGGTCCAGGCCGCCTTGACTTCTTCCGTCTTCATAATCTGTTTGAAGGAGATCTACCAAACAAAAATCAGCATTCTGAATATAGTAGGCTTCTGTGCCAAAGTCACTGCCAGAAAACAACACCGGACGCACTGTCACATAGCTGGCTTGATCGGAGTCTTGAGTACAAGAGTTTTCACTCAACATGCCTCAGGGCGAGCACATTGAGCTTCATCGGAAGCGCAATGGCTTCCGGCTCGATTACCATGAGAAGAAGAGGAAGAAGGAGGCCCGCAGCGTGCACAAGCGGGCTGCTTTTGCACAGAAGGCCTTGGGTCTGAAAGCAAAGATGTACAGTAAGAAGAGGCATGCAGAGAAGGCGACGATGAAAAAGACGATCGCCATGCATCAGCAACGGGATAACAAGCACAAAGCAGAGGATGGTGCCCCTCAGAGCGCTGTCCCTGCCTACCTGCTGGAACGTGAACAGGTGCAGAAACACCTCTGGCCTTGATCAGCTATGCAGCTCATTTCTCCGCCAGTGCGGTCTGTGCATTGCTTTGTCGCTTTGCAGGGCTGTCTGATCTTACAAATCTGTGGCCTGCGCAGGTGGATCGCGCAAAGGTGCTCAGCAACACAATCAAGCAGAAGAGGAAAGAGAAGGCGGGCAAGTGGGAGGTTCCTCTTCCCAAGGTGACACCTCCGTCTTCAGCAACCTGCCTGTTTTTTGCGCGCAGGTATTGGAATATGCTCTTCAACTAGTGGCAGAGGATTGATGGGGTAGTTGTACGCAGGTGCGACCAGTGGCAGAGGACGAGATGTTCAAGGTGCTGCACTCTGGAAAGCGGAAGAAGAAGGCCTGGAAGCGGATGGTCACCAAGGTCACCTTTGTAGGCCCCAGCTTCACCAGAAAGCCGCCCAAGTATGAGCGCTTCATCAGGCCTAGCGGTGAGCGTCTGATAGACCTATTTGGCCCAAACAATATGCGCATTCGTGTATCTCCTGATGGCCGTGTGTCGATGGTGAGAATGTGTCCTCGCTCACCAAACTTTCGCGTTTGGCTGTGCAGGTCTGCGCATGAAGAAGGCACATGTGACGCACCCTGAGCTGAAGTGCACATTCTGCCTCGAAATTCTGGGCGTCAAGAAGAATCCCAACGGCGCATCTTACACTCAGCTTGGCGTGATCACCAAGGGAACAGTCATTGAGGTGCGACCACGATGCAGGCTGGGTTTGTGCAACTCATCCTACGAGGCAGATGCACCATCAGACGTACTTTAGCTGGCTCTACCAGCCGCTGCACTTCGCTTGAAGTTCACTGAGATAGACAGCAGTCAAAGGCATTGAAGTTGGATGACATGGAAACGTTCTGATTTGTCCATTGCTGCCTGCAGGTGAATGTGAGCGAGCTGGGTCTTGTGACGCCTGGTGGTAAGGTCGTCTGGGGAAAGTACGCGCAGGTCACCAACAACCCAGAGAACGACGGCTGCATCAATGCAGTGCTGCTCGTCTAGACTTTTTGGCTGTGTCTGGGATATTTTTGTGAGGTTCTCATCAGAGAGATGGTGGATGCCTGTCGTGTCTGAACTTCATGAATTCATTGAACTCAACTTGTACAATAGTCTTATCTATGGCAGCAATGAAGCATGCTGTGCAGTTTCTGCAAAAAGAGAGGGTGCTGTTTTTATAGACCTTTGCAGTCCTTGTTTAATGCAGCCTAAGCAGGCTTCACTAGATTATGTGAGTATACTATCAGGGTGTGAGCATGAGGATGCGACATTGCTGCATTAGCTCCACAAATCTGGAGATGCAAATTGACAGCAATATTGCTGTAGATAAGCAGTGTACTGAATGATCATGATGAGAAGCGTGAAGCCCACCAGCATGCGCAGCAGTAATGCAGAGCCACAGTGTTAAAATCCAAAGGACATATACTTAGATAAAAATTTTCCACCAGTCACCTTCTCATGTTGACATTGACAGAATCCAAGATGGTAAACACCACAAGCACACAAGACTTTGGTCCAAATGCTTCAGGGAAGGACTGTTCTCTAAGACTTCCTGCCAGTGGCTGGTCTCTCCGGGCTATGAAATCATGGAATGTAACAGAGCGAGTCAATCAAGTTTATACCTAAGACTACAACAATGCACATATAGCTATGCAAGTACACAAGATACAGAAGGGCAAATATGTTATTGGAGCCTCGGGTGCAGCAAATCCGCCATGATCTTGCTTGAATGACATCACCGCCCTTCGCCCCAAAAGGCAGAATACGCATCTTATTCACTCCTCTAGTAGAAGTTCATGATAAAGCCGTCAATTGGTGCCCTGCAGCACAGGCAGCACACAGTCAGAAAATGTGTGGGGCATACGCATCTCTGGCAAACAACAGCGCTGTGGAGGGAAGAGGCTCACCTGCACATTGGGCAGAGAGGGGTCTTCTGGGACTGCTTGATGGCGCGCGCGCACTCCCGGCAGCAGCACTTGTGCACACTGCAAACATATGCATAAGTCTCTCAGCAGCTGCACTCATTGCATTGCGAACTTTAGCAGAAAATATCATTACATCTTGGTAAGGGAAGCCCGGGAAGCTACAGGCAGAGCTCACCTTTCGCCGTGGAGGAATCCTGCTTCACAGGGGTGCTCCATGCAGACCACGCACATCCCATCGTCATCGTCAAAGTCAGTGTGCTGCGCTGCCGCTTCTGGTTGCTTGCCGTTCTGCTTTGTCGGAGGGGGTTCAGCCGCAACAGGGGCTGAGGGCGCAGCAGGCTGTTGAGCGGGAGTGGCTGCACTGCCGTCACCCGCTGTGCTGGCCGCCATTGCTGGAGGTCTGGGTGCACTGGACAGCGTTGCAAACCATCCTGCAGGCAGGCACTGGTGTGAGCAGGCCGCTTGAAATGCCATGCAACAGATTCTTTGGGGGCGCAACTGCGCTGGCTCTTCAAGAAGGGTTGAAGGCCGGGAGATCAGTGTGAATGACAGACCTGGCCAAGACACTTCTGGGCTGGCGATTGTTGGGTACATCGATGTGCCACCCATGGGCGGGGCAGACGGGGCAGAAGGAGTTGCTTGCTGGGGCGTTGTCGATTGTTTGCCATCAGGCCTGCATAAGAAGCAGTTCACAATCATCACACATGCAAGAGAAGCAAGCCATGCAGAACACCTTCTTTAAATGACTACACACATGCAGCAGAGCGGCATTGAAGTAATCACGATACGGATTTACAGGGTGTTAGGCAATGACACTTACGCAGGAGTGGGCGGCTGCTGTGTGACGGGCGTGCTGCCCTCGTTGTGGCTCGCACTGGTGCCCACCCCAGGGATGCCGCCAACAATGGTCGGGTAGTGCACATTTGCGCTGCTCTGCAGGGGCCCAGGTCCAATCTGCACAGCATTCATCTGCTTCATCCACTGCTGCTCGCGAAATCCCCAGACTAGCTAATCGCTCTGGAGAAGTATGACTGTCACGCCAGTTGCAGTAAAGATGGAGATCCATCATCAACAATGGAGAGCACGCACAGTAGGGAGGTTTGAGGTTGGGAGCTCTGCAGACACTGTCGGAGTGGCGGGCAGAGGATGCGACTGCACAGTAGACGCTGGTTTTCGAGGCGGCTGCTGGCCACCACCTGCCTCACTGTTGTAGTACTCTTGCAGGCGCCTCGCCAGATCCTCATCAGACTCGCCAGCGCCTGTTGCACAGCAAAATACTGCGATGAGGAATCTGCCTTGCATGTGCAATCCTCAGGTGCACATGAGCTGCTTACGGACAGCTCAGGTGATCATGACGCACCTGCGGAGGCCATGATCGACAGCGGTGGTTCGGGAAGTTTGGAAGGGGACACCGCAGGGTACCCCACGACTGCTGGGGCCTGCTGAGGCGCCTGGGCTACTGCAGTGCACAAACCAGCATCCATGTCAGACCATACAGCTTGACTGGCTGAAACATGCCTGATTGAGAATCTTAACTAACCACATACAGGGGTCAGAATTCAATAACTAGATATTAGGAGCAGCAGACCTGGGAGCGGCCCATCTCTGTGGTTGACGATGTTGATGAAATGGCGCAGCACGGCTGCGGCTGCAGGCTGCTCATCAGCCGGCCGGATGTGCAGCGTGTAGCCAGACCCTGTCCCAAGCAACCAACAAATCTAAGTCACACCCCCCAACGCTCCAATCACAAGGAGATCGCAGATGCAGCGTCATGGGTGACTCTCAAACAATGATAAAATGTCAGAGAGTTGCTCAACAGACATCTGGCTCTGCGTTATCAGACTCTGCAAAGAAGTTTGCAGGTTCACGCAGCAGTCCAGGCAAGACTGCGTGGCTTTCGAGCTCAGAAATAAAAATTGGCTTGCATCGGCCAATCCTAGGTCAGAGAAGCCACCAAGGGACATGGCAGCGCACCTTGCTCGCCGGTGAGGTGGGCGCCGGAGGGGGCTGCGTGCAGGCGGTGCAGCACAAGCGCGCACTGCAACGCGGAGCTGCCCTTGTAGCCCATGACAGGACGCGCGATGGCCCCGTCCAGCCACACCTTGAGCACGGGCACCACCTGGTCGCGCCCCTTGTAGGCCACCAGCAGCGTGCGCACCAGCCGCTCCGTGCCAGCCGGCGCCACCGGGCTCGGATACCGCGGCATTATCGCCACCCACCTGCACGGCAGACATTGAATTGCTTTCTTCAGATCTCTCTTTCGCTCTCATTAATCCCCGTCGCCCTTTTTATCTTTCATGTCTCTGACAGAAGCATCATTAGCTCCTAGGCATGGTCAACGGGGCAGAACCAGCATGAGATGCAGCTGAGTGCGTCTGCTGTTTTTTAATCGTACTTGATAACATGTAGGTGTGCCAGTGGCCAGGAATGTTCTTGGAGGAGAGCGTGCAGGTAGTTTGTGGGGTGCGCTACCTGGGCTTCCATTCTGTGCCGAGGTTGGCCCACTTGGGCACCTTCATCAGCAGCATTGATTGAAACTGGGCGCGGGTCTCCAGCTTCCGCACCATCGCCACATTTCTGTTGTTGATTGCCACGTCGATCGCGGTCAGCCCTGCGCCAATCCAAATCCGCCATCTTTCCTGGGTGTTGATAAGCAGGAAAAGCAAGACGTACACACGAATCCAGTATGTTCAGTTTATGAAACACGACTCACCTCGGGCATTTTCAAGGAAGGGAGATGCGCCGTAGTGCAAGAGCAGATCAACCACGCGTTCATGTCCCCTGGCCACACACTCGTGCAGCGCAGTGGTGCCATCGGGGCGACCGCTCACGTGGTGAACACTGGCGCCATTTCTCGCAAGCTGCACCAATAACATGATGCCATCTCAGATGATCAACGGCTGTACAGGGTGTCTGCAAAGAGGCTGGACAGAGGCAGAAGGACCTACCAATTCTGCACAGTCATGATGTCCTTTGGCAGCAGCTATAAGCAGTGGTGTCCACTGCCGCTCATCTTGATGCTCTAGAGAGTTTGGTCCCCTCCTGTTCCTCTTGATATCTCTGATCAAGCTCTGGAAGCCCCAACACAGGTGTGTCAGAGCACAGAACAATCGCCGTTGGAGGGATGAACAACAGCGAAAACAATGTGTTGCTCGGAGGAGCGGCGTAGTCATACCTGCAGGCCGGCAATGTCATTGCTTTTGGCTGCAATGTAGACCTGCATGTGGCCATGTTGTGTTAGACTGAAAGAGGACACGCAGAACCCTCAACCATGGAATCAAACGAATTTCATGATTTGAAACGCACTCTTTCAGGAATGGAAGCGTGGTTGCCCATTTTATAAATTGCCAGCAGTTGAACAAAATAGTCTTGGAGCACCGCAACGTGGACACAACCACGACCAAGGCCGTTGCCAAGCTGTGATCGTCAAATGCCTTCAAAACTTCTTTTGCAAGATGACGATGTCACATCGTCGCACCCAATGCTGATGTTTTCAACTCCTCGAATCCAAATGAAGAAGCTGCTGGCAGCGAAAGCTACCTCGACGCCCCCAGCTACCGCGTAGCCCCAACGGGGAAATAGCCCTACAGCTGTTAGGGCTGCAACAGCATTTCGAACCATTCATGTGAATAGGGAAATTCTCCAACATCTTAAACATCTGTGTTTAATGCATAAGCTACAGTCCAAAGAATTGATAATGAGTGGAAACATTGCTTGATCATCAGCAGTCCCTCCTAGGCTTCAGCCCGACAGGGAACGCTGTTGATGCTCGGCTGCACTAGCAATCTCCATAGTTGGCCGAAGTTGAATCTGCAAATCAACCAAGCTGTGTATAAGTGCAAATTTAGGCATAGTGCCGGTCACTTTTTGGCAAGTAGCGCCAGCAGATCGCAGGATCGCACCCTATCGGATTTGATAGTACAGCAGGAGATGAATGCAGCTAGGAGGCTGATCAGAGGTGTCATATTTGACATGGACGGAACTTTGATCGTGCCAGTGATTGATTTTGCAGAAATGCGGTGCGCTGATCTCAGCTCCCACATTCCTGCATTCCTGAGGGATGTTTCACTGGAGATGCAGATTCGGAATGTCTGTGCAGGCGTCGCGTTAACATACCAACGGGGGACCTCCTGGACGTGATTGCGAGCTGGCCTGTAGAGAAACAGGAACAAGCCAAAAGGCTAATCGAAGAGGTGGAAGATGAGGTACAGAGCGACCACGTCTGTCAAATCTGCTTGTATTGATCCTTTGCATGTGCAAAACTCCAACATTTGCAGTGCAGGCTCTTGAGAAGATGGCCCTGAATCCTGGGGTGGTCGAGCTATGCACCCTTCTGGACACGATGCACATCCCAAGGTAGTCGGCCATCTGGGGTCCATATCAGTGCTATCTTTTCCAGAGGTCTGATGATGCTGTTGATGCTATTTTGGTCGCAACAGACTGGCAAATGACATGCAGGGCTTTGCTGACACGCAACACTGCTAAAGCTGTACAATACTTCCACGACCAGCATTTTTTGTCCCAGCTGCTGCCCCCGTTTACCCCCGCCCTGGCAAGGGACTTTATGCCTTATAAACCAAGTCCTGCGGCAGTTCTTCACATCTGCAAGGTATGCTGAGCTGCCAAGATTCCCTGCATCCACTTTGCAACGCAATTGCCACATCACCTTGCCTTTCTGTGACTAACAAATGACTTGTTCTAATTATCATGGTGTCCAGGGATGGGGTATTTCTCCTACTGATGCGGTGGTGATAGGTGACTCTGCGAAAGACGATGTATGTTCTGCGGTCACCAGTCTTCCTCACAGCTCATTGTCTTATTGAGGATGTCTGGGAAATTCCTGGAAGGCTGCATTCAATGATCCAGTTAAGTGAGGATTCAACGAGGCTGAGCTCACTGGCCCTGTTTGAAATGATGATTGATGTTGTACAGGTGGTGTGTGGAAACCGAGCGGGCGCGGCTACAATCTTGCTGGATGAGGAAGGTCGCTCACTGGAGGAAATAGGTCTATTGGGCGAGCAAGTGCCCACATTTGTTGCCCGGTCTCTGCATGATGTAGCCGTCCTTTTGAAGGAGAAGTTTGAGCTCAGACCCAAAAATGACGTGTAATGCCGTGCTTTATACATTGATGGAATTGCCTCAGCCTTTGAAGCCTTTGTTTCTCAGTAAGGAAGAGAACAGTGAAGTACTGCATATTTTGTCCAGTATTGTAATGGAATAGCCAAGCAGGCAGAACGTTACAAGTTCTGAAGGCATGCTAGAAAATCTACTTCAGTTGTGCATGACCGCGGTCAGCGATGTGCTTGAACAGCTGGTTGCGAGTCTCAAATTGTGCCCTGCAGACTGCACAAATTAGGCCGTTCTGCGCTGCCGCAGCTTCTTTCGCCTTGCGCTTGTCCTTCTTGCTCTTGGGCTTCCGGCTGGACCTGTCATCCTCTGGCGGCTGCTCTGCTGTCGATTCTGCCGCTGCCTCAATGCTCTCAGGCTGTGCTGCGCTGCTTGCGCCATCAGAAGGCTCTGCTGCAGGAGGACTGGCCAGATCTTCTGCTCCATCATCAGCCGCCTCTGTGCTGTTGCTGACCGGCTCCGGTGGCGTGCTCTCGGCTTCCCTGTGATCTGTGTCAGCGCTGTCTCGAGCATGCGTTTGTCTGCGGGTGCTGGGCCTGGGCTTGCTGACCCTTGCATGCGCCTGCACCATCCGGGCGAGCATGGCATCTTCATCCAAGCTCTCCTCGGAAGCCTCTGACTCAACCTCACTTGCATCCTCGCTCCCTGTCGTCTCTGCCTCCTCGCTGGAACTCCTTTCCTGTGAGGCTGTCTGGGCACCAGCGTCCAAGTCTGCAAGAATTTGGTCCAGGGAGCCATATCCATCGGTGCTGTGCTGTTGGCCAGTGTCAAGGCCGTTGAGAGGCGCTTTTGGGCTCGCTTCCCGATCTGTGCTGGGTCTGCCAGATGCTCGAGGAATGTCCTCTTCTTCACTGGTAGGTGGCGCCAGATCATCGGGAGGATCGCCCCCTGCTGAGCTGACGTCATTTTCAGCGTCCGATTCTGCTATGGGAGACAGAGCATCCTCCTCTTCCTGCATGGCTGCTCGCAGCGCATCTGCGCGCTCCAGGTGCTTCTTTGACCTGCAAGCATTTCTGACAATTCTCATCCTTTACTCTTGATTGGCACATCTGAGATAATAAAGGGAGTCAGGGAGCCGAAGCACAAACATAAAAACACAAGGTGACAGCTCACCTTTCATGATTGGCCATGGCATTGGTGGATTTGAAGAACTTGTCGCAGGCGATGCAGTAGAGCTCGTCCTGCACGAACGCCGCATCATCGTCGCTGCTGTCCTCGTGGTCCACTGCCGCGTCCACCCAGGCTGCGTCCTGATACTCATGTGCCCTCTGAATGCGCTGCAGCCGCTCCTCCTCCTTCCTGCACCACCCCACCCGCTGCCGCCCTCAACACAACTGGGATCACAGATCACACAACCAGCTAAGTGTGCCATATGAATAGGCTTTGCTTCACTGCTGCGATTTGCACAGCAGGCATCAGGCATCACATGCCGGAGTGAGATTATAGCGCTGTAGCGCGAAAGGCATCATAAGAGGGAGACAGGGAGCGAGGGACTGACCGCTGTTCCTCCGCGGCGAGGCGCTGTTGCTTTTGGATTTCCTCCTGCTGTTGCCAGGCGGCCACGCGGCGGTCGCGCTTGCGAACGAACGCCACGAGGCTGCGCACGTTCTCCTGGAATTCCCTCCGCGCGCCGCGCCGCCTCTTCTTGTTGTCCTCCTCCATCAGCCGCCGCACCTGCACCACGTCATGCTGTTAACATTATTATTGATTGTTACTATTATTATTACACGCCATTCCTGCCAATAGGCAAGGTGCGTCCTGCAGACAAACTGCATTTGAAGGCTGCCACAATCCTACCCCTCGTTAGACTCGCCAGATCCAAGCAAGACCCAATCAACCGTGAGCACGGTGCTCAGTAATTGTACCGCCCCCCGCCAGCCGCGTCACACGCTCAATTTCTGATATGCCTGACTGTTTGGCCAAGTTCAGGCAGCTGTGGGGCATCAACCTCGATAAATAGAGCTGCTTGGTTAGAAGTTTCAGGGCACTTCAGGGCACCGCGCCGGTGGGATGGGAAGGGACAGGGAAGATTTTGAGGTGTACCTTGCGGTTGGGCGCTGAGGCGAGGTTGTGGACGTCAGCCCAGCCGAATTCGCGATCGCTGACAAACTGCAGCCAGTAGCGGTAGAACGCCGACACCTCCGACCAGGGCGAGTCGGAGCGGCCAAAGCCAGCGGGCGCCGGCCCCCGCTTTCCCCCTCGCTCCGCGGCCTCGCTCTCACTCCTGGCCAGTCCCTCAAACACCTCCCTGTACACTGTGTAGAAGCCCTGCGCCGCAACAATATGCTGCTGATCCTGCTTCTGTTTACGTGCTCTAGCCAGGTTGTCGCTCGTTTGTACAAGCCTCAGGAAAGGCCCCCTTCTACACCCATTTCTGCCAGTGCGCAACGAAAGTTACAGGATGATGGCTGTGCTTCAAACCATACCTTGGGCTCATCGTTGTAGCCGTTGTAGCAGGAGGAGGAGAAGTACTGGTACAGCGAGAGGTCCTCTGGGGGAGCGGCCTCGTCTGTGGTGAAGCCTCCTCCGCCGGCCTGGTAGCTGCCATCGGCACGAAGAATCTGAGCCCGATGGCTGTCGTACCTGCGTTTGTATTAACACAGCCACTTACCAACTAGCCAAAGGGCATGGCGTTGAACGTGTAAGCAAGGCAGACACCCAGCAATACGCAGAGGGTGGATCTTACCATGCACGCTCGTGTTTGTCACTCAGTATCTCGTAGGCGTTCTGGATCTCCTTGAAGCGCACCTCCGCTTCCTGCTGCCTGTCGTGATTTTTGTCTGGAGCATGCAGGTCAACATTTGAAGACATCAGATACATGTATGGCTGATTGGCAAGACATGTCATGAGAATCTCGCATGATTATGCAGTCTGGCAGTTTGATCGCTTGCCTGGATGCCACTGAAGGGCAGCTTGGCGGTATGCTTTTCTCAGTTGGGCATCATCCGCGTCGTTGGGTACACCCAGAACATCGTACAAGCACCGCATTGTTTGAATTTCTATTTGAACGTATCAAAAAGACGAAGAGATCACTTGGTAGCTCTGTCAGTTGATTAAATACCTCAAGGACCACATAGTGATTGTCCTTTCCTTACAGATATGCAATCTTTTGGGCGCATCCTTGCAGGCGAAAGTTTGATACCGCAATCAACTCAATTTACAAGAGATCGATTGCAACAATGGCGCTGGTATGGGCCAAACGAAGACTCCCCAACATGAGTTAGTAATTATAACACATGATACTCACGTGCCGTTAATGTATCTAGGTCTCCCACCTCCCTCGCATGGCAGCGGAAGAGATCGAGCTCTGAACAACAGGGACCAGCTGCACGGCGTGGTCTGGTTGTATCGTGAACGGGCCACAGGAGGAAAAAGGCAGGAGGACGGCCACAGGATAGGAATACACTGATGGCCACAAAAGCACTCGTCAAAGTGTTGGACCCCTTCCTCACTTGGGCAGCGGTCCGTTACCAGGCTGCTGTGGGCGATGTTCTTAGAAAGCACGGTCTGCGATACGAGGACCTGTATGATCCTCTCCTGAACCAGGTGCGTTCAGCTGGGTAGGTTGTGCCCAAGCAGTTCTCGCGTTATGTTGAGCATCGTTCCCTCAATGTACAATTAGAAATAAGGTCATCATATCTATCGAGTGGCAAAAACGGCACCTTGGTTCTTCAGATCTGCAAGGTTGAGTGGGTCAAGAGTGTCTCCTTGTTCCTGCAGGATGTGGACGAGGCCCTGAAGAGGCTGCCCCAGGAGGAGGTCGATGCTCGCACACAGCGCCTGAAGCGTGCCATGGACCTGTCCCTGAAGCACGTCTACCTGCCCAAAGAGCTGCAGGCCGTTCAGACACCGTACAACAGCTATGTCATGGTGAGGGCTCCTGCTACTCTTGGCTCAAGCAGAACATCCTCAGCTTGCTGCTACTGTAAAGCACGTGTCTTGTACACCCCAGTCTGGTCACCAAGCGGGTGTCTTCCTGGTGCAGGATGTCATTGAGCAAGTGGAGGCAGAAAACAAGGAGAAGGCACAGCTAGGCACTGGCACAACTTACGACCGCAGTATCCCCTGAGTATGGATATATGTCTTGATCCTGGTCGAACTGTGTACCTCTGCTGTCGTACTAGATAGGCAGCAGCAAATTGGCTGCATGTTTGATGTTGTAAGCTCAGAGGCAAATTGAGTACGCGCCGGTGCTTAATTATAAGCAAATTCCATTCCTTGTCAGGCACTGGCAGCCATTGAAACTGAAGTGCAGAGAGACAGTATCTTCAATGCAAGGTTTGCAGAAATCATAGGGGCATTCATGCTTTAGAATACTCTTCACGAGCCACCAAGCCTACGACCCAAAGTCGGTCCACCATGGGGTCCGAGCCGTAATAACACTGTGACAGTCTCTGCTTCCTATCAGATTGCCTATCATACACACCACAAGTAGTTACTACACGTTATAACCGTACATAACAAGCATCTTCACTGCAAGCATTCAGGCACAATTCATGAGAAGGACATGCATTTTACATCCATGGGCCAAACATTTACAGGACAGGCAGGCAGCACAGCGCATCGGTGTCAAACACATCAAACATACGAATTGACGGCAGCCGCGGTCATCAGCACTGCGGCTAGCTGTGCACATGCGACCTCCAGGCCCTTTCACTGCCGTGTGCCAAGCATCTCACGACCACTCAGTTTGCGGCTGCCAGCTGTCAATGGGCGTAGGCTCACTGCATGGCACCCCACACACATGAGCATCGTCCCTTTGCATGTAAGCTTGAGCAGACATTCTACATGTCAATTAGAAGGATCACACTATTCAAATATCTACATGCCGGGCCACAGCACAGAAAATAAATGCCGGGCCACACAGTCAGCATGCATCAACCATAGATTTATATCCACAGAATAGGATCTGCTTGCCTGGTGGTCCGCCTGTGGCGGGGCCCTTTGCCCTTGCTCTTGCCCGCGGCGCCCTCGCCGCCCTGCTCTGCAGCGGAGGCTGCAGTGGCGCTGTCGGGAGCGTTGAGGTGACCGGCATCGCTGGGCACGGCCACGTCCTCAAAGGCCTCGAAGGAGTTGCCGCGCAGCTTCATGCCCAGGCGCGACGGCCCCTTTTTTAGCTGGGGAGCTGCGACCGCCGGCTCAACAGGTGCTGCTGTGAGGGGCTTGGACGCGTGTGTGAAGGGGTCCAGCTGGCTCAGGGACTGCTCCAGGCTCTTCAGCGGGTGGTCTGGTGACAGCGTGCCGGGCTCTGCAGCCCCTTCCTTCCCTGCACAGAGAACGCCCATGTTTGGTGCCAGCAGTAAGACAACGCCGCAGATTGGACTTCCTTGCCTGCCTCTACCTTGTCTGGCCTGCTTCACTTTGAGTTCACCCTGCCCAGCCGAGGCAGCTCATCTGTGTGCTGTTTGTCTGGGCATGCACATGCAAGCAGATGTTATCCAGTTCCACCAGCAACCAGGTATTAGTAATAATACTCGATCCCACATCGCTCCACATATTTTTGGCAGGCTTTACAAACAGACGCTTCAGTGCTGTTTATGCTAAGTTCAGTGCTGATCTACCATCGCTACACATGTTCGAGGCAGGCTAACACTCGTTGATTTGTACTAACCCCATGTGCCCTAGCAGGTCACAGAAAGAAGGGGATTCACGTTTAAGGCGGTCCTTACCCCAGGAGGAGACAGTGGAGCGCAGGGAGGCCTGTGGAGATGTGGTCCCGCTGCCGGGGTGCAGTGGCTCTGCAAGATTGCTGGTCTGAGGCCGCAAGCCATCTCGCGACGAACCAAAAGATGCCACCCAGCCGCCATCCGCTGAGCCGCCATGGCTGTTGTTCCTGCTGCTGACGCGCTGTGACTCTGCTGCTGGTGCCTGCCTGGACGGCTTTGAGCGATCTATTTCTGCCTGCGTCACCAGAAACGCTGGCGATCAGGCAGAGAAGATTACAGAACACTTTGCGGTGCCTGGCAAGCCATTCAAGTGCTTACAGCTGGCTGCAATATTGGGTTGAAGGCATGTAGCGCATTAGGATCTAATAATGAGCTGTCGGCGTGTTATTGATTGTGATACAGGTCTCCAGAGGTGCAAGAGAGGCGCCTGCAGTTGCTCAATGAGAGAGTCCTTCTCCTGGATGGCTGCCGTCAGCTTCTGATTGGCTTCCGCCAGTTCCGTCAGCTGCTGCCGCAGCGCCGAAGCGGCCGCGCCGGTGGAGCCGCCCGAGTCACGCCGCTCGTCGCCGGCGTCGCTGCTGGCCGCAGAGGTGCCCCGGTCGAGGCTGCGGCTGTGCAGCTGTGCGGGGCCGTCCATGAGATCCAGGCCTCCCCGCGCCCCCAGCGCCTTGAGCGAGCTGCTCTGCCGCAGCGGCACCGTCGGCGAGGACAGCTGCAGCTTTGGCGCCGGCGAGCCAACACCTGCTGCATGGAACGTCACTTCGCACCATGATCCAAGACAAAGTAAGCGGGTTGCAGCCGTTAGCATGAGCTTGCGGCTTCCCAAGGAAAGGCTTGGAAAGTGCACAGGGCAGGTCACGGGTGCGGGTAGGCACGCACCGGGCTGTTTTGGAGTGGGCAGCTTGGTGGGATCCGGCAGCCTTGCGATGCTGGTGCTGGGCATGAGGAGCTGCTCTTTCCTGCCCGCTTCTGGGACAGGCGTTGGCTCCCGCCTCGGACTCAGGTTCGACAGGTTCGACAGGCTCTCCTGCAACACCAGAGCCCCAATGACTCAATGTTGGGCCGCTGACTCACAGTAATGATAGGTTTAGGGATAGCTATGCACTGCTGCTGTGAATATGGCAAGCACCTGTATTGACACAGCAGCGGCAGGTGCAGCAGAGCTGCCGGGCGGCTGCTCCCAACTGCCCAGGTCCCATCCTCCGGCATCCCAGCCGCCGTTGCTGCCCCCTGCACCCTGCGCTGCTGTTCGCCCACTGCCTCCCAATTCTCTGCTGGGCCCTGCGGCTGAAGCAGTGCATGGCTGTTGGTGACCACAGACTTCCAATGCATCTCTGGACCCATTCAGAGATCAAGAGATCCACATGGATGTCTGCATATGCCAGGGAAACTAAAAGTGGCAAATCCCTCACCCCTGGGAGCAGGCCGCGGGGTTATCTTCAGTGTCTTTGCGCCGTTCTCGATGCTGCTGGCGCCATTGGAAACTGACGGCGCGCTGGAGGGCAGGGACAATGCTGGCAGCTTGGATGCCAGGCGCTCCAGCTGCTGGAGCACCGCATCTATGCTGAGCCGCTGCGATGGTGACACGCGCAGCAGCCCGCGTATGAGGGCCAAGAAGGGCTCAGGCCGGCCAGTAGGCAGATTGTAGTCCCCATTCAGCACCTGGTGAAAGTATAGAGAAATGAACGGCTACAATACCTCTGTCACCTGAGCAACGGCTGTAAGTCTGCAGCAGCTTTGCAGCGAATAATAGGGAGGGAGGCCGGGACTGACCTGGAGCTTGCAGTCTCCAACGAAGGGCAGCTGCCCGGTGCAGATGTACGAAAGAAGGACGCCCAGAGACTACAAGCCATTCAATCATTTCTGTCAGGAATGCTTTGGTGTATATTCGGCTTCCCAATAAAGATCACTGGCTGCAGCATGCACTTTCCACACAACTTGAAGAGACATGATCTGAAACCGGAGCCAGAGCATGGAACGTACCCACATGTCTGCTTTGACATCAATGCGCTCCCGTGAGTAGAGATCAAACATCTGCAACCAGGGCCCTGCCTTCAGAGGAAAGCACTTGATCTCCATGAGAATAATACACACATTGCAGCTTGCATGGGTGCCACTCTGAGACAGTGTGCAACGCAGCGTCACCTCTGGCGCCCTGTAAGCTGGTGTTGTGTATTTTCGGATGTTTTCCTCAGCCACCATGATCTCATTGGATCCCTCATAGCGTCCAGCCCAGCTGGTGGTGCTTCCAAAGTCGCACAACACCCATGTCCCGTTGTTGTGCAACAGCACATTCTCTGCTTTCAAGTCCCTGTCGTGCAGCAGGTTGCCAGACAAACATTAATGCCCAACACTGAAATTAGCAAGCTGACAGACAACAAATTCGTGAAATAATATAGCGGCTGAGAGCAAGAACATCAAAGTCATCCCGACCAGTAGGATATTGTGCCTTGTGTGTAGACAGTTCAAGAATGACCTGTGGTTGATCGCGGCAGACATGTGCATCTCAGTGAAGTAGGCCAGATATTGTGAGCAAGTCACCTGTGTGAGAGCGGCGGGCTCTGGTGGTGCATGATGGCCACAGCCTTGCAAACAGAGTGGAAGATGGTGAGCACGTCTGCATCAGGCAGGGGGCCTGCAGCAGCGCGCAGGTGGTCCACAAGGCTCTCCTTGCACAGGTCCAGCAGCAGGAACGCCTCCTGCTCTGCGCCCTTGGGCCCCACGTAGGCCACTGCCCTCAGTGTCAGGACGTTAGGATGGTCCCTCAGACGCTGCATTGTTTCCACCTGTTAACAAAAACACATATTTGCATTAGTAATTGGCTGTAAGCCACTTCATTTGATCCATAATAAGTACAGGGAAGAGGTCTCATGATGCACCCCGCAAGTGCTGTGTCTGGTGAGCGCATAGCACACCTCGGTGTGGCAATCTGCGACGGCATCAGGTTCGCCTCCCATGCGCACATGCTTCAGCGCAAAGGCAGTCATCGTGGAGGTGTCTCGGGCCCTGTAGATGGTTGCAAATCCACCATCTCCCAGGTGGGCTTCCACCCTTATGGTGTATGCGCCCACTTTGAAGGTGCGACCCACCAGGCCACCCTCCTTTCGCTGTACCACATTTCGTAGGAAATCGCCCACGCCCTTCATGCTACCTCGTGGCTGATCCCTGAAATCAGTATCGTCCATCAGGGGAACCCCCATGGCTGGTGGGCACCAGAACAACAGGAACTCTGACTGAGGATGCAGTGATCATCAAATTCACGTGTGGCGGTTCTTGAAGCATATTCTCCGTTTCGTTTAAGTACCTGTGCTTTGATGATTGCTGTCATTCACAACACAAACTGCGTTCCAAGACGTGCCATGTCAGTCAACAAGACCAGATACAATGGCGCTCTGCACTTCAGTGAGCTCGCAGCAAGTGGGAAAATATTTTGAAGATGGTGTGATACGGCCTGTAGCTGCTTGCTTCACTTTCTGAGAGGCCAATGACTGGAGTCAATCACTCCGACCAAGACTTCCGAAGTTAACCGAACACCAAAACCAGGATGCTTATGAGAATTCCATTATGTGATGTTGTAGAACGGATGCAGACTTTGAGCAAGAAAGGAAGATTTGAGCTTTCAGCTTTGTGTCCTGCTGGCTCATTACAGTAAGAGCACGTGCTTGGGGCATGCTGTATGCATGCCAAGCAAATTCCTTGGACATGCCTGAAGTTTGGACATTGTGAGCCTCTCTCGTCAATTGAGAAAAATCTGGCTTCTTGAAAGATGTATGAATTACATTAAGTCTTAAAGTTGCATGTGCGGTCAGTCTATATATAGACTCGCCAGTGGATCCGCTGTAGCTTTAGCTAGCTCTCCTAGCGCTACTCTCTAGACTCTCTAGTCTCAGATCTGCGGCTGTAGCTGCCTAGGCACTGGCCAGCCCTTTTCACTGGCCAGCCATGGCTCAATCGGATACAGTAAGGCTGCACAATGCGCGCAGTCGCAATGCACTCAATCTGGCGGTCGTTCCCGCACCCCCCGTCACTGCCAGAGACTGTCCTTAAGAATGAAGGCCAGCGCCTCTTCAAGTACAATTACAGGCCTGGACCTCTTTCAAAATATCTTCTCGCATCCATCATGATCATCATCATGGGATACCTGGCATGCCTCTACTGGCAATTGAGTTCTCCTTCATGTTCCATAGTGGCGCTTTTATCATCACGGTACAAATAATAAAGAAGCGCGGCCCAGCAAAATGTGAAATAACCGGACTGCAGCCTAATAATCTAACTCGACACAACACATGGTACCAAGCAATGAACGCTACCAATACCAAAGGCGGCGCTACACAATGCATTTGCTGCAGCAACAAGAAGGCATATGGTCTGAAGCACCAATAAGCTGTGGTGCATGGCAAATGCATGGATTTAGGAGACCCTTGCACTCCTTGGAGGTTTGATTGGTGCGGTGGAGCCTATAGCTGCATTGCTGGTGCGGCTCACAAGGCTGGAGACTCTGATGGAACACTGCTGCCTGCTGCCTGGTTCCCCCAGTAGGGCATTGTGAGCTGCCGGTAGTAAGGCTCCTTCAGATCAAATTTGCCTGTCACCTGTCGCAGACACGGCCAGGCATCAGAGCCGACTCTCTCACGAAATACAAGAAATAGCATGGCAAATTTAGCGCACTAGCAGTGTGCAGCAGATTTAAAATTAACCAAAAGCAAGGAAGCGCTACAGAGCACCACACGATATCAGCTCGTTGACAGTGTTGGTGCAGGGAGCACACCGTATGGTCTGGCACCCCAGGGGCCAGGGAGGGAACGCTGAGTCTGAGGTGGATGTCATAGCTCTGGCGCTTGTGGGCAATCAGGCGCAGCTCGCCATGCAGCTCTGCTCCGGGGTACACTGTCAGCGGCTGACTCAGCACGCAGCGCAGCTGGAACCTGGCCACCCACGACCCAGTCAACCAGCCTGCTCCCCAATGCTTGTGTTGATCACCAGTTGAACTTGAGGACTTACAAAGTGAGCAAGGTCATTTGAGGACATACCAGTGAGTGGTTGGCACGCCAGGCGCAGTCGACAGCCAACGCTGTGAGGAGCTTCCATCAAAGAGCACGTCGAACCAGCATGCAACGCCATGCACATTCCCAGGCACAGCTGCCAAAACGAGGTCAGCATTAGAACTCACATGCTTAGGAAATACTTGTTGACCGGGGACGCAACAGGCAGTCATGCAAGAGGGGCTCACCCATTGGGAAGTGCAGAGGTATGACGATGTCATGCAGGTCGCTTTCTAGAGCGCTTCCAAAGTCCACTGTGTGACTCATAGGTGCTGAAATTAGGCATCGTGGATCTATGGCGTCCACCACCACCTGATGACCATCAGGTGGTCCTCAAATCAGTCCTATGACATTCATAGCGAATTTGCAGAGGGTCAAGGCACCAAGGTAAAAGTGCATCACTGACATGGTAATGCAGCAGAAGGACTTGCCTGGGAGAAGTAGCCATCCAGAGCAGGCTGAAAGAGAGAAGACAAGTCCACCCCAAAGAAACTGTTCTGCTGCCAGAAAGTCGCCTTGTTCACCATCTCAGTGTAAAGCAGGTCATCGGTGAACGCTGCGACATGTATCCGTCCTATTTGCTGCATCAGGGATTGAAACAGGCATATCAGTGCTCTGAGCTTCACAGCCATGAGCTTTGCAGGCCTGCAAACTGCAGCATTCAGGGAATGCCAGCATAATCAAATATGCAATGCAAATTTGCAATGCAACATACCGGAAACATCCGACCGCCTGGCTTCAGGAATCGGTCTCTGGCATGCAAATAGGTCTCCAGCATTCGCTCGTTGACCAGCAAGGTACCCATTGGCTCTGATATGAGGACATCCACGGAGTTTGCTTCCAGGTTCAGGTCCTCGATCTTGGACTGTATGACCTCGATTCTCGCGCCCAGAGCTGCAAGCGAACATCTTCTTATAATCTACTGTGTCATTGGCAATGTCCCACTTTACCACATGACAGAGTTCAATCTAATGTGCGCACATGCAGAACAGAACAATATCTTCACCAGGATTGGCATTTTTGAGGATGTTTGCAGAAGCAGCCATGTTGGAGGCCTCCACTGCATACACTTTTCTCGCTCCAGCCTGCAGCCAGCGCTCAAGAGATGTCATTCTGATGCAAGCATTTTCCTTGCAATATGGACAGCAAACTCTGTCATGGTGAAATGAAGAAGTTACCTGTGCAGCAAACAAGGACAGAATGCCACTTCCTGCACCCACGTCCATGACCACCTTGTCCCGGAAGTCCACTGCATTGCCCATAATTGACGCATAGTATGTTCCTGCAGAATTGGAGGCCGGAGTAATGAGGCCATACGATACAATCTCAGAGGAGCATGCAACACAACAGATAGGTCCATGCATGTCAACTCGGAGAGAGATCTAGTGCACCTGTGCGAATCATGTCCTGGAGCATGTTCTGCCTGCATGGCAACGACATGAGCTTTACTAGACATCCGGTGCATGAGTAGCCAGAATAATTAGCATTGCAAGCTTCATTGGCATAGTCAGAGTGGCGTACTGGTGTGGCAGCAGGGAATAGTAATGGAAATACAGGTCAGCACTAGCTTCCTCAGTCCTTCGATCAAACTTGCCCTGCAGATCAGCACGCAGCCTGGATCAGATGCCTCTTCCTGTGTTCCGTGGGCATGTGATGGCACAAAGCATGGTGCAACTACAATGACAATCTGCAGAGGCCAGGAAATTGATCCTTCACAGGGAGGACCTGCAGCTGGAGCAGAACTTCTCCCAGGGCAGCTTCGGCCTCAGGATCTATAGATCTGAGGACAAGCACAGATATCGAGTCTCTTTCCAAGCTGATGAAGAGCATGCCATCCCCTGCCATCCATGCCTGTGATTACAGAGGAAACACGGTGGATAACTGAGTGGTCTCATGTTCTTGGCACCCCTTGTGGGCACTTAAAATGCGTACACACCCGGTCAGACGAATTGGATTGATACAACACATCTCCTTGATGGTCGTTTATCAGGACTCCCTCATTCTGAAGGGACACATCGACTTGGACACCATCACCTGCGATCAACAGAAAAATTATCAGCAAAATAGATTGAAATGGAATAAGTTGATTTAATATCGCGTATCAATCTTACCCACAGACACTTGTTGCTCTTTGCTCAGTATCTGAACGACAAATGTTCCTCCGAGCTTCATCATGACATGGCCTGTTGGATTCCTTGGTGCTGCGATGGCTCTGAATTGAAATCCCCTTTGATACCTTTAATATTAGAACTTATCGATCATAATGTACTACCTACATTTCCTACTGTTGACTACTTTAAGAGCTAGCTGGAGTACTAGGTCCCCACGTGGTAAGATTGGGAAAGCGGCGTGCTAGTCGGCAGCTGCAGGCACCTACATTGCCGTTCAGATGGCACCAGCACCAGGATTTTTGCTTGATTCAAGTGCGTCAGAGTTGAGAACGTTATTTGTCCACATCCACAAGATGCAGAATATGCTGAGAATGCAATGCATGCACTGCATTGTGTAGTTTTGCATGTAAGCTCAGCTTCAGGCTGCCCAGCTGGCTGCCGCCACGACAATACCGTACTGTACGTGTGACACGGTAACTTGCAGTTGAACTGCACTGTCACGGGATCAACTGTTGACACACTAGTGTGACACAAGAATAATCAAAAGATCTTACATGATCCAATGTGACAGGAGAATCATCATATACTTTCACCAGGTTTCGGCTTTACATCGTTACAGTCACCGTGACAGTAGAACACTTGACACCAGAAAAACACCGATTTTTTCACATTCCTTTGCACCTGCTGCAATGACAAGCAGCACTGCCGCACATGCTGCCTACACAAAATCGAATATGCCACGTGATGACTCATCCTGCTGTCTCTTCGGAAGAGACAGCAGGATATTCCTGAGCAAACTTCAAGCTGGGTCCAGCTCCAGCAATGTCCAGGCATCCAACAATTGACCTGTGTGCCCTCTCGATTGATTCAAATCGCTTGAAAGGGTTGCTGAGCCATCAGCAGATGCACGAAGCAACGCAAGCCTTGTCCTGGCATCTAAAGAAACGCCTTTTCTTTCTCAAAGAGCGCAACAATGCTGTTCTGGTTGTTGAGCTGCGCCACCTCCACCGCCGTCTTGCCGTCAAGATTCTTTGCGGTGCAGCTGGCCCCACTGCAAGCAAGGGAATGAATGGGCTTCAGTGTTACAGCCAAGTTTCAGCCGTTCCAGCACGTACAAAGCCAAAAATGTTTACAAACATCAATGCGAGCAAAGCCAACAAGTGCAACATTGGGACCCCAGTGGGATGTCCCTACATGCCAATGACAGCAGCATAGCTCCTTGCAGGTTCTGTGGCAAAAAGTCTATCAGAGGGTCGAGGGAGCGCACTTCTTGAGCAGGACCTCGACACACTGTGCCTGGCCGTAGCCGGCGGCATAGTGGAGGGCGGTGTTCTTGTTGTGGTCGATGGCGTTGACGTTCGCGCCGTGCTCCAGGAGCAGGTCCATGCAGGCCATCTCGCCGTAGCCGCAGGCAAAGTGCAGCCCGGTGCGGCCCTCTTCGTCCGCGTCGTTCTTGTCTGCGCCGTTCTCCAGCAACTCCTTCAGCAGCTCAATGTCGCCTGCCCACCACCAAAGCCGTTTCAGCCACCCAGTACAACAGGGAACGAGATTTAGCCCCTACGGGGTTTTGAGGAGCCACGCTAGTCAGGCTTTTTATGAGCCAAAATTGGCTTGTCACGCAAAGCTAGCAGCAATGTATGATAATCGACGCTCAAACAAAATATGGGAGCGAATATGGGCAGGCTCGAGCTCTGAATGAGCAGCATTTGGCCCCTCTTGCTGGGGACGTACGTGGGGGACCCAATCCCACAAAAACAGCCAAGCATAGAAGGCGAGGCTACAAACAGCAGCAAGCCAGCGCCTGTGCAATATCTGTGCACATTCAGGAATGTGTTGCAATGACACAGAATTATTTGGCCAGTGTGCAAGTGCAGGATCTCACCAGAGCTGGCGGCAGTGGCGACAGTTGCCAGCTCCTCACTGCCCTCCTCTTCCTCCTCTTCACCTTCCTCGCCTTGAGCAGCAGCCCCCTCGGCATCATCATCCGCCTGTGGGTTGAAGGCCTCGCCCATCACGGTGCTCAGCTTCGACAGCACGTCCGGGTTGTCCCAGTACCTGACCCGCCATCCAACTCCGGTCAGAATCGCTGTGGCCATCTGGCCACCCTTGGCAGTCAGACGCCTTGTTGCAGATACAAAACTATATGACAAAGGCACATGAAACCCTATATGGATAAGGCCAAGGGATTGTAAAAGCAATTCGGAAAGCATGGATGAGGAGGACACGCGCTTCATCATTGCTGCAGGCCCGCCCTTCTCCATCTCCTCGAAGATGCCAGCAAGCTCTGGGTCGTCCTTCAGGGCGCCCATCTTGGCATCTAGCTGGCTGCGATAGGTTGGGTCGTGCATTGTCTGCATCATGGACTTCATCCCTGGGTCCTGCTGCGTCCAGCCAAACAGCACAGGCCGATCAAAACCTTCTTCTTTACTAGGTTTGGTGAGAGGCTGACACATCGCAGAATCTGCGAAATCAGCTCCAATAATTCAAAGCAATCGTTGACTGATGGACGACAGGCGAAGGACCCACCGCCATGATCTGCTGCCCAAGCTTTTCAGCCATCTCCATGAACTGCTGGTTCTGCAGCACGCTGCTCATAGCGGATGCGTACTGCTCGGGATTGATCGCCGGGATTCCTCCAGCCTGACGAGCTTCTCCGGCAGGGCCACCGCTTGCCTCGGCACCCTCCCCGGGCGCACCTCCAGGTGCTCCCATAGAAGCATGCAGGGCTGCTGTCATCTGGGCAAAGGCCGGGTCCTGAGCGATTTGCTCAGCCATTGACTTAATATCAGGATCCTGCGGAACGACAACACCATCCTCAGACGCTATGCAACAATTAGCATGCAATCAAGGTCAGCCACAGCGAGAACCAAAGTCACATTGAGGACGTTCTGCAGAGCGCTCAGGTCGAACGCCGGCATGCCGAGCTGATCGGGGCCAAGGGGCTGCTTTCCTGCCATAATTACTCGTTTGCTTGTCGTCTGCTAATCAACGTGTGCCTTTACGAGGAGAAACGGATGAATATGAGAGACAGCAACCTCACTGGATAACCTCGAGTAATGCCCTTGACCTACATTTACCAGGGGGATGGAAAACCCTAAACTGCACCTCCTGTGTTCAGCGAGAAGCATTCACGTCGGCAAGACGTGTTGTCTGCAAGCCAACGACAGTCACATTCAGATTAAGATCGCAAAAGCTGAGTGCTAATTACAAGCTTGAGCAAACCACGGGGAAACGTCATTGGGTGATGGGCGCGCATGTCGACGTAGCACCAGCAGCACGTTGATTTGCTGTGCTCATACCTGAAGTTTCATTTACTTCAGATTACTTGAAATGTTATGAATAATAAACTTAATACGTGTTGCAATGTGGAGAAGAAATACCGAGAGAGCAGTCACTGCCTGGAAGCAAACACGGCGGTGGACGAGACATTTCAGTAGTGATGGTGGGCCAGGTGAGGGTTGCCATCGTGTCAGACCAATCAGTACCATACTTTAATTCAGACTGTTGACAGAAACGTCTGTTGTCCGTAGGTGCTGTGCTTCTACAAAAGTACCAGACACTACTAGAGAACAAGATCCTTAGGCAGGATGCAGAGCAGCATCGATGTATCACGCTATTTGGAAGACTAATAGATCAGCTGGCAATCTACACACCTGCGGTGGACTTGTATGAGAAGGACTCAGCAGCTTATGCGGTGAGTGAAAACAGAACACAACATGATACCTGATAAGAACACATTGTCGTGCTCAATCAGGCAGAAATCCACAAAATACATGGTACGTATGTGGTAATGATCCCATGTTGCCACTCTCCTTGCAGGAGCGGCGTGCACGCATGCGGAAGCAGCTTTTAGGCGAGGACCAGAGAAAGAAGGAAAGACAAAAGCAGGACGAGCAAGGTATCAATCCATTGCGCGACACGTTGACACATCCTGCTGCAGATGCAGAGAATCAATTCTTAACTGTGACAACTGCAGGATACTTGGAAAGGGCATGGTCGTTGTTAAAAGGGGAGGGTGAAGACGCCTCAGCAGTGCAGCAAGCTATCGCTGAAGCTCGGGCTCGTGAGCAGAGGCTGGAATCCATGCTTGGTCCACCTCCCACGCCGCCAGCTGTCCCCAAAGTGAGAAGTCACGTCATCCTGCATGACGCAAATATGATGATATCAGGGGATGGATCCAGTTTTGGACATGCCCATGACGCATGCATGCTGTCTCAGGGGATCTACCTGTACGGATCAGTGGGGAGTGGCAAAACGATGGTGATGGATCTTGCCTTCAACACAATTGAGGAGCTGGGCCTTGTGCCCAAGATGAGGCGAGTGCACTTCAACCGGGCTCTGGATGAGCTGCATCAGCGCATGCACAAACTGGAGAGCGCGCGCATGCAGCTCAGTGCCCAGCAGATGGATGAGTTTGCCCAATCTGTCGCCATGCAGGAGAGGCAGAGCGGGGCTGCAGCTGATGCTCCTAGCTTGGTGAGCTTAGTCATCCAAGCGGGGCACAATTGATGATGTCTGCACAGGAGCTCACTTGAGTGTGGGCACGTGATGCATGTGAGACATGTGCAGGAGGATCCAATGGCACGGAAGCAGAAGGCCCTGCAGCAGGTCAAACTGGCCATACGCCGTGTGCGCTCCCAGATGGGGGCGAAGCGGAAGCTGGGTGATTCTCCCATTGGGAACGCCCTGATCCTTTCCAAGGCTGGCCTCTCCTTGATCAAGGGGAGCATTAATGTTGATCTGGGCTGGGATGACACTCCAAGGAGAGCATCACTCCTCTGCTTTGATGAGGTAAGTACTTAGACCTGTTCTCCAGCCAAGCTCTGCTGATGAGTCCAACAGCAAAGGCAAAGCTCATCTTTAATTGAACTGTGTCCTGAAATGCTTCGCATGGGTGCAGATGCAGATCGATGACCCCTTCACAGCTGTGGCGCTGAAGGGGGTTATGGAGGCGCTCATGGATTTTGGGACGGTGATTGTGTGCACCAGCAACAGCTCGCCTTATGACCTCAATCGGCACGGCGTGCACGAGGACCTCTTCAGTCAATTTACAGAGCGCCTCCTGAAAGCCTGCACGCCTGTGGAGCTCTCTGCCAATGAGGACTATCGCCTTGCTTTTGCTACACAGGTCTGCCCTACTGAGGCACTGGATTGTTGTTTGGTAGTTCAGCGCCCTGCAAATGCCCTCAGGTTGCCCCTTGGAGAAAAGGCAGCCAGCTTACAAAATACATGGCATGTGTGGTGGGCTGCAGAGTGGGCAAGGGGAGTGGTCACCCAGCAAGAATTACCTGTATCCCCTTGGACGGTCCACCTCGCAGCAGGTTGAAGAGGTGTGGTCTAGGCTGATGGCAGAGGAAGGCTGCAGCCAGGAGCACGAAGTAAATCTGCCTGTTCTGTTTGGCCGCACATTGCAGGTCAACATCCGGTCCCTAGAATAGCTCTGAGTCACACTGTCATTCCAAAGCATGCCTCAACACCAGGGCACGAAAAAGGAACGCACTTTTCTGCTATAATAATATATGCTCCATGTTGTGTGGTGCAGGTGAGGCTGGCGGCCAAAAGTGTCGCCCGCTTCCATTTTGACGATCTGTGCAGCGAGACGTTGGGGCCAGCGGATTACTTTGCTGTCGCCAATGCTTTCAGAGCTGTGCTGGTCACAGATGTTCCCGACTTCTCGTTGCAGGTAAGATCTAATCTGAGTGGTGTGTGCATGCAAGGCACATATTCCTGGGGCAGCTTCTGTTCTTGCGTTGAAGCACCCTGAGCATATTGATGTGGAATTCTGCAGATGAGAGACCGCGCGCGGCGATTCATCAGCCTTGTGGATGTAAGTAGCTCTCTCTTGACTTTGAGAGCTGCATGCAAAACAATGTGGAAGCGTTCCTCCATGGTTGCCATCTGTCTTGAGATTTTTTTTGCTGCGATGAGCAGGAACTGTACAATGCAAGGACACAATTGATTGTCAGTGCTGAGTGCGCTCCCCATCTCCTGTTCAAGCGGCCAGGGGATGCACCAATCCTGGATCTGGAGAGTCTCCAATTTGAGACGGCTGTTGAAGGTGCAGTTCTAATGAAGCTCCTTTAGAAGCATGTCTTGTGATGATTGCTGAATGCGCACTGCAACAAGTTGTAGGGGATGATCCTGATGCTTGGCATGCAGGTTCGAGGCTGCGCAGAGACCTGATGAGCGATGGCAGTGTTGCTCCCCTGGGAGACTCATCGCGGTCCCTGGGGTCTGCCACCATGCAGCAGAGCGGGCTCACAGAGAAGTTTGCGTTTGCACGCGCCGTCTCCCGTCTCTACGAGCTGACAAGCCCAGAATTTCAGACGGCGGCGAGATGTTGATTATAAGGTTTCCCATTGTGAACTCGCATCAGCACTGTCAGAGATTGACTTGGTAGAAACGCATGCATTTGACTTCTGACTCTAGACTGGGCGCACGGGCTGTGCCTGAATAAATGCGTTCAGATTCTATAGAAGCAGCGGGATCTCCTTGAGGCCTGCTTGACTGAGCTCACAATCACGGTGTCAAGCAAGGCCCGCTTGACACTAAGTTTGTAGTTTGAAAGCCATTTAAGTTTGCTGAGCAAACACTACCATTTTTCACAGTACTGCTGCATTGCTTTTGTGCTTGCACTGTCCAGTGGGACTTCAGTAGCCTGAAGTAAGCTGCAGATGTGCAGCTCGTAAGAACTATCAGAGGATCTTATGAAGCTCCTATCAATGCTCAAAGCTGTGAGTTTCAGTGCACAGCTCCAGCTCTGAAGCTGTGCAGCCTCACTGGCATTCTCAATATTTGAAAATGATGCGGTCATGACCTAATCAGGGGTGCAGCAGAATTCAAAGACAGTGACCATCACGCTTAGCAAGCATACACATGCATTAGTGCACTCAGCAGAGAGTCAGCAGAGAGCCTGCAGAGAGAGGCTGCATGCCACTGGCATGCATGCACTGCGCAACGCATGCGTATTACCTAATAGGCGCCGGCGCAATTCGTAGTTGAATTCAAGTTGCCCGGGCCGGGCCGACGCTGGCGCTGTTGGGGTGCGCCGCAGTGCAATGCACATGCATGGGCTCCACATAGGCGTGGCCTGCGTCTTGCCACATCTTGAACACCTTATCATGGACTCGAGCTGAGCCACTTTGAGATCAAGTATCATCATGAGTCATTGCCACGTTAGTGGGCCCACCCGGATATGACTTGTCTCCTTTCAGGTGCTCGTAATTCTACACTGTCCAGCGCTGCTGGTAAATTGGCATCATCGAGACACCTGGGACCTCCCCCGTGAAGTTACCTGTGACAATATACGCTCAAGCACCCCTGGGCGAGTACACAATCCAAGCAGGACTGCAAATTCGAAAAGTAAGCGCCAGTATCTCCACATTATCTGTGATCAGCTGATCTGCCAATCCTGCAGGCAATTCATCCCGCGATAAGAAGTTTAAGAAGTTGTTATCCTTGAACTTTGATATTGCATGATCTTTCTCACCAGGAGCTCCCAATCCCCCCTAAAGACAGAGAAACAGTATTGCTTGACTTGTGGGATTTTTTCGAGAAAGCAGCACTGCGTATTTTTGTAGAATTGTGCTACTTTCGCCGGCGAAAGTGATCGACATGTGTTTTGACCTGTTTTAGGCTCTTGCTGCGGAGATGGATCGTTACGTCAGAGTAGAGCAGCGGAAGACCGAGCAGCCTACGATTCAAGAGAATGAAGTCCGGATCATGGCCGCTGGGAAGATGCGCAACTACATCTCCTACGCCACCACCCTCCTCACGGTATACCCAATCTGAAGCATTCAAGCGCTTTCATACCCTCCCTGGGAATTGTCAAAATGCTGATGTCAACATGCGTTTTCGCCCATGCAGGACAAGGGCCATGACGCTGTTGTTTTGAAGGCTATGGGCCGCGCCATCAACAAGACCGTGACCATAGGTATCGCTCTGCCCACAAGTCTCAGCAGCACATTTCTCATGCTCTCACTCCTTCACACCTCCTGCACATATTCTAGGTAGGCTACCTCTCCTTCATGAAGCTCTGAGAGAGCCATCCGTGAGGGGCTTGTGCATGTGCGCAGCTGAGATCATCAAGCGGCGGATCATGGGGCTGCACCAGAACACGCAGATCGGCTCTGTGGACATCACAGACACTTGGGAGCCTCTGGAGGAGGGGCTGAACCGGCTGGAGACGACGCGCCACGTGTCTGTGATCACCATCACGCTGTCCACCGCCCTGCTGGACATCACCACCGTTGGCTACCAGGCGCCCATCGAGAACGAGCTCGTCAAGCCGCTGCAGGAGACTGTCGCGCCCAGCCGTGCCCGCAACCCCGGCAGGCCTGCCCCTTTTCTTATTTTGTTTATATTAATGGACGCTTAGTTGTTACTGCCGCTCAGATTATGCTACTTTGGGCATGAGGTCGTCTGATACCAAAGACCTGCCTTGCCACCTGCATGGCATGGTACAAGGAAGCATCTCGTTGGATGCTATAATCTGTCATCCAGGAAGGGCAATTAATCGATGAGTGGCCTGGCAGGGGAGAGGGGCCGTCAGGAGAGGGATATGGCGTCCACCCAGGCGGCGACGGCAGCTACAGGGGCGGCGGCGGCGGCGGCGGCGGCGGCGGCGGCGGCCGGGGCCGCGGTCGCGGCGGCGGCGGGCGCTTTGGGGGCCGGGGGCGCGGGCCGCCCCAGCAGGGCTGAGCCTCGCAGCTGCTTGGGCGCTGGGCAGTGTCTTGGATGGAAGCCCACCGCCTCTGCTGTCTTCCTGCATGAAGGCACACTCGTCGCTAGCTGGGAGTCTTGAAGCGCGCACGTCTGATTGCAAAGGGACATCGGGTTGTTGCCAGAGCGCTTGTGCGCCGAGGGTCCAGTTCAGTATGCTTTGCCGGCAAGCTTTCAATTATCATTTTCTAGATGAGCAGCTCTGAGGAAGCCAGCTGGGACGTGCTTGTTTCAATCCAAGCAAAAGTATTTCCTGCTCTTGGGATTAATATAATTCTTGTTAGCATCCCAGGTTTTATTGCGTTTCTTGACTACTCTGCACAGTGACCTTTTTTGCGCTCTTTCCTCTCAGGCCCGTTGCGTGTATCAGTTGTACATGAATCATTTCTGCAGAGCAAATACTTTGTGTGTCCATTAAGCTGAGGCAGATTGATGCGCGGAGGGTTGACAGTGTGAGAGTTTGAGAGAGGTAGGCTACACTATGGATGATGCGATGCATCACTTTCAAGAGAAGTGAGCTAGTGCTTACGCATGGCTATGTGCCTTTGCAGCACCTGAGCTTGATGGCAGCGTGTGTACTCAGTCTAAGGAGTTAAGCAGCCCTAGGGAAGACAATGAACAGTCATTGACCGAATAGACATGCACCAGAGTGACAGCGCGATTGCCTGTCCCTGGCTTGCAGTCTTCTTCTGCTGCAGCAGAAAGTGCCATGATTAATGACAATTGTTAGGCTTGGATGCAATTCCTGTGGCATTTAAAGAGTGTATGCATCAATCTTCTTGTGTTCTAGTACGTAGTACGTGCGGATCTGCCTTGCTACGTGCAGCTTCAATGCCTCCCAATAATTTCCATGCCGGAGATCTCTAGACCAACACCCCACAGCGCTGGTGTTTACACAGTTGAAAGCACTGTCCCCTGACCCTGGGATTACAGCACAGCCTGAGACCCTTACAAAAATGCTTCCTCACCAGGCACCAAGTGGACTTGCTCTCAAAGTTGTAAGACAAATATGTTTGTCTTCCTTGGCTGATGTATCTCAAAATGGACCACAATTCACTACATGACATAGATAAGTAAAGCTGATGTCAACATCATGCAAAACCTGTTTTCCATCGCTGCAGCAATTCTTTCAAGCTCTGGAGCAATACTTTATAACCCTGTCAGTGGTCAGGATGCGTATCAGGATCCTGCTGCTGATCCGTGACTGGCACGACAATGTTGGCCTGGAGGTCTTTTATCCGTGCCAGATTCTCCGCAAGTCGCTCCTAGGCAAGTCAAACTGCGGTAAGGCATGAGCTTTGACGCAAGACTGTGCCCTTGATGGACATGCTTGACCAGGCCAAGACAAGCAGATTCCCACAGCCCATTTTCTGCTTGGTGTGAGTACCTGTGTGGTGTGCAGACGTTCGTGTGCAGAGGAGAGGTCAGCTTGCAGGGTCAGCAACTGTTTCTTCAACACCGGCACCGGAGCCCGCTCTCGCATTTCAGTCTTCAAGGCCTCTGCAATCTGCAGCGCCACAAAAGTTTTGGTCCCCATGGTGAATCTCTGACAAAATATATGGAAGCACCACGCACATGCTCCGCTAAGACAGCACGGATGCAGTGACAAAGCTTCTGGGCCAGCCTGGTGTAGCGCACCTTTTTGTTGGCATCTTCAATGAGGGCCAATGTGATTGCTGTGTCATACTGAGTAGCTGCTGAGATGATGCGTGCCCAATGCTCTTTGCGCACCCTGTGAAGTGTATTTGAGAATCAGATCCATGGACCTCATCTATCTGCTAGGAAAGCATATCTACGACATCAGCACACACCTGAGGTAATCTATCCTTTTGCGAGCTGTGATCGCATCTCCTCCAGCAAGCCTCTCGTTGAGAGCTGCTAGCTCGCCTGCACACCCCAAGCAGCTTCCAGTCAGCGGTTAATTGTTTCACAGGGGTTGTGACATAAGCAACCCTTTCAGTGCCGTTTCATTTCTCCTCTCGGACATTTAGCAACACAGGATGCAGAAACAAACTGGCTTGTTTCACTTTACTAGCTCTCAACTTCTGCCAAGAATCTCACCCCAGAGATTGTTGATGCGCTCCTGCTTGTCCCTCACTCGAATTCTTGGCACTTCTGCTCCAGAGTTGCACACACCACAGGTAAGAACAGATCCCATAGGAAGACGTGATAATAAACCAGTGTATGGGATGGAGCACAGACCTTTCCACCAGCTGTTTTTTTCCCTGTAAATGTAACAGCCACCTGAGTCCTTATTTCCAAGCCGTCTAAAGCGTTGCTCGGGATCCTTACGCGGAGGTCCTTCAGGAATAGGTGATGCTGAACACCGCAGAAACATGTTACTGGTCATACTTCTCGAGAACCAGTGAAAGACAATTATTCATCTTTTGCCTCCCGTACGCCACGTAAGTATTCATCATAGCATGTGAAATACGAGTCCTGATCTCCGATGTACTTGTGGAGCCTGATCCACTTGGCATGCACCTGGCATGCATGGTGACTCATCTATAGCCTTGCTCTTCGCCCCTCTCTCCTCACTAGGACATGCGTTTGCAATTCTTGTTCTGTTCTTGAGCACCATGTCTTTCTAGTGAAGGAACACCGGCGTTAATTGTCACATTTCTACCCAACAGCTTCGATGATTGAAAGGGATTGATGTTGGCATGTTGGTCGTCGTCGTGTTATTTGCAGCGTTCGGCGGTTTTCTTTACGGATATGATCTTGGACTAATAAGTGGTGCCCTCAGTTACATTCGAGATGATTTCAACACATCTGAGATCATGGAAGAGGCCATTGTGGGAGCTGCAAAAGTTGGAGCAGTGTTGGGGACCTTCCTAGGTGAGCCATCAAGCAACTGCGGTCCATTTTTTTGCAACACCAATCACATCAGTCTGAAGGACGAAGAAGCCTCCTTCCTACAGGTGGTGCCCTCATGCTGCACTATGGCCGGCGAAAGGCTATTGCACTGGACAGCTTCTTCTATGTGGTGGGCCCAGTCTGCATGGCTTTTGCCTCTCACGCCAGCATCCTCTTGATTGGCCGGTTCCTGGTGGGAGTGGGGATTGGCATGTCAGCAGTGGTGGCACCGGCCTATTTGGGAGAGATAGCGCCCGCGCACCTGCGAGGCCGCATCGTGGAGAGCTATGAAATCCTGCTGTGCTTTGGCATGCTGGCCAGCGTTGCCATGGACGTGGCTTTCGGCCACTTGCCCCACAACTGGAGGTGGATGGTGCGTCTCTCCCTCGACCACTGTATTGCCAATAATTCCCAGAGTTCCTGCCTCTTGGCCTTTTCTTCTGGCTGTGGCTGTGACCATGTGAAATATTGTGTGCACTTGGCCAGGTCGGCTCGCCAAGTGTCCTGGGCCTGGTCCTGGCTGGTGCGCACGCATCTTTCTTCATTCGTGGCTCATGCATGCACTTGCTTGTGTCTGCAAATGTCATCCTGTGCAGCAGTATGGGTACCTAACGAGTGCTGCTGCCTGCGCTATACAGCTGGGCTGTATGTGCTGCCGGAGTCCCCGCGCTGGCTGGTGGTGTCCGGGCGGCTGGACGAAGCACTCGCTGTCATCCACAAGATCTACCTGAGCGTGGGGCTCCAGAACGGTGAGCAGAACGCCCAGTGTTCCTGCCAAAGGACCAGGAACTACTTTCATGAGGGTGAAAATGTATCTCATCGGCCAGCGCAAGGGACCAGAATTGTGTGCCATTCTGATTACCTGTTCTCTGTGAGCTTTGTGGCTGGCTGCAGTGTAGATGCTCATGGACCCTGGATGAGCCAGATGAGCCCTGTATCCTGTAAGGTGTCATGAAGGCAGGGGTGCACAAGAGAGGACCTGCTACAGTGTGAGTGAGGCGGAGGTGTTTGGTGTGGGGACAGACGAGGTGGAGCAGGAGCTGATGGAGCTGTGGAGCAACGTGGAGAAGGAAAAGGCGGCAAAGCAGGAGCGGACAGCGGCGCGGCAGGCGGCCGGGAAGGATGTAGGCAGGCGGTCTGAAAGCAGGGGCGATGAGGAGCGCCTCTTGCTGCATGCTGCTGGCGGAGGTCACCCTGCGGGAGACCGGCTCCCGGCCGATAGCGCGGCTGGGCCCAAGGGGCAGGGGGCTGTGGGCATGAGCCGCTCAGAGGGCGGAGATGCATCGGCAGGTGGGCATGACACGAGGGAGGGAGAGGCGGAGCAGAATGGCAGGGCAGGGCCTGCGGGTGCTGGCGAGCCTGAGAAAGGAGGTCCGACTGGCAGGGAGCAGGAGGCGGCACAGCAGGCCACACTGGACGCACAAGATGACAGTGACGGCAGAGCAGCAGTGGCATCGGCGGGCACCACAGATGCAGGTGTGCGGCAGCTTTGGGAGCAGCTGCCGGCCCCTAGACTTGCTGGCTCGGAGGCTTCCAAGCCCAAATTTAATGCAAGCGTTGGGAAGACGCAGCCGGTGATGTGTAGGTGTGCTGATGCAGATGTAGATAGAGGGGGCTCTGCGGAGGAGGCTCAAGCGGGAGTTGATGAAGCTGGCGTAGGGCTGGCAGAGGACATGCAGGGCTCTATCGAGCCAAAGCTCTATAGGCTGCTCAGCACTGTCCCACAGGCACGTCCATCTTGCATAGGACAAATGCCAATCAAGTATATGGTGTGCAGCACTGGCGGGCTAATCTTTTCACTCAGCAATCTTAATTGCTGTCAGCATGCCATGATTGTGCTGGCTGCTGATCCAGGGTCTGTCGCCTATAAGGACGCGGTCGTGGAAGGATGACGACGCCAGCTTTACAGACTCAGACGCGCCTGCGTCGCAACAACGCTCTGGCGCGCTGCACAAGGCCCTGGCGTCTGCTGGGGAAGCCGCGCGGCACCTGGCCGATGCCCTGGTATAGTTCCCTTGACCGCCTGCAGTCTGATCCCACCACGCGCCCGACATGACAGGGAGATTCATGCAAGCAAGTTTGCATTGCCATGAATAGCCTATACCAGAAATGGTGTTGCAGCGGGTCTTACTTCCCAGACTCAGGATGAAGTCTACAGCAAAGGATGGATGGGGTTGCTCCCGGTGGTGAATGGTGAGGCTGCGCAGGATCTGGCGGGGTACTGGAGGACGCAGAAGGAGGTGGTGATGGACGTGTGGGCGGTGCTCCGCGGCCCCGAGCGGCGCGCAGTGCGGCTGGCATTAGTCATCGCCTTCCTCGACCAGGGCATGGCGAGCACCGCCATCGTCAACTACGCCCCCCAGGTGGGCGGAGCCCCCTTTCAGCACTGCACAATACCAAGTAGTGCGTGTCAGGTTATGGTGCGCCAAGCACTGCCAGCCCATCAGTGTCTGCTCTACCACATGCCCAGCCAGCCCCTCTCTTCCCTTCGCTGCTGCTGAGGCTGTCTGTCGATGTCTTGAGGGCTCACAGCAGCGTTTACATGTGCGCGCAGGTGCTGGAGCGGGTGGGAGTGCAGGGGCACGGCATGGCGACAGCTCTCTCCGCCTGCATCCCGGCCTCCAAGGTGCGGCGCTCAGCCCCCGAGGTCCCTGACTTCTTTTTCCAACACACTGTCCAAAAATCTGCCCTCAAGAAGCAGTAAATATAAGATGGACCTTACAAAGGAGATCGGCAGGTGTATCTGCCCTTGGAAACCAGTAAAATAAGATCGACCTGACAGATGATTACGAGAGGTGAGGTGTCAGGCTGGGGTCAGGTGGCGGGGGTAGTGGTGTCACTGCTGTATGTGGACAGCGCGGGTCGGCGGCCGCTGATGGTGTGGGGCGGGGCCGGATGCGCGGCGGCGCTGCTGCTCATGGCGCTGGCCAACCACCTGCGCAGCAGCGCATTCATCCTCGTCGCCATGTGCTCCTTCCTCTTCGCCTTCAGCGCCTCCTACGGTGCACCCACGCCCTCCGCCTCCCCTGTTTTTTGTTCTCCCCCTTTTGGATTGCCCTTGATGTGCTTGCTTCAAGAAAAGTAGAGTGGTCCACACGTAGGCACTTGCTTGAAGATTTTGGTCTCTACTCTTCATCTACTGCAAGTTTTCTTTTGATTCAACTTGAAAAATTTCCCGGCCCTTGATTTTGCAGCTCGATCCAGATTTGGGCAGGCCACAACATGGTGGGGCAAACTTCCTCAGGTGCTCCACTAGTCTGGATGGACAAGGAAGACTGGCGTGTCTGTGGGATGACGGTGTTTGTGTTGCATGCAGCGGCAGTGTTTTGGGTGCTGTGCTCGGAGATGTTCTCCATGAGCATTAAGGCGTCTGCCTCCTCGGCTGCCATGGCCGTCCTGTTTGCGGCTGGGGCCGCTGCCAATTTTGTGTTCCTCTCGCTGTACTCCTGGCTGCAGTCCGGCGCCTTCCTCGTCTTCGCCGCCATTGCAGGTGATCCCACTGTCATGCATTGCACCAGCACATGTTTCTGCACTTTCGTACCATCTCTCTATCCTGCAATTTGTGCAGCCACCAGATCTTGGAGGCCAAGGATCCGTGTTATATGGAAGTAATCACAAGGTAATCATTTGCAAGCCGCATTTGAGATGTTGTATGCATGCTAGCATGACCCAGAAGTTTTTGTAGCGCTCACAGAAATGCTCCCAGGCCCACAGATTTCCCAAGGCAGATAAAGTGACCGAGAGTGGTTCCGCTCAATGTTCAGGTAGAAGTGTAAATGAGTAATCTGGTAGCGCGAGTAATTAGATTTGCATGCATGCACGCACCACGACAATGTTGTAGTCGGCAGTGAAGAATGCCAGGTTGGACTGCAGCCATGCGATCTGGCCGTCAATGTATGACGCATTCAGCTGCAATCCTGTGCAGGGGCGCTGTGCTGTGCATGCAGCCCAGCACGAGAAATGGTGGTGACTGAGCTCAACCTATATGCGCAGGGTTTGGCACGCTGTATGTGCACCTGAACCTTCCAGAGACCAAGGGGCTGAGCCTGACGGAGGTGCAAGCCAAGCTGGCAGGCAAGGCGCTGCAGCTGGATGGCAGGGGTGCTGATGCAGGCGCCACTCAAGGTAGAACACTTCCCTTCTGCAAACAGCTCGCACATATGGGCAGAAGTCGCACTTTTCAACTTCCTGCGGTGACCGACGTCATTCTTGTGTGATCCCAGTATGATACACTCCTAAGTCCCTATTCTTCATGTACCAGTGAGGTTGCTCTCGCTCTGAATCCCCAAGCCAGAATTTCTACATTTTGATTTGGATTGGGCAGGCTACAACCCACTGGACCCCCGCAGCTTCGGGCTCTGTAGTATTGGGCTTACTAAAGATACAATTTCAGATTCATGGCAGTTTTAGCTCAAAAGTGCATCGCTGAAAGGCTGGTTGATCTGTGCAGCTGGAGACGACACCCCTCCAGCGGCGAGCAGCCGGCGCTCCTGGCTCAGCAACGCCTTTGAGCAAGTCAGACACAAGTTCTCCACGGCGTCCTACTCCTATGTCAAGTTCATTGAACTTTGAGGCCTGGCTTTATGTGAATAATGGTTGTAAACGGGCGACGTCAGGCTTTGTCAAGCTGTGAATGCTTTGACTCTGTGACTGTCGACACTGGCAAGTGGCAACCACAGGTGCAAAAGGAATGGCTGGCTGATGGCTAGGCCTGAGTCCTAGTTTGAAGGTGGAAGCATATTCCTGTGTGTAGGTGGTCCCTGCCCACTCTTTGTGTTCTTCCATTCAATGTTTGTACAGCATCAAGTCGAAAAGACCTTGAGAAATGCATCTGCCTCAATGTATGTAATTCCTGGCCTCCTGCATCAGAGTAGATGGGCAGAATTGTGCAGACTCTTGTACAAATGCTAGAAAAGCTCAAGTCTGCTCTTAGCTTAAGAGCAATCTATAGATGTTAGCTAATTCAAATTCAGAATGTTGCAACAAGTTCATGATCACAGGCCTCGAATGATTACATGCATGGCTGCAGCCTAAATATAGACATTCCAGGCACTGCCAAAAACTCTCTTGAGCCAAAAGGCAAAGGCTGTTTCAATAGCGAGTGGGCACAGCATCAAAGTTGATGTTGACATCAACATCAACATCATCAGGATGGGCCGTTGCCCGCCTGGGCATCAAGCTTGCCCGACTGTTTGATGCGTGCTGCAGCTGCCCGTTCACTGAAAGCGATTATCCTCCTTCATCTCATAAAGGCAGCTGGCATATCCATGCTTGTGTCATGTGAGCGCCAGCAGACCGGGAGACTTCAATATCCTGAAAGATGTCGGCTCCAGGAGCGAGTCTGTCGTCTTGGTGAACTGCAGTGCTTGGAGCGGGATATTCACATTGCCTGACGCATCCTTCACTTGTCCCTGTGCGTTTCCAAATTCCATCTCATTCCCTCTCGAATTGTCAGGCTCTAGTACAGTATTGCTGCCAAGAGCAGCTGATTCTTGTGCCAATGTGGCAAGTCATGGTGTGCAGCTGAAAGCAGCCCAGGCAGAAGCATGCAGCTCGAACAATACTCACAGGATCCACGTCGGCAGGTCTTGAACTTGCCGAATGGCGTTTGCCTGAAAGCACATTTGCAAGTGTGATGCTCACGGTGAAAATGATGCTGACGGAGCCGGTGTAGTCAGCGGGAAGGTTGACAAGAAGGTGGTAGTAGGAGGACGTCCCGCGCAGAAGCTTCAGAGCAGCCACGCTGGCAGTGGCCGGCCCGCTCACCTTCCACATCACAGTCCATTACACATTTAATGCCATCAAAAGGTTTATTGCAACTTTGGGACCGGGGAAAGCAGGTGTCTGCTTTTTATTGGGCCAAAAGCATCAATGTACCAGGGAGAACGAGGTAAGATAGGCGGATGACAGCAGTTTGAGGGTCTTGTCTGACACACCTTGAATTGGCTGGTGGCCAGGCCCGTAATGGGCTCGGCCCAGACAATGACGAGCGCTATCGCCTGCTGACTGGTGAGCGCACCGCCCTCGCTGCTGACCGCCATGTACGGAGCATACATGCGCCCCACCGGCCTGCGCACCCATCGCCACTTTCATGTAACTCAACCACCAAGTCACATCTCACCTGTCCTGGCGGCTGCCCCACATTTACTCAGCAGAACCTGCCGTTGCTCAAAGATTGGCCCACTGCAATTAAGCTCTAATCATGGAGACAGCTCTGCCACGGCCGCTGCATGGCTGTGATGAGCCTCCCAACCTGGACATTCATATTGCGTGTGCAGAACCCAAGGCAACACCTGCGCGCATGCAGCACATCGGAGGGGTGACAGGCGCGCCTGTGGTCGAGGGTGGTGCAGTTTTTTGCGTCGGAGAAGGCAGTGCCGAAGACGTCGGGCGCGCGGTCGCCGGCGAGGGAGAGGCAGAGCGTGGTCGTGGCGCTGTCCCAGGGCGAGAAGGGCACCTTGGCGTACACCAGGAAGTCGCTGCACATGCTGCCGCGCGGACCCTGCGACACCACCTTCTCCACGCTACCAGCGCCCTCATTCACTGCCAGCGCCGCCGCCGCCAGGTCGCCCACCGGGTGCGAGAACCTGTCGTGGGGCATATCGGCTAATCAGTGCCTCACATATTCACAGTCACGTCCCAGCCTGTGCTAGTGAGAAGAGGGAAGGCGCTTCTTTGCTTCGATTTCTCATGATGTTTGATTTCAGCTGTGCTTCCCAAGACCATTCTCATGCCTGGCGGCTGCACTGACCCTGGTCGCGGCATGTCTGCATTTGATGACCCAAGTCGCATTGCACTTCTTCAGTCCTTCTTGCGCCGCAGTGCTCCTGCAAGCACAGAGGCAGGTGGGATGGAGGGAGCGCGCCTGATGGCGATGCGGGCGTAGACGTGGGGACCTTCGGGGGCGATGGATGGCCAGTCGGAGGTGGCCGGCCGCGTGTCCTGCACCAGCGCAAAGTTTATGAAGCTGACCGAGTGCGCGCCGCCCGCTGGCACGCTCTGCAGGTCCGCGCAGAACACATACGCCGTCGCTGTCAGCACCTGCAGGGAAACCAGCACAATAATCAGGAGTGGCACATTGTCCCAGGAGCCCTAATAATGCAATATGACGGGTGATTTTATAAAATGGAGAATGAACAGGTGACTTCACCACAGAACAGTTGCTCACATTGCTGGATAGCAAGTCCAGGAGACCCAGAAACATTCATTCATTCACAGCTTGCAGGTGCAGCTCCTAGCTATGATAAGGGTGCTTGGGCCTCTATGGACACCAGCCAGGCTTCCGTGCAGCAGGAATCTCAGCAATAAGAATCACAACCTCTGCATTTTAGTAAAATCAGCATGGCGGGGAAGAAAAGAAAGCACCTTGGCAACCGGGCGGGCAGTGGTGGTGAGGAGGACCTCGGCCTGGTACTTGCCCTGGAACTCATTCTGGCTGACATCGTACGCGAGTAGGATGCCACTGCTGCTGTTGGGCAGGACGTACCCCGCTGCAGGCACAGCCGACAGCCAGCCTCCAATCACTCCCAGGGGCGTCACAGTCACCTGCACCCAGTAATCGATTCTTTCAGACTGCCTGCCTGACAAAGTCAGATCAAAGAGCCCTGCAAGGTAGCATGCTGATTTGCTGCAAATCTTTGCGCAGAGACAGAAAGAGCATCATCACATCTGTGCCAAACTTCCCCTGGTTGTCCTGGTTGGGGCTACTGAAGCTCATTCCTCAGCAACTCTAGCCAACAAGGGCTGCTCAGATGTCTGGTGTGCCATACCAATACACACCATGCCTAGTGATTCCCACATAAACCACCACCAAGGGTCTGCAACTGCCGCACAGTGTCATGGACGGTGGTGCTGCTCAGATGTCTTGTGTGACAAAAGCACTGCATGTACCTAAGTAACGATTCCGACATAGCAAGAGCAATGCAGGGGGTCCGCACGGTGTAGTTGACGGTGGTGTTGGCGGCGTTGCCGAGGGTGAGCGTTTGGTTTAAGGTGGCCGCGAAGGAGCCCTCGTACAGCACGGCCGGCGGCAGCGGGTCGGGCGCGATTGTGATCGTGGGCACCTGCGTCAGGTCGGTCTGCACCAGCAGGTTGGGCGTCCCAGTGCCCTCCAGCGCATCCTGCACCACGCTCGCCACTGCATTGCCCCGGATGAACGCCTGCACCTGCGAGACCAGCAGCCAACCTTCCCAATGTCAGCCCGCTGTTGATGCCCGGTCATGCACCCAAAGCAGCCTTGCGTTTAAGGCTTCCAGTCACAGAAGAGGTAGTGCCGATATAGATTGCAACATGCAGCACGCCTTGAGAGCTCTCAGATGAAGTGGAGGGAGCGACAACATTGACTGCCATTTGCAGGTGGCGTTGAGGGGAGTCACTCAGAATATGAGCTTTAGTGCCAAAGTGGAGCTCGTATTGACAGCACTGCAATGCAGGGAAGAGAGCAGCGGTAGGAATTGGCTTTGAAGCATTGTGATGGGGTGGGGGCGCGCCTCAGCGGGGACGGCAGCGGGGTTGGCCTGCAGGTAGAGGGCGGAGATGCCAGAGACGACCGGGCAGGCCATGGATGTGCCCGACGCGGTGATGTTGGCCGTTTTAGTGTAGAACATGGCGCTGCGCACCTGCAATGCCCCCACTTAGAAATCCTCAGCGCGACCATGATGGCAAGAAATCAGAGAAAACCCGTGCATGGGATCTTGTCCCCTTCAGCTGAGATGCATCCTTTGCAACACAGCAAAGACAGCCCTTCCTCTTATCTCGAGCACTCGCTCTGGCGTGATCCCTACATCATCCTAAATCCAAATCAAGTCAACCAGCCTTTGCGAGTTGTGCATGCAGGGGTTTGAATTGTGCAACAGGTTTTAGGGTGAAGCACCTGCACTCCTGGCGCATAGACATCCACGCAGGACCCGTAGTTGCTGTAGTCCCACCGCGCATCCGCGGAATCTGTGGCCGCCACCGTTATCGCCCCTGGCACCTTTGCCGGGCTTATGCCGCACGCATCTGCGTCGCAAAACACGATTTCTCAATGCACAACATGAGGATGACTCTCCAGGCAGGTGACATGCTTTGTAACAAATTGACAACTCCCATGGGGTTGACAAATTCAGGCTCGGGCTCCAGTGTCACTTCGGCATCAGAACTGCCCAGGAGCAGGCATGCTGTGCTCAGATGAATAAATAATAAAGCTTAGAAGCTCAGGCAGTCAGTGCAAAACAGGAGACCTTAGGGTCCACAGTGGTGCAGAGGTGTTCAGTGCTCCTCGCCCAGGGCTGCTCAAGGGCGCCTGACCATGCTTGCGTGCATCAAAGATGCTTTGTGAAGAGGGGCTTTGGGGGAAATTGCACCGTTGTTGTAGTTGCCGGCGGCGGTGACGACGGTGACTCCCATTGATAGGATCGTGGACGTGGCAGCGTCGAGGACGCTGTCGGGCTGCCCAGCGCCGAGGGACATGCTGGCCACGGCGGGCAGGCGCACGTTGGCGGCCAGCCAATCTAGCGCCGCCACCACCGCCGACGCCTGCCCTGACCCGTCGCACGATATGCACCGCACTGCGCCGCCACAGCCGGCCAGTCATTCATTTCTCTCTTTCTCTGAGTGAGGGAGTCAATCATTCAGTCAGAACCAAGAAGCCAGTCAGGCAGGCAGGCAGGCATGGATGAGATCAGCCAACGCAGGGCTGATCCGATGATGCCTGCTCTGATCCTCAGAGTGAGCCCAGCATGACATCATAATTACTCAGCTCTCTTTTTACCAACACCAACCCTCATGCTGTCTGAAGAATTGCATACCAGCAAAACATTGGAAAGAGAGCGCCATTTTTTATCAGAAACACTGCAGATGGCAGCACTTACACACTGGACACCACACAATCTCTGACAGATCTTATGCACCCTTCTGATCAATACCACTCAACTTTTGCAACCCCATTCCACTTGCCAGTGTTCCTGACACCGTCACAAAAACTCTCAAGACAGATTGATTGGCTTGCTTGGGGCGAATGAGGTGTTTTCCTGGCACCTGCGTGGAGGGTGGCATTCTTGGCCACGCCGAACGTCAGGCCGCCCACAATGCCGGCCACGTGGGTGCCATGCCCAAAGCAGTCATCCGAGTTGTCATCGTTGTACACCGAGTGTCCATGCACAGCCCGGCTGCCTGCAGGAGACGAGCTCTCTTCAGAACTCACTCTGAAGCTGGACAGCCTGACTGTGCGTCCAGCTGCCCTCGATTCTGACAAAAGACACTAAACAAATGAGAAGTGCTGATCAGAAGTAACCATCACCTGTGAGCCCCAGCGCTTTGTTTGCGGCGTTGTACTGGAATTCCACGTGGTCCTTGCGGATTCCCTGTGCAACAATTTCCAGCTCTATCACCACCCTCGGACAGTTTTCCCACACCCAAGAGTTGCTGCAGGAGAATGGCAACGATAATCTCATCAAATGCCACTGCAACCGATGAAGGAAAGGAGACGCGCCCACTGACCGTGTCGAGAACATACACATTGATGCCGGAGCCGTCCAGAGTGTAGTCATAGAGCCCATCCAGAGGCAGGTTCTGCTGGTCAATGCGGTCCAGGTGCCACGGCGCATTCTTCTGCTTCTGAAGTGTTGGGATCTGCTGGGTGGAGACTGGCACGTCTGGGTGCAGTGCTTTGACGCTCGGATTCTGCCCTAAGGTCTGCTGCTGGCCAGCTGAAAGCTGACACAGCCACCAGTGGTGAGTCAATAATACTGTTCCTCAGTGTTGCAAACAAAACTGTCAATTGTAGCACGGCAGTCCGGCCACGGGGCACAAGCTGTGCCTTACCTTGGCAGCAAAGCCGGTGAAGACCCTGTAGTACTTGTGCATGCAGCTTGTTCCCTCATCTTGCAGCTGTGCGCACAGCGTGTCAATCGAGTCTGTCTTCACCACCTCCACCAAGAACCTGGCAGTCAGGTGAGCCATTCAGCACCTCTGCCTTACTCCAGGATGTGTAAGCAGGCGTGTTTGATGCCTCTCTTGTGGCGCGGCAAACAACTATCATTGAGTCAAAAGTTGATTTAGTTGCTCTGGTACGCACGGTGCGGTGTCTGTAGAAGTTTGAGCAAGACGACGACGACGGTGCTCTGGGGAATGCCCAAACTGCCAGTGATGATTCGAGGAATAGTTTTGCTGCCTCTCGCCCGAAATGTCTGAATCTTCTAGTGACCTGCACATCCATGCGATCTTGCCATCTGACTAGCACTGGGTCGCCCAAACTTTCGGTTCTTTCTGTTGGCCGGAAACGTACTGCGAGGGGCTGCCGATGGCGAACGTAAGTGATGCAAACAGGAAGACGATGCCGAATTTGATATGCATGTCACAGATCGCCCCAATTTGTACTACAAAACAGTGCGATCCCCGTGCAAGGTGCCAGCGTTTTTCTGGTCATCTTGACATATAGAGCAACGAAAAGTGCCCTTACGCAAAGCTGACTTCCGCACAAGCCAACAGACTGCGTTTTGTTTCTTTATGCCGTTCTGAAAATCTTGAATATTCCCTCTTCTTTGGGAGTTGGGTGTGGGGACTCGCTTGTGTCTTGGACAGACGCTCTAGATACCCACCCCCCTCCCGATATATCCCTTGCAAGTTGGTTATCCTTCCGAAAACCCTCAAGGTCCTCGTCAGCAGTTCACGAGGCGATCCGTCCAGCTCAGTCGTGCTTTTCCAAGACCAAATTTCGATCAGAAGCATAGATGGTAGTGTGAAATTTTAAGATTGTTTTTTTGGGCCATGGAATCTGACAAAGCTTAATCAAGCGTTTAGCAAAGTCGAGGGCTAGGGGAAGATATCACGAATGGACTCTCTCCAATACAGCGTGGCTTTGCCAGAGCGCCTGACATCAACTGGGCCATGGCTAGTGCACAGGTAATGCAGTGAGCGAGCTTCTTATATGCCTTGTGTTTTATTCAGTAACAGTTGTACTAAGTCCTGGATCCTGTCCTGTACAGGTCGGCTACATCCCCAGAGCAGCTCGTGGATAGCTTTCCACCTCCAGATGATCACATCAGGACGCTGCATGACAATTATGAGCACAGCTTTGCGACCTTCCCAAAGGTGAGACCCGTTGATTGCACTTGCCCTTTCCACTCCCCAGCAAACACCCAAAGGCGCGCCCCTCTGACTCACCCCCTGTCTACGGTGCAGGTGCCCTATCTCGGGCAGAGGATGGTGGACGAGAAGGGCAAGGCGGGCCCCTACCACTGGATGACATACTCAGAGGTGGCCAAGGCGCGCACAGACATCGGCTCTGGGCTGCTGCACTTTGGCCTCAGCAGCGGATGCACCATGGGGCTCTACTCCGTCAACTGCAGAGGTACGCCGCGGTGTCATTTCCCACCTAATGTACCAAGCGCTTGCAGCAGGAAGCTGCTGACAAATCACTTATCGACTGATGCTGAGTCATTGCTGCGGCAGACTGGGTGCTTGTGGAGGCGGCCTGCGTGTCGTACTCCATCGTGACGGTGCCGCTGTATGACACGCTGGGGCCGGACGCGGTACGCTACATCAGCAACCACGCGGAGCTGCGCGCTGTGGCGTGCTCCGTCGCGCTGCTGCCCATCCTGCTGCAGAACCTGCAAGCCTGCCCCTCCATCTCCCTTGTGGTGCGCCTTCCTCATACAGCCCTCCACCCTCCATTCCTATTGGCTCTCCAACATTGTCATGCAAATCCTGATGCCGTGCAAAGTTCATTCTGTAAACGATAAGGCCACCGGGGCTTTCAGTCGCTGCAGGCAGAGCGCTGAGACGCTCATGGTGGCCGAGGGGCATATCCTTTCATTGTGATGAATTTGCTGGCATACAGATGGTGTTTTGTTCCCAGCCCTGTTGCCATAAAATTTTGCCCTATGTGGATCACGAACCCACAGGACCTTGCTGAGTGCTCAAAGGTGCTGATCTGTGCGGCGTCGCAGGTGGTGTTTGGGCTGAGGAAGGGGCAGCGGCTGCCGCGGGTGGCGCCGGGGCTTAAGGCGCGCGTGGTCACGCTGGAGGCGGTGGCGGCGGCTGGCCGGGAGCATCCGCGCGCGCACATCTTGCCACAGCCGGCCGACACGGCGACGCTGTGCTACACCAGCGGCACTACGGGCATCCCCAAGGGCGCCATCCTGTCGCACGCCAACCTCATCGCCGACGCCGCCGGATCCAACAGCCTCCTCAACGCCCAGCCCGGTGCGCGCCGCTTCATAGTTTTGAGCTCAGGGAGCAGTTACAGAGCTGCCCCATGCAATATCGCAGCTGATTCTCAGGCCTATCTAGGCATAACATGCTAGCATCGCGACACAAAGCTGGGGGCTAAGTGATGTGTTGTCCAGGAGAGTTTGTTTTCTTAAGGTGTGCCACCGGTTCATGTGTGCAAAGCAGATTTAAGTGACGCTTGCCCTCTGCTTTTGCTTTCATTCATTGAAGATGTTTGGCAGGAGCTGACTTGCTGTTGTGTGGCCTGGCCAGGCGACCGGCACATCTCGTACCTGCCGCTGGCGCACATCTACGAGCGCGTCACCCTCGTGGGCGTCACTCACGGCGGCGTCTCCATCGGCTTCTACAGGTGCCTCGCACAACCCATGTGCCTGCAGCCCATGACATCAGCCACTTGTGTGCCTGTCATGCAAGACGCATCTCTTGCTGCTCGTTTCGGGAAGCCCAAGGGACTCCTATTGTTGATCTGTGTTTCAGTGGACCCTAAGGTGCCAGCTTGACCTGCTAAATAATACGAATAATAATCTTTATGTCATCAGATGGCAAACCCAGAGCCCAGAGGGCCATAGATATGAAGCCACCTGGTGAGAAAGGCAGGGAAGCAAAGGTAGGCCCGGCTCTAGTCTGATTGATATAGATTTAGTCCCCTGGGGAGCTGAGCGTGGGGTTGTGCACGCCGTGCAGAGGGGACGTGGCAGAGCTGCTGGAGGATGTGCTGGAGCTGCGGCCGACGATATTTACGAGCGTGCCGCGGCTGTGGAACCGCATCTACGACCGCGTCATGGGCACCATCCGTGCGGGCAACCCCGTCGCGCGCCGCCTCTTCGCGGCCGCCTACGCCTCCAAGAAGGCCGCCCTGCAGGCGGGCGACCTCTCCGGCGGCCGCTTTGGGCCCTTCTGGGACCGCCTCGTCTTCTCCAAAATCAAGGCTCGCCTGGGTGGTCAGTCACTGCCCCCCTGCTTCCAAAGTACTCCCGTTTCCTGCATGAGAGTAGAATAGCTTGTTGAAGGAAGTGTCACAAGAAGCACTGATGAGAAGAGCAGGGGGAAGTCAGAGACTTGGTGTGCAGTGGGGATGATTGAGTAAAGACTGAAATTCTTGATGCGTCTTGATGTTCCGCATCAGAGCAATCACTCCCTTGGATGTGTCATCAGAGGTACTGCTGAGGTTAGCATGAGAAGATAGCTTCTGGATTGTGCTGTGAGAAGAATTGAAAGGGAAAGTATGTCCCTGAGATAACACTCTGCCTATTTAAGGAGTGTGTGCACTGACAAGCATTCAATATTGAAAGGAAGAGTGCGTGCATGCGTGCAGGTGAGGTGAGGATAATGACGACGGGGGCGTCGCCGATCAGCGCGGAGGTGATTGACTTCATGCGCATCTGCTTCGGGGCGACGGTGATTGAGGGCTACGGCATGACTGAGACGGCGTGCACCATTTCCATGACGCTGCCCGAGGACACCTCGTCCGGCCACGTGGGCGGGCCGCTGCCCTGCTGCGAGGTCAAGCTGGAAGACATCCCCGAGATGGGCTACACCAACGGCGACCGGCCCTACCCCCGCGGAGAGGTGCGCTCTTATTTTGCACGCCAGCAGAGGGCAGAGGATTCCACAGACTCCAGGCAGGGGGCTGTGCCTTGCCCCAGCCTGCCCCTTGCTGAATCTCCTGAAATTCTTGTGATTCCAATCAAAGGAAGCTTGCGAGCAAGGCAGGCAGTTGCAGGATCACTCGGGTCGGAAGTGTACAGTGAGGTGCTGAGGGTGAAAACTGCTGGTGTGGGCGCAGATCTGCGTGCGTGGGCCGACGGTGTTCCAGGGGTACTACAAGGACGAGGCGCAGACGCGGGAGATCCTGGACGCGGACGGCTGGCTGCACACGGGCGACATCGGCCTCTGGCTGCCAGGCGGCCGCCTCAAGATCATCGACCGCAAGAAGAACATCTTCAAGCTCGCCCAGGTCTGCCCTGCCCTCAAGTTTCGCGTCACCCATTTTTCCTTTTGCCCCTTTGCTTTGCCTTGATCTCTCCGTGCCCACGTTCCCTTTTCTTTGCAAGTAAATGTATGGCAAGGAGTGCAGAAGTCAGGTCTGGAACCACGCCTGCCAGGTGGCTCGACATGTCAAAGGAACCTAGCAGCCCAGGTTTTGGGGAGACCCAGGTGCTGGAACGGCTGCCCCAGTGAGTGACAATGAGTCCACGTAAGGCAGGCTGTGATACCGGCTGGCTGGCTGGGGCGCAGGGGGAGTACATAGCGCCGGAGAAGATAGAGAACGTGTACATGCGCTCGCCGTTTGTGGCGCAAGCATTCGTATATGGGGACAGCCTGCAGGCGCACCTGGTGGCCGTGATAGTGCCCGACCCGGACACTTTGCTGCCCTGGGCGGCCGCGCGGGGCCTGCCGCAGGACCTCAACCGCCTGGTCGCCGACCCCACCATCACCACCGCCGTCTTCAACTCCATCCTGGAGGAGGGCCGCACCTCCAAGCTGCGCGGCTTCGAGCAGGCACGCATCCTCTTGCCCTTGCAGTGCGGGGTTGTTTGTTGCTTGCTTGGGGGTCGGCAGGCGCGCTGTGCATGCCCTTCCCAATGCAAATTTGTGTATTGGTTGCTTTGAGGACTTTACAGGCCAGGAAGTGGAGAGGTTTCACTTTGTTCCCGGTGCATGCGTGGGATCAAGCTCTCATCACGATTGGAAAATCAGGCGTGCTTCTTGACATTGTGCATGGAGGGTGTTGCTGGATGTGATGTGGTGCAAGGCTGACAGCAGCAGGCCTGGACTGTGCAGGTGGCTGCAATAACGCTGGTGGCAGAGCAGTTCAGCGTTGAGAACAATCTGCTCACGCCCACGTTCAAGCTGAAGCGGCCGCAGGCCAAGGCTGCCTTCCAGGAAGCCATTGAAAGGATGTACGCGAAAACGGCAGCCTCTTCCCATTAGGCCTTTGAGGGTTAAATTTTTTGGTTAGGATTAGGAGAGTTCTGTTGTAGTGGTCTAGGAGTAGTGGGTTTGTCAACAATCATTGAAGCTCAGAAGACAGTCCTCTTGGACGAAGGTGGGGCCTAGGATGAGGATCACATGCACAATGTACAAATTTTAGTTGTTAGCCCCCTTTTGCTTGGTGTCGATGCCTGGTGAATTTGTCTTTTTCGCGAATGGCCCAATCCTGGTGACATCACCTGTGTGTCTCTGTCCGCAGCAGCTACTGTGCTTGTTAAAAATTGTACGATACTTCCTTGACACTGAGCGAGGTTCTGTGGCCCTGAAATCATGGATCTGATTGTGTACAGCTTTAGATCTTGCATGCTCAGCAGGCTGCTTTACAGCAACTCTAGCTCGTTTTACAATATTGCCCTCTGTGCATAATTCTGTAAGTGCTTGCTTAGGCCGTAAACTCGAGCTCGTGGTGTGCACTTGATCCAAGAGGCATGTGCTGTAGCTACCTAGGCTAGGACTTCCTCAGGATTTCATGAAGAAACTTTTCAAGCAGGAGATGACATTGTAAGCGTCGCCTCTTACTGCACACTGTGGCATGTACTACTGGCCCATTAGAAATACTGTATTTCTAATTAATTTCTAATGTATTTCAAATACATGCATGCAAGACCGCGGCGGTGCATACCAGTGGTAACTGCCAGATCTAGATCTGAGTCACAGCACACGAACATCGCAGTGTTGCTGATGCCCTGGTCATGGCATCTTAGGCTTTTTGTAGCAGCACATACACATTGCCTTCCTGTCCTAGTCCTATTCTAGGCTGCATGCCATACTGGGGTCAGCAGCACCAGAACCGCCGCTGTAGACACGGGCTGCAACCTGCAGGAATTTGGTGTTGCACAGGAATTTTCTGGCAACCATTCGAATAATCCTCAGTGCTCGTAGATCATCACTTCGTGCCTTCTACTTTAGTGCGAAGTTGCAGTTCGTTCAGGCACCTCACAAAATCATTCTCAAAGGTAATTGTGCGCTGATAGTAAGCTCACGTTCTGTCTCAGCGAAGGGCTTGAGGATGCCCTTCCTGCACACAAATATAAAATGAGATTCAGATCGAGATCCAATACTTGAAAAGGGGAGCTTTCCGCCGTAGCAGGCATGGACAGGGCCATGGCGTACTGTGGTCACTGCAAGCAAGAGGTGGAAGTCGAAAATGATGATGCGAATGGGTACCAGTAAGTTTTCTTCCTCCTGTTTCTGATGCTGCTCACTTATATCCCTTAGCTGTACCCTCCTGCATGCCGTTTCTCATTTATGTTTCCTTGTACAGGTGTTGCACAACTTGTGGTGCTGTGCTGGACGAGGGTGGCTTTTCTACCGAAGTCACCTTCACGAAGGGTGCTGGAGGCGTCAGCACTGCAGACGGGCAGTTCCTCTCCGATGCAGCAGCCTCTCGTGGCTTGGCCAGGATCTCTGGTGGCCGAGGTTATGGGTATCAGGTGCGTGTGTTCCTTCCTTCGCCTGCACATCTACTGTTCCTATTCAGCAGTCCTGCAATGCAGCAGCCTTGGGCTTCTACCTGACCGCTCAGCATTGCCCTTGCAGCTGGACTCGCACGAAAAGTCGCTGAACAAGGGGAGGAGCGAGGTGACTCAGCTGGTGGATCGGCTGCGCATTGCCCCTCGCGACGACACTGTGGAGGCCGCCTCGCGCCTCTACAAGCTGGCCCTCAGCCGCAACTTCACCCGCGGTCGGCGGACACAACTGGTGATTGCCTCCCTCTGCCTGTCCTCCACTGCCGCATCCCCTGATATCATCATAGCATGCTCCTCTTGCCAAGTGCAAGGTGCTTTGCCTGATATGCCATTGAGAACTTGTTGTTGCAATGGCGCCTTTCCTGGCACAGGAATTCAGCGGTCAGTTTGATGATGGGTGAGTGATGGCGCAGGTGGCGGCGGCGTGCCTGTACATAGTGTGCCGCCAGGACTCCAAGCCCTTCATGCTGATCGACTTCTCAGACGCGCTCCAGGTCAATGTGTTCACCCTGGGCGCCGTCTTCCTGCACCTCTGCAAGCTGCTCCGCCTTGAGGAGCACCCCATGTTCCAGCGGTGCGCCAACCCCACCAACTGCCTTGTTTCGTGTGCACCATTCCCCTTATTATATATGCCAAACAATTAGGCACTCCATCAGGAATGTGATGTGCGCCCCATGCTGGTTTTGTGAGATGTAGCAGTGCAAAGAGGCCATCCTTAGAGGTTTTGGGCGGCGGTTGCAGGCCAGTGGACCCCAGCCTGTACCTGCACCGTTTTGCCAACAGGCTGTGCGTGAACGACAAGTTCCATGCGGTGACCAACACGGCGCTGCGGCTGGTGGCCAGCATGAAGCGCGACTGGATGCAGACCGGCCGACGGCCCTCCGGCATCTGCGGCGCCGCCCTCTTCATCGCAGCCCACATCCACGGTCCGCCCCACACACCCTTCGTTCTTTGCACACATAACAGACCCACACTGTTGCTTTGTTAGATCACCTGTGTCTACAGGGCGAGCATTGGGGCCCTGCTGTATTGCAAGGTCACTTGTCAAGATATGGAGGAACTGTAACCAAGAATGGCAAATCAAGAGCGGAAAATGACTGCGGGTGCAGGCGTGGAGAAGAGCAAGAGGGACGTGGTGAACATAGTGCACGTGGGCGAGGCGACTCTGGCGAAGCGCGTGAAGGAGTTTGCGCTGACCACGAGCGGCGACCTGACCATAGAGGAGTTTGAGGACGAGGGCCGAGCCCTGGAGGCCCAGCACAGGAAGGAGCTGCAGCTCAACACCATCGGCGCCCCCGCCCCCGCACACACCAAGGGCGGCTGCCAACACCTCAGTGCGCCTCACGGCCCTTACAAAATAAATTATCTTACTAGCAGTCACAGCCCCGCGATTTGCAAATACAGCACATTGTCTCACAGCCTCGAGGTGACAGCACGAGTTGCTTGCTGCCAACACCTGAGCGTGCCTCACAACAGCATAGCGGTGCACCTTGCCATGTTGAGGCAAACTAAATTGCCAGCGGCTCCATGACCTCCAGTAAGGCACACTGTGTTCTACTCTCAAGGTCACAGCATTGCTTGCATGCTTGTTGAAGCGGCTGTGCGCCGTGCAGCTGCCGGAGCGGCGCAGCACTTTGCGCATGGTATGTGCAAGGTGTGCTATGAGGAGTTCTTGGAGGTCACGGGGGGGACTAGCGCCGGCGCCGACCCGCCCGCCTTCACGGCCGGCCTCGCCCCCAAGAAGGTAGCTCTCATGCACTGCCCCGTGCACACAGCTATGCTGCCAAATGTTCGGATGTTTTGTTGTGGGTGCCAGTGTCCTGGGCTGATTTGGCTATCGTGGCTGCAGAGGAAGAGGAGAAATCAGGAGGAGGATCTGCCGGCGCTGCCGGGCCTGGAGCAGGAGGAAGAGGAGCAGGACATTGAGATGCAGCTGGAGGCAGTGCTGCAGCAGGACGGCATGGGGAAGTACACTAGGGTGCGTTCAGCACGCTGTCACTTTGCGAAAATGCCCCAATCTGCCCTGTTGTCAATCAGCGGGCCTACATCAAGGTGATGAGGCTTACTGGGGGTGGCACAGGCTCTCCAGCTGGCCAGCACAGTGGAGGAGCCAGAGACATCTGGCGCCGCCGGCAGCCAGCAGAGAAGTCGGCGGACGAGAGCGAAGCCGGCAAGGCGAGGAGGTCCGTCCCAACTCCATGTCAGGCTCATCAATGCTCAGCAATAATCTGCAGCACAGTCCAGTCGCTCACGCTGACAGGTCCGGGAACGCTGTCCTTGGTTGCCCATCGACTGGGGGAGGGCGCTGATAGAAACCTGGTTGTTGCAGGCGCAGGGGCTGAAGCGGTGGCAACACCCCAGGAGCAGCCAGCATCAGGCGCAGCTGCGGACAGGCTTGCGGTGGTGGCGGTGCCAGATCAGGCGGAGCTCGACGGGGCGGCCGGGGGCGTTTCTGCCGCGCCGGCGGCTGACGTGGCGGATGACGTGGCGGACGAGGAGCTGTCGGAGCTGGAGGATGACGAGGCGTCGCTGTACCTGCACACGCCGGAGGAGGCCAAACTCAAGGAACTCATCTGGACTGAGCTCAACCGGGACTTCCTCGATTGCCAATCCGCCAAAGCCGCCGCCCTCGAATCCGCCGCCGCCAAGGTGACCCGTCCCTATAGGCATGCCTGTCGCCCCTCTGGATATGTGTTGTCACGTTTGAACCCCTCTCTCTCCTGTGTTGCTCTGTCTCGAGACCCTCAGATTGGGAAGGCTTGGTGCATGAAGAGTTGGCAGGAATGTGGGAGGGATATATGCAGGCAGCGGCGGCTAGCGCGGTGGCCGGTGAGGACGCGGAGCAGGCAGGTGAGCAGGCAGACGGCGAGCCGGCTCGCAAGCGCGCCAGGGGCCGCCCCCTCGGCAGCAAAACCAAGGTGCTCCAGCCTCTAATCTCATCCTTTCCTCACGCATATGTGCAATTTTTACGAGCTCATGGGCCATCTCGTGCACTGTTTGGTGGGCTCAGTGTTTGGCGTTTGTGATTGGCGCAGGCGCGTCCCGAGGACATGTTGGAGCCTGCAGAGACGCCGGAGGAGGCCACGCGGCGGATGCTGGACGCCAAGAAGCTGTCCTCCAAGATCAACTACAACGCGCTCGCCAATCTCTTCAGCGAAACCTCCCGTGGCGAGCAGTGAGATCCAATTCCCCTGTCCTCCTCGCTATTGACTGCCTTCTGTCCTGCTGTTCTCACATCTCGCATGATGAGCGCAGGGTGTGCGCAGTCGCAGATGTGACTCGTAAGACTGTGATGCCGCTTTGGCCAAGCCAGGCTTGCCCTTTGCATACATCTGCCATGCATGCTATAATAGGGCGCCTCAACTACAGGTAAATGGGTACTTAAGGCCAGAGGAATACTGGTGTGAAACTGAGTGTCTTGGATGTGTTGAGGGCCAGCATCTGATGTGTGGTGCTGACTGGTATCAGGGAGGGGCCTGGCGAGGAGGCGGCAGCGAAGAAGACGCGCAGCAGCTACGACAAGGTGTCGGCGCTCAGGAGCCTTGGCCCCGGGAGGAGCGAGGCCAGGACCGTGGGTGGCCTCAGGGACTCCTTCCGGCCAGCCTCCCCCAGGAAGCGCCGAGTCCGTTTTGCAGACCCATGACAGCCCAATATATCTGCATGCGTGGCATGCTGAGCGCTGTATGAGGGGATCCTGCTCTAGGGTCTGCATTATGTATATGAATATTCTGTTGGACAAAAATGGATGTTTCGAGTTGCCAGATCTGTGCTGTGGGTTTTGTAGATGTCTATAGCCTGCTTATTCAATGTCTGCTTGCACCAAACGATTGCAACGAATCTTGATTCAGATGATTGCTTCTGTACTTCCTAGACAAATAGATAGAATTGATAGATTATCTTACTTCCACTGTTCACTGCGTTTCAGATTAAGCCACCGCAAGCTAGCTCTTAAGAGACAAATGCAGCAAGTCTGTTCATCAGGCATGGTCATATTGTGTAGCTGGGGCAAGCACTTCATTGTTAATTATGTGTACATACAGATCCTCCAGTTCTCGAGCATTAGGCAAAAAGCTGTGCTAAACAGTCATACACATATGGTTCCCTCGATCTGTAGATTAAATTTTGTGCTACCATCCTCCTTTACCACGGCGCCTTTGCTGCATGTGCATCTCACTTCGCCATTTCATGCCATGTTTTTTTTATCTATCCACTCTGTTGCTGCTCCCCTTCCGGCCCTCCACTGGGAGTCTCAGGCTGCAGAGTTGCAAGAGGGGAGCCTGCCAATGTCAATTTGAAGCGGCTGAGGATGTGAGGAAGCGCAGATATCACCATCCCAAATCGCGCGGTGTTCTCGTAGAGCTCAAAGAGGGGCACAGCAATAAGCTTGGCATTCCTTGGAACCTGCAGCACACTGTGCGAGTTTGTCTTCTTGCAACATCTTCTTACATTACAGCAAAGTAAAGATCCAAGGGGTCTTGAGCCAAAAGAAATTTGAAGGTTGGGATGCTCCAGAGCTATCTGTGAGGAAGCTGTCAACGCACCGCAAGGTAGCATTTCTCTGGCAGCGAGATCAGATACAGCTTCTTCACTTCCTTGGGCCTCGTTATGTGCGCAGGCAAGTACGGGTAGAGGGTCATGTCAAAATTGGGTCGCCAGTATGTGGCAATGCATTCTCCAATGTCCCATGGGTGCGCCAGGGAGGCAGCTTCCGGTGAAAGGTTATTCTCCAGCTTCCGTCTGAGCCCCATTTTCTCTGCAGTCCACATGACCACTGTTGGTCACAATCTTTCCGTTCCAAGTAGCTCATCAAGCTCACTAAGCATGCATGCAGCAACGTCAAGCGTCTGATGTATTCATCAGATATGGCTCATGCCAACTGTACATTAAGAACAAAAAAAGAAGCTGCTGCGCACCATCCTCCCCAGGCCGCAGGCGGCCGCCCGGCAGCTTGAAGAAGGAGGTTCCAAGCTGGAGGAGCAATACATGCGGATGATTGTGCTCCCACACTAGTAGAACTGCATCTACAGATCTGCGCACCCCCTCCTTTTTGTACCTGCAGCCAGTAGGCGATTGCTTCGTAAGAAGGGGTATAGGCTTGGCAGAGTTCCCTGGTAGGCAGTCTTGTCCAGTCTGCAGCACTCACTTTTCCTCCCAACGGCTCAAGCGTGCCTGTACGTTCGTATCCTTTTCGGTCTTTGCTGCTTTCGAACCAAAATTATAATTTGCTACAGGATAAATGGTGATCGCATTCTGAATGCCGGCCATCTAAACACCCAAAACTGCGCCTTGCCACAAAGCAGCAGGACAAGAGCATCTCACATCATCTTGAGGTACACACTCATTATATTTGCCATTTCCCAGCGCTCTTTTTCACACCAAGGGAGTCTGATCAAACAATGCAAACTTTTGCTGATTTGCTGTTGGAGTGTTTCTTGTTGCGTTCAGGCGTACACAAGGATTCAGATCTACTAACTTGCAATTTTGTGTTCCGATCTATGGACGGTATCTGTTGTGGATGACCTCTTGAATAAATGTTGCTCTGCAGTTTGCCCTGCTGGACCCACTCAGCTGAGTCATCATGATGCTCAAGGACAAGGAACTTTTGCGATCTCTGTGAATTATCAGGCAAAATGTCCTTCACTGCACCCATGGAGCACAATTGCCCTGTATGTAAGGACCCCCGGCCATGCTGTCCTGAGGCCCAGGCCTGGACTGCATGCAGACATTTCAGCCCCGGCGGCGGCCGACTCGGACCCATAGGATGGCAGGCACCGTGCCTGTGCCTGAGGCACGTTCATGATCGTTATGCATGCGCATGTCTCTTGCATGACTGCAGCACTTCCGTGATGGTTGCCAATGGCATGCTCACGTGCTGCTCTTCTCAAATATATTTCCTCTTTATATGTTACAGTGGGGCAGTCAATGCCAAAATTGTAGTTGCTATGTGGACGGCAAGTCTTGGGCCATATAGCATGGGCATTTGGACACATCCCCAAGATTAACTTAAAAGCCACGGTATAGCATGTCTAGTAGACATAGAAAATCAACACATGCACTTTAGTACAGGAACTGGTACTGTCTTGACCATAGATACATCATTTGTGTTAGTGTACAGGTCGCTCAGCAGAGTGTCATGAATGAAATACACCATATTGCTACAGCTATGACCCGATCACAATCTTGGATCCTTAGGACATCTGGGGCGCCGAGATGCCTGTAGAGGTCTGGCAGCCCCACTGCAGGCAGAAGATGCCCAGCAGGTCAAAGTTGCATGAGCACTTGGATCCGTACTCGCACTCCGACCAGCCAAAGTAGCCGCACACCTGCCCCAACATCACATCATGATCAGAGAGTATGATGTATGAAAGATATCTTGTCCAAGTGGGCGGCTGCCGCTTCCAATTTCTGCATTGTCAGCAGTCAGATTCGCACCTCGGGGACATGCTTGGGGTTGGGTGAGGACTTGACGGGGTAGCTAGCAGCCATGGCAATGCCACAGGCACCCTCCTTCACAGACGAGTCCTTCTCCAGCTTCATGTAGCCTTGCATGCCCCAGGTGCCGCCCCAGCTGTTCTTCACCAGCCAGTATGGCTTGCCTGACTCATCCTGCAGCCAGCATGAGTCATCCTCAGGCCATCACTTCTCCCTAACTTGCAGACTTGTGCCAATTGATAGGAAGGCGATCAAAGCATGGCAATCAAATGGAGTTGAAGAGCATGCTCACCACGTCATAGCCAGCAGCAAGGACTCCGTGGTTGAGGCCGGTGCAGGACCCCTTGGCAGCAATGACACCGGAGGAGTAGAACTGCATGGCCTCGCTGGCGCAGATGGCAACAGAGACCGGCTGCTTTGAGACTGCCTTGGCCAGCGCCACCTCGTCGTTGACAGGCACATCTTCATAGCCATCGATGGACACAACAGTGCGCTCTGCCCACAGAACAATCACAGCTTCATACTTGCAAGGATGACATGCAGCATGGGACGTGGAGTATGCCAGCACTGCAAGCATGGGTCCACTGAAACGAGTGAGCTTTGGCTCGAAGGTTGGGAAAAGCAGGGGATGCGACCTTCGCGCAGCTTGTTGCAAAAGCCGCCCACACTCCAGTAGCTGTAGTCCTCCTCGGTGTCAAGACCGCCGTTCTTGATGATGTAGTCAAATGCGTAGTCCATGAGACCGCCGCCGCACCCCTGGTCCTTTTTTGTGTCGCAGTCCACCAGCTGCTGCTCAGACAGGGACACCAGGTCTCCGGTCGCCAGGAAGTTGGCTCCCTCCACAGAGCCTGTGGTGGAGAAAGCCCAGCAGGAGCCGCAGAAAGCCTGGTTCTTGACTGGCGTCACAGCACCGGCCTCGACCCAGTTGATGCTGTTGGCGGGTGTCACGTCAGCATGGCGGAAACCCGTATTGGCGGAAGACCTGTGGGAAAGCAGCTCGTTGAAGAGAAGGAAAAAGGAGAGGCTCAGCAAAGCTATTGACTTGTGTTGTGGAACTTGTTTGGAGTGCACACCTGAAGCTGCCATCTTCACCAGCGTTCAACCCAAGGTGCGTCGAGCTAAACTCCTCCCACGTTTGGTCAGCGAACTCGTTGAGGCCCAGCTGTGGCAGAAGATCAGTGTGAGCGAGCTGTGAGAAGAATAAGCTGCTTAAAGCAGTTTGCTGTGTGTTTTCATTGGAGTGTATACTTGCCTGGTATGACTGTTGTGCTGAGTTGACAGACGTGATGTAATCAACGTTCGTCTTGAAGATGTTCAGGCGCAAAGCAGCCTCCTCCTCGTTGGAGTACTTCTTGTTGAACAGCCTTGTGAAGGTCATAAACGCTCCTGGTGCATCGGCCTGTGCATGGAAAGCTGGCCTCAGTATCGAATGTTGTAGCAATCACAGAATGCAACGATGTGCCCGGCATGCATTGAAGATATCACCTTTGCAGCTTCAAGGGTCAGCTGTGGTGAATACAGGACGTCATCAGCGATGGGCCTGGTTGCTCCCCAAGCCCCCTTGCTGGCTACTGCAGTGATCACCACGAGAAAGGCAATACGAGGCAACATCATGGCAACAAATTCCAAATAATCTCGACCGAACAGCAGGAAGAAGAGATGTTGACCTCGGGCTCGTGCCCTGACTCACTCCCACGTCAGCTCAGGCTGGCTGGGGTCAGTTCCGAGATCAATCTTGGATGTTTGATAAATTTCCTTCCTCTCCACATTGAAGTGTTGTGTAGTCTAAGAGTAGAAGTTTGGTGCTTCCACTGTTTTTGTCGTATCCTTGCATTGTCCTTACCGAGACGTTTCTAGCAGTGCAGCACTGTGTGCAACACTGACCACTCCTGATCTCAAGGAACATGATGGTGAGAAGCACATGATTATAATTGCACAGAGTTGACTAGTAGTTTAGTACAGGGATCGGGATTGAACAAATTCCGTGCTAGCGGCACTTCTCTGTGGCTAGCTATGCTGCGTCCTGCAAACTTTATGTGGCGGAGGAGCCTTCTCACCTCCACAGATGTTTCAAGTCCAGCTTACATGAGCTTGCATCCTGCCGTACCCAGATCCTGGACGGGCCAAGCTCTGCAGACACTCAGAAATTGGCAGCCTGCATATGGCGCACCGCTAAGGTGTTGGGAGGCCAACCACGTGTGCTGTGCGGCTCCAGCTACAGTGGCAGCCGAACCTCAGGTGGGGCAAGACCAGACCGGTATCATCCATGCAACTTTTCTGCTGGGCATTGTGCGGGGGGCATGACACTGCCTTGCTGTGCGCAGGTAGCATATGAAGCTGTCATCGGTATAGAATGCCACGTCCAGCTCAACACAAACACCAAGGCTTTCTGCAAATGCACCACAACAAAGGCCTTTGCCAACGCAAACGTCTGCCCGATCTGCCTAGCTCACCCGGTGCGCTCTGCATGATCTAGACCTTCCCTTGCATCTGTGTGGCGTTCATGCCTCAGGAGCAGACTTGCTCATCAGGCTCACTGGCAGTATTGGTGTGTTGTGCGCAGGGAACCCTGCCTGTCCTGAATGAGGGTGTCCTTCGCAAGGCTGTCATAGCTGGGCTGGCCCTGAAGTGCAACATTGCCAGGCAGAGCAAATTTGATAGGAAGCAGTACTTCTATCCAGATCTCCCAAAGGGCTACCAGATATCCCAGTACGATGAGCCCATCTGCTACGGTGGGCAGATCGAAACACTGTTGCCTGATGGCAGCACCAGGACTGTGGGCATCACACGAGCACACATAGAAGAGGATGCAGGTTGGCAATCTGTCCGCTTCGCACATAATTAGTTAGAGCTAGCTCCTGGATGATGTGAGGGATCCTTTAAGCTTTACAGTCAATGTGATGCACTGAATTAAAGGCATGACATTGACAAAACGCAGCACTTGGGTGACCTACCCTTTTGTGATGAGTCATAGTGATCGCAGCATCCCTTGATCAAGAAATTAAGCTTCAGATCTCATTTTCAGATGCAATTGTCTGCGTTGCAGGCAAGCTTGTGCACAGCGGTTCAGACCAGCTGTCTGGCTCGGACTACTCCCTCGTGGATTACAATCGAGCAGGAGTGCCGCTGCTCGAGGTGGTTTCCGAGCCGGACATGAGGAACGGTGCAGAGGCGGCCGCTTATGCCAGTGAGCTGCGGCGCATCATGCTGTTCATGGGCCTCACAGACGGCGTCATGGCAGAGGGCCACATGCGTTTCGATGTCAACGTCTCGGTGAGGCCCCTTCTGCGCAATTCACAACCAGGAGTGTTCCTCAACCCAGTGGTGCAAGTTGTTGGGAAGGTCATTCGCTCACTGTGGAGTCTGGCTCCTTGCTAGGTGCGCGAGGAAGGGGCCCGGGCGCTAGGGACAAAGGTGGAGGTCAAAAACATGAATTCTTTTTCGGCGATGCAGCGCGCAATAGATTTTGAGATTGAGAGACAGGTGATACAGTTGCACATTTTGTTTGTCTGAGCTGACATATATCAATTGCGCCTCTGTGCTCAGTGAGCTTCATTCTTTTTGTCTTTTGCTGAGCAGGTCAGTTTGCACAAGTCTGGGAGGAGAGATGAGATTGTCCAGGAGACTCGTCTGTTTGATGAGTCCAAGTTGCAAACATTCAGCATGCGTGTGAAAGAAGGTGAGTCTTTCATGATTTCAGTTGCCATTCCCTCCAGCCCATTGCATGCAGGACTGGGTTCAAGGGTGCCTGTTTCAATACAGAGTGAGTGAGAAAGGAGAGTGGTGGCACAGGTTTGGCGGATTACCGATACTTTCCCGAGCCTGACCTGCCCCCTCTGCACGTCTCAGACGCCCTGATTGACGAAGAGAAGGTGGCCAATCCCTTCCGCCGTAACACTCTCTGCTATTGCTTTGCTGCAGCGTCTGAGAGCTTGTCTACTACCGAGGGTAATGGTAAAGGCACAGGAAGGTTGTGGATGCTCACAAAGGAGTATTTGCAGGAGAACATGCCGGAGGTGCCCAGGGCAGTGAGGGGACGGTATGTGGATCTGAATTTGCCAGCAGCAGATGTTCTGATTCTTGCAGACGAGAAGCCCATCTCAGGCTACTTTGATGCTGTGGTGGCTGCTGGAGCCTCCCCAAAGCTTGCAGCAAACTGGGTCCTGGGCGACTTGATGGCATTTACCAAGGTACCTGTGCTCCTGTACCTCAGGCTCTTCCTGTCCTAATCCCGTGCATAGCATGCCTCAGAAAATCGGCATGCAAGGGATACAAATGTGTCCATGACGATATTGCACTCTAGTTGATGTTCACAGAAGGGGCACTGAAATTGCAGATTATGGCTTGCAGGAGAGCAAGTGCAACTTTGATGACTTGCTGCTGACACCTGCAACCCTAGCAGAGCTGGTCAACGCGATTGAGGAAGGCGTGATATCAGGCAAGATTGGGAAACAAGTGCTGCCAAAGCTGCTCAAGGTGCGCGAATGCATGCCAGGGCTTTGATGTCGTCCCATTGTCACTTACGGCAGAAAGGCTGCTTACTCCCACAAATGATTTTGATGTACATGTCTCTGAATTGGTGAAATTGGCAATGCTTTTGTACTTCTCCTTCATAATAACGTAAATTGCTCTGTGCTGAGCAGGGGGATGGGAAGGATGGGGTGAAGGCATTCTTGAAGGAGCAGGGCCTCATCCAGATATCAGACCCTGCAGCAATTGAGTCCATAGTGGACAGTGTACTGGCTGCAAACCCGAAGCAGCTGCAGGACTACTGCGCAGGGAAGAAGAAGTTGCAAGGCTTCTTTGTTGGGTGAGTGAGATTGTCCCTCAATGTCTGCTGCATTTGTAATGAGAAGTGCTGCATGCACAAAAGCATGTTGTGGGCAAGGGAGCTTTGGCAGAGGCACTGGGTAAAGGTGTATGTAGTCATCTTTTGTGTGCATGCGCAGGCAAGTCATGAAGGCGTCCAAGGGGCTTGCCAACCCGGAGATGCTGAATCAATTGCTCATGAAGAAGCTGATGGAGGCTGAAAATGCTGCACAGCCTGTCGAGAAGTGAAACAGGTCTGCAGGTTGTGCAGAAGACATTGTTGTGTCGCGGCGCCATGTAGAAGTGATGCCAATGTGGGCGCAGTCCTGGTCATCCCCAATATGTCAGATGTGTTACAGACATAGCATTTTATTTTAGAGTCAGATTAGACAAAGCTGTCCTGCACTGCAATCACAATATAAAGGTGACTGTAACATCTGTAAAAGGTTGCTAACGAAAAGTGCCCGCTATGGCTCCCGAGGGAGATCATCCAGTCATGACCAGCACATAAGAGTCGCCTTGTTGCTATTGTGTTGTGCCACGGGCACAGGCCAGGGATAACTTCTATCTTGCGTCAAGAAGCAATCTTCACCCCTGGAAGTCACATCATAGGCCAGGAAGACGCGCAGGCCCTGCCAAGCTTCTGTTGACACCACCCTCCAAGCAGCGCCTTCAATTTCCTCAGATCGTCTTCCACCTTATTAATCTGCTGACAAATTTCCTTGTGGTCGCTGCATGCAAATTCACCACCGTGGTGACATCAATCAGTCTCCACATTCATGAGACAGCTCAAAACAGATTCAGGTCCCCAAAAAGAAGACTACAGTAAGTGCACAGGGATGCATTGCAACACAGGAACATGCAGGCGACAAACAATGCCCTCACATTCGTGATTTCTGACACGTTCAATGTGTGATCTTTTTTCTTGGGTGTAGCATGCCACGCAGCAACGTCCTCTTCTGACACCTCCATTGGATCGCTGCCATAAAACTTGCGGTCAACCTGCGATACAAGTTCAGATGTGCCTTGTGACAGCTTCACGGTAGCGAGCTCGAGTCTAATTTCCACCTGCATTTGCAGGTACAAGAAAGTGTCAATTTTAGAATTTCCTGGAGTGTGGCACAGATGCACGAGCAACCAAGATGCAGGCATTGATGCAGAAGGACATGACCCTGCCAGGGGTGGAGGTCGGTCTCGGTCGCCTTTGACAACTCAACTAGTATCTGCAACGCTCTACGACCCTACACAAAAAACACCAGCTCCAAAATGCAATGCAAAATTTGGATGCCGAACGAGGTCAGAATCCCTGAATCTTGAAAATCTGTCCCGGGGCATGGTTTAGTAGGAAGACAAATAGAGATCACAGTCAAGAAAGGAAACTCACCCCAGCATCCAGCAAGACAGCGATGTTTTCAGTTGATATCCTGAAGTAACGATACCCCCGGCCTCGAGCCTGAATTACGAAGCCTGGTGAAAAGAGACGACATACTGTAATTGATGATCAACCATGACATTGATTGAGATCAAGGTCAACAGAAGTACCTCAGGGTCGTTTTCATACGAGCGTTGAAGACCATATCGTGGTAGAACGTGCTGCCAGTAAGAGGCGAAAGCCTTCTCGGCTCCTTCGTCGCTCGATAACGCCAGGCGGAGAAGATTTGTATCTGACAGAATACCTTTGTTATCAGATGTATAATTCCACCTAATTTGTCCAATGGTCTCGAGCAACAGCATATAACCTTATGCATGTTGCTCTTGGAATTGCCCACTTGTCACTAAGCGCCCGGAACCTAAATATATGCACAGCAGGTAGTAGAGGGCAAATATTGGAGGGTCTTAGTTCACGCATAGCTCAATGGAGTGCGCAAAGCTGCTTGCAAGAGAGATGTGTCAGAATGGGAAAGCATGCTGTGTGCGTGCTGCACGCACGTGTGGAACAATTCTTTCATTCTGGAGCAATACTGTCCCTTTGCTCTTCGAAGACCTCAGACAGGTCCTAGTGTAAGCTGGTGTTATTTCAATCTCCATCTGAGTGTGATGCCACGGACACCTTTGCAGGCGATTCAGTGACAGGGATCAGATGACTGGGAGCACTGATGTTTTCTTTGGTGGTCTGCCTCCCATAGCAAGCTTTGCTGAGGTAGAGAAGGCGATACATGCCGTTGGAGATGATGTACTGCGTTTCCAGTTTCGCCAAGAGTGCGGATATGGTGTGATCAGATTTAGCAACGCTGAAGCAGCGACAAAGGCATGTCAGTTGCTCAATCAGGTCCGTCCGCTTGAGTGCCTAATATTACTATCTTCCATCAGCAAAAATTTTCAGAGCAGTTTCGCTTCGATTGGTTGCGCTCTAGAATGATTCTGGCTCAGATCAGTGGAGGGTGAAGGAAGGCCTCGCTCCAAAATGCCTCAACATCCTCATGTGTCATTGCAGGTGAACGGTCACCCCGTGGGTGCCCATCTCCTTGGCGCAAACACAGCTGAATGGGATATTGAGGGAGCTCGTCCTCCCGTGCAACCTGCAGAGAATGGCCAGGCCTCCATGAACTACCTCTTGCATCTGTTGCGCAAGAGCTCATCCCGGCAGGAGGATGTGGATGCAGCATTGACGGCCGCAGGTTCCACACAGACAAAGGTAGCCTTTTGGCAGCAGAACATTGAAGCCTTCTTCCAAAAGGTACATGGACATCATAAAACCTGTGCCTCTACACTGCAGGTCGAAAGCACAGCGCTCCCTGCGTCCCCCACTGTGGATGCCCTGCACATCAGCGGAGACTCTGCAGGGGGTGCAGACCAGCAGGGGGATCACTCACAGCACCCCCAAGCTGACCCCAACCCCCTGAGCAGCTATCCTCGCTGCAAGCACCTGATAGAGGTCTATCGCGCCCTGCCGGGGGCTCAAAACAAGAGTCCTCTCGCGGTTCTGCACGAGTATGCCACCCGCCTCAGCCTCGAGGTGCGCAGTGCTGTGCATCACTGAGGCAGCAAATCTGAGCGTGTACAATCTGTACAACAATATAGAGCAAAATTTTGGCGAAGAGCTGCATCCCAATTTCATGCTCACAGCAAAACGCGAGAGATCCCTCTTGCTTCTTAATATGGACTCCTTACATGTTGCGTGCTCTATCTGCGCAGTTGACATACTCTGAGAGGGCAGAGAGCAACCTGGGTCCGTTCACTGTGGAGGCCAAGCTGCTATCTGTGGATCGGGCTACTCTCTACTCCAGTGGCACCGGGAAGGTAGGCCTGAAATGAGATGCTGCAACCTGAGGCTCTTCTTATTTCAGGGGAAGGTGAAGGTACTTTCATCACAATATGGACTGAAGGCTTGCTGTGAGCAGGGGCGGGGTAAGAAGGAAGCGAAGCAGGCAGCTGCAGCGGCAGTGCTTGAGACGCTGCTGGCGAACGTGCCACTGGAGGACTTCCTGCACCGTCCCACAAAGCAGCAGCAGAAGAGGGCGCAGGTGAGCGGTGCTTCTGCCGTCTTGCCTCTTCATTGCTCGAAGAAGTTTACTTTTCCGCTTCATTACACTAGAGCGCCAAAATATGCGTATACCAAGTCAAGTTGGTAATCAGCCGACGCCCTGATCCTGCAATCTTTGAACAGGCGACGGTGAGGAGTGCAACGGGTGCAAGGGACTCGCTGCAGGCGCAGATGGGGGCCCGGCAGGATGGTCTGCTGGGGTCGCCTCAGCCGCAGCAGCCGGGCGACTCCTTCACGGCCATGCACCAGGCGGTGCCCACCCCCGGCTTGCTGGGGTCGCCCCCCGGCGCCTACAGCTTCCACAGCCAGGCCTCGCTCACCTTCCCAGAGGTGGGGGGCCCTGACGGCACCTCGCCCACCTGGTTTGGCAACGTGCACAGGCCCCCGGACGGCCTGTTCTATGATGCCCCCTACGCCTACCCGGGCGCGCATGTGGCCCCCCAGCCGCAGGGCCCCTTGTTGCAGGTCCCCCCCGGCTACCAACTGGCTGCTGCGAATGCGGCCGCCATGTACAAGCGCAGCCACGATGCCATGACAGAGCCCCCACAAGACCACACCAACGGCGCAGGATGATTTGCGTTCTTTTGAACTGGCTCATCAGGTGTGCCTTGCTCGTTGCCATTTCGGCTGATACGTGAGAAAATCGAAGCTCTACATGGGCATGGCTGCCTTTGAAAAAACGAGGAGACGGTTGTTAGCTCATGCGGTGAGCTCATATCCGCGGCGTGCTATTCTGTGCTTTCTCGCAATGTCTGTCCATGTTGCGCTCTGCAATGTGCTCAGCAGATCAGACAGTGCTGGGCGCCTTTTCTTATTGGGTGATAATTGGCTTAGCAGTGTGAAGCAGCAAGCACATAAGATTCTTGGTTTTCGATTATGAAGCTGTCTACTGACGTGTGGCTCCTAGCCATTCCCAGTACCTGTGGCAATATTTAGGTCTCCACCCCTTCGTCAATAGTCCTCGGCTCAGCCTCCTAGACATTGTAGGAGCGCTCCTGCTAGCTGTAGACTTAAAAAGAAGAGGTCCTTTTAAAGTGTGACGGCAGATCAGATGTTTGCTTTACCTTATCAAAAGGTATTTGGCAGTAAAATTGCCTGCATTCGTGGTACGGAAGTTGTGTGCATGCTCAGGGTGACCATCAAGTCTTTCACGCTTTCTGGGAATGTTGTCTACGCAAAGTTCTCAAAGGCTCCAGACAGGCCAAAGCTGCCGATCACAGTTGGAGCACAAGCGCACGTGCACACAGTACTTAATAATTGCTGAACTGAGTTTTTCACCTTGTACGAGTCGTTATGGTGACTCACCTCTTTCACCTGCTGAAAGCATGCTGAGCAGGTAACTAAATATCTGTAGACTTTGGCACGTTCGCTGCCACAATAAGTTGTGTTCCGGGCAAACAGTTACGGGATCATTCGTCATATGATCGTGTCACATGATGGTCGTCGTGCTGAGTGTCACTGGCCAGGAGCGACCAGTGACTGCAACTTGCAAGGAGTGTCACAACTTGTGTGACACTACCGTATTGAACAAGGTAGTGATTTTTGAAATCATTTCCTAGTCTGTGGCAGGCATTCTGGGTAGTGTTGGCATTGCCACTGCAGCTGGCCATGGCCTTTGTAACCTGCTGGCAGCCCTGGTGGGCAGCCACTGCAGTTGGGGCCATGCGCATGTCGACATGCCAGGCTGGCGTCTCCTAGCGCTCGGAGCTCCCATGGGCATCTAGCCGCGCTGCGGCACCGGCTAGTTATAACGCATCCCTCGGAGGCTGGCTGGGCATATGGGCTGCAGCACATGGATCAAATCTGTGTGAGCATCGTCTTGTCCTGCAGGACTATCTCCACCATGCCCACCGCTCATCGATGTCGATTTAATGTCGACAACTTTTACCATGCAAGGGGGATACGTTGCCAAATTTGGCGCCTGAGGCCGACTCGGGTGGGCAGGGGCACTACTGGCAGATATTGAACATACCCAGCTTATAACTCTGTAGATTCCTCATTGGTATTGAACGGCGAGATAGTGGTGTGAGAGGCACAGGGCAGGAGATGCCGTATGAAAAAGTTGAAAAGTTGGTACCCAGCGAATTGGTTCCGATCTGAGAAGGAAAATGACAGTCACGCAAGCGCGCACAAACCCCCAGTAGCTCATCCTCGGCACATATCTCGAAGACAGACCTGTGACGATCAGCTGTCGATACGTGCTGGTCGGCAGCAACGTGGCAGTAAGGCAGGATTCCCATTGTATCTGCCTTGGCACAGCGAACTTTGGGGAAGCGGCATGGAAGGCCCGTTCTGATTGTCTGGTGCATTGCAGAAATCCTCTCGCAGTAGAATGGACACGAAGGAGTTCTTTACGGAGTACGGCGAGGCCAATCGCTACGCTATAAAGGAGGTCATCGGCAAAGGCAGTTATGGAGTGGTGTGCTCTGCGGTGGATATCAAGACAGGGGAGAAAGTGGCCATCAAGAAGATCCACAACGTGTTTGATCACGTCTCTGATGCCACTCGCATCCTGCGGGAAATCAAACTGCTGCGACTTCTGCGGCACCCAGGTCTGTGCTAGCTTCCAGGAAGAAGTTGGGGTTGGGACATCTGGGTTCGGCAGCAGCCAATTTGTGCTGGGAGATAATACGAATAACACATTGCATGACCGCAGATATTGTGGAGATCAAGCATATCATGCTGCCACCCAGCCCTCGAGAGTTTAAGGACATCTACGTTGTCTTTGAGCTCATGGAAACTGACCTGCACCAGGTAATTCTCGCTTCTACGTTTGCGTGCTCCGCAAGCAATGTTTTGTGGTGATTAGGAGTGAAATTTACTTGCTGTTGGCCACCTGGACCGGAAGGATCTCTCCAATCCATGTCTCCACGCTTACAGGTAATCAAAGCCAACGACGACTTGACACCGGAGCACCACCAGTTTTTCTTGTATCAGATGCTCCGAGGACTGAAGTACATCCACACAGGTAGGGCGCTGTGGGTTCCACCACTGCCAGTTTCCTGGTTGTACCCTCTAGGCAGTGGTAGATTTGCTGAGCGAGGCTGTGCACGTGCAGCTAAAGTGTTCCATAGGGATCTCAAGCCAAAGAACATCCTGGCAAACGCGGACTGCAAGCTGAAAGTCTGCGACTTTGGCCTGGCGCGGCCGTCCTTCAATGACATGCCGACCACAATCTTCTGGACAGACTATGTGGCCACCAGATGGTGGGTCGTCTCAGCTAAAGCTGCGTGCTTGGCATCCAACAATGCCTTCAAAGGCCCTGAAAGTCAAGAAAAGTTCTCACCGTCCTGAGAATGTCCTGTGCACACAGGTATCGGGCGCCAGAGCTGTGCGGCTCCTTCTTCGCAAAGTACTCGACAGCAATTGACATCTGGTCCATAGGCTGCATATTTGCAGAGATCCTGTTGGGCAAGCCGCTGTTCCCTGGCCGCAATGTGGTGCACCAGCTGGAGCTAATCACTGACCTCCTGGGCACGCCCTCGGCCGAGGTCATCGCGAAGGCAGGCGCCTCGACCACATGCTCCTCCTATTTGTTCGAAAGCCTGAAGGCCATCCACGCCACAGTGTATTACACAGTAGGCCATGCAGTTGTGGTACAGAAGTTCAAATGTTTCAAGACACAGCATGATGTGTGAGGCTGACGGAGGCTGTGGTGGCATGCAGGTGAGAAACGAGAAGGCGCGGCGATTCCTGATGAACATGCGGCGCAAGCCGGGAGTGAACCTGGAGCAGTATTTCCCGCGCGCGGACCGGGGCGCGCTGCGGCTGCTGAAGCGCATGCTGGCCTTTGACCCGGCGGAGCGGCCCAGCAGCGAGGAGGCGCTGGCCGACCCCTACTTTGCGGGCCTCAGCCAGCCCGGCCGCGAGCCCTCCGCGCAGCCCGTCTCCAAACTCTCCTTCGACTTCGAGCGGCGCAAGCTGACCACCGACGAGGTGCGCCGTGAACGCGTCTGTGGTCATTCTCACACAACAGCATTGCACCACCGGCGCTAGCGTGACCAATGGGGGGCAGGATATCAGCATGGGAAGCAGCGTGAGTTTGAGAGAGGCCTGATATTGTGTACGTCGCGCAGGTGCGGGATCTGATATACAGGGAGATCCTGGAGTACCACCCGCACATGCTGGCAGACTACTTGAGCAACAAGCAGCAGACCAACTTTGTGTACCCCTCCGCGGTGGACAACTTCAAGCGGCAGTTTGCGCACCTGGAGGGGGGCGGCCTGCCCGGCCGCGTGCCGGGCCACAACGGCAACCTGGGGCAGGTGTGTGCAAGCCACATACGTTTCCAGCCTCTTCTTAGTATTGGCTGTGTGCAAATGCTGGTACATATACAATGTGTGATCCCTTATTGGTCCCACGACGGGGCGTGAAACTTGAGAAAGGAAATCAAACTTGTGAAATAAAGCACATGTCAGACAGCAGATGAAACAAACAGCACAATGAAAGACATGCAGATGCTCAGCACATTAACTTTGTGTGTGCGCAGGCTACGAGCCTTCCGCGGGAGCGCGTGAAGGACTTCCAGACCGAGGCGCAGCGGTACGTGCCGCAGGTGTGGGACCGGCAGGGGGCGCGCGCGGCCGTTGAGAGCATCGGCAGCGGCGTCGGCAAAATGAGCGTGGTTGAGGGCAACGGCTACCCACGGCCCCCCACCGCCGACATATCGCGCCAGCAGAACCTGCTGCGCTCCAACAGCTTTCAATAGACGCCCCTCCGCGCCCGGCTGAGCTTCTCCTCTGCCAGAGGCCAGGGCAGCTGCTGCCCAGCGTGCGCCGCTGGCTAACGGGGGCCCCCAGCTGGCCAGGGAAGCACTCAGCCTCACAGGGCAGCAAGGAGTGTGTGCAGAGCTGTGGCTGCCATTGAGGGGTAGCGGCAGCGCGGGTGCAGTGGTCGCACACGCTGGCTTCTCCGGGACATGGCGGGTCATGCCCCTCAGCGTGAAGGGCCCTGCCTTGGTGAAGTATGCCGCACTAGGAGGCCGATCTAATCTAATCGACTCTTTTCTGCGTTCGAGTGTATCCTTTCCATGGGGTTCTGTCTGGCTGTAGTCCTTATGTACAACAATCTGATCGTTTGGCAGGGTCACCATGCTAAATGCCGATAGCACACCTAGGGGATGTTGATGATGGGTTGGGCAACTTGACAAGAGCATGCCAGTTGAGAGCATGCTGAGAAGTTTTCGACTTAGATGGACTGACCTTGACAGGAGCAGTTGATGAAAGATTAGAGGATGCACAGCCACAAAGTAGATTGGGAGAGGATGGGGTTGTTCGGCAAAGCAGAATCTTTTTGGAATGGCAGTGTGGTTCAGTCCAGAAACTGGGTCATCCTGATGCTTTGGAGTGTGTATTTTACATGCCTCAGCACCACTGTCTGGGGAACGACCATTTGCATGGTCATGACTGTCAGCATGATGCTGCAGTACCCAGTGGGTCCGACCCACTGGGGTCAAAGAGTCCTTGGTCTTGCGCAAAAGTTAGGTATAGTGTGACTGCAGTTGACCAGCATGAGGATTACATAGATTATGTTATCTTATAATAACTTTTGACAAGGAGACACTAATGCAATTCGAAGAAAAGACTGAATGAGTGGGTGTGTGACCCTTGCCAAGCGTCACACCGTGACGGTGTATCAGTGGCCCGGCCCGCTGTCCCCGGCCGGGGCAGCTGTAGCGCTGCAGAGCGTCATGCTTGACTGAATTTCCATTGATCAAAGGAGTTCTGGCCAAGGCTTGCCTGTAAAGAAAACATCCGAGAGATGAAGTCTTGACATTGCAGTTGGGTCAAGGCTGGCAGGATGACGTAACGATCACCTAATGCACAGTTGGCTGACCTACCTGAAGCCTGGAACCTGAAGCTGCTTCCCTCGAAACAGATTTGAGCTTTTTTTGTGACCAGAAATATATCTCACGCGTGCAAACACAATTGTGAAGGCGCGCAAGGAGTGCGGTAGCAACGTGATCTTCACCTGACATATCTTGAAGAAGAGGAGGACCGTGTGTGTCCGAAAAGATAGCATTGCTCCAGAAAGGGTGCACGTTTGAAGTGAATCTTCAAGCCGTCTGCCTGCCCAGCAGGAGACAACCAGTACAGTGGTGGTGTACCCGTGCAGGTGACATATTATTACATTCGCAAAACCTGCGTCGTGCTTGTGTCTCCTGCAATAGACACGAAGTAGCTATTTATTAGGATTGAAAGCAGAATATTAGTGATTGAACTGCTTTAGCAATCGTCCTCCATGTATTTAGGATCGCTTGCTTGGCAGATTTGGAACTCCAGGATCTGGCGTCTCTCAGTTTCAAGACTATGCTTGTATCTGCTGCTTCAATGTACTACCTTCAGGCAGTGACTGAGACCCAATCAAGGCGCTTCTATGAGAGTCTCTCTTTTTCTTCAACACCACATCCAGCTGATGCTTATTTGCGCCTATGACCAGGGGCTGAACAGCCAACATGTCAGGCATGGCGGAGTACCGTCGCCAGAAGGAGCTTGAGGAGGCGCGTAAGGCTGGTATCGCGCCGGCAGCTGTGGATGAAGAGGGGAAAGAAATCAATCCTCATATTCCCCAGTATATGTCCAGTGCGCCCTGGTGCGAACCGTCCTCCATATTTCCCCTCCTGACAATCTCTCTGAACCTCCCAATGCATAGCCATGTGATGTGCTTCGCTTATGCACCAAGCAAGCTGGGGCGTGGGGTGATAATGCACGGGCTGTCACCACAGGTACTTGAACAACGACCAGCCATCGCTGAAGCATCAGAAGGATTGGCGCACGCATGCCAAGGACGAGGTCGGCAAATTCTATGACCGCGGTGCCAAGGTCTTCCAGGCCAAAAAGTTCCGCAAGGGCGCATGCGAAAAGTGAGTCCTGTCCGGGCCATGCTGCTTTCTCTCGACATGAAGAACACCGGCACACGCAGCTGTGAGCAATTGGCCAGCCTTACTAAAAACCTGGGTCTTGCATTAGATCTTTTACTGGGCTATTAATGTGGTTACGCTTGTGCTGCAGCTGCGGGGCAATGTCGCACAAGACCAAGGACTGCATGGAGCGGCCGCGCAGCAAGGGCGCGAAGTGGACCAGCAAGCACATCGCGGCGGACGAGAAGGTGGAGGACATCTCGCTGGAGACGTACGAGGCGCGCCGCGACCGCTGGAATGGCTATGACGCCTCTGAGTACACCCGCGTCATGGACAGGTGCGCTGCGTAGAGTCTTGAGCACTGCTGCCCTCTGTCGGCTGTGGGAATTTTGCAGCATCGCCAGATTGGGAGAATGTGCTCTCAGTCAATCGGTGTAGACTGAGGATGAATTGCAGATGGACTCGTACCTCTGACAATCGCGGGGCCGTGGATTTGGGGGTTTATGGGCGGTGATCGTAATGGATGCTGTAGGGCACGCCCCTCACACCCTGTAGAGCAAGGGCTGTGGGGGGTCGGCGAGGGTAGAGCAAGGGGATGAATGCATGGGGTGGTGGGCCTGTTCAGGTATGAGAAGGTGGAGGAGGCGAAGCGGGCGATGCGCAAGAAGGCAGAGCTGGAGAAGCGGTTTGGCAACGGCGAGGCGGCCGGCAGCAGCAGTGAGGAGGAGGAGGATGACGACCGCGAGGACGAGGACAAGATCACCGAGCAGGAGGAGGCCGGTGCGCTGCCTTTGCATCCTGAGTCAGCACGCCCGTATCCTCTGTCTCTAACAAATTACTGCAAATTGCCATGTTTTTTTTTGCAATGCATGCATGTTGCATGCAGTATTCATGCATGCACCTGCACTCCTGTGGATGAAAGAGTCTCATGTCGAGGTACGCACTGAAGCTGACAAGTAATGTTTCTCTGAAGACCTGCGGATTATTGTCAGAGATATAGTCAAAGCCCTGAGCTTATAAGTGCATGCGCAGGGTTTGGCAAGGTGGAGAAGCGGGTGCGGACGACAGCGGGCGGCGCGTCGGGGTCGGTGCGCAACCTGCGCATTCGCGAGGACACGGCCAAGTACTTGTTGAACCTGGACGCCAACAGCGCGCACTACGACCCCAAGTCGCGCTCCATGCGCGAGGACCCGCTGCCCTTCAAGGACGCCTCCCAGAAGGCCTTCCAGGGCGACAACTTTGTGCGCCGCTCTGGCGACTACTACGACATGGAGGCCCTGGCCGTGCATTCCTTCTCCGCGCACGACAAGGGCCAGGACATCCACATGCAGGCCGCCCCCAGCCAGGTGCGCCCCTCTCACACCTCACCCCCATTTCCTCACTGCCTCCGCGTCGGCAGCTTCCCCGTAGCTTCACAGTATAGCGTTCCTCCTCATGGCCAGGGCTTGAGGTGTTGGGCTTGAATCGCGGGGAGCCTCCCTGTGTCTCTCTCATAGTATTGTTTGGACTGGTGGAGGAGCTGTCAAGGTGTTTGGATTACGTGGTGCATGCTGCAAGGACAACAGTCAGCAGCAATGTCTGGGACGGCGAGTTACTGGCCTGGGTGTGGGTGGTGTTTGGCAGGCGGAGGCGCTGTTCCAGCAGTTCAAGGCGAAGAAGGAGGTGCTGCAGGGGAAGAGCAAGGAGCAGGTCATGGCCAAGTACGGCAGCGCCGCCAAGCAGCCCGACGACGAAGTGCTCGCGCTCGCGCAGAGCGAGAACTACGTCGAGTACAATGCACAGGTGACTGTCTTCTGCAATAGAGCCATCAGCAAACATGCCTATTGTCCTATATTTTTTGCACTGCATGCTCTTGGTTATGGTTGCAGGGGCTGACATGGGGCTGATGTGGCAGGGGCGGGTGATCAAGGGGGAGGCTGGCATCAGGCGCTCGCGCTACGTGGAGGACGAACTCATCAACAATCACACATCGGTGCGCCCGCAGACTTGATCTTGCTCTTGACATATGCCAGCAGGGCGTGTGTGGGGAGGGTGGAATGCAATCAGTCTTGGGTGCCCTGGAACTGCCAATACTATGTGGCCGGGATGCAGGCTCTTGTGCGAATTGGTGACCTGGGGTTGGATGTGCACAGGTGTGGGGAAGCTGGTGGTCGAGCGGGCAGTGGGGCTATGCCTGCTGTCATCAGTGCGTGAAGAACAGCTACTGCACGGGCGCAGCAGGCCACGATGCGGCCGCAGAGGCTATCGCGCAGATGGAGGCCAACCTCATCAGCCGCGCCGCCGACAACGCGGCCGCCGCTCGCTCTTCTGCAGCGGTACGGCCCCCCCATCCAAAATGTGCAGGCTGCAGTGTTCAAATATCAATATCAATATCATACACATGGTATCTTGTATAGTAGTGGGCCTTGGCTGGGGGGCCGGTTAATATACTGAGCACCATGCCCACAGTTGAGTGGGTCTTGCTTGGATTTCGCGAGTCCAACAAGGGGCAGGATTGTGGCAGCCTATAACTGCAGCTTGTCTGCAGACGCACCTTGCCTTTTGGCAGGGAAAGCTTGTAATAATAGCAATATGAATTGTGCTGGCAGTGGCTGCAATGGGAGTGACAAAAGTGTCTGTGCTGCAGGCGCCTGCCAGCAAGAGCGACGTGTGGGGAACGGATGTGGGGGATGTGACACTGGATGAGGAGAAGCTGAAGGCGGCGCTGAAGATGGAGCGTGCAGCTCAGGCTGCAGCAGTGGAGAAGGATGAGAGGAAACGCAAGTACAACTCGCTGGCGGGCGGCGAGGAGGTGACTGCAGAGGAGATGGAGGCATACAGGATGACCAGGGCGCGCGCAGATGACCCCATGGCCAAGCTGCTGACCACCGCCGACGACGACTGAGCAGCATTGCCTGGATGAATGCCGGAGGGGCTGCCTGTCAGCGCACGAGTATCACTGGTGTGTGCATGCCTGTGTGCATGTTGTGAGCCGAGTGCAATGAGCGAGGTTTACACTGACAGTATGCGAGCATACTGCACTAAGCTGGCACTCTCAGCTTTTGGAGGGAAGCAACATTCTGACTCTTGTACCATAATCCTCTGATCTGTGAGCAAACAATTGACATGTTGCATTAATTGCTGTCCCATCTAACTTTAATTAGCAAAGCATGCAGGACGTGACGCTCTGCATTTCTTGTCAGATCCAAGACATCTGTAACAGTTTTGACGGAAAACCTTTCAACTCGTTTTTGTTTGGACAAGTACCCAGAATTGACTGAAGACCAAGCTTGACATCCTTATTGGTACAATACCCTGCACTGGACACCGAGCACGACCTCAACTGGTACTGCCAGGTCAGGTGCTGGCATACGCGCAGCAGAAACTGTCCCTGTCAGCAACGAGCAGAGAGGCGCCGTCCTTGTTCCACCGGACATCCAGCGCTGCAAAGGTGCGGTGCGGGATGTGCATGCATGATGCTCCAGCCGGGGACCAGAGGAAGATGCGCGATGTGGCGCTCACGATGGCAAGCTGGCTGCTGTGTGGGTTCCATGCCAAATCTCGCACTGCACAGGCCTGCTGCAGAACTGCGACCAGGTCCAGGCGGCTTGCGTCCCACACCCACACCGCGCCCGCCATGTTGTCGTTGCGCGTCGCCAGATACTTGCCGTCCGCGCTCCACTCCATGCGGCCTGTGCGTGCGAGCGGTCTCCTTCAATGCTCAATGGATTTGGCTTTCAAGATACCTCCAAGCATCTCACTCAATATTGGAACATGCTGTGGCAAAGCGAGTCTGACTGAATGACCAGGAAGACATGACATAGGATCTATAACTTTCTATTCAAGCAGACATTGCCTCATTGATTCAGGTGAAGTATGCCGAGGTCGCAGGACTGCCTAAGAGCAAGTTGTAGAGGACTGTACCGATGCCAATTTTGGGGTTGGGCTTATCGATCGGCGGCTTGACACTGCGCAGGCGCGCAGGCAGCGTCTGCACAATGTAGTGGGATTTGGTGTCCGGCCGGGGGGCCTCCACAGCAGGGGCTGCGTCTGCTTGCTGCGATCTCGCGCTCGCCATAATTGACACCCTCTTCCCCTGCACTGCCTTGCCCGGGGACACGCACCCACCTGGATTGACATCACATCACATGTACAAAACATGGCAACATGACCTCTTGTGGTCAAAAATTGCTAATAAGGCAATACTGCTCAGGTACTCTGCGCCCCAAGGGGTGCTCTCAGCAAGGCATACAGGGCTCTGTCAGCAGCAAAGCCTGAATGGACAATGATTTCATCTGCTAGTAACATCACTTAGATGCCTTTTCACACCTCTTCACCATTCTTTCGGGTGAAGTGGGCGGCACACTCATGGGGTCGGGGAAGAAGAGGGCACCTGGCCTGGGGCGAGCTGCGGCGGTGAGTCGCGGCTGTGGCTGCTGGGGGGCTGGGGGGGCTGTGCGCGGGGGCGGGTCTTCCACTTCCTCGTACACCACCAGCTGCTCGCTGTCCGGCACCACTTCGCAGTGCGCCAGCTGCGCGCACGGCTCCCACGTCTCAGTGTCCAGCAAACGCACCTCCTGCGCCAGCGATCGAACCCGGTCAGATTCTGATACTCCTAAACAATGTTGAACTGGTTCGGTTTATAGAAAGCGTGCCTGCATCATGATGCTGATTTTGTTGCCGTGCTGGCAGCTGCAAATATCCTTACATGGGAGCCCAACTGGAGCCACAGACTATTGGCAAAACCCCCGGCCTGAAAGTGCAAGCTGTACCAGAATTGGCACAAAGTCGGTGACGAGTCCCCTCTAATTCCCTGCGCTATTGTCCTCCCAGCCATGGCAAAAGTCCAGGCAGGCGCCAGGTAAAAGTGCGGCGCACCTGCTCGTAGCTGCCGACAGCCAGGAGCTGGCCGGTGGTGGACCAGGCGACGGATTTGATGCCGAGGCCGTCGGTGTGCGCGCGGTGGCTGGCGAGGCAGCTGCCATCCAGGCCGTACACGAGCACCTGGAACTCCAGCGCGCTGTCCCACACCGCAAAGCAGGTGCCGTCCGGGGAGAATGCCAGCCCCGCCGCGTCCTGCGTCGGCAGCGCCACGTGCGCCAGCGGTTGCCAGCCCTTGGCTGCAAACAGGCTCATGAAGTCCTTGCAGTCATGCCTCTGCGCCCGCAGCACACTGGGTGACTTCTCCGTTTCTCCAGCCTTTGATGTCGCTGCACAGCGGCCGCCATGCCACCCTGTTTCTGGGCGACAGTGCAGTGATACGTGCTGTCTACTTGAGAACGTGCGGAGCAAGTGGCGTACCTCCAGCAGCGCCATCAAGGACCCATCTGGGCTGAATGCAAAGCCCCTGTCGGAGAACTTGGGGCCGTTGATGTGCAAGCAGGTGCGGTTGACGAGCGACCAGATGGTCATGCGGATCTGGAAGTCGGCCACCAGGATTATGTTCTGACCGTCAGGGCTCCAGCGCGGCGCATTCACCCCCGCAGGCCCCTCATCAATCTTGCATGTCCACTCCGGATCCTTCACGCTCCACACCTGGTGCCCAGCCCTCAATCATTAGGCACCTTGTCAAGGATGGGTGCCGGTACAAGCATGGAAGAAGATTGCAGGCCTGTAGTCTGGTGGTGTGGGCTGGTGACACCCTCGTGAAGAGGGTCATTGAGGCACACGTGCTTGCAGTCAGCGATTGGCCCCCACCTGCACTATGGGACGCTGAGTGAGCCCGCAGAGAACGTACTCTGACCGGCAGCACCATTCCAGATGCTTTATTCTGTCCAGGCAGGAATATAGCTGCACGACCTGCAGGGTGTCTACATCTCTCACTACGAGCTTGTAGTCCTCTGCTGTTGCAAGATACCTCCCATCTGGGCTGTAGGTTGGAAGACATCCCGAGTACCTGTACGCCTCACTGCAGCACAGCCAGAAAGGATGTTAGAGAACAAGATGAAATTGAAATCCTGGTAAAAATACTCATTGCGAATTCATCTGGGCACCTGAAATCCATTTGTTTATGACGATGGGACGTTTAAGAATTACTATGAACGAATGACGCCACACATCACACAGTTGGAGAGCGTTGAGCGGGCAGATTTCTTCGTTTCGACAGCCCATGCAAGAGTCAGGGCACCATGCACCGTGTGATACTCCTGCTACGAGGATAATTTGCAAAGCATGATGATGACGATGTGAGAAGGTTGATGATATTCTACAAAGATCAGATGGCATTCCCGCTGAAAACGGTGCACCTGGAGGTGACTCACCTCCCCCGTAGGTTCTTGAACCTTCCCAAGAAATTTTGGCATCTCGAACATTTATTCGAACAGTGTTCCTCCATGCATGCTGACTTTGCCTATTTATTAGCTTCTCAACCAGACATGGTCATTGAATACCGGTATCAACTTTGCTAGCAACCTTGCAAAGCGAATTTTCTAGCAGCAACTTGCAGCAACTTGATGCGGCATCACTGCCGTGCCTCACTGGATGTGTCATTTGTAAAGCATCATGATGACAAGAACAAGCGCAATGGCGATAGAGTTTCTGCTTGCCATCATGATCAATGCATTCCTGGGCTGGCGGCACAGTAAAGAGGGAGGTGCACGCACTTGGAAAGAGTAGCTTCAAAGAATTCTGGTAACACATCCAAGTTGGAAACGTCTTCTCTCAGAGATGAGCAATCAAAAGATCTCTGTCAGGTCTCTGCAAACATTGTCTGCCCAGCAGCATCGTCAGGTATATCGACCCGCAGCACATGCCGGTGCCTACTGGGTTTCTGCGGGTTTCTCTGCGGCCTTCCGCCGCGCCAGCTCAGCCTCCAGCTCATCCATTGACAGGTTGTTCAGTGCCGGTGCAGGGCTGGCCGCCTTGTCAGCCGCCTGGCCGCCGTCATATTGGGACGTCTCCTCCTTGGCCACCGGCTGCACCGGCGGCTGGCCGCCCCACGCCGCGGCCGCCGCCGTCGCGCGCTTGCGCTCCAAGTCAGCATCCATCTCTGCTGCCAGCTCCCCAGCAGTGGTGCTCGAAGCGGGCTCCTCATCGCCCTTTTCCTCCTGCTCACGCCATTAACCATTGGACATCCGTGGCAGGCAGAAGCCCAGAGATCAATCCTGGATGTAAGGACCATCGGCATGAGGCTGAGGAGAGCAGGGGAGGGCGGCATGCCTGCTTTGGAGGAAGGGGCCTGGGCTCTGGTGTGACGCTGTTCCTGAGCTCTGAGCGGATGTTGTCCAGCCCAATCTGCTCTTCAAGAGACGACTTCAGATCGGTCGACACGCTCACAATCTCCCTGATCGTCGGCTGAAACGCCCTCAGCGTCTTCCCCAAACCCTTCACAGCCTGCGCAGCACCCGCACTCAGATCCCATTAGAAACATTCCTTATCACATGTCATCCATAGTCGAGAGCCATAATCAAGAGGTTATAATGTTCAAGAAGAGCACATGAAAGATATTATTGCGCACCTCAGCGAGTCCTTTGGGTCCAAACACAATGAGGGCCACCACACCAACCAGCACTGCCTCTGGTGCCCCCACTCCAAGGAAAGCAATAGTTGTCACCTTGACAGCACAGCAGATACTAGGCTTAGTAAAAGAAATAGCTGAAGTATCAAGATCCTGCCTTAGAGGAGTCATTTTCTGGCGGACCACACCTTTCTACGCCCTGCTTTGTGGACACCTGTCCTGGGCCTGACTGCTCCACACAGGCCTGATCCTGCACAAGCGTGAATGCTTGATCAAACATAATTGCGATGGTGATTAACCCACAAACTGGAACATGATGTTGTTGTCCCAAGCTGAGCTGACATTGCCAGACAGGTCACCTGCGGGGGAGGCAAGCCTGAGTCCTGTGCAGTTCAGGGCCGATGGCATCCTTCTCGATATGCCTACTACTCTGTGACAACAGCATGCTTCTATAAAGGGCCTGTAAGCAGTATTGGCTGCAGATCGCGGTACAATTGTGCACTTTGTCTGCACACATGCTGATGCCCCGCTCATGCAATATTTTCCGACTTCCATTGTTACCAATATATTGGCTTGCGTTTTCAGACTGAACTTCTGCTCACTGCATCTCTCAGAAAGCTCAGAAGCTCATCTGCCAGGTCAGCCTCAGTAGTGGTACCTCACCGGTGAGTAAGGATAAGATCGCCTCTCCATCTCGCACTCTGGCGCGCCAGTGTTCATCGACCGTGCCGAGACGACACAGGAGTGAGAGGACATTTGGTGGGAACAGCAGTACGGCATCGATACGATGCAATCTTTGACTGGGCAGGTGGGCCAACCTTGCCCATGCGAACGAGAATCGAGACCATCAAACCTTTTCACCCCTATCATGACGCAGAAGGAGTACTTGTCTGATTCCGGGATTTCCTATGGTGTTTAAGGACTTTGTGCCCTGATGTAGGCGAGCATTCTGCGTAAAACTCCATTCAGAAGCGAGTTCACCGGACAAGATCTGCAGATGAAGAGCACAGCTGCCACATCGACCCGATCAGCGGTGCAGGTACAAGCTGCAGTTGTCACGCAGCGCCTCAAGGCTCGGCCAAACACGGGAACTCAAAAGATCGGTGGTCTTAAGAAGAAGACTGGCACACAGCCTATCAAGGCACCTGGGGTTGGGACACAAGTCAAGAAGGTGAAAGTCAGACCACCCCAGCAACACCTCGTCAGTTTGCTGTGTATGTTTGGTACTAGATGCATGATGTGTGGCAGCACTCATGAGTTGCAGGGACCTGCTTGACGTGCTCTGTTGCTTCGCAGCTCACGTCTATTGACATGTTTGGCGAGAAAGGAAAGGGCTTCCGTCCCAGGCAGAGTGCCGTACCGCGAGCAGCGCCAGCCCTCCTGTCCAGGTGCTGCCTCCTGCTTGTCTGTCAGCTCTTACCAATTGTTCTGCTTTCACATCGCAACTACATTCTGTTGTTGAAATGCCCCTATTGTCTGCAGCCAAAAGCAAAGCAGAGCAGTGCTGTTCTACATGCAGGGTGGAGCAGCTGAGGCTTCTATCAAAGGCAGAGCAGGCAGGTCTGCTGTCACTGGCAGAGAAGAATGGCCTGACGCTGACCTTCATTGAGAGGTCGGGTCTCCTGTCAAAGGCAGAGGCTCTGGGGCTCCTTTCAGCTGCTGCGGATCGGTAAGAAGGGGTTTGCAGATCTCTTTATTGCGCTTCATTTTGACAGCTGTACATCATCACATATGCTAAGGGATCGTGCGCTGTGCTGTCTGCAGCAACACGCCAGGAGCTTTGACGACACTTGCACTTGCTCTCTTCATCCTCGGTCCAGCTTTGGTGTACTTTGTGCCCGACACTTCCAGCGGCCTCATTGCCGCCCAGGTGGCAGGTGCCCTGCTCTGCGTTGCCGGCGGATCTGCGGCATGGGGAGGGGCATCTCTGATCGGTGCTCTGCAGAAGGATTGAGTTGGGGTCTGCTTTTCATCCATGGTCCCTTGTGTGTTGGTCTAGTCTCAAGAGAGAGGAAGTGTAAGGACATGCCAAGTTGGAGGCATTGCCAACGAGGCAATCAGAGCCGTGCATGGCATGTGTGAACATTTGTCATGCAGTAATTCTCATAGCTTCAAAGTTTTGCAAGTCAAGAGGACTCCTCGGATGTCGAATAGTGTTTGGGTTGGAGAAGATACTGCCTTGCGTCAACAAGGGAAAATCACAAAGAGTATGCAGAATGTTGATACAAGATGAGCGTGAACTAAATTGAGATACTCTGGTTGGTCTCCTAAAATCATCATGATGTGATAATTTGACTCGATCAGCAATCACAGTATTACATCAATGACAAAATTGATGAGCACTGTGCTCATGAGAAAATTAATGTTGTGTCATGGCATTATTGTTGCTATATTTCCTAAACAAGTATCTTCGAAAACACTGTGAAATCTACAACACAGCTCTTTTTTACTGTTTAGTTTCTACATCTTGCAGTCTGGCCAGACACTGGATGTGCTCGCCGCTCTATGCTGTGCCCAAATCACAGTCACCGCACACTGTGCTGGCAGCACCGGTGCGGCTATTGCAAGCCACTGTGCACACGGCACGTGCCATATGATGCATGTGATCAAAGTCGAATAAGCTAGGCCCTATTACACCCTCTGCGATAGTGAATGCCCATCTAAAAGATGCTGCATTGCCATCAACGCATCCTCCAGCGTGTGAACATGCTGCAGACACATCACACATGGGTCAGTCCCACGCTATATGACAGGAGATGTTTGGCACAGCAGGCAACATAAATCAGCAACATCTGCAAAGCAGCTACATGCCACGCGCCGAAGCCATGCACGAAATTGATGCTCACATAGACGCTCTCCTCCTGCTGTCATGCAAAATACCATGCACTGCAATATTCTGGAGGTGCTGATGCGGTTCTCACTGTGGGGAATGTCAGCCGCTCCACGATGTAGTCAGTGGCTCGCCGGACGCGCACATCTGCTCCCAGCCTGTCTATGGAAATGAAGGCCGCATCGTCCACAGCGCTGCCAGGCCGCGACAGGGCTTGCCTCAGCCCCTCAGAGTGGGTCTCGTTCAGGACCTGCAGCCCCACCAGCATCACATGCTGTTACACTTCGAAGAATCCTTGCACACCTTGAGAAGACTTTGCTACAAAACTATCCTTCTGGGCTCGTTTCTGCAAGCATTGCCTGATGTTGAAGGTCTCACCTGCAGTGTGTGGTGGGGGTCTGATGTCACTATCTCGTCGGGCTTGGCTGACACATACTCGCCCACATCCACCCACTGCACTGTGCCAAAGCCGCCCACAAAGTAGATGTCCGATATGCTGTGCATCCGGAAGAACATGAAGTTGCCGCTCACCCATCTGTTCTTCTTTTCCGTCGCCTGCAGAAGGCACAAGGATTTAAAGTGAGAAACTTTGCCTGTGGCATCAGGAGAGTCTGGTGGTTGCAAAAAATTCACGCCTGCTCAAGCTGGCGAGGATGCTAAAACCTTGCCCGTAGAGAATTTCAGCAAGTCTGGAATCCCTGAATGTCTGGTTTTTAGACAGTGGTATGTCCCACGTGAGGGGATTTCCAGGCACGTGCAGAAACAGAGCAGCAAGGTCCTCTGCTTGCTGGGCAAGGGGGCTCTGGGCAGGGGCGGGCACCTGCTTGTGGAGGAAGATATCGCGGGCAGGCTCCTGCAGGTGCTGGGGCAGCTGGTAGACATCGCCGAAGATGGTGACGCGCGCGTTGGCCAGGCCGGTCCAGCCGGGCATCTGCACGACCAGGCTGCAGCGCGGGTCCTCCATAATGTTGCGCGTGTGGATCGCCAGCGGGGACAGGCAGAATATGGGGTAGCCCGCCTCGTCCGCCGCAAAGTCCACCAGCGTGCCAAAGGGGTACCCCGCCCGCCGGTGGTGCATCCCCGACATCACCGTGCACAGGTGCGCAAACTGCGCCTGCTGCACCTGTGGCCACATCGGTGCTACATCAGCGGAATTTCCCCTGCTTACTGATCGTATGCTGTAGCAGAAGGGAAATAACAGTGCACAGGGATCACTCTCATCACGTATGGACAGCAAGCTCCCTTTGCAGTGAGAGAGGCTCCCACCAGGTTGCGCACAGCCAGTGGAGGTGGAGGCAGGTCATATCTGTGGGTTGCATTCTTCACGCCACCTGCAGTCAGAAGTTGACACCGTCAGTGTAGCAGTAGGGCAGCGATAAGAACGGCCGCGAGTTTGACCACCGCACATCAGTGCCTGACCAGGCAGAATTTCAGAACATGGATGCTGGACACAGGTCTGTTATCAGGGTAGGCATGCATCACTCCAGCCCCCGTCTCTCTCAATGATGCCTGATGGTGACACCCCGACAATCTGATGTCTGGACAGAGCAGCACCGACACAGGCTGCTGGAGGCCTTCGATAGTCTGAGGCAGCTACCACATCTGGCTCGCGTGCTAGCGCCAAAGACTGCCCTCCACGCGATTCCGCAAACAAGCCAGCCTCTTGCCGATCTAGGTCTAGCTCTGCAAAGGTGCTCAGCTCGTTGGTCCGTGCTGCAAGGACCAGACAAGGAAAGCCATTTCAGAGACCAGCCAACAGGTAATTACCTGTGAGCGTTGATTGGCCATGCTGTAAGCCTACAGTCCTCGATGGCCTCTCCAGGTCGCGAATGGGAGGGGTCAAGTTACCTTACAACAACATTTAGCAAACATCGTTGGTACTCCTTTTTATGTCGACAAAATGCATGATTGGATAATTAATCTAATAAATAGCTCCTTCGACGAAAACATTTTCGTTAATGAATTCTACGCTGATGTATTTCTACCAGAGCTTCATGGGCACACCTGTACTTCGTTCATCTCTGTTCCTTTTCTGGCTTTGAGCTACACAGACAGGTGGGACCTGCTTTGCCCCATTGCCATGGAGGGTTCTAAATCCGCTTCTGCTATTTGCTGCACCGCCTCTGATTCTATGCGTGGGGCATCCTGAGGTAAAGTGCAGCAATTCACATTCTGGAAGAAAAGCTTGCATCTGTCTTTGTGATTCAGATAGAGAGCACAGTGCATGTCAATGCTCAGCGAATGATCAGTCTTTCGCTCATGTGTGGGAAGAAGTGCAAGACTGCGGGCAACTTTGTGCAGGCTTCCATGACCCTGAGCTTTCTGCAAATTTGGTTTAAACCGAGGGATTTGGGAGGTCAAGGCCCCGGGGCCCAATGCAATCACAAAACTTGGGCATTTGGGGGTGGATGCGTAGGCTTTCACTTAATATCTGGAGCTACAATCCCTTGACATTGAGGCCAGCCATGTGTCTGAGGCATGCGAGGATTTAGCACGATATGCATGCAGGTGATCGTTAAACACTTACTGCGCTAAGTTCCAGCCAGCACGATCGTCGCGACGAGAAGCACCCAAGGGCTACATAGGTGCATGAATTAAAGTCATGGCACCCAAGCTAAGCGATCATTGATGGTTGCATCACGGTGGCTACGTCAACATGCCCCCACCACTCAAGGTTGGCCATATAGGTGCCCCCGGAGATCAGCTCAGCAGGAGGCTCCCGGTGCGCTTGAATCGCTCTTGCAAATACCCGGTAGGGCCATTTTGCCAATGATAGTTCTCAGTGCGACAATTACCACTTCAAAAGGGCCCTATCGTACACATGATTTGAAAAAACAAACTTCCATGGATCTTATATGGCACCAATTGGTATTGCTTGCCCCAGCTTGCTAGTGCACTGACGAGAACACCGTGGTCACCTCGAGACTTGGTAATTTCATCACAGACCACATCAGTCAAGGATGCGCGTCAGCCTCGTCTTGTTCCATGGCCATCTGTATGCAGAGCAGCAGGTAGTCATGGAGGCGGTCCAGAGTCTCATTGAAGTTGGCGAGCTCCACTTTGACGACCGGCACGCATCGCTGCTCGTAGCTGCACATGTGACTCTGCAACACCCTCAGCCGCTCCAAAGTGCTTCTGGCACGCTCTTCCGGCCCATCTGACGCCTCACCATCCCTGGCAGCACCCTGCGCGTACCCAAGCCAGGATGTCACTGCCGAGCCTCAGCTGAGCCGATGAGACGCATGCAGCTGACACAGCTAGTGGTGCTGCATGTCAAACAGGACTGGCAAGCAATGCACTTGCAACAGACCTGACTAAACCTTGCTGTGATGGCAATGTGGCGCCGGCTGTACCACAGCAAGGAGCAATGCCACAACCACACATCATGGTGCCATGCTACGACGCAGCAGCAGACTGAGGCATGCGCCGGCCGGCTTACCGCATGGCAGGCGTGCCACTCTCGGACCAGCAATTCGTGGTCGACGTCGTCCATGCACAGCACGATGGGCACAAACACCGGCCCGGGCTTCAGCTCCTCCTCTGCAAGCTGCTCATCAGAGCGTCTGCCTGGGCTCGATCTGACCTCTCCCTGGTGCTCCTGTGGATTCTCCACAGCCTCATCCTCTGGTGGCTGTCCGCTTACTGCCGCCTCTCTTGAGCCAGATGACCCGGGTGCATCTCCTTGTGCGCTGCTCGATTCCATATCACCTCTCCTGATGGTGGGATGAACCTGCTCATCCCCGCCTCTGCTGGTGGCCCTCTCTCGGCTGCTTGAAGCTGCTCCCTGTCCGCTTCTAGCACCGGCGGTTGCATGCAGGTCCTGTCCTGTGGTGCCTATGGTCTTCATCGGCTGTTCCTGGTCCCTGTCATTCTCAGATGCCGACGCCAATGCTGACTGCTCTGCAGAGGCCACACTCCTGCCCTGCGCAGTCGTTTGCTCCCACGTGCGCGGGGACTGCAGAGGTGGCTTGCTGGCAGACAGTCCCCTTTGCCCAGTCACGGGCGTCTGCTGTGGAGCCATTGGTGAGCCGTCGCGAGGCCCAATGTCGCTGCTGCCTGTCCTTGACTCCACCTGTCGGGGGCCGAACTTGATTTAATGTGTCAACCACACCTTGCACCACCCTCTGCACATCCCTGATCACAAAGTATCAGTTGCCTGCAATAGAAAGAGGGATGTGGAGCCAGACGGCGCGTACCTGCAGCCACTGCATGGTGGGGGACATCGACAGGAAAGCGTGCGAGGCAGCCGCCTCATCGCCAGACGGCCGCCGGTGAGCGGCCGAGATGGGCTGCTGTCGCACACTGCCGGGCACTGGATGGCGGAGGAGGCCGCCGCCGGCGATGGGCGTGTGTGAGTGCAGCTCGGCCGCATTGGCCAGCACGGGGCTCATGCGCCCGGCCGCAAGGCTCGGCGACAGCATGAATGAGGCTGAGCGCCGGGCCGGCAGCCGGACACGCCGCCCGCCGCGCTGTGACATCAGCTGCTCGTCCGCCGAGACCGCGCGTGTTGACACCCTGAACACACAGCAGAATCCACAGTCACAACCTGCAAATGCTTGACATGTAATGGAGCAAATCTGCTAGAGCAGCAAATTCTGCTAGATTCAGTGCACACAGTCCCATATTGGGCAAATTGCCCTTGGAGATTTCATTGAAGAAGAGGAGGCATTATTGTTCGTTTTACGATGGATGGGGAGGATGAATACCTCAGCAAATCACCATCATCTGCTTCTGTGGCTGCATTGCTGGGGCTGCTGCCCTCCTCCAGAGGTATGGAGGCAGGGTCTGGCCGCTGGGCACCCGCCGAATTGCTGTCACTGTTGTACAGAGAACCGCTTTTCAGGTGCGCCTGGCCGAATCGCGCAAACTCGTACAGGTACAGGCTGGGGTCCAGATGCATGCCCTCCATGATTATGGACTTGCCATCGCTGATGCACTGCAGACACGCCAGCCAAGCACTTGCATCTGGTGCTCATTTTGCCTCAAGAACACCAGATTAGGGCAAACCAAAACAACCCCAAGCGACAGCACGAGGGCCTCACCTTGAAGAGGCTGCCATCAAGACCCTTGCGCACGATGCGGCACTCACGCAGAAACTCACGAACCAGACCCCCAGGGCTCAGGTCGTCCCTGTCCCACAGAGGCGTCGGCTGCAGGGGCCCATCCTCAGACATCCTCATCAGCTGCGCACACAAGATGCCCCTTCACCAAGGTGCAAATTGAGATCCACGGTCACTCCAGGCATTTCCCCTCATCACAAGGGAATGTCAAGCTTGCTAGGCAATGACACTCATAATTGTTGCCATTGGACAGCATACCTCATAGATGGCATCAGTCTGCAGCACGTTTGGCATGTTGAGCCTGGAAGCCAGCTGCTGCGCCAAAGTCGACTTGCCTGCGAATGACACACTCACTCTTACAACCAGCTTTTTTACTGAACAATAACAGGCAACACCACATGACTTGGGGCCTCTCAAATACACATGATCAAGGTGCAGCTGTGAGATTAGTAATTGCATGCCTGTGCATGGCACGCCGCAGATGAGGACAATGAGCGGGCGTCGCTGCTGGAAAAACTTGGTCACCATCTTGTAGCGCTCCACATAGTCATCCCCAAAGCCGCGCGCACGCATCACATTGAACAAGATGGCCTCAAAGTGATCCTGCGCTCTCGGCAACTTAGCCATGCTTCCGGGCGGCTCACATACGCTCATTAACTGATTAATCATGGCATGTGGTCTTGACATACATGTCCAGCAAACCCTGCAAATCATCGAGGTAACGAAACTTGTTGTCTGCCCTTCCAGGTGCGCCCAACGCTGAAGGAGCTCACACCTGAGAGATGTCCATGAAGTCATTATCCACCAAGTGCTTCTTCACCTCCAACGCGATTTTGACAGCCTGCAAACACCAAAAACCTCCCAGGCCGTTCACAGTGCAGAGAACAGCATCCAGTCAGCAGACATCTTGATTCTTGGGCAGATTTCACACCTTCATCTGAGGTATCTTTGTAACTGTCAGCATGCGACTGATGAGGAAGCGTGATAGTACGTAATAGTGTGCAAGGTTTTCTCCCACCCAGACCTTCACCTGCCAAATTGCCAGGACACATCTTGGGTATCTCTACTATCAAGAAAGATTCATAACTGAGCACCCAACTGGGACACAATTGGGGATCACAAGGAAATCTTGTGTACTAGGAGTCAAACCAAGCAAGATTCCAAGCCATTACGGTGGGGATCTACCTTCACGAAATCATATTTAGAGGCACTATGCCGAGCTTTTCCGCTCGCTGCCAACTTGTCGTCCAACATCTGCAAGTACTGTTTACCCTGCATGCTTTGCATGTAGGCGATCAAGGTATCGGGAGAGCCAAATTATTCTGATCGCCTGCTACGTCACTTAATCATGGACTCAAGTGACGTGCCCATATACATACACACCAATATTTCTTCCATGCTAATTGAACATCCATCAAAAGGCTCCAGACAGAAGAGGTACCAAGAACTTGCTTTCACCCGGTACAAGACAATTATAAGATGTGATATGATCTCCCAATCAGCGTTCTTGTGTCGAGATCTCACTGCACGTCGATGTCTGCAAATCTCATCAGCATACTTGGGGATACCAGAATACCCTGGAAGGTTGCGAAGGTTTATAGGTTACTGTGTCTTCCTCTGATCAACCTAGAAAGCAAAGGCTACCACTGTCTCACGACTTGCATATCGCAAAGTAATACAATGACTGGACCATTGGCTTTGTCACTTACTAATGTGCCACCTCAGCAGAATTAGTACTGCAAGTGCACCATTGCATGTCTAGTCAGAGTGGATAAAATGCTAAATTTATTTGGAAAAACACACACACTTACAACAAGATGCCCAAGCAAAACTGCCAGCAGTAGCCGCTCCAGCTGGCTGTGGCCGCAAACTCAAAGTGCCGCCACCTGGCCAGCGGCCCGCCAGCCTGAGGCGGCATCTCGGCCGGGCCGGCAGTCCCAAAATGGTTTGCCAGTCTGGTGGTGGCTGCTGCAGTGACTTGCAAAGAAGCCATATGCTGCCAAAATAAATAAATAAATGCTCCCAGATGGGCCTGGTGTCATACATCTGTCCTGGTAGCGAGAATCTTTTCGCTGATTTCCCGCACTTGGTGCGTCTGATCGTGGAGTCCATCTAGCCATTTTTGCAGATCCTGGCCACCACAGCATTCGGTCATCACTTCGTCAATCAGGAAGTCACTACCTTGTGACAGGGCTGCAATCCATTAGACCAAATACAGCCACAGTCACAGCGCCAATTGGCCACAGCCCTGTGAGGCACTCCGCTATCGCCGATTCAAAGCCTCAAGGAGCCAAGATCTGACCTCAATTGTGTCTATATCACGCAAGACGGGTAGAGTTGAGCAAGGCGCCACATTGAGCCCCACTGATGCAGCCTGAGAGATGCTTTCGCTCAGCACATTGGAGGTGCTCCAGGCAATACCCTGCACGAGTGCAAACTTCTCAGCTATAAAAAGCTTTTCCAGAAGGATGCAACACCGTGCAGAAGCATGCACCACCACTGTGGCACAGTGGTATCTGCTGATGCTTGCCTGGAACATTACTGAGTGCAATCGTGATGCTCCTACCAAATAAAATCCGCCATCAATGGCAGGGCCAAAAACCACCTGTGGGATCCATAGCAATTCAGCGCACCTCTCTTATAGACACGTCTCCAAGCAACCTAGGCGAGGGGTGTCACCTTACCTCACAATTGTCAAGAGCAGCAAAAGCTGCATCCAAAATGCTCTCACAAATATCGGGGATATCGGAACCAACGAGGACGGCCTGCAGTGCGAGGAATTGCAGGGTCAGTGATTTTGTTGCCTGCACAGCTTGTGAGCTCTACAATGTGCCAGGAAAAGGTTTGCAGTATATGCCGTTGCAGCAGACCTTACTGGACCCTGCTTGGAGTGCTCCATGCAGGGCCTGGTACATGCGCACGCCCAGATCTTTGTCCTGTGCTTGCTCTGCGAATTCGGTTGCTTCCTGCAAGACATGAAGCTCCCAATGCTGGCAAAAACAGTCCAATGTAGCAATGCTGTGAAGCGTCTTTTGCCAGCCTTACCGCTGCTATCGGATTCAACCATTTCTGGACTCCTTTGACTCCACAGTCCCTGGTAGACCCATCGTTGACTGGTGGGCATGCAACGATGCATCCAGCATTGGGAGTCCTGTCAAGCATATGTTTATTGTTTGACAAAACTGGATGCGAGTCACAGCAGAGCAATGTGCCTGAGCATTTCTAGGCTACCTGCTGGCAATCTGCACAACGTGCTCAGCACAGGTGCGATAAAATTCTGTGGCTGCTGCATCTCCCGAGGTCTTTGCGAGACGAGTTTTCACTGTACCTGGCGTTGGATATTTCACAAAAATAATAACAGTATTGGGCATGGCCAGTGTCAGATCAGATCAGGTCAAGCTCGCATGTCAGTTTCCTCGACAAAGATCTCGACCTGCAGCACCATTACCACCACATGATCATGGCTATGAAACCCACGAAAGGCTGTTCTGCTGCTTGAGCAGACCCTGATCCAATTTTGATTTCGAAATTTCCGGGAGCACGTTGTCACGTGCCTATCACATGCCAACACACAAGAGGAATTGTCGATTTCTTGGCTTCGATCAATCCACATTGCTATCCTAATAGTGTCCACAACATGTTGAGAAGCAGATCGATGATGCGTGGGCTCCTGTTAGTGCCTCTGGGCTTGATAGTCCTCCAGATCACCACTATTACGGCCAATGGTGCGAGTAGTTCACGGTTGGTGGAAAAGGAAATTGATGTTCATCTCGCTGCTGACAATAAGCACCTGGAATCTGGTCTGGGAAAGCCTCTGCGATTGTCAGGGTATTTCAAGGTGACGAACAAGCTCTCATCCCTTTCAGTACACAATACACATGACTCCCTGCCTGTTGGCGCGATCGAGCAAAGGAGGAAGAAAAGGGAAGTGAATGAATAATCATTACCTTCATTCGGCGCTCTGACATAGTACTCAGGCTGAAAATTGCCTAATGGGAATTTTTAGTTGTCGACACATCATGATGGTGAAGTAGTTGGCTATCGTTTGCTCACCTGTTGAGGTTAATGTTCCATAATTTCTGTACTTTTCTTTGTCACCGCAGTTGAACCGCACATACGATGCCCACATGTTTTACTTCTTCTTTGAGGCCGCATCTGAAAAGAGACACGAGGAGCCTCTTGCTGTCTGGATGACAGGCAATTGCCCCCGAACTCACCCTTTTATATGTTCCCTGTGTGATCATGTCTCTCCTGGCAATCGTGTAGCTGGGTATTCGACTGTGTTTTCTCTGTTCATGCATACCCTTCATGGTGTCCTGCAAGCGTGAAGAAAGCTTAACAAGTGTATGCTGCATAGGGGGTCCTGGCTGCTCTTCTGAGCTGGCAGTCTTCTATGGTACGGAGGCAATATCCCACTGCTCTTCACAGTCTTTGTGTCAAGTGGTTCTCACTTTCTGCAACTTATGCTCCTCATGCCGTGCCATCTTTTGTTCATCCGTTATCTCTTGGTGCACAGAGAACGGGCCATTCAGAATCAACGAAGACCTCACTCTGGATGCAAACGAATTTGGGTGGGATCAGACACACAACATGATATTCGTTGACCAGGTGAGGACTGGCTAGATCAATTTCTTTTGTTACTTCTGCCTGCAAGTTCCAGGACGTCACAGTAAGAAAATGCCATTAACTTCTAAAGTGCTTATTTCTGTGTGTCGTGCAAATGCAGCCCATCAACACAGGCTTCTCTTACAGCGAGGTAAAGCGCACAGCACTTGCTTGGCACCATGAGTGTGCCACATTGCTTTGTGCACTGCTCCTTTGTGTCTGGACCCATCTGAAGCTCCTTGCTGAAACAGCTGTTCACAGAAGGGTGGCTTTGCACATGCGCACACTTGATCTGTGTCACATACTTAATGCAGGATGAGAGGGACAGGGTGTATGATGAGAAGGTGGTGGCAGCAGATATGCTGGATTTTCTGAAGGAGTTCCGTGCAGCTCACCCCTCTTACTTTGAAGCGCCCTTGTTTGTCACAGGCGAATCGTATGGTGGTGCGCTTCATCTATGCTTAGGCAACATTACCTCCGCCTCTGCCTCTGCCTCTGCCTTTTGATCTTCCTGTATGAGGGCCTTCAAATGTGCTTACCCTGTTATCATCTGAAAAATGTTTGGTGGGTGCAGGGCACTATGTACCGGCAGTTACTTATGGCATCTTTGAGCACAATAAGGTGTGTGCTGTATGCTAATTTGGCAGGTCATGCAAGGCAGACCATAATTTGTGTCCATTATGATGCGCAACATTCAAGATTGACCCTCTAAGTTTTTCAATTCTAGGTTGCCAAGGAGCCATTCAATCTCAAGGGCCTGGCAATTGGGAACGGACTCACAAACCCAGCGATCCAATATGGCTCGTATGCCGATTTTTCATTTGCCAATGGACTGATCTCGAAGAATGTGCAGTCGACTCTCAACGCTGTAAGTGTTCCTTTCACGTCTGCTTCGTGCTTTACTGTCCTTTCCATATTGCAATGAGCGCTGAGCTCCGCGATGTGTCCAGATCTATCCAATCTGCAGATTTGGCATCAACGCTTGCAACACCTTGGGCTGGGATTTTGTGTGCAGCATTGCACTCATCTTCTGCCAGGTGAGGCCCAATGGGTGGGCATGTACCTTCTACATATAGAAATGAAGGAAGGGCGTTTCTCTGCAACCTTCCTGCAGGGGAGCAATGGCTTGTATGTGCTGTGGACAGGACACCATTGTTGCACCAATCCAAGCAGAGGGCTTCAATGTGTACGACATCCGCAAGCCCTGCATTGGGCCGCTCTGCTATGGTGAGCTGTCCAAGCGCAGCAAGATACAGCTGCTCCTGAAGCTCAGGCTTGGCAATGTGGTGTGCGAGTTGGAGCATGCCTCTGCCCGTACTGCTGCTGGTCCTCATATGTGGACTTTCTTTTTATTATTCTTGGCATTGCAACATTTGCATGTTGAGATTGCTCATGGGAATGTGGCGCACAGATTTCAGCCTGCTGGACCGCTATCTTGCCCAGGACGAAGTGAGAGAGGCGCTGGGTGTAGGAGATAGGCCCTGGCAGTCCTGCAGCCCAGATGTCTACAACGACTTCCTTGGCAAGTTCCTGCTTCCACAATGTCTTACTTCCCTGGCGTGCCCAAGACAAATGGGTGAGTTTGACGTTTCATGATGGCCCTTCAGGTGATATAATGAGGAATTATGAGGACAGAGTGAGCACGCAGCTGGATGCCGGCATCAAGGTTCTCATCTATGTCGGCACAGAAGACTGGATCTGCAACTGGATGGGCAACAAGCGCTGGGTGTCTTCCCTTGCCTGGAGCCAGCGCACAGCATTCGACAAAGCCAAGGAGCAGGTGAGGCCAGTTACATGGAGCATTCTTCGCTTCTTTCAGCCTGACCAATGCCTTTGACTTGAGAGTGTGGATCTGGGAGGAGGGGTTGCCGAAATTACAGACCAAAGCTGCTTCGCTCATGTGACTTGCGCGCTCACATGCAAATGTGTGCCCCTCCAGGACTGGCAGCTTGATGGCAACATTGTGGGGACCATCAAGGGGGCTGGGCCATTGTCATTTGTCAAGGTCTACGAATCTGGTCACATGGTGCCCATGGACTCGCCAGCTGCAGCCCTTGACATGATCACGAGCTTCACACATGGAGGGGACAACTCCTCATCAACTGAGGCAGCAGGACACCCTGCCCTGCAAATGAAGCTTGAGAAAGTGCGCAGCAGTCACCTGGTGGTGCAGTAGAACAGTTGCAACAAATCCAGGCATCAAACTTGGGTGGAGAAATGTACTTTTAGATGCATGCTGGCAGCATCCCAATGATGCTCATGAAATGTTGACAATCGGCATGAATATCACATAAGCAACCATGCCAGTAGCTACTATAGGTAATGGGGACCGCTTATGTATGATTTGTACTGGTTCTTTCTGAGTGCTCTGACCAGTCAGCTGTATCGCTCAAGTGTCCTGCGTTCATGCTGCTGGTTCATCCTCTTTGCTGTCTGCAGCTTTTTTGTCCACTAGTAAATTATTTAATGGTTTTCAATTCACCAGTAGTAAGAAGCTGCTGGGACACCCAGAAATCACAGAGCATTTGCATCGGTGTAAGAGTGTTCTTAGTGTTCTTTGAAGGCGCTCTGAGATGATGTTCAGCTGCACTATAGCGAAATGCCCAGGAGCAGGTTCAGACAGCCTGCAATGGACTGCTTTGCAATTAGGATGTTAAGCTCAACATCTCATGATCATGACGCACGCACATAAATTATCACGCCCAGTGGTTGATCCATGTCAAAAAGAGCAGCCCACAAAACTGCTGGCATGTGCCTGCAGTTGGCTCACAGGAACAGCCTTCAGTGAGCCATCCTTCCAATGCGAAGGATTACGCCAGATGCAATAGTAATAGCATGCACACAAAGCAACCTCCGGTGCCTTGATTTGCATACACAGGCAGGGAGATTGCCCGTAGCCCCTGAGAGCCTCTCGATCATGCGATCATGTAGCACCCGCTGCAGCCTCAGGCTGATATAGCGCCACATTACCCACCACTTTATAGAGTTCTTTCCTGTGGCATGCACACACAAGGATCAAATGCTAGACCTCATAATGTGCAGAGTGTTCGACCTCTGCAGAAACCCACATCACAGGACAGTCGCATTGTGGCAATTGCATTGGGCTTCGCTTAGCAGATCATAGCCATGCAGACCCAGAATCTCACCGCGCTCTGGCTGCCTGGTCAGGTGACAGAAGCATCACCAGCCTCAACGGCTGCAATTCGTCTTTCTGCACCGGCCTGCTAGTCACAGGGAAGGTGTACGACCAGCTGCTGTGCCTGTGGTAGAACTCATCCTCCGGTCTCGCATAGACCATGGTTGCTGTCTGCTTGTTCGCCTGTCACAAACACTCAAGACAATCACTAGGCAAGCAATTGCATGGTCTGGCAAAGACATGCAAAGCAGCAGAAACATCCAGTTGTTCAAAGAATCGAGTTGACCATTCATGCTGATGCTGAGTTGAAGGCACCTTCTTTTTCTTCCCTTTCCTGTCTCCCGGTCCTGACGGCTTTGGCGCTTCCAAATTGTCCTGATACACCCGCGAGACAAACAGGAACCGCTCAAATTTGAACGAGTTTCTGAGCTCCTCGGACGGTTCATCCTCTGTAGCCCATGGGATTTCCTCATCAAATAGCGCATGCTGTAGGGGAGAGGCCAACTGCGGTGGACAGTTGATCAGCCGCTCACTGATCACCAGTGCTGTTCCTGCCTGGTCCCACACCTGTGCACAGAGATTTTCTCTTTGGAATTGTGGTGATTCCTCTGCGGGGGCCCGCAATATCTGAGCAATCCATGCATGGGCCGTACCTCCTGTAGCTTGGCCTTCAATTCTTTGTCCTGACAGTGTTTCAGCAGAAACAGGCGGACTTCTTTGAAAAAGCCCAGCTGGTGGCATCGTTGGAGATTGAGAGCTGTGATAATTCCGATCGGATCATCATCCTCTGAAGTCTTCACTGTAGTGCCCACTGATTTCTGCTCACATACAGACATTTCGTCAAAGGAAAATTCTAGGTAGCAGTCGCGCAATCTTATGTCTCCATGTAAAAAGTATATATTGCGAGCCAGCTTGTTGAGATCGAACACCTGCTTGATGATGGTTTCCACCAGCTCGGAGCAGCCAAATTCTTCCCCATCGAGGTATGTCCGCAGCAGAGACTTGAGGCCATGAAAATCTATATCTGTAGGATCGAAGAACTCGAAGTCAATGTTCACAATGTCATCATCCTCTGGATCCTTTTCATTGCCTGGATCGCTTTCGCTGCTGCTCAAGTCCTCACTGGAGCTGGCATTCTCGCTGTCTGAGGTTTCCACGCTGTCATCGTCACCTTCATCGACAAGGTCTGCTTTCCTTTTTTTATGTAGTCCTGCCATCTCTAGAAATTCTTTCTTTCAAGATGAAGTGAAGTGCCGAATGAGTCGAGGTCGCATGTTGCTTAGTTAAATCGCCTCCCTTTAGCTTGAAGGTCTTGAGGGTCAACCCTCATGAGCCTAACATGACATCCCGACTAATGTAATTTTGGTTTGGAAACTTGATGAAAGCAGCAGATTTGACCCTATAGTGGTTGGTGAGTACAATCGGGAGATTGGCGTCGCAGGAATGGAAGACGCAGCCAAAACACAGCAGGAGCTGCTGCATCTTGTGCAGGCAACGCAGCTTGTTGCAGCCCGCTCGGCCCTCGTGCATGCAGGAGCCCCATCTCTTTTAGGTCAGCTTTTGCCAAGTGCTCTGCAGCTTTGGTCCCAAGATCGGTTGGAGGATGCAAGCGGCAAGTCGAGATCGAATGCATTGATGCGCAAGCACAGCAAGGACATCGAAGAGGCAGCAGCCAAGTTAGCCGCAGACGTTTCTCTGTCAGATCTGGTGCCAGCGTCCCGGAGTGTATCAAACACAGTGACCCCAGCGCTCCAGGCTCTTGAGGTCAGTCAGCCCAGCCCTGCTCAACAGCAGGCTCCTCTCCCAGCCGGACAACGCCAGACGAGCCCAGAACACCAATCAACCAGCTCATCAAGTCAGCAGGCCTCCCCTACTTCAGGCACCTTCACTCAAGAAGACTGGCCTCAGGAGTGCACCTTGAGGCCAGGGAGGACCGGGATTGCTGTGCATGCACCTGAACGACCCAGTGGCAGGTATAGGATGGAAAGGAGTGACTCCTTCAGCAGCTTGCCAGACTGCAATACACCTCCGCCACCTGGGGAGATTACTTCTGCAGAAATGAGCACAGCTGACTACCTGACAATAGAAGACGAGGAGGACGACAGCTCTGGCAGCCCTGTTGAGCCGCTCAGGTCGCTGCCACAAATGTCTGCTGCAGGCCAGCAGCTCCTGCTCCTGCTGCGAGTCTTGAGGAACCTCTGTGCAACGGGCATTGAGGCCACTGTCGCAATGGCAGAAGAAGGGGTCCCGGAGCAGGTGGCGCACTTGGTGTCTGATCCAATGCAGGGCAACACTGACGGTAAGAGGAATACTCCCTCATCTTGCGAAGTGTACTGCAGATGGTATCACTGTCTTTCTTTCAGATTACTGTGTGTCGCGTCCGCATGTGTGTTTTGTAATCTATCGCCTTTGGCTACTGGCGTCCAGGGACAGCACACTTGAGCAAGGTTGCTGCCCAGCTGCTGGCCAACATGTCTGCAAATGAGGGAGAGGCGTTGGACGCTGTATGGAACGCATGCTATCCAAAGACGTTCGTTGATCTGGCTGCCTTCCAACGTGAGTCCGCCCTGCTCTACGTCATGTCACCAGGGATGCTGCTGTCTATCATCCATTGAAAGTGTCAACTTTCCTACTTGAAAGAGTCTCAGAGCCGCACGTGAGTGATATGCGATTCTCGCAGGTGATGTGCATGGTCCCCTTTGCCGTGCATTGTTGCATTGCTGCAGCGCGTCTGAGGAGTATGCAGTTGCGCTCTGCGGTCCCGGTGGTTCAGTCATCCTTCGGCGGCTGCTTGCTGCATCCGTTCGAGAGGGTAGCAATGCCGAGGTCAGTCTTGCCGTTTTAGACCCTGTACAACAGACAGATTGTGAATCCCACGTCTGCTTCTTTGTCAGCCGCTCCCATTCACTCTCCGCACTTTGATTGACACTCTGATGCTGCCATTAACTGTGAGACCTGTGCCAGGTGGGAGAGCAAGTGATGGAGCTGGGCTGGCTGATTGGGCATCTTGTGTACGTGCGCGGTCTGCTCCCGGAGCTCTTTGGAGCTTTGGCCGAGGTGCAGTCCGAGGACAATGCTGTGGGGGCCACATTGGATCCACTGCAGTGTGTCCTGCTGGAACTCCTGTCAGAGGAGATGGAGAATGGGAGCACCCGCCAGCAGCTCAAGTGAGCGCGCTCTTTGCTTCTGCAAACCTGCCCCAAAAAGCTTGATTACTGCGTGTACGCGTCCTCCCTCTGATCAGATGCCAATAATAAACTTTTGGTGCAGGGTGTCAACAGAGGATGCGCCGGACAAGGCTCTGCGATCCCTTGTGTTCCTTGTCACCACCATCCGAGAGCTGGGCTACGCAGTGGCAAAGACAGGGGGCGAGGCCCCACTGGAAGCGTCAGTGCTGGAGGCTGCTTTCCAGGTATGACTATGCCCCATCCAAGCAGCTTGTGCACGACTTGCCCTGAGAGACCCACCAGAAGTCCTCTCCCTGCAGCGTTGACAAGGAGGCGCATGCTTGCAGGTGCTGAAGGACCTGTTTGCGCTGGATGATGGAGGCGCAGGCAAGGCATGTGGCAGGAATCTGGGAAGTGCGCTGTGCCAGCAGGGACTTGTGTCGCTGCTGCTGTCTTTCCTGGTGGCCCTGGGGCCCATCAGGCGGCAAACTCGCGCTGCTGCCCCTGATGCAGGACAGCCCAGCAGCACCCAGGAGCGCCCAATGGATAACTCCATCAGCTCAACAGCTGCGAAATTCCCCAGGCTACCCCCATACCTGGGCTTCCGGACTGATGTAGTAGCAGGTGGGTGTGGTCTCTCAATGTCTCCTGGCTGTGGACATATTTGATTTTGATTCCAGCAATCCTGCTTGCACGATTGAGCGCAGCCGGCTTGTCCATGTCATGAAGGGAAGCTATGGTGTGCAGTGTTGGCGCATGCAGCATACGGCAGGCGTCAGGTCCAGAATGAGATCCTGGAGTTGGGTGGGGTTCCCATCATGCTGAGCCAGTGTCAGGTGAGTTGATGTCTTCTGCTGATGTACCCTCAGTCGGTGTCTTGCATCACTTTTTGTTGGCTGTTTTTCACGGTTGTAAGGAGCCAGCTGCATGACAGTACAGGGGGTACAAAATGCCAATCCGATGTCCTGATTCTGATCTGCGTCTTGCATTTGCAGGTGGATGATGCGAGCCCAATGGTACGTGAGTGGGCTCTGTGGGGAGTGCGCAACCTGTGCAGGGGGAATGAGCCGGTCCAGCAGGCCATCCTTGACTTGCAGCCTGTGGCGCCACTGCAGAATCCAGACTTGATGCACCTGGGCCTGCAGGTGAAAATGGACACTGCCACCGGCAAGTTCTCTGTCGTAAAGCAGGGTGGTGCGACGAGGTGCCCTGTGTAACACTCTTGCTCAGAATAAAAAAAATGAGGTTTGCATCAGTCGAACGACTTGGTAATGTAATGAGCTTGTGGGGTTGCAATAACCACCCTCTTGTGAGTAGATAAGCCCTGCCGTTCTCTTGCGGGCCGACGGAGAGTGTGTTATGCGCCAAACAGTGGTCAATTTTTCACCTGGACCTGAATTAAGTAGATGCAAAAATGGTTTACAATCACAGGCAAACAGCTGTCCTGGTCAAGGCTGTCAGTGACAGGAGGTCTTCTGCAAGTATGCCCTCGTAGGAGGCGCCCACGTCGAGGCAGCAAAATAAGGCATAATAGGGACGAGGCTGGGAGTATGCTGCTCGAAGTGCAAACATTTCTGGCAAAATGTTGAGGCATTTCAGTGTCTCAACATCCCCTGCTGTGGTTGTCCCTACAATGTGTGACGTCCCCATGCCGAACGATGCTTCAAGGGGTTTCATTGAGAAATTGATTCGCAAGCCTGTTTACGGCAGAGTTAATTTGGAGAATGGATGGTCTGGGAAATCAGCTTATTAGCAGGGGTCTCGGACATGATATGGTGTCACTTCTAAAAGTTTTACACCTCTTTCAAAGACTAAATTAGTTTGTATTACTAATAGTAGTACTGGACGCTCAGTTGATTATTGCAGTGCGAGCGTATTGATTTGTCATGCATGGATCCAGGCCCTCAATGTTCACATGCTGGATTTTGATGTAAAGCAGCTAGCGTTCACTATCATTTAGTAATCTTTAGCGCTGTCACTATCATTTAATAATCTTTAGATAATGGGAAGCTTGCAGAACAGCTAGCGATCGCAAGACACGCGCTGGCCTGTCCGGGAATTAAAAAACACAGTCGTGGTGCCACCCACACAGTCAATGACTGCGCAAATGCTCTAGAGATATCTAGAGGTCTTCGTCTTCAGGAATTTCGAATGTGTGACACATTATGTGTCAGTTCAATTCAGAGTCTGAGTTTACTCAGAACGTTCAGCTTTGGCTGGAGCTCGTCTCTGGCGCTCGCTTGGCCTACGTCACGTCTGCATGCACTTCTCTCTGTGATACCCTGCAGCCAGCTGAGCCTGCGGCGTGAGTCTGAGTCGGATGCCTCAGCTGCGGCAGCGGCAGCGGCGCCGGCGGCCGGCGGCCGGCGGCCTAGCTAGGTGCGGCCTATAGCTACGTAGTATACTAGTATAGGCCTGCACGGTGCTGGTCAGCTGAGCTTTTGAGCCTCTGCAAAACGACAAGCGGTCTTCATGAGGCCTTGATCTACCTTACTACCGTGCATGTCCACCGGCTTCGGCCCCAGTTTTGACTGGGCTGCTGAGCAGGAAACCTACATGATGTCCAGTCATCATATTACGCCATTACCTTATTCCCACCTCTCAGACCACCTTCCACTTCCCTTCATTCCTGCTCCCACCTTCCCATTCCTTGCACCTTCATCTGCTTATCTATTTCTGCTGCTCAGCACAGGCGAAGGACATCCATCTACCTGCTTATGACTGAAGTCGACCTCAACATCCAGCCTGCTGGTCTGGTCCCAGGACAATTTGGTAAGTTTACCGTTGTGCGCACATTGTATGTGATGTGTGTTTAGATTATGCCGTGAAGATTTATACATGGGTGTCAATTTCAGAGACCTGCAGAAGGTCAGGCTTCTCCTGAATTTTAGAATCACACCCATATTCTCGAAACTCTTTCAATTTGTCCGAGCCCGATTGCGGCTGAGATTCTCGCCATTTTGCATCGCAGATCCTTTTGCGGATGCGGCTGACCAAGACGGAGACACCTCGAATGCCAAGGACTACGTCCACATTCGCATCCAGCAGCGGAACGGCAAGAAGAGTCTGACAACAATTCAGGTGAGCTGCAGGCTGAGCTCTGCGCATTGCGAAATCTATGGCATATGTTCGTTGATTTGGTTCGTTTGGCTGAGTGTGCCGCCACCATGCCAGGATTTGCGTTTCCGCGCTGTTGCTTTGTCCTGATTCCTTGCTTGTTTGGCTTTGGAGCTGGGCCAGCCTGTTGACAATACGTGCGACCTCCTTACGTGTTCTTCTGTAACGGGCACAGGGGCTTGAGAAGGGCTTTGACTACAAGAAGGTTCTGAAGGCCTTCAAGAAAGGTGATCACCCTACACCTTGCACAGCTCCTGCAGTTGCCATGGTGGTGCAGGGCCTGTTTGCTTGCTTTGTTTCTGTAAGATGCCTCTCAACTTGGCATCAGTGTCGTGCTTGTTCCCTCCTGTTGCACTGTGGCCCTCACCCAAAGCATCCCTCACCCAAAGCGCTGCAGTAGCACAGATCGTGTTGTGGCTGGGTTGAGTGTTGTACTAGACACTAAGAGTCTGAATCTGCCTGCAGAGTTCTGCTGCAACGGCACAGTGGTGGAAGATGCGGAGATGGGCAAAGTAATCCAGCTGCAGGGTGATCAGCGCAAGAATGTGTCAACCTTCCTGGTGTCAAACAACATCGCAAAGAAGGACCTGATCAAGATTCATGGCTTTTAGGCAAGCATAACAGAGCTGAGAATAAGGCTGCTGGTGCATGCAGCTGTTGCAGCCCAAGGGCATGCAGCGAAAGCTGCTTTATGTGTATTAAGTCCCTGTCGTAAGCTCATCGAACCAGCCTGGTTGCTCTTTTGGATTTAGTGAATAGACAAACTGTGTGGTTACTGAGAGCTGCACACCTTCTAAAGATCTTGAGATCCAGATTTTGCAAGACATCTCCCGAGCTTGTGGTATATACCTTGTTGTCTTGTAGGGGTGAATTGCAGCATGGCAACTGCCTTTGATGGTAGCACTACAAAGTGTGTAAGAGCATGCATACATGTGAGCTGGGAGGACGATGTCGCGTTACTCTTTCCGCATCCCATACCGGCTTGATGCTATGTGTTAGCCTACCAGATTCACTTAGACATGCAAATGCACAGATCTACTTGAAAATCAATTCTGCTGCCCATTGTTCACTGCTGGCTATCACACATTTTAGCTTCAAACGTGTTGACACCCATCATGGTGTTAATCAGCATCTAAGCTTTCCCAGATGAGCCTGGCTAGTATACCGAATTCCTGGCTTCAAGCTGCAATTTATTCTTTCCTCACACACATCAGGATTCTCCGGTCTTCTTCACAAGAGAGGGGAAGTCTCTCTGCAGAAGCAATGAGTTAGCCATGACGGCAAGTGAGCTGCATCCCATCAGGGCACCTGCACAAGCATCCCCTGCTGATGTCATGACTCTGATACAACCCGTCCAAGGCAAAACAGTAAAGCTTTCTATCCTGCAATAAACGTTGTTTGAGCAGACGACAAAGACATGCTAAACTGCCAGTCACCTGATATGGATGGTGTGAGGGCTATGCCCAGCCCCGGCAGCAGAGCACCGGCAGCTAGCGGCAGCGAAATGGCGTTGTATGCGAACGCCCACCCCAGGTTCTGGCGGATCTTGCTGAACGTGCACCGGCTCAGCTGCAATGCATCCACCACCTGCACGGCCAGAGCATTCTGTGATCAAATCACCGTGCAGTTCTCCTCATGCATACCTGCTCAGAATTCTCGACATTTCCATGCTGGGCACACAACCACAGCACGCAACACGCAACACACAGCGAGCACACAAAGGGGGGTCGCATGCACCTGGGGGAGCTGGTCGCGCAGTAGCACAATGGCGGCCGCCTCCGAAGCCGCGTCGACGCCGCCGCCCATCGCAATGCCGACGTCGGCAGCGGCCAGAGCGCTGGCGTCGTTGACGCCGTCCCCGACCATGGCCACACATCGGCCGCGCGCCTGCAGCTCCCGCACCAGCGCTGCCTTGCCCCCCGGCTTCACGCTGGAGTGCACCTGCGAGCGCGGAATGCCCACCGCATCCGCCACCGCCTCGGCATTCCACGCCCCGTCACCTGGCCATGCGCTCACTCCATTAGCCAATAAATCAAACCTGACTTCGATAATTTTAGAATTAGAATTAGGAATTAGAAATTAGAAATATAATGGCTGACCACCCATTTCAGCGAAAAGAAATTTCCCGGCACTGGGGTGGCGAGAACCATGAATGCAGCCACATGAGCATGCAGCCGCCGCGAGCAGGTCTTGAGCCTACCGGTGAGGAGGAAGGTCTTGAAGCCTTCGCGTTGGAGGGCTGCCACTGTGGCCGCTGCTTCGGGCCGAACCGTGTCTGACAGCGACAGCATGCCCGCGAGCTCCTTGTCCACAGCCACAAACACCTGACAGGCACCCAGCCAACACTAAAACATTGCTGATATAAATGCTCACCACACCATATGTACACCAGGTGCGGCCGCTCTTCAGGCACAAGTGAAGCGTACACCTCCTTGAAATGCCCACCTGTAGCTTCTGTTGGGCACCAGTGCTGTGCGCATCCCTCAGAGGCATGCCAGGACCGGCATCAGGCGGCTGGGGTGTAGGCTCCTGCAGGTGCTGCGTCACCCACGTCCAGTTCCCCAGAGCCACCCTGCGGCCATCCACAGTGCCGGTGATGCCTCCCCCAATCTCCTGGACCACGCTGCCGTCCTCTGCCCTGGCCTCTGCCACACCTGGGCACCACAGGCAACGCAACCTTCAAGGTGCAGTCCTAGCTTAAGCTGATGACCTGCCTAAGAAGGTGCTCCACATCTCTGTGATAAGGCAGCCTTGCCTGCCATCAGATCCCACTCTTCAGATCCATAGGTCAGAAACCAATGCTCTGGTGCCTGCGCCTGACAACCAATTGCTTGCTGCCTGCACTAAGCAAACACCCAAATCAAGACTCGCGGCTGGCGGCACTCACCAGACGTGCTCGCGGCCTCTGTGATGGCCCGGGCGATGGGATGGGAGGACTCGCGCTCCAGAGCTGCAGCGAGTGACAGCACGTGCGCGGGCTCCAGGGCACATCCGGGCGCCAGCTGGACCTCCGTCACCACTGGCTGACCGCGAGTCAGCGTGCCGGTCTTGTCAAAGATGACGCTGTCTATCCTAGATGCCGCCTCGAGGACGTCTCCACCGCGGATCAGCAAGCCCCTGCAAGGACAGCAGGAGTCCCTTGGAGGATGATTGCTTGCCGGTTGTACAATACTAACAAGACAAGGGACAGCATGAGATGCTCAGCGTATGGTTTTGCTTTTGCTGCATGCCAAGATCGTCCTGCCAAGAAATGACTCTACCTGCGAGCTCCCTGGGATGTGCCCACGAGGACGGCGGTCGGAGCGGCCAGGCCAAGGGCGCAGGGGCAGGCGACCACAAGCACGTTGCACGCCAGCTGTGCCGCTAGCAGCAGCGCTGCACCCGAGCCCCCGGCCGCCGTGCTCGCATGCCGGGCTATCACCTGTGCAGTGCATGCCCTGTCAGCTCGCCATCACTCCCGTCCAGATTGCAGCGATGCCACAAAGATCGTGCGCCAGCCTCTGGAAATAAGGGTGTTTTTTAAGGCAAGAAAGAAGGAAATGGGCATAATGATGCTGCACGAACCTGCGGCATGTAGCGCGGTGCCGCAAGGGCCCAGAAGGCGAAGGTGGCCGCAGAGAGGCCGAGAACGCCCACGGCAAAGCGACCGGCAACAATGTCGGCCAGACGCTGCACGGGCGCAGCTCGCGCCTGGGCCGCCTCCACCGCCCGCACAATGTCCGCCACCGCCGTCGCGTTGCCGCAGCGCATCGCCCGCACCGTGATTCGCCCCTCGCAATTCACCGCACCAGCCGCCACTGCGCTGCCTGCAAACCATTTATTCTGGCTCAAATCACACTGCACCACCATAAGGCAGAGATATTAACGGTGTAGCAGTGCTATGTGAATGCACTACCCGGCACATTGCGCACAACGGAGGAGGATAGTCAGGGAATTATGGTGCATACCTGGGCCCCGGGTGACTGGCAACGGCTCGCCGGTGAGGGCAGATTCGTCGAGGGTGGACGTGCCCTCCACAACCACGCCATCCACGGGCAGGCGGTCGCCCGGCAGCACCACCAGGAGCGCGCCCGGCTGCACCGCCTCCGCTGGGACAGTGCTCCAACCCTGCCTGTTCCCCACCGCCAGCCGCACCGTTGCCGGCAGCAGCCCCTACGCCACCACCACTAAATTGTTTCATCCCATTTCCAAAATTTCCTGTAAGTCCACAAAGTAGAAAACCTGACAAGGGGCATGCAGAACACACAGCTTACTGAGCGAGAGTGCATCATTTGAAGGCAGAGCCAGGAGTAGTCTTGTAAGAAGGAGGCAGAGGCGCACCCGGAGGGCGGCCATGTCGGCGGAGGCCTGCAGCTTGGCGCGGCGCTCAAGGGTGCGGCCCAGCAGCACAACGCCCAGCAGCATGGCAGGCTCCTCGAAGAAGGTGCGCCAGCCGAGAGCAGGCAGCGCGGCCGCCACGCAAGACACACCGAAGGCCGCGCTGGCGCCCAGGCCCACCAACGTGTTCATGTCGGGCGAGCCCGCGGCCGCGCTGCGCCATCCGGCCACCAGCACCTCGCGCCCCGGGCCCAGCAGCGCCGCCGCCGACATCAGCCCGTGCACCTGCGGCGTCCCCAGCAGCCGCACCCAGCCGGGCAAACCTGTGATAACAAAATGCGCAGTCACCAGCTTTGTGTCTGTTCCTCGTATTGTATGATGTTGGGACACCTTATTTTCAACAGCTGTGGTATTGTGAAGCAAAAAAAAATGTGCAGGTCTGGTAAAGAGAAGAAGTGGAGTGCACGCACTGGGAAAGAAGTGGGCGATGTGGCCGGTGAAGCAGGCGGACGCCAGAAGGCCGGCCACGATGAGGCGGCGCGTGGCTTCGCGCAGCTGCGCGCGCCGCTCTGCCTGCTTGGCCGCCACCACCTCATCCGCAGCGCCCGCCGCCATGCTGGCGCCATCGCGCAGCCCCGCCTGGAAGCCGCCCTCTCGCAGCACCTTTGCCAGATGCGCCACTGTCTCCGCCACAAACGATGACCGCGCCGCCTCCAACGCGCCGCCTGTTTAGCCGCACAGCCATCAGTGGGTGAGCTTTGCGCGCTTTGGGAATGCATTCAGTTTACTGCCCATGAATAATTGTTCGTGCACCCTCCAGGGTCACAGACTAAGTTCAAGATGACCATGGTAGCGGTCATCGTATGGGGTGGGCATGCGAGGCAACCTGCAGGGCCGCCGGTGAGCGGCAGGGCGGGGATGCCGATGCGGACGAGGGCTGTCTCGGTGGTGAGGCTGACGCTGGCGCTGGTGACATGCGGCTGCGCCTCCAGCAGGCGGCGCACTCGGCCGCTGCACGAGGCGCAGTGCATGCCGCCCACCTCCAGCAGCACAACATCCTCCGCTGGCGCGCACCCGCCCACCTGCCCCACATGCTGCTCTGCCTCCGGCGCCCCCGGCCCCGACCCGCCTGCGCCCCCCCTGTCTCTTATACCCCTCT